>Ga0183260_10002763_pt1 | contig 14387 bp, 14 predicted proteins | sample AntDrymUQ4972206_2_FD_129768 | JGI IMG/M metagenome (GOLD analysis project Ga0183260, IMG submission 129768) | Polar desert sand microbial communities from Dry Valleys, Antarctica - metaG UQ497 (22.06) (version 2) (version 2) | ecosystem: Environmental > Terrestrial > Soil > Desert | place... | reverse complement strand
CGGGGGAAAGGAACGAGACATGTTCAGCGTCAAGTGGTCCTAAGGTCAAAACCGATTCAATTCTGTAGCACGGTCATCAACACTACCGGGGGAAAGGAACGAGACATGTTCAGCGTCAAGTGGTCCTAAGGTCAAAACCGATCCAGTTCTGTAATACGGTCATCGACACTACCCAGGGAAAGGAACGAGACATGTTCAGCGTCAAGTGGTCCTAGTTTCAGGCTCACCATTACCATATTGAGAGTCGAGCAGAAAACGCAAGAAGAACATGAGCCCATCGTTACTGGGGAAGTCTCTCCTCACCAACGATGCGGATAGCTTGTTGATTGATGTCGTAGGGACTTGCAGATTGGGCTCCGAAAGGGTATAACCCAATTGTAAGGTTGGTACGTGCACGCGCCACCCTTCATGCGGGCATAGAGGTCGGCCCCAGCCTCGTCGCCCGGGATCGCACGGCGAAGGGTCCCATGACAAGCGTTCCGTTGCGCGTAAGATTCTGGCTCATACTGCTGAGTGCGGCGGCTGCCATCGCGGTTGCCGTTGGCGTGAAGACGACCAGTGCTCTCTCGACTGAGACCTGGTTGGTTGCGCTTGCCCTGCTGCTGGTGATCGTTGTCATCGAGCGGCTCGATGTTACCATTCCCATTTCTACCGGCACTTTGAATGTCTCCGTTGGCGCCCCGCTGGCCCTCGCCGCCGCTATGCATTTGGGTGTCGGCATTGGTTGCCTGATTGTACTCACCGGGCACCTCTTCGATTCGATCCTCGCCCGGCGCGATCCCATTAAATCGCTGACAAACATCGGCATGTCCGTGACGGCAACCGCCGCGGGCGGGAGCATCTACTGGATGCTCGCCGACACCGCAATCTCACCTGTCAGCTCGATCGCAAACCTCGGCGCCGCGCTCATCGCGTCGTTCGCCTTTGTCATCGTCACGACAACTTCGGTGGCGCTGATCGTTGCCCCGATCATCGGTATGCCCGTCTACACCATGTGGCAATCGACCGTTCGACTTTCGGCAATTGAAGCGGTGACCCTGCCGGCTGTTGGTGGTCTCGTTGCCCTAGCCGCAAACGAAAGCGCCGCCGCGGTCCTCCTCCTCGCGTTTCCGTTGTTGGGTCCGCAAATTGCGTTTCGCACGCTCGCCCGCGCCCAGCGAAGCGTGCGGGACACCCTCGAAAGTCTGGCGGATGCGGTCGAACAGCGCGATCCCTACACCTCCAATCACTCTGTGCGCGTTATGAACAACGTTCGCCTTATCGTCCAGGAAATGGCTGATGTGCCGTATGGTCTCACGGAAACAATCGTTGCCGCTGCCCGCGTACACGATATAGGCAAGGTCGGCACCCGTGACGTTACGCTCTACAAACCCGGTCCCCTCACAACCGCGGAACGACTTGAGATGCGTCGACATGCGGAGGTTGGCAGTGCGATTGTGGCTCGCACGGAAGAGTTTCGACTCACCGCCGCGATCATTCGTCACCATCATGAGCACTGGAATGGCGCCGGATACCCTGATGCGCTCGTCGGACAGGAGATTCCACTTGGCTCGCGCGTGATTGCTGTCGCCGACGCCTTCGACGCAATGACCTCAGATCGCCCATACCGGACTGCCATGTCGGGGAGCGCGGCAATGGAGGAAATTCGGCGAAACAGCGGCGCCCAGTTCGATCCTCATGTGGTCAGTGCTTTCCTTCGAGCCATGGAGGCGCCGCCAATCGCCGATGCGGTTGGGAGACCGGTCCGGGCGCTCACAACCTGATCGATCCAGGGACCGCTAGCGGTATCGCTTCACCAGCATCGCTTCGAGTGAAATGGCTGTCGGAAAGATGTGCTGTGCAGGTCCTCACCTTCGATTTCCACAACACCCTGGCGAACTGCGATCCGTGGTTTGCACTTGAAGTCCGCGACTTGCCTTGGGCGGTGATTGAACATCTTCGGCTGAGCGATTCGGAGTACGACAAGGATCGAGTGACCGAGGCATATCGCCAATTGCGGCTCGATGTCATAGCCAGCGGTCGGGAAATTGATGCCTACGACTCTGCTGTACACATATTGGATCGATTCGATATACCGTCGAGTCGGACGGAAATCGAGCGAACCGTAGACGACCTGATGGCCCTGGCGGTCGAGGCGATGGAGCCCGCGCCCGGCGCAATCGACACCGTCCGGCATCTCCATTCAACCGGGGTGCGCCTTGGCGTCGTCTCCAGCGCGGTCCATCACCAGACCGTTGCCGGGATACTCGGCCGCATGGGCATTGCATCCTGCTTCGACGCCGTGGTCACGTCTGCCAGCTCAGGATATTACAAGTCCTCCCCGGCGATCTACGCCACCGCGCTCCGTGAACTGGGTGGTACGGCTCACGGAAGTGTCCACGTCGGTGATTCCCTGAAATGGGACGTCGAGATGGCCCAACGCGCTGGGATGACCGCCGTGTGGCTGAGAACACCGAACCGCGATGTCTTTTCTTCGGCCAACCACAACCCATCGGCGACTCTGATTTTGCCGTCAATGGAGCGGGCGGGACCAGCGCTTGTCGGTTTGCTCGAGCGATTACGGACTTCGGCCAATGCCTGACCGGAGTGGTGGACAACCTGGACTGCAGATCGACATTTTCACCCTGTTCCCGGCCATGTTCGACGGCCCGTTCTCTGAAAGCATTGTCAAGCGGGCGATCGCCTCGGGCGCGATCGCGATCGGAATTCACGACATCCGACAGTGGGCGACTGACAAGCATCGCACCGCGGACGACATGCCGTATGGCGGCGGCGCCGGGATGGTGATGAAAGCTCCGCCAGTCGTCGAGGCTGTTGAAGCTGTCCTCGGCGCCGATCTGGGATCGACTCGCATAGCGATCATGTCGGCGGCTGGCCAGCAACTCAGCCAGCCCTTGGCGCACGACCTGGCGAGATCCGGCCGGATTGCACTGATCTGCGGGCACTATGAAGGCATCGACCAGCGAGTGGCCGACATCCTTGGCGCGGAAGAACTGTCGATTGGAGATTTCGTGCTGACTGGCGGTGAGCTCCCCGCGATGGTGATCACTGATGCCGTGATCAGGTTGGCGCCAGGCGTCATCAATCCGGCCAGCATCGCCGACGAGTCGCACTCCAACTCCGATTCTCCCCTGTTGGAGTATCCCCATTTCACCCGACCGGTAAGCTACCGGGGACACGATGTGCCCGACATTCTGCTTTCCGGCCATCACGCCAAGGTCGATGCCTGGCGACGCGAGCAGGCAGAGAAGCGCACGATACGCCGCCGCCCAGACCTGTTCACCACCGATTCGTAACGCCAATGAGAGCGCATAACCCAGGCATTGACGTGTTGAAATCCAATTGAAGCGTTCCCCAGGTATCCGAACGTGCGTAGCCCGCGAATTCGGCCGAAACCGTACGAGCAAATAGAAGGTTTGCATCCGGCTCGCGTTACGAGTCAACGGTTATGTGATTTACCTTGGGACCGATCATTCCTTTGCACGTTGCCCGGACGACATATCCAGCATTGCTCCCAGTACGCGCAGGCTTGAATAATCACGGTCTCCCACGTGACGTAGGTACGCGAACATCGTCTGGCTGATTTCACCCCGTTCACTGACGCTAGGCTCGAGACCGATGACCGCGCCCAACCCCGTCCGCGCCAATGTTCGCAAGTATTTTTGGGCATTGATCGAGAGCGCTGGCGCCCCAGGATCGAGACTCGAGCAGGCGGCGCATAACATCCCCCCAAGCTGGCTTGAAAATACATTCGGGGTCGGCTCGAGGTCGCGTTCGCAGTTGACGCATCGAAACAACTCTGGCTGGTATCCCAGGGCGATTAGAAGACCAAGCTCGAAGTGCCGGGCGACTGGCCACGGATCCATGCCGTCGTTCAACAGCACGAGAGAAGAGCCTAGCAACGCATAGACCTGATGATTTTCCTGGTTCTCCTGGGTCAAATCGCGAACCAGCTCGGCGAAGTGTGCCGCATGTCCGTACGCGTCGATACTCTCCCGGAGAAGCGGATGCTGGTTGACTGTCGTCACGCTGGTCACGATATCCAGATCGCGTCCCCGTGTGAGATGCAACGCGACCTCCGAGAAGTAGTCGAGATAGGGTCCGAGACGACTCTTGGCGCGACGAGCGCCCTTGGCAATGATGCTCAGCTTTCCATGAAATGGCGTGTACACCACGAAGACCCGATCGGCTTCGCCGAGGTCGCGCGATTGCAAGACGATCGCGTTGGTGCGATATAGTCGCTCCCGAAGACTTTGACTCATGGATCGATCCGACTCGATTGGCGCCGCAAGACGACTCCGTGGCGCGCCCGCCGGACCAGTATGACAGCCCAATTCGCGAAACACTTCGGGATTCGTTGCGCGCTTGATCCAGGCAACAGCGGCCCCCTGATGCAGGCATACAGCAGGCGTCGATTCCTGCGTTGACGGCGTTTTTCCAACGGTGGTAGGGTTCACCAATGGCAACGGACGTTTCGCTGCTGGCAGCATTCATTGCCGGAATGCTCTCGATTTCATCTCCCTGTGTGCTGCCGCTAGTCCCAATCTTCCTGGCCCATATCGCTGGCGTAAGCGTGGGAGAATCGGGCGGCCACGCTCGCGCAGCCCTGATGCGCAATGCCCTCGCCTACGTTGCCGGATTCTCTCTGGTCTTCGTAACGCTGGGCGCCGCGCTCGGCGCCGCCGGATCGATCGCGACAGCGCTGGATCTGGTGCCTGAAAACCGCGTTTGGCTGGTGCGTTTTGGCGGTGTCCTCCTGATTTTCCTGGGTCTATATCAAACCAGATTGATTCGTGTCCCGATCCTGGATCGCGATCGCCGTCTTTCGATAACTCCGGGCACGGCAGGATCGGTATCGTCGTCGTTCGCGATTGGCGTCGGGTTCGGCGCCGGCTGGTCTCCGTGCCTGGGTCCGATTCTTGGCGGAATCCTGACCATGGCGGCCGGGCAGGGCAGCATCGAACGCGCCACACTGCTCCTTACGATCTACACGATTGGACTCGGCGTTCCGTTCCTGCTGGTCGCTGCCGCGTTTGGATCCTCAACCGGCGTGCTCCGGAAGATCAACCGTCACCTCCAGGCTGTGACTCTGGTGAGCGGTGCAGTGATGCTCGGTGTCGGCATCATCATGATCCTGGGCATGTACGAAGCAATGTTCACCGAGATCATTCGCGTCGCTCCGTGGACACCGTGGGAACCACAAATCTGACATCTCACCGCATCTCGCATTGACCTCCGTGGTCGTAAAGTGATCAACCTCCGGAACGGAAATCTCCTTGGCTGAAACAACTGTCCATGTGAACCCGAATCGATCGCCAATCGAGACTGTGATTGACCGCGTCTGGCGCTACTTCTGTTCGGTCCGCGCCGCAATCTGGGAGATTTCGTTCCTCGCCTTGCTCGTGCTGATCGGCACACTGCGCGGAAGTGAGGTTCCAGCCTGGATCGGCAGTGGTCTCCCGGCGCTCCAGCCAGTAGTCGATCGTTGGTACGATTGGGATGTCTTCCGGTCACCGGTTTTCGCAGTGATCCTTGCCCTCCTGTCCGTCGCGATCGCGGTTTGCACCATCAATCGTGTGCCTGGCATTTGGCAAACCATCAGCCATCCCCGCGTTTCTACGTCGCAGGGGTATCTGCGCGGAGCGGAAACCTCGGCATCGTTTGCCACGACATCCACCGTTGAACAGGTAACCGCCGTATACCTCGGGGTGCTCGCGAGAAGACGCTTTCGTGTCCTCACCGAACGAATTGGGTCTGAGACGCATATCTACTCCGACAAGAATCGATACGCCAAGCTGGGCACGTTCCCATTTCATCTCGCCCTGATTCTGCTTCTCGTTGGCGGGATCGTGGGCGCGCACTACGGCTTTCGGGAACGGGAATTCATCATACCAGTGGGCGAAACGCGACCTGTTGGCCATGGGACCGATCTCAGGGTCCAACTGGTGCAGTTTCAGGATTCCTACACTCCGCTCGGCATTGCCAACACATACGAAGCCGAGATCGTGATTTACGACGGCGACGAGCCGGTCAGGCATGGAACAATCAGTCCCAACAGTCCGATTTCCTATCGCACAGCGACGTTTTACCAGACCAGTTTCGGATACGGCGCAAGCATGCGGGTGACCGATCCCTCGGGAACTGTCCTATACGACGAGACTGTCAACCTCGGGATATTTAATTTCCGGGGGAATCCCGATGCGCCGGCGGGGTTTGACGACATCCGTGGGGCCGATGTGCGGATGACTGTAGTCGCGCCCGATACGCAACCTCAGAACGCACCGGACCTCGACACGCTGAACCTGTTGCACGGGCAGATGTACGTGATCCTCAAACCCAATGACGGTTCGACCACTGAACCTCAGGGCATCATCATCGATCAGGGGCAGCCAGTTCAAATAGGCGATCTCACCTTCGAGTTTCAGCGTGAAGTTCAATGGTCCCTCCTCCAAGTTGCCTACAATCCCGGAATCCCAATATTCATCATCGCTTCGGTGCTGCTCATTGGCGGACTCGTCTTCACCTTTTATTTCCCGTTGCGCCGGATTCGAGCGATTGTCTCGGAAGGTCCCCAGGGCGCGATCCTCACCGCCGTGCCGCTCGCCAAGCGGGACTGGAGCGGCAAGCGCGAGTTCTTTCGCACGATTGACGCCGTCGCCGAAACGCTGGGCGTCGAGCCTTCACGCAAGAAGCCGGCAGGTATCGCGGATTGGGAACGCTTGCCAGTGGACCGATCCGCGGGCTAGCGAACACGGTAGAATGAACCGCAGACAATCATCCTGAACGCGTGCCTCGGCGCACGCGATTCACCAGGGGATTCCATGGACACACTCGTCAAACTGTCGTTCTACTGCTTTGCGGCGGCCTCGGTCTCGCTTGCGGCATCTGCTCTCTCGTACGTCGTCTTTGCGGTGGGGCGGGTCCGCGTACGCCAGGCAACGATGTCGACGACAGCGGGTTCGACGGTTTCGACCAGTCAAGCCGAGTTCCTGCCTGGCTCAGAGACAGCCGGACGATTCGGTTCCATGCTCGCGGTATTCGCGGCACTCTTTGCCTTCCTCGCGATCCTCTTTCGCGGCGTCGCCGCCGACCGTGTGCCGCTTTCGAACATGTTCGAGTTTTCGCTCACCTTCACGTTCGCGATCACGGTTGTTTACCTGCTGTTCGAGCGCATGTATGGCATCCGCCAACTTGGATCGGTGGTCATTTCGCTGGGTTTCCTGATGACGGTCTACATTTGGATGTTGCCCGCCAGCCTCCGCGAAGTCGATCCGTTGATTCCGGCCCTCCAGGCCAAACCGATCATGACGGCTCACGTTTCCAGTGCGATCTTTGCCTATGCGACGTTCGCGGTCTCGTTCGCGGCGGCCGTGCTGTTCCTGGTGCGCAAGAAGTGGAATGTCCGCTGGCTGCCCAGCCTGGAAATGCTCGATGACATCGGCTTTCGTGCAGTCACGATCGGCTTCCCACTGCTATCCCTGGTGTTGATTCTGGGATCGGTGTGGGCTCACGATGCGTGGGGTGTGTACTGGTCGTGGGACCCGAAGGAAACCGCCGCGCTCTTCACCTGGCTGCTGTATGCGGTCTATCTCCACACGCGAACATTACGTGGATGGCGCGGATCGCCAAGCGCCTGGATCCTGATTCTCGGATTCGGAGCGGTGCTGTTTACGTATTATGGAAATTATTTCTTCGGCGGTCTCCACGCCTACGGCGGCGTGTAGTGCGTTGCCCCAAGGTTGAAGATCACAACTCGCATCACCGCCCGGTTGTGGCTTCCCAGGGCGTGAGGGACCATGGCGGCCAACGATCCCGGATGTTGTCAGGAAGCGACTCGTCCATTCCCCGCAAAACCGGAAAGATGTCGCATCGTGGTGGATGAGCTTCTCGCCCTAACATCTCGTCCTCAAACGCGAACCAGGATTATCCTCGTCCTCGTCATTGTCGCCTCGATCGTCGGCACGGCCTGGTTGATTGGTGACCGCCAGAGCTTCGGCACGATCGGCCAAGGGGGAATCAATGCGGCCCTTCTCCCAGGCGTCGGCGAACTGGCTCCAGAGCTTGTCACGCTCGACACCGACGGGAACCTCGTCCGGCTCTCGGATTTCAGGGGCCAACCCGTGTGGCTCAATTTTTGGGGATCATGGTGTCCACCATGTCGCGCTGAGTTCCCCGATATCGAAAACGCATATCGTGACCTCAATCCCAGGGGGCTGGTGATGCTGGGAATCGCGGTTCGTGAGGACCCGCTCGTCGCCCAGGACTACTCCGACCGGGTTGGCGGAACGTTCCCTGTCCTCGCCGATCCCGCCTATCTCGCGGCGCTCCTGCCAGAAGACGCTATTTCCGACGCCCGGGCGCTTGCTGCCTCCTACACGATCAACAATTACCCGACACACATCTTCATAGACCGCGACGGCACGGTCCGTTCGGTGATCCTGGCGCAGATGTCGTACGAGACTGCCATGATGAACGGTGAGGCAATCATCAATTCTCCGATGCCCAACGGTGCAGCGCCGTCGACGCCGACGACATAAACGCTCGGATCACGACCACTTCAGGTTTGGGATCACATGCTTCCCGTAGGCGTCGATGAACGCTTCCTGTCCGCGGTTGACGTTGTGGACATGTATTTCCCGGAATCCGAGATCGATCCAACGCTGGAGATACTCCCTGTGCTTGTCGAGGTCGGCGGTGGTGAGCACACGGTTCTTGAAGTTCTCGGGTCGCACCAGTTTGGCCATTGCATCGAAATCTTCCGGCGTCCGAACATCCCCTTTCGGAAAGTTCATGCCGCCGTTCGGCCAATCCTTAACGGCCGAGTCGATCGCCTCCTGGTCGGAATCGGCGTAACTCACTTTGACTTGAAGAATCTTTGCCATCTTCGAGGGGTCCTTGCCGGCCTCCCTGGCTCCCTTCTCGAAACGCTCAAGCAGCATCCTGACCTTTTCGTCGGCGGCTCCAACGGTGATGATGCCGTCCGTGAGTTTCCCTGTGCGCCCAGCCATGATTGGTCCTGAAGTTGCTACATAAATCGGCGGCGGCGTCTTTGGCATCGTGTAGAGCCTGGCGCTTTCGACACGAAAGTATTCACCGCGATGCTTGATGCTCTTGCCGCTAAACAGTTTGGAAATGATCTCGATCGACTCCACCAGGCGATCGAGCCGGGCGGGCGCCTCCGGCCAGTATTCGCCTACGATATGTTCGTTGAGTGCTTCGCCGGCCCCGAGTCCCAGGAAGAATCGACCAGGGTACATCGCTTCCAATGTGGCTGCCGCCTGTGCCAGCACAGCTGGGTGATAACGATACCCTGGAGGGGTGACACCGGTGCCAAACCGGAGTTTGGTTGTCGCGCCAAGCGCCCCCATCCACGACCAGACAAACGCGGAATGTCCCTGCGACGGTACCCACGGATGGAAATGATCGGACGCTGTAACGACCGTGAATCCATTCTGCTCGGCGCGTTGACTGTAGTCCAGCAGGTCGGTGGGGTGGAATTGCTCGAAAGACGCCGCGTAGCCGATGGTTCCCATGAAATCCTCCGAAATGTGACGCCTGGCCAGGAAGCCGGCAATTCGCTAGAGAAACAGGTTGCGCTCTTCGGCCATGATCAGGTCGCGGCTGGTTCCCGCCGGGTCCGTCGTTTGCGGCACATATCCGCGGATCACGGCGACCGGGCGAGCCGCCAACTTGTGCATCACAAGTTCGGCCGCCGATGCCAGTTCATCGCCGACGGCAAGAATCGAGGCTCGCAACTCGTACCCGTTGGGATCGAATTGCCCCCGATAGTCGGCGATTGGAGACAGCCCTGCCACACCAATCGCAACATTGACGATGCCGTTTCGAAATGGACGGCCAAACGAATCGGTGACGATCACCCCGATCGGAGAGGGGCCAACAGTGTGATCCGGAAAGAACCGCAAGATGAGCCCGCGGCGAATCCCTTCCGCTGAAGCATCTGGATCATCGGGCAGGATGCAGACCAGGTCGCTCGAGACATTCGAGGCATCGACGCCCGCATTGGCGCAGATCAAGCCATGCTTCGTTTCAGCGATGATCAGACCGTGAGCCATCCTTATGATTCGACGTGATTGCCGTAGAACGACTTCGACCTGGCGGGCATCCTTTCCCCACTCTTGTGCGAATCTGGTTGCCATCACGGATGGATCGACCGAACGCAGGTCAATCAGTCCCCCCTCGGACTTGCTCACGATCTTGTGCGTCACGGCAACGACATCGCCCTCCACAAGGGCGCCGACGCTTGCTTCGATCGCATCGGCGACGAATTGAATCAAGGGGTCGCCAGCTTGCACCTCGGGCATGCCACCGACCGGAATGATGCGGATGGCCCCGGCAGGATCCCTGGTTCCGAAACTCGAATCAACGCTCATGCACGCTCCAGGATAGCTGCCGGATCCAAGCCGGCCACGCGTTCTGACGATGGACGAACGAACTCCCGGGGAGAGAGCAGCTGCTGTCGCATACCTGAACTGAGCATATCCCAATCGTCCGGCGTGTCGAGATCGAGCGCAAAACTCTCTGCCTCAACAATCGAAGAGTCGAGCCCGAGACGACAAGCTTCCGCTTGATGAAGACTCCGGCTCTCAAGACCAAACTGATACTGAAATCGCAAGATCTGGTTTAGCCCTCGGAGCATGATCGCATTGGTGCCGATTCCCAGTCGATCCGGTGCAATCACTACGTCGTGCTCGCGAGCAAGCATCGCCTCGAGATCCGCTGCGCCGAGGAGCGGCAAGTCGGCGGAGAGCACCAATAGCTGCTCCGCATTCCTCCGCAGAGCCTCCTCGCGACCTGCGTCGACCGCCTCGTTCAGTCCAACTGAATCATCGGACTGAACGATCAGGGAGAGCCGAGGATGCTGCAACTCGAGGAGTGAAAACAGATCTTGCTCGCGACTGACCACAACGATCGAACCAGTCACGTTCGATTCCAACACGACGTCAATGACATGGTCCGCCATCGCGGCAATGACTCCACTGCGCTGCACGGGATCTAGGACTGTCGCGAGTCTCGACTTGCCGCCACGCAATCCCCGCAATGGAATCAACACCGCTGTGTGGCTCACGCGTGACTCCGCAACCGCTGTGCCGCGGTCAATAGATCCCGGGCAAAACGTTCGCGGTCTTGGCGATCGCCCATGACCGTCTGACTCACGTGCACCTCAAGACCCAGGTTGCGTATGGGTTCGACAAGTTCCCGATCAATCTCGTCGATCACCAGAAGGTCAATGAGATCGCGGTAGATCCTGGCGACGCCCAGCGCCGAGGCTTCATGACCGAGACTTGTCAGCATCCTGTCGGCTGGACCCTTGAGCGCCTTGCCGCCGATGATCGGGCTCACACCGATCTTGACGGCATCGCTGGCCTGAATTGCATTGCAAACACCAGGTAGGGCAAGTATCGGACCGATGCTCACAATCGGATTCGACGGGCAGACCACGATTACCGTCGCGTCTGCCAGGGCATCCTTCACGCCGGGGGCAGGGCGCCCCTCGACGATGCCAACAAACGACACCGCGTCGACGACATCTTGTTGTCGACGCGCCACAAAATACTCCTGAAAGTCCAGAATCTCATCTCCACTGTGAATCCGGGTGGCGACCGGATCATTCGTCATCGGCAGCAGCGTAGTGGAAATCCCGAGAGCGCCCGCCAGCCGATTCGTCACCTGGTCGAGCGACTCGCCACGGCCAAGCGCCTGGGTGCGAAGGATGTGGGTCGCCAAATCCTTGTCCCCGAGCGAGAACCAGATATCTTCACCATACCGGTTGAGCGCTTCGAGCGTGGCATGGCTATCACCCGCCACGCCCCAGCCGGTGACCGGATTCGCGACTCCCGCGAGCGTGTACATCACGGTATCGAGATCGGGCGAAATATGGAGACCCCAGAGTTCAAAGTCGTCGGCCGTGTTGACAATCACCGCCAGGCGCCCAACTGAAACGACACCCGCCAGACCTTGGGCCATTTTCGCTCCACCTACGCCACCGGCAAGCGCGACCACGGATTCAGTTTTTGGGACGAATGGCACGTTCTGTTTCTCAACCTCCAGGCAACCGCGAAGATCGTGGTGCTCCTTCTCAAAGGTTAGTACAGACTCCCTGATTCCCCAACTGGCCGAAGGTGGGGGAATGGTCCTTTGCTGCCCGTGCGACTATTGGAGCGACTGTCACAAGAGTTAACCCCTTCCTCACGAACAGGGTGGAGACAAGATTCCTCGTTTCCGGGAATGGCGGGGACGGGTACGCGGGAGAACCCATGGGCACGATTGACTTAACCGAGGCGCAAGCGCCGATTGTGCTGGCGATCGATATCGGATCGTCGTCGGTTCGGGCCTTGCTGTATGACCGCCTCGGTCGTCACGTGGAGGGGAGCGAAGCGCAGCACCCTCATCGCCAGCGGATAACCGCCAAAGGCGGTTCTGAAGCCGATCCAGCCGAACTGTTCGATCTCGTCATCCACTGCGTTGACTACGTCGCAGACAAGGCCGGCGGTCATCGCCGTCCCATCGCCGCCGTCGCGATGTCGAGTTTCTGGCACGGACTGATGGGTTTGGACGAAGCCGGTCAGCCTTGCTCCCCCGTGTACATGTGGTCGGACAAGCGCTCTGGTCCAGACGCAGTTGTGCTTGGCGATGAAATCGACGCGATAACCGCACACCAACGCACGGGCTGCCGGATTCACTCAAGCTACTGGCCGGCCAAGCTGAGATGGATTGCCAGGGAGTGGCCGGAGCAATTCGCGGGTGTGCACACCTGGGTGTCCTTTACCGACTACGTCCATAGCCGACTCTTTGGAAAGCTCAGGACCTCGGTCTCAATGGCGTCGGGAACCGGCATGCTCAATCGAGCAGCGGTCGACTGGGATCAGGAGATGCTCGACGCCGTGGGCGTTGCCCCATCTTCGTTGCCTGCGATTGTGGACCGTTCCGAGCCATTTTCCCGGCTCGTTGACGCGTACGCAACACGCTGGCCGTCGCTCCGCGATGTACCCTGGTACCCTGCCATCGGCGATGGCGCCGCCGCGAACATCGGGGCTGGTTGCATCGGATCGGCCAGGATCGCAATGACGATTGGGACATCCGCCGCCATGCGCCTGATTGTGCGCAATTTGGAAACCCTCCCGTCAACGGGTGTGATTCCACACCGCATCTGGGAATATCGTCTCGATCGTGAACATCGAGTGCTCGGTGGGGCGCTCAGCAATGGTGGCAACGTATCCAGCTGGATTGCCCAACAGTTTGCCGGTGGAGATTTTGACTCCCTGACGTCGGCCGCGGAGAAGATTCGGCCGGACGCTCACGGGTTGACCATGCTCCCGCTCCTTGCCGGTGAGCGTTCGCCAAGCTGGATTGAAAATGCCACCGGAACAATTTCCGGACTGCGGTTGACGACGACCGCGGGCGAACTCTTTCGGGCCACGATGGAGTCGACCGCCTATCGATTGGCGTCCATTTACGACGACCTGAAGCTGCTGTCAGCCGACGACCATGAGATTCACGCCAATGGCGGCGCCGCCCTGAGTTCGCCGCTGTGGCTCCAAATCATTGCCGACACACTCGGCCATTCGCTCGATGCTGTCGATGCCGAAGCGGAGGCATCGGCTCGCGGTGCTGCACTTTGCGCACTCGAGTCACTCGGCTCCATTTCGTCACTTGGCGACATCGTACGCGCCGTCAGCCGTCGATACGAACCGGATCCCGCGGCGAACAGCGTCTATCGCGCGGGACGCGATCGCCAATCGGACCTCGAACATGCGATCAACGGTTTGTCGATTCGTTTTGGACGTGAGGATTGAATCGGAATCGTGAAGCGGCTAACATATCGTGAGCACTGAGCGAGCATGGTTTGATCGTACAGGCGCCACGAACAAGCAGGAACTTCATGAAATCCGAACACGGTAATTCACAATCCATTTGCCCGCTGTATCACCATGCCGTCGAGCTTGTGGGCAGGCGCTGGACTGGCGCCATTCTGATGGCGCTGTTCCAGGGCGCATCTCGATTCACCGACATTAGTCACGCCGTGCCGGGATTGAGCGATCGCCTGCTTTCGGAACGTCTCAAGGAACTTGACGCCGAAGGAATCGTGACGCGCACCGTCCATCCTGAAATGCCGGTGCGCATTGAGTACCAGTTGACCGAGAAGGGACGCGATCTCTCCGGTGTCGCTGAAGCGGTAACGGACTGGGCCAGTCGCTGGCTTGTTCACGATAGCGACGACGCAGTCGGTCGCGAGTTGGCAACCGCTCATCATTAAGTCCGCACACGAGCGGACACCGCTCTCGGATGAGTTCGAAACGCTCGACTGGCAGCGCGAGAACCACCCTTACGTCTGCGGGGTGGCGTTGGCGCCGCGCCAAGGTCAACGT
>Ga0183260_10002762_pt1 | contig 14388 bp, 13 predicted proteins | sample AntDrymUQ4972206_2_FD_129768 | JGI IMG/M metagenome (GOLD analysis project Ga0183260, IMG submission 129768) | Polar desert sand microbial communities from Dry Valleys, Antarctica - metaG UQ497 (22.06) (version 2) (version 2) | ecosystem: Environmental > Terrestrial > Soil > Desert | place... | reverse complement strand
TTTTCGTGCCTTTCGTGTGTTTTGTGGGCAAAATTGTTTTCAATTTTACATATTAAGTGCAAATCAAATCGGAAAAAACTAATCTAAAAAAAATTAATTTCGTATCGGATTTGTTAGTATTAGATAATTTTAGTTGGTTTTAAGATTTGGACATGGAAAATAATAAGCAGGGTTTGATTTTACAAGAGTTGCCGACAGAAGCAATTTTGGCTGAAGGCGACAATTTGAACGGAAACGGCGCATCGGCAATTGTGCCGACAAAAAAACTGCTGATTGAACAGCAAGTTTCAAATGAGCAGTTAATTGCCGAACAACAACTCTTGTCGGCAAAGGAAGCGGAAATCGAGAAAAATTATCAAGGTTTTCGTGGATATTTGCGGCTTTTCCAAGTGTCGAAGGTTATCGGCAATCTCGCGCTTTATCTTTATCTCGACCAATACGACCTGCATCACGCGCAGCATTTGAAACAGTCGGAAGCGCGAATGGAAACCGCCAAAAGATTGACTTGGCTGGCGGTTTTGGGCGAAAAATTTCGGAACACTAATCTCGCCTTTTTTCACGATTTTATTCTTTTACTTCGCTGGTTTTTTATCGGCGGCGAGAAAAACAAAGAAACTAATCAGGAAAAACAAGCCGTTTGGCTCAAAGATAATTTAATAAATCTCGGTCCGACTTTTATCAAAATCGGACAATCACTCGGCACCCGCGCAGACCTTTTGCCGTTGCCGTTTGTCAAAGCGTTGGGCGAATTGCAGGACAATGTGCCGTCGTTTCCAAATTCCATTGCGTTTGCGCGAATCGAAAAAGAACTCGGCAGAAAGATAAACGAAGTCTATGCCGAATTCGACATCGCGCCCATTGCCGCCGCGTCTTTGGGGCAAGTCTATCGCGCCAAACTTTTTACGGGCGAAGAAGTCGCCGTTAAAGTTCAGCGTCCGAATCTGACGGCGATAATCAAAGGCGATATTGAAATTTTGCGAAAAGTCGCCAAATTCGCCGAGCGTTTTCCATCTTTGAACGAAAATGCGGATTGGGCGGGAATGCTGCGCGAATTTGACGAAACGGTTCACGAAGAAATGGATTACGCGGCGGAAGGCAAAAACGCCGAACGCTTTCACGAGAGTTTTAAGGATTGGACGAATGTTCACGTCCCGAAAATCTATTGGCACGCGACTTCATCAAAAGTTTTGACGATGGAGTTTATTCACGGCACAAAAGTTACGGCGTTGGACGAACTTCGAGCGCGGAATGTGTCGCCCGAAAAAGTCAATCGTCTGCTTATTCGCACTTATTTGAAACAACTTCTCGAAGACGGTTTTTTCCACGCCGACCCGCATCCGGGCAATCTGCTGGTAATGCCTGACGGACGCTTGGCGTTTTTCGATTTTGGAATGGTCGGCAGAATCACGCCGCAATTACAGTCGAAAATGATTGACGCATTTTTCCACGTTATCGCCAAAGACCCGGCGGGAATCGCGCAGGATTTGATTGACCTCGATTTTATGAAACCCGGCTCGAACCCCGACATTGTGCGCCCGGTCGTCGAAAAAATGTTTCAGTTTCATTTGAATTTAAAACTCAAGGAAGTCAATTTCAAAGAACTAACTTACGATTTGGCGGACGTAATGTATGATTATCCGTTTCGTCTGCCGTCGAATTTTACCTACATTATGCGGGCGTTGATGACGCTCGAAGGCATCGGCATTATCACCGACCCGGAATTTAATTTCTTTGAAACGGCGAAACCTTACGCCAAAGAATTTATGTTCAAACGCGAAGGCAAAGATTTGCGAAAACTTCTGACCGACAAACTCCTAGGGCGCGACAAAGACGGCAAACTCGATTTGGACAGAACTTGGAAACTGGCGAAGATGGCGTTTAAGACGGTTTTCAATACGGGAAAATAACGTATAACTGCAAACGGAAAATTAAATTCTAAAAACTTTAACTTTTTACATCGCCAATCCGCCGTCAGGTTGAATAATTTGTCCGGTGATGTAACGCGCCGCGTCGGACAACATAAAACAGGCGATTTCGGCAACTTCCTGCACATTTCCAAGCCGTCCGAGTGGAATCATTTCCAGAATTTTGGCGCGATGTTCGTCATTCATTTCACCTGCCATATCGGTTTCAATTAAACCGAGAGCCAGCGCGTTGACCGTGATTTTCCGACTTGCCACTTCTTTTGCCAAAGCCTTTGTCAAACCAATCATTCCCGCTTTCGATGCCGAATAATTTGACTGTCCGAGCATCCCGACAACGCCGCTGATTGATGAAATATTTAAAATCGAACCGCCGCCGTCGTTTCGCATCATCGGGCGCAAAACGGCTTTTGAGAAATTCCACGCACCTTTCAAATTTGTGTCAATAACCGCGTCCCAATCGTCTTCCTTCATCCGCAAAATCAGCGTGTCGCGGGTAATTCCCGCGTTGTTGATAAGAAAATCAATTGCGCCGAATTCTTCTTTTACTTTTTTGACAAATTCGGCAGATGCTTCGGTGTTTGCCACGTCGCACGCTTCGGAATACGCTTTAACACCCAAACTTTCGATTTCCGCTTTTAACTTTTCGGCTTCGTCCACGCTTTTTGCGTAATTAAAAGCGACATTTGCGCCGCGCTTTGCCAATTCCAACGCAATCGCCCGTCCAATGCCGCGAGTTGCGCCCGTTACGATTGCCGATTTTTCTGCAAATTGTTTTTCGCTCATAATTTTTAGATTCTAAATTGATTCCAATTCATTGTGTTTTCAGTTGTTGCGACAAAATCAGAATGGCTGTTGTTAAGGGTTTCCAGCATTATATTTTTGAAATTCACTTTGAATATTTTCTTGACAAACGGAACAGATAAAATCTCCTTTTGGAAATGGTTTACCGAACTCTTTTCTATCTGCTTCCGAATTAAAATCAAATATACGATTTACATATAAACCTTTCCCAAATTTGACGGATTTCCCGCATTCATCACAAATTTCATTTTTAGCCTGTGTCATTAACTATCTTCCAACCATTTATTTATAAATTCCAAGCAATTTGGCTTTTCAATCTGATGACGCTCTTCTCTTTGCCAAGCGTTTCAAAAACCGCGAGCATTGAAGGTCCGACTGCCAAGCCGGTCAAAAGAGTTCTCGCACCGTTCATAATCACGCCAAATTTTGTGTCTTTGGCTTCGACGAATTCTTTGATAACGGCTTCGAGATTGTCGTGTGTGAAATCTTCGACGGTTTCAAACCGATAAGCGAGTTCGGGAAGCCAGGTTTGCAAATCGGGAAACTTTTTCAGATTTTTTTCAATCGCCTGCGCGTCAAAATCAAAATCTTCACTAAAAAATGCGCGTCCTTGCGCGGAAAAATCTTTCAGAGTAAAAAATCTTTCGCGGATTAAATCAATCGCTTTTAAAAACCATCTTTCGCCGTCGTCTTCGTATTCGTCGCGCCAGAGTTTTGCCGATTTTAATTCGTTTTTGACCAGCGGAATCAAATCTTCAAGCGGCATTGTGCGAATGTATTCGGCGTTCATCCACAATGCTTTGTCGTCCGTCCAATGTCTTTCGTCCGTTTCGTTAAAATTGAAAACGGCGTTATTGCGGTGAACTCCTTCAAGCGAAAATTTTTCGATGAGTTCCGCCAAAGTATAAATTTCGCGTTCTTCGCCCGCCGACCAACCTAAAAGCGCGAGAAAATTGCGAAACGCGGCGGCGACAAAACCTTTGTCGCGGTAAGTCGTCATCGAAACAACCGCACCGTGTTTGCGTTTTGAAAGTTTTCCTTTGCTTGGCGCAAGAATTAATGGCAGATGAGCAAAACGCGGCGGAGTTGTTTCTAACGCTTCGTAAATCAAAATTTGTTTATGAGTGTTCGTCAAATGGTCTTGACCGCGAATCACATCGGTAATCTGCATCTCGATGTCGTCGCCGACAACCGCGAGATTATAAAGCGGATGACCGTCGGAACGAAGCAAAACCAAATCTTCGATTTCGCTGTAATCGCGTTCTTGCAAACCATAAACCGCGTCTTCAAAACTCGTTTTGCCTGTTTCGGAAACTTTCAAGCGAATAGCAAACGGTTCGCCCGAATTTGCTTTCGCATCCGATTCCTCTTTCGACAAATCACGAAACGGATTATCGCGCATAGATTTTTCGCCTTGAGCTGCCCGCGCTTTGTCGGCAATATTTTGTTTGATATTGGTATCGGTGCGATTTTCCCGCGGCGTAAAATCCCGATAGGCTTTGCCTTCTGCTAACAATTTAAACGCGATTTGCCGATGCTTTTCGGCATTATTCGATTGAAAAATAATTTCTTCGTCCGTTTCGAGTCCGAGCCATTTCAAGCCTTCGATAATCGAGCGCGTTGATTCTTCGGTTGAACGCGCGAGGTCTGTATCTTCAATCCGAAGCAAAAACTTTCCGCCGACATTCCGCGCATAAAGATAATTAAAAAGCGCGGTTCGGGCAGAACCAATATGCAGATAACCCGTCGGCGACGGCGCAAATCTAACTCTTGTTGTCATAATCTAAAAATCTAATTAAAAAGACTTTCCCGAATCGGAAAGTCTTCAAAAAACTAGCAAAATATAAGCATTCTAAAAACTAAATTCCAATTCCTGAACGGATTCTTTTTTCAAAATCTGTTTGTCCAATTTTTCCAAATCCTTGGCGTGAAAAGATTTTTCATTACAAACCGAGCAAACTTCGGCGGGAAAATTTTTGACATTATAAACTTTATGGCGGAAAGGGTAACGAAATGTTACATTTTGCCATGCGGTTTGACCATTACATTGCACACATACATTTGATTCTCTTTTCATTACTCCACCATATAATTTGTAATTACAAATAATTTTCCATCTGCTCTAAATCTTACCACAACTTCCATCAACCAACCATCCGAACTTTTGCCTAAAATGGTGTATTTTGTGCCGTTAAAGTCAGTTTCTTTTTTTCTGATTGAGCCTGAAAGCAAACATACTTTTACATCTTGAACATCAAAAGGACTAAATTCGTCTTTAATCATCTCGTCAATTGCGTGAGAAGAAAACACCAAATCCAGTTGCAAAACTTTTTGTCGGATTCTTTGTAACACCGAAGGCATTTTCTTTCAGTCTGTAAAAACACAAAAAGCTATCAAACCAAAACATTTGATAGCCGACAAAAAATTCGCAATCCCAAATCCAAAATCAAAAGTGGCGGAGACGACAGGATTCGAACCTGTGGTAGTCTTTTGAACTACAACGGTTTAGCAAACCGCCGCTTTCAGCCACTCAGCCACGTCTCCACTTTTTTTATTTACCCGCTTTATCTAAAAATATAAAGAAAAGCGTAAAAGATATTCTAGCCGACGGACAAACTTTGTCAAGTTAGACGCATCATAGCCGACAAAGTTTTCGCGTCTGTGCTTGACACAAATGGTTTTTAGAAAGAAAATACAAGGCGTGCGTGAATAACATCTGCTTGATGCACTTGCCAAAAGTTTCAGCACTCCCGAATAGGTTCTCCCCGAAACTTGTTTCGCTTGGAGGTCGCTTTTTCCAAATGGTTGTTTCGATTTTACTGATAAAAAATTTAACTAAGACGATTTTAATTGGACTGACCGCTTTTTTTGCGGGATTTGTCTTTGTGTCTGAAACATCGGCGAATGTGGTGGTTGTCGAGAAATACGGAAATCTCGGCATTATTAAAGGAATCGTGCGCGACAATTCGGGAAGTCCGATTGCCGATGCGACGGTGGCGATTTTTCGACTCGGAACGGATAAATTATTAAAACAAGTGCGGTCTGATTCAAATGGCAGTTTTCTGGCGAAAATCATTCCCGGAACTTATACGGTTTTAGCCGTCGCGCAAGGTTTTAATCCGATTACGCTGTCCGAAGTCGAAGTCAATCGGTCAGCTGAATTGGTTTATGGTTTTAAGTTGGAGCGTTCGGGAAGCGGAAACACACTGCCCGAAAAACGGGCTGACCGTAACAGTTCAAAATCGCGGATTCGCGCCGCGCAGATGAATCGCTCGATTTATCAAAACACGGAAGGCGACGCTCCCGTTGATGAAAATGCGGTTGAAGAAAACATCGGAATCGCCGATGAAGAAGAAAGCGCGAAACGACGCGGACAAAGCGTAGTTGAAACTTATTTTGCCGCATCGGATGACGGAAATTTTACGGGCGTAAATTTTGCAACACTCCAACCATTAAGCGAAAACGCCGAAATAGTTTTTGCCGGACAAACGGGAACAAACGATTCTGCGCCACAAAGATTTGAAACAACCTTAAAATTCAGACCGAATGAAACCCATCAGATTCGCTTAAATACTTCGGTTGTAAGACTCGGAGAAATCAAATCTGACAACGATGAAAAATCGCTCGGACAAGTTTCTTTCCAAGCCTTCGACGAATGGAAAGTCAGAAGTGGCGTGATTTTAGTTTTCGGTTTTGATTATTCGCAGTTTGTCGGCGCAGGGAACGATTTTTCGATTAGCCCGCGACTTGGTTTGCAATACGACGTAAATTCAAAAACCCGTTTTCGCACCGCTTATACAACTCAGACCGAAGAACAAACCTGGCAAAACGCTGTCGAACTCGAAGACACGCAAATTCTCTTTCAAGAACCGGTTGCCATTCAAGATTTCGTCGTTGAAAACGGCAAACCGCAGATGAATAAAAGCACACGGTTTGAGTTCGGCGTGGAACGCATTTTAGACAAAAAATCGAATATCGAAGCAAACGTCTTTTTCGATACGACGATAAATCGCGGTGTCGGCATAAATAGTTTTCCCTTAAACGCGCTTGACGGCAACACATTTAGCGAATTTGTCAGCAATCAACAAGGCACAGCCCAAGGCATCCGCGTCGTTTATACGCGCCGTTTGAACGGAACTTTCAGTACGTCGGCGGGTTACGCTTTCGGCAACGGACAAAGACTTTCCGAAAAAGCGATTTCAAATCCTGAAAATGTTTTTAAGAGTGATTTTTTCCAGACATTCATCGGACAAGTTGATGCTGATTTCAAAACCGGAACACAAGTCAAAACTATTTTTCGTCTGTCGCCGCAAGCCACCGTTTTTGCGATTGACCCGTTTCAAGGCAGATTGGCGATTTATGACCCGAGTTTGAGCGTCTTGGTTATGCAGTCTTTACCGAATTGGGGTTTTCCGATTCGCGCCGAAGCGATGCTTGATGCGCGAAATCTGTTTGATTTTCAAACCGGTGTCAATGGTGAAGAAGGAAGCCTCAGACTCAATTCACAAGGACGCACTCTGCGCGGTGGAATTTTGGTCAGGTTTTGATAAAACCCAGAAATCTAAAGTCCGATGTCTAAAGTCAGTCGCTTTCTGCTTTAGACATCGTTTTTTTGTCCAAAATCTTGGATATAAAGCAAAAAATTGAATGAAGACTTGGTTTATTAAGAGTTTATAAAAACAAAATTGCTTTGTAGTGCGTAAATTTAAGCAAAGAAAAGTGAATAAACTGTTGGAACGTATTTTGCCTGAAAAAAAGCTGGCGTAGTTTGTCTTGATAAGATGAAAGGTAAAATCCTGACAAGTTGGAGTTTAATTTGGCTTCTGGCAACGGTTCTTTTAGTTGTCGGCGGCGCACTCAACCTTTCAAACCGTGCTAATCATACTTTGCCGCCAACCGACGGCGTTCTTTGGGCGCAAAAAGCGGATGGAATCTTTGCCGCTAAGGTTTTGCCAAACCTTGCGGCTTCCAGAGCCGGCATCGCTGTCGGAGACCGACTCATCGGCATCGGGCTTGACGATAAAAATATTGATGAAATCGTTTCGTCCGCCGATGTGCAGGCGTATCTGGACACGGCGGGCGTTAACGGTAATTTGACATATTTTTATCAACGTCCTTCCTATTCATTTTCCAATAATTTTTATTACGCCGACCTAAAAAATATTGATACGCTTCCACGTTGGACGGCTTCGATAATTTTTCTCGCTATCGTCGGTATAATTTGGCTTGGTGTCGGCATTTTTGTTCTTTTCAAACAAGGCAGTCATTCGCCGTTTGTCCTGCATTTTGCAATTGTTTGTCTCGCCGCTTTTGTCTTTCACGTTTATAAACCGCTGGGTGTCGGCAAAGATTTCGATTTAGCAATCAGTCTTTTGGACGACGCGGCTTTTGCGTTTTTTGTTCCGCTTTTTTTGCATTTTTGTTTGCGTTATCCGGTGCGAAGCGATGTTTTTGATATACCGAAATGGAAAACTTACGCGCTTTATATTCCGGCTTTGATAATCACATTTGGAATTTTTGTCTTATCGTTGACTTTTTACATCGTTGACTGGATTATTCCAAATACCGTATTTGTCGCAAATTTAGCTAATTTGACGGATAAATTTAATCTATTCGGCATTCTCTACCAAACTAATTTTTATCATTTCGTTATCGGAATTTCTCTCGGCGCGGGCATTTTGCTGTGGCGGTTTTTCAAAAATAAGCAACAACCGCTTATTCGGCAGCGCATAAAATGGGCAATGTGGGGAACGGTTATTGCCGTCGTGCCGATTTTGCTTTTTCAAATCGTCAAGCGTTTCGTGCCTTCGCTTTCCGAAGATTATCTGACTTCCGCCCTGACAACTTTGCCGCTGGCGTTGATTCCTTTGAGTTTGGGACATTCGGTTGTGCGCTATCGGTTGATGGATGTTGATGTCGTCGTGCGTCGTGCGCTGGTTTATGCTATGACGACGCTGGCGATTGCGATGATGATTGGCACGGTTGCGCTCGGACTCGTATTTCTCGCCGTCGGCAACAATTTGTCGAGAACGGAAATAACGCTTCGCGCCCTGATTGCGATAATTGCAATGGCGGCAATCGTTCTGCTTTCAGAACCGCTTAAAAAATTCTTGCAAGAACGCGCCGATAGATTTTTTTACGGCGAACGCTATGATTTGCGACACGGTTTGCTCGATTTTGGCAGAACAATTTCGGCAACCACCGCACTTGAGCCGCTTTTAAATGCTTTGACCGAAAGATTGCGCCAAGTTCTCGATGTTGAAAAAGTCGCGGTTTTTATCGAAACCGAAAACGCGCCCGAAGGTTATCGCATTGCCAAATCAATCGGAATAAGTGAAAGCTACAAAATTCCGAGTGATTTTCGGCAAATGATTCGGCAAAAATCCGCCGCCAAAGGAATTGTTCGCGCCGACGAATTAGAATTGCTCGAAGTCGAAGACGACCACGAAAACCACAACGGCAATGGCAACGGCAAAGGTAAAATGTTCGGACTTGGCAAGAAAATTGCCCGTCAAGAATTGCATTATTTTGTGCCGTGTGTTGCCCGCGGAAAAATGATGGCGGTTATCGGTTTGGGACGTGCTTCGGACGGTTCGCTTTTGTCGTCGGAAGATTTGGAAATTTTGCAGACGATTTCGGGCTATGTCGCCGTTGCCGTCGAAAACAGTTTGCTTTATCAGGAACAAGAAACACGCGCCGAAGAACTCGCGCTGCTCAAAGAATTTAACGAGTCAATTGTTGAATCAGTCAATGTCGGCTTGATTGCGGTTGACGAAGATGGACGGATAACGCGATGTAATTCGACGTTTGAGCAAATGATGGATTTGAGCCGCGAGGAAACTATCGGCAAACTCGTGGAAGATATTTTTGATGAAGGTTTTGCTTTGAATCTGGAAAATATCTTAGGCAAATCGCGTTGGCATCTGACCGAAATTCGCAATGCTTATAAACTTTTCACGACTAACGCCAACGGCAAACCCTTAATCATAAACGTCGCCGTCGCGCCGCTACGTTCCGTTTCGCATAATCAAACGGGCGCGATTATCGTTTTGGAAAACGTAACTTCGCGCATCAAACTCGAAGAAACTCTCCAACAAAGCGAAAAACTTTCGAGCATCGGACTTCTCGCGGCGGGTGTCGCGCACGAAGTCAACACGCCTCTGACGGGCGTTTCGAGTTATACGCAGATGCTTCTCGGAATGATTCCCGAAACCGACCCGAAACACGCGCTTTTGCAAAAAGTCCAAAAACAAACCGACCGCGCTTCAAACATCGTCGGCAATCTGCTCAATTTCTCACGCACCGGCAACGCCGCCGAATTTACCGAAATCAATCTCAACAAACTGCTCGACGACACGCTTCAACTGCTCGAACCGCAGATGCGAAAATCGAATATCGAAATTATCAAAAATTACGCTGATATTCCGCCAAAAGTTTTTGGCAATGCGGGAAAATTGCAACAGGTTTTCACAAATTTAATCATCAATGCGCGGGACGCGATGTTCGGCGGCGGACAAATTATGTTGACGACGGCTTGTTCAGACGAAGATGAAGTCGTCATCGAAGTTTCCGACACGGGAAGCGGCATCGAACCTGAAAATCTGAACAAAATTTACGACCCGTTTTTCACGACCAAAGGTGTTGGCAGCGGCACGGGTTTGGGTTTAGCAGTTTCTTACGGCATCGTGCAGGAACACGCCGGCACAATCGAAGCCCAAAGCGAAATCGGCAACGGAACAACCTTTCGCCTCGTCTTTCCAATCGCTCAAAAACAACAACGACGACGCGCCGTAAGTTAAAAATTTAGCGAGTTTCTGCTTTTAGCTGAAAAATTCTTTGGCGGGAATAACTTCGAGTTTTGGCATCACCTTTTGCAAAAGCGTAAAATCCCGAATATTTTCAGTAACGACAAATCAATCGTGAGTGTAAGCACTTCGAGCAATTAGCGCGTCATTTTGCAAAACAGTTGCCGACAAATTTTTGTCAATCAAACGAAGATGCCGCAAACGGCGAACAGATTTAGCAATGGTCAGCCAATCAGATTGGCTCGGCGTAATTAAACGATTCGACTTTTGGGCATCAATTTTCCAACGCTCAATTTTTTGAACGGTTGTTTTATCAATATTGGTTGCCGACAGTTCATAAATGACAACCGTCGAAAGTTTTGAAAATTCGATGAGTCGGTCAATTGTTCCACCGTAACGGGAAAAAACCGAACTATCATACATTGGAAATTTCACCTTTTTCAAAAGCCTCCGCTATCGCTTTGACCGCTTCTCGTCCAGACTTTACATATTCCTGCATTTCAGGCGACAATTCTTCCAACGGTGTCGGTTTAAAATCTTTCGCCCGCGGCAAATGCGAATAATCGCGCAAACCGTTTGGCATTATTTTCTTTTTTCCGTTTTTCTTTTCCATAAAAACTCCGATGCGATAATATCACAAAAGGCTTGCCACTTGGAAAAAGTAAGCAAGCCTCTTGAAATTTTCACGCGCTTTCTAATTATTTATTAGCGGGCGCGGTTGTATTATTTCTCCGCAAAGAATTTGGGTCGCCAATATCGGGAACTTGTTTTGAGCCTTCTTCGGCTTTGAAAAACGGTTCTTCTTTAAATCCAAACAAACCCGCGGTGAGAACTGCCGGAAACTGATTTCTCATCGTGTTGAAGGTTGTAACTTGTCGGTTATAATCTTCGCGTTTGGTCGCAATACGGTTTTCCGTGCCGGAGAGTTCGTCCTGCACTTTCATAAATGCTTCGCTTGAACGAAGTTGCGGATAGCTTTCCTGCAAACTCAAAAGCCGTCCGACGGTTCCGCCGAAACTGTTTGCCGCGTCAATCACGGCTTGCCGTTGTTCAGGCGTTTTGTCATTGGCGGGCGCAGCACCTGTGGCGTTCAAAAGACGTGAACGCGCTTCGGAGATTTGTCCGAAAACTTCCTGTTCCTGAACGCCGACCATCTGCGCCGTTTTTATCATATTCGGAACTAAATCGGCGCGGCGTTGGAGTTGACTTTCGACATCCGCCCAACCGCCTCTGACCTTTTGCTGTTCGGCGGTCAGCGAATTGTAACTACAACCGCTAAAGCCGAAAGCAACGAATAACGTAATTGTTAATAAAATTATTTTTCTCATTTTTTTACTCCTCATAAAAAGTTAATTGTTAATTGTTAATTGTTAATTGTTAATCGTTAATTGTTAATCAAGAATGTTGCTGCAAAATGCGATTAACAATCAACCACTAACCATTAACCATTTACGATTTCTCCAACCTGTCAACCGCTTCGATGACGTTTTCAATCTGCTCCATATAATCGGCGAAAAGCTGATTAGCGGAAATTTCATCGAGCGTTTTGGCAAAATTATTTTCCCGAATGTTAAAGATTTTTACAAACGGGTTGCCGTCAATCTGTAATTTTTCGGCGGTCAAAGCGACGATTTCGTGTTTTGTAATCGGCGGCTCAAAGCCGTGAATCAACAAAACGGCGCGAAACAGCGCGGCAAAACTCGAAAGACTTTCCGCCATTAAATTTATCAAACCTTCAACCGACGCTGACGCGGAAATATAACTGCGGCGCAATTTTATCAACTTGCTTCGCAGTTCATATTCGGTTTGATGTCTTAAATATTCGTCCGAAATATTTAAGTCGGCTAAAACGTCCGCACCGTAAAGAACTTTGCGGGCGCGTTCCATATTGTGAAACTCGATCGGGAAAACATCCGCCGCGTTTTGCAGTTCCGAAACCGTAAAATAGACGGGAACAGAATTTCCAAATTTGCTCCATTCGCGCATACAAGCCTGCGCGTTCCGCAAATCCTTCGGCGTTATGCGTTGCAAAGCAATCAGCAAATTGTAGTCCGATTGACTCGGCACAAAATCGCCCGCCGCCGCCGAACCGTATAAAATCACGCTCACCAAGTTCTTGCCGTGTGTCGCTCTCAAATCGTCTATAAATTCTTCAAGTTGCTGTTTCATTCTCGTTAGTCCTTAGCCCTTCGTCATTTGTCCTTTGTTTTTTTCAATGCAAGTCTGATTTCATAAATGCAAAGGACAAATGACGAAGGACTAAAGACAAAATAGTTACCAATCTCCGCCTGCGCCGCCGCCGCCGAAATCGCCGCCGCCGCCAAATCCGCCCCAACCGCCGCCACTGTCGCCGCCCGAAGAACCGCCGCCCCAACTGCTTCCGCTTGACGAGCTGCTGGCACTATTAATAATCGAGCCTAATACAAAAGGCAGCCAAAAAGAACCGCCGCCGCCCGAACCGCCGCCGCCTCTGCCGCCGCGTCCGCCGCGACTGAAAATTATAATCATCAAAATAACAAGAATTATCAAACAACCCGCACTGCCGAGAAAAGATTTATTATTTTTACCTTGCTTTCTCTCTTGCGCTTGTGTCGGCGGCGGTTCGCCTGATTGTTTTGCTTGAATTGTGCGAATATACGCATCAATCGTGTCGGCAACGCCTTTGCTGTAATTGCTTTGCTTAAAAGCAGGAACGAGATATTGTCGCTGCAAACTTCCAACCAAGCCGTCGGGCAGTTCGTCTTCTAAATCGCGGCTAACCTGCGTGAAATATTTACGGTCATCAATCGCTACAAAAAGCAGCGCACTCGGATTGTCGGTTTCCTTTGAGCCGATGCCCCAACCACGCGCTACCGCCAGAGAATACTCAAAAATATCTCTGCCTTCAGTAGTTCTGACAACCACGACGGCGAGTTCGACACGCGGATTAGATTTATCACGAAACTCGATTATGCGTTGGTTTAGTTGTGCTTCGATACCGTCATCAATAACTCCAGCGAAATCGTTAACGGGCGAAGTCGGTGCGGGCAAAGGCGATTCGGTGTTAGAAAACGGTTTTGAATCTTGCGAAAACGCCTGCTGAATTGTTAAGCCGAAAAGCAGAACAAAGAAAAATATACTTAATTTTGCCGATGAAAGAATCGTTCTCATTTTTTCAATAATACTATTTTCACCAATCAGAAGCTAATACGATAATTTTTATAGAAGTGTTCCTGAAGAATTTTTTAACGCAAAGTCGCGAAGATACAAAGCCGCAAAGATTTTTTAGGCGAAATTATAAAAGTGAAAATCTATAGAGAAGAATCCCTTTAAAACTTTGCGTCTTTGCGCCTTTGCGTTAAAAATAAATCATCTCTCCAAAAACGAATGCAAAATAAAATGCAGTATAAAAAATAAAGCCACGCCCGCGAAAACCGACATCGAAACAAGCGGATTTTTGCCGCCGTGATGATTGACTTCGGGAATCAAATCGCTTGCCGCGACATAAAGCGTTACGCCGCTTGCCAACGGAAGTGCGTAGGCAACCGTAAAACCCACACTTGCGCCGATGAAATAATAAAGCAAAACGCCGAGAAATGTCGTCAATCCAACCAAAATTGTGGCAAACAAAACTTCTTTCAAGCCTTTTCCCGCCGCTAAAACCATTGAGGCAATCGTAAAACCTTCGGGAAATTTATGCAGAAAAACCGCGAAAAATACCAAAAGCCCGACGCGAGAATCAACCTGTGCGGCAGCGGCAATCGAAACGCCGTCAAAAAATGTGTGAATAAGAAGTCCACCGATAGCCGTGTAAGCCGAAGACGTCGAAATCAAATGGTCGCTGTGCATTTCTTCGCCCAAGTGAAAATGCGGCGCGA
>Ga0183260_10002761_pt1 | contig 14388 bp, 13 predicted proteins | sample AntDrymUQ4972206_2_FD_129768 | JGI IMG/M metagenome (GOLD analysis project Ga0183260, IMG submission 129768) | Polar desert sand microbial communities from Dry Valleys, Antarctica - metaG UQ497 (22.06) (version 2) (version 2) | ecosystem: Environmental > Terrestrial > Soil > Desert | place... | reverse complement strand
CGATTCATTCCGGCGCTTTCAGCCAGTGTCGGAGCCCGCATAACTGAAATGCCGGTCCGGCATCACGCGAGGCGATTCGGTGAGAGCAAGTACAGCATTTCCCGGACGTTGAAGGTCCTGGTGGATCTCATCACGCTGAAGATGATCACGACATTCCGGTCACGGCCTCTGCTGGGTTTCGGGTTGGCGGCCATCCCGGCTCTGGCGGTTGCCCTGGTGTTCGGCGGGTTCTGGCTTTTCAGTCTCACCCACTTCGGCCCGGAGAAGGCCGCAGCGCTGATTTTCCCCGGCGCGGGGCTTCTTGCCCTCGAGGTGGCCTTCTATCTCTTCATGCTCGGTCTCGTTGCCGAGGTCGCGCTCAACAGTGAACGCGGGGATGCGAATGACATTCCCAATGCGTGGGAGGTTCGTTGAACATGAGCGCACAGGGGATTCTGATGGAACCCACGTCCAGTACCTCTAACGCCCGGGCTGCCCTCAATCCGGGCCTCATCTCCGTGAGCGTACCGGTGGTAGAGCGCGCCGACGCGCTGGTGGCGGTATACCATGCGTTCGCGCGTGAGCTCGAGGCTCGCCCGGAAGCATACGAATTTATCTTCATCTTTGATGGCCGCTTTACGCCGCCGGCAGAGCTGGTGACCCTGGCTCGCGAAAATGAAGCGGTTCGCCTCCTTCGCTTCGCCAGTTCCTTCGGCGAGACGGCGGCCCTTCGATTGGGTATCGAGAAGAGCCGGGGCGATCTCGTCATCACCCTGCCCGCCTACTTTCAGGTTCAACCCGAAGGCATCCGCCTGCTGCTCGAGGCGGTATCGGGCGGTGCCGATATGGTGGTGGCCAGCCGGTCGCCCAGGCTCGACAGCTGGCTCAATCGGCTCCAGTCGCGCGCGTTCCACCGCATTGTGGGCGGCGTCTCGGAGCAGCGGTTTCACGACATGGCGTGCGGTGTTCGGGCCATGCGGCGCAGCGTGGCCGAGGCCCTCCCCCTCTACGGAGACCTCCACCGATTCATCCCGGCGCTCGCTCTCCGAGAAGGCTTCCGGGTAGAGGAGGTCTCGGTACCGCAGCATCCCGATGATGCCCGGACCCGGCTCTATCGGCCCGGCGTCTATCTGCGGCGGTTGCTCGACATCGGCACTTTTTTCTTTCTCGCCAAATTCACTGAGAAGCCGCTGAGGTTTTTCGGGCTGGTGGGCTCGCTATTCCTTGGCGCCGGTACCCTGCTCAGCCTGGTGCTCCTGGTGCAGCGGATCGTGGGCCAGGGAATAGCCAATCGGCCGGCTCTCCTGCTGGCAGTGCTCCTGCTGGCTCTGGGTGTCCAGCTGATGGGACTGGGTTTAGTGGGAGAGATAATCGTCCACCTTCGTGCGCCGCATCGGCGGGCCTACCGGGTGCGCGAACGTGCCTAGGTGGCGCCGCCTTGCGTGATGGTGTCCGTTCGGGAGAACCTTCAAGGGCCCGGGCTCCCGACTACCACCGACATGCGACGCGACATCCCTCGTCTGGCAGACACCAGGTTCGACCTCCTAATCGTTGGCGCCGGCATCTACGGCGCCTGCGCGGCTTGGGATGCGTCCCTGCGCGGCCTGTCAGTGGCAGTGGTAGACCAGGATGATTTCGGAGCGGCCACTTCGGCCAACAGCCTGAGGATCGTCCACGGCGGCCTTCGCTATCTAGCGCGGGGCGATTTCGCGCGCATGCGGGAGTCGATCCTGGAGCGCTCCGCGCTGCTCCGGATCGCCCCCGGGCTGGTGCGGCCCCTCAAGGTCTTGGTTCCCACTTACGGGCTCGGAAGCAAAGGCCGGCTGGCACATGCCGCCGCCCTGGCCTTAAACGACCTTGTGTCGCTCGGACGTAACCGGCACCTGGACCAGAATCGTCTCATCCCCGGCGGGAGCGTCGTTTCCCGGGACGAGTGTCTGGGTCTGTTCCCGTGGTTTGAGTCTCACGGGTTGTCCGGAGGCGCAGTGTGGTATGATGCCCAGCTCCGCCACCCGGAGCGGCTCACCCTGAGCTTCCTGCAATCTGCCGCGAGCGTTGGCGCCGTACCGGTAAACTACCTCCGGGTCGATCGGCTGATGACCGGCGGCGGAATAGTGCAAGGTGCCCGCGGGACAGACCGGCTCACGGGAGCCCAGGTGGACATACGCTCTCGCGCTGTGCTGGTGGCTGCGGGACCATGGACGAGGGATATTGTGGCAACGGCAGCAGGCAGTGGGCAAGGCAGGGCGGCGCGGGGCTGGGCACTGGCCGTCAATATGGTTGTGGCGCGCCGCCTGTCTACCGTTGCGCTAGGGGTTCAGGCCCGGAGCGGGCGTTTGCAGGACCCAGTGTGCGGGGGACGCCGCTTCCTGTTCTGCGCACCTCACGGGTCTGCTAGTCTCCTGGGAACCTGGTACACGGCCGACGCTACAGACCCTCGAGCCGCCCAGGAACGTGGGAAGGCCGGCCTGCTTCAGGAATTCAATGACGCATGCCCTGGACTGGATCTTTCGAATGCTGACGTGGTACGGTCTCAGTGGGGATGGCTGCCGCTAAAAGACGCCGAGGAGCCAGGCCGGTCGGACGCCCTCGCGGAGCGCCCCCGTATAACCGATCACGGGGGTACCCATGGCCTGCGCCACCTCATCTCCATGGAGGGGGTAAAGTTCACGACCGCCCGCCGGGTCGCGGAACAAGCGGTCGATCGTGTGTTCGCCTCACTTGAGCAGACCTCCCCACCCTGTCGCACTGCCGAGCTTCCCCTGGCCACCGCACAGGCGGAGCCCCCATTCACGCCCGGAGCTACGCCGGGCACTGAGGCGATCGTACACGCAGTGCGGGAAGAGATGGCCGTCAAGCTCTCCGACGTGGTATACCGGCGCACCGACATTGGCGCGTTTCCGGGACCAACGCGTGGGGTGGTGGAGGCGGCCGCAAGTCAGATGGCAGGAGAGCTGGGTTGGGAACTGACCCGGCAGGGGGAGGAGATTGAAGTTGTCATGAGGGAGGCTGGCGCCCCGGGGCCCGCGTTGGAGAGGGTGACGTGAAGATCCTCGTCCTCGCGCCGCATCCTTTCTTTCAGGCCCGCGGTACCCCGCTCGCGGTAAAGACGGTGCTGGAGTTTCTCAGCGCGCGCGGCCATCAGATCGATGTCCTCACGTTCCACGAGGGAGAAGACGTACACATCGCCAACTGTCGCATTCACCGGATTGCCCGCCCGTTCTGGATCCGGAACATCCGGCCCGGGTTTTCGATGAAGAAAGTGGTATGCGACGCCTTTATGTTCGCCAAGTGCCTGCGGATGATGCGGAGCGCCCGCTATGACCTGATCCATGCGGTCGAGGAAGGGGCCTTCATCGCGGCGGCCATGCAGCGGCTCAGCGGCATTCCTTATGTCTATGATATGGACTCGTCACTGGCAGAGCAGCTGGTCGATGCTTATCCCGGCCTCCAGTTCGCTTTCTCCACGCTTCGGCGCTGTGAGGCTATTGCGGTACGGCACAGTCTCGGTGTCCTGACGGTCTGCGCAGCGCTGGAGGATGTGGCTCAGGGGCATGCGCCAGGAAAGCCGATAGGCCTGGTAGAAGACACCACGCTCCTGGCCCCGGCAGGAATCCACTCAGGAAATGGCCAGAGTGCAGATCCGGTATTGACTCTGGCGATAGGAAACCAGGCCCCGGTGGCCATGTACGTGGGCAACCTCGAGCACTATCAGGGGATCGGACTGCTGCTCGAAGGTTTCAGGTATACGCTCGCACGTTTGCCGGTGGCACATCTGGTAATCGTCGGGGGCTTGGAAGTCGACATCGCGCGCTACCAGAGGCGGGCTCAGCAGCTCGGTATCGTAGGACAGGTGCACTTCCTCGGGCCCCGGCCGATTGCCGCGCTGGATGGGCTCCTGAGACGCGCCGATGTGCTCGTGTCCCCTCGCCTCAAGGGGCTCAACACTCCGATGAAGATTTACTCGTACCTGGACTCCGGCACCGCCGTTCTGGCAACCCGGCTTCGTACCCATACTCAGGTTCTGGACGACCGTACGGCTTACCTCGTGGCGCCGGAGCCGGAGGCGCTGGGCAACGGTCTGGCCCACCTGCTCAGCGACCCGGGGCTGCGTTCCCGGCTGGCCATTGAGGCGAAAGCCTACGTGCAGCAGGAGTTCACTCCCGAGGCGGCCCACCGGAAGCTGACCTTGTTCTACACCTTGATCGAATCGAAGGCCTTTGGGGCCGGGACGTGAAAAAGCTGTTGCTCTCACCCATGCTCCGCAGCGTCATCATCTACGGAGCGTCGGGGCTCGGCTTTGCCGGGGCCAATCTCATCCTTGCGCGCGTGCTTCCCACCACAGAGTACGGACTCTTCACTCTCGTCATCGCGCTGACCAATCTGAGTTTTGCGATGGCCCCGATCGGCGTAGACGGGGTGGTGAACCGGCGCCATCTCGAAGCCGGTCCGGACCTGCTCAAGCGCACGCTGGCGGCGGGATTTCTCACCTCCCTTTTCGCCCTCACGATCGCGGGCTTTGCATACGAGATAGGCACGACCCTCCTGCTCTTCGTGTTCGTCACCACTGTGGGCGGCGGTGCGATGCTGGTAGCGGCCGCTCAATTCCAGAGCGAACAGCGATACGGCATCTCCCTGGCCCTGACTCAGAGTCCCAACGTTGTGCTTATCGTGGCCGCCTTGGTGGTAGTCTGGACCGGGATCAGGGAAGCGAGGCTCCCGCTGGCCATCGCGACCCTCGGTTTCGTGCTGGCGGCCGTCATTGGATGGTGGGTGCTGTTCGGGGAGCGGGCGGCCAAACCGTACTGCGAAACCCGCTTTTCCTGGGGCGAGGCCCTCGCCTTTGCGGGGGTTAACGCCGCGGGGACACTTCTGATTCAAATCGATCGCCTCATCATTCCTCATGTCCTCACCCTCCATGATCTCGCCACCTTCGGGGTGCTCGCCGCAATCGCCGGCTCGCTCTTTCGAGTGCTTTCCATGGGAGTGGGCTACACGCTGGTACCCCGCCTCCGGGCCGCCAGTACGGTCATCGAGCGCCGCCGCCTCATAGCGCAGGAGGTCAAACTCGTACTGACTATTACCATTGCCGGATCTATCGCCATCTGGGTCCTGACCCCGTGGATCGAGCGCTCGTTTCTAGCGGGCAAGTACCACCTGGGTGGGTCGCTGCTCCTGGCCGCACTTTTCAGCGGCATCGCCAAGATTATGAATTCGTTCACCAAGAACACCGCTGTCGCGCTGGCCACCACCGGCGAGCTGGCGACGCTCAACTGGCTGGGGTGGATTGCGGTAGCGATGGCTATTCTGGCGGGTGTCGCTGGCGCCCGCTGGGGCCTGGCAGGGGTGATCTACGGCGTCGCGGTTGGCTGGCTTATGCGGGTCCTGGCGGCGCTCTATTTCACCCTACGGCACCTCAAACTACCCGCCTCCATTCCGGTGACCTTCCCGTGACCTGGCGGTCATGAGTCAATCGCCGGTCGACCGGAAGTGAAACACCTCCCCCAAGATGGGCACGATGGCTGAGCCGACGGCGGAGCCCCCCCGGGCGCGTGGCCTCCGCTGGCCGAAGGTGCCAGGCGGTGCCTTCGGGCGCAGCGTTGTGACCCTGGCATCGGGAACGGCGATCGGGCAGCTCCTGCTCTTCCTCGCCGTGCCAGTGCTCACCCGTCTTTATACCCCGGCGGACTACGGCGCGCTTGCGGTTTATTCCTCGACGCTCACCGTGCTCGTTGTGCTCGCGTCGCTGCGCTACGAGGCGGCGATTCCGCTTCCGGAGGACGAGGAGGTCGCCGTCTCGCTGCTGGCGCTGACGTTCGTGCTCCTGGGAGCGATGGCCTTGCTCGTCTCGCTTCTGGTCTGGCTTGCGGGCGACGCTTACCTCGTGGCGATGAACGTGCCGGTACTTCGGCCGTACCGATGGCTGATCCCCGTTGGCTTCATCGGCGCGGGGACGTACCAAGCGGTGTCGTATTGGGCAATCCGGCGCCGTGAATTCGGCCGTATGGCGCGCACGAAGCTCAGCCAGGGCGTTGGGCAGGTGGTTGCCCAGGTCGGGTTCGGTGTTGCGGGGGCCGGGGCTGCGGGGCTGCTCATCGGCGACGTGGTCGGGCGCGTGGCCGGTGGCGGCGGGCTTGCGCTCCTCGCGCTGCGCGAGCGCCCGCACGCGCGGGTGACGCTGGCGAGTCTCCTTGCGGTCGCCGGTCGCTACCGCCGTTTCCCCCTGCTCATCACCTGGTCGGGACTCCTCAACGTCGGGGGCCTGCAGCTGCCCTCGATCCTTTTCTCGGCTGGCTTTGGCGCTGCGGCGGCCGGCCTCTACGCCCTCACTTTCAAGATGCTCGTGCTGCCGACGATGCTGGTCGGGCAGGCCGTCGGCCAGGTGTTCCTCTCGCGAGCGGCTGCGTCCGCCGGCGAGCCGGAGCGGCTGGGTCAGCTCACCGAGCGAACTGCGCTCACCCTCTTTGCTTGCGGGCTCCCGGTGTTCGGCGCGGTGGCGCTCGGCGGCCCCCAGCTCTTCGCGGCTGTGCTGGGGCGGGGCTGGGAGCCGGCCGGCCACCACGCCCAGCTTCTGGCCCCCTGGTTCGCGGTTTGGCTCGTGAGCAGTCCACTCAGCGGGCTGCTCAGCGTCCGAGAGTGGCAGGGATCGGCGCTGACCTTCAGCGCGTTCGAGTTCGCGCTGAGGCTCGGCGCGCTTCTCATCGGGGTGCGTCGCGGCTCCCCGGTACTCGCCGTCATGTGCTCTCGGCGAGCGGAATCATCATTTCGGTTGCATCGATTGCACGCTTTATGCACGCCGGGCACACCTCGGTCGGACGGGTGCTCGACCCCGCCGCCCGACTTCTCGCGCTGGCTACCGCGTGCCTCCTACCCGCCGCAATCGCGCTCTACACCGGCAGCGAGCGCGTGGCGATCGTGGCCGGAGTGCTGGCCATCACCGCCTACTACATCGTCGTCCTCCGCTCGGAGGTCGCAACGCGCTTCCGGCGCGCCTCCGGCGCCCCCCCATGAGGATCGTGTACGTCACGCAGCGGTTGCCGTTCGGTACCGGTGAGACCTTTATCGTGCCCGAGATCGACGCCCTGCTCGCCGACGGCCACGAGCTGCTGATCGTCCCGCGTCTATCCAGCGACCCGGTTGTGCACGACGACGTGGCCGCGGCCATGGCCCGCACCCGAGTGCTGCCCCGTGGCGGCGACATCCTGGCGGCCGTGGCGCGCTCGCTCGCGCGCCAGCCGCGTCGCACGGTCCGCGCGTTCTGGCGCTTGCGCCGTACTCGGCCGCGCCGGCGACTCTACTCCAACGCGGTGGCAACTGCCCAGGGGATGTGGCTCGCAGATGTTGCGCGCGCGTGGGGCGCCGACCACATCCACGCGCACTGGGCCCATCTCACGGCCACGCTGGCGATGGGGCGAGCGCGGTGAGCGGAATCCCGTGGAGCTTTACCGCCCACCGCTACGACGTCGTGCTCAACAACCTGCTCGCCGAGAAGCTGCGGTCGGCACGCTTCGGCCGCTTCATCGCCCGCGAGATACTTGACCTCGCTCGACCGCTCGTGGCCCCAGACGCCATCGCGCGTGCGGTGCTGATTCACATGGGCGTCCCGCTCTCGCCGCCGCCGGTCGGGGAGTCGCCGGCCCGCGCGACCCCGGTCGTGCTGTGTCCGGCGCAGCTCATCCCCAGGAAGGCACACCACCATCTGCTCGATGCCACGGCTCGGCTGAGGGCGCGCGGGATCGGGTTCGAACTCTGGCTGGCGGGTGACGGGCCGGAGGGTGATGCGCTGGGGCGACGCGTCGACGAACTCCGTCTAGGCGATCGCGTACGCCAGCTCGGTACCGTGCCTCATGCCGAGCTGCTCCGGCTCTATCGCGAGCGGGCGGTGGACTGCGTGGTGCTCCCGAGCCTGCACGAAGGGATCAGCGTGGCGTTAATCGAAGCAATGGCGCACGGCGTTCCCGCAATCGGGACTCGCACCGGGGGGATACCCGAACTGCTCGACGACGGCGCCGGCGTGCTCGTGCCCCCCGGCGATCCCGGTGCGCTGGCGGACGCGCTGGAGCTGGTCCTGGGCTCGGCGACGCTTCGGGGAGAGCTGGCGCGCGCCGGGCGGCGCCGCATCGAGGAAGAGTTCGACGTCATGGCGATCGCCCGCGAATTGGCGCGCCATTTCGCCGGCGAGCCGGCTGACGATCGCGGACGCGTCCGGTCCTTCGGGGATCCACGTTAGCGTGCGCAGCGTTCTCATCGTCACCCGCAACTTTGCACCGACGAGCCATGTTTCCGCGGAGCGCGCGACGAAGCTGGCGAAGTACCTCCCTGAGTTCGGCTGGCGCCCTACGGTGCTCACCGGCAGGGAAGGCGACGGTCGGGCTGCCCGACGATCCGGAGCTGCTCGAGCAAGTAGCCGGCGTCGAGATCATCCGTACGCGGGCTCCAGAGTTCTCCCTGTTCTACGGCGGCCGCGGGAAGCGGGACCCCGGCCGGCCGGCGCAGCGCGGTGCGCGGAGCCACGGACGCTTGCACCCCAAGGCGTGGCTCGTTCCCGACTCGCAGGTCCTCTGGTATCCGTTCGCGGTGCGCGCCGCGATGCGGCGGGCCCGCACCGCTCGGTGGGACGCCGTCGTCGCGACTCATTCCCCCCGACTGCCATCCTCATCGCGCACACGATCGCCTCCCGCCGGCGAATTCCCTATGTCCCGGATTTCCGCGATTCGTGGACCGCATACCACCTTGCCCAGCACCGGCCGGCGCCGCTCGCCGAGTTCGAGCGGCGGCTCGAGGCAAGAATGATCAGGGGCGCGGCCGCGGTCGTGACCGTGGACCCGTGCATAGTAGAGCACGCGCTCGCGCGCATTGCGCCGGCCGCCCGCCCGCCGCTGCATGTCATCCAGAATGGCTACGATGAGGAGGACTTCCTCAGCGCTGTGCCCGCCGACCTGCCGCCGTTCTCCATCGTCCACACCGGCCAGCTGCGTCGCTCGCCGCGCCCGCTCTGGCAGGCGCTGGCGCACACCATGCGCGAGCGACCCGAGCTGCGCGGACGGATGCACCTCTGGCAAATCGGGTTCGTGGACCCATCCGCGAGCCACGAGCTAGAGGCGCCCCCCGAAGGCGTGACAGTGCATCAAGTCCCTCCAATCCCACAGCGCGAGGCGGTCTCTTACATGCTCGGCGCCGATTTACTGCTGGTGGAAGAGTTCGGGCCGATCATGCCTTCGAAAACGCTGCAGTACCTGCGGGCATCCCGCCCGATCCTCGCCTTCCTTGATGAAGGGGGCGCCATTCGCGAGGTCCTCCGAGCAGCGCCGGAGGCGTACCTCGTGGCGCGCGATGAGGTTGAGCGCGCGGGGTCGCTGATCGCCGCGCTGGCCACCGGGCCTCGCCCTCGATGCGTCGAGCCGGGCGACGCCGTGGCCGCATACTCGCGGCGCGAGGTCGCCCGCCGCTTCGCTGCGGTGCTTGATGCTGCGTGCAGTGGGCACCCAGCCGGGGCTTGTTCAGGGTGACAGCCATCACACCGTATTTGACATTAGCCGTCCATGTTTTGTTAGTTGGGGAGGTACGATGCGCACACTCACTTCGTTGCGATGAGCAGTGTTTCTGTTCGGCCCGTCCTGGTGACGGGTGCGACCGGCTTTACCGGCGGCCATCTGGTACGCTCTCTTGTGGGTGACGGCCACCCGGTACGGGTGATCGTTCGATCCAGGTCCAGGGCCGCGAACCTCCCTCCGGTGGTCGACGTGCGCGAGGTGGACATCACCGATCCCGCTGCTGTGGCCGGAGTGGTGGAAGGCGTCGGCACGATCTATCACCTCGCCGCGGCCTATCGCGAAGCATCGCACCGCGAAGACGGCTACTGGCAGGTCAATGTCGGGGCCACTCGCAATCTGCTGGAGTCGGCCTCGGCGGCCGGCATCGAGCGGTTCGTGCACTGTAGCACCGTCGGCGTCCACGGCCACATAGCCAACCCACCGGCTGACGAGGCGGCTCCGTACGCGCCGGGAGACGCGTACCAGCGCACCAAGTGCGAAGCCGAAATCATGGCGCTCGTGTATGCCAAGAACCGCGGCCTCCCCGTCACGGTAGCCCGACCGACGGCGATTTACGGACCCGGCGATACCCGGCTGCTCAAGATGTTCAGAATGATCGGCAAGGGTACCTTCGTGATGTTGGGGAGTCGCGACATCAATTATCACATGGTGTTCGTAGACGACCTGATAGCGGGGCTGCGGCTTCTGGGAGCCCACCCCGCCGCCGTCGGTGAAGTTTTCATACTCGGTGGGGATCGCTACTACCTCCTCAAGACGATCGCGGGCATGATTGCCGGACTGTTGGGCGTTCGCCGGCCAAGGATCCGGCTGCCCGCAGCGCCATTTCAGATGGCGGGCAGCCTGTGTGAAGCGATCTGTGTGCCCCTGGGTGTGGAGCCCCCGATTTACCGCCGCCGGGTCGACTTCTTCACCAAGAGCCGTGCATTCAGCATCGAGAAGGCGCAACGGCTTCTTGGATATAGACCTCGAGTGTCGCTCGAGGAGGGGCTCCGCCGCACGCTCGACTCGTACATCAGCAGCGGCCAGATTACCGCGGCCACGGTAGTTGCCTCACTCGCCTGAGGCGGACTGGGCGGTCGCCCTCTTCGACCGCTCCGTCTTGAAGCAGGCCAAGTTTCGTCAGATCGAGTCACTGCTCGACGAGCCTGCCGGCAAGACTAACCTCGACATCGGCGCCGACAACGGCGTGATCAGCTACCTGCTCCGGCGCCGGGGCGGACGGTGGTGCAGTGCCGATCTCGATGAGCGTGCGGTAAGCTCGATCCGGCAGCTGGTAGGTGATAACGTCTACCAGCTCATGGGGGCGCAGACCCCCTTTCCCGATCACGCCTTCGATCAAGTGGTGGTTGTGGATTATCTGGAACACCTCGTGGACGACGCCCGGTTTGCGAAAGAGCTCGCGAGGATCGTGAAGCGCGGCGGCAGCGTCATCATCAATGTGCCTCATCTGAAGCCGGCGTCGCTGCTGAACCGCTTTCGACACGCCATCGGCCTGACGGACGAGTGGCACGGCCACGTCCGACCGGGCTATACCGCGGACGAACTCAGAGCCCTTCTCGGGCCGGGGTTTGTAATCGAGCGTGCCGTCACGTACTCACGCACGTTCTCGGAGCTCATTGACACCGGGCTCAACGGACTCTACCTGCGGATGCAGAAGAAGCACGGCCCTGTATCCCGCAAGGGGACGGTGGTTACGCAGAACGATCTACGCAGGCATCGCAAACAGTTCGTGCTTCTGTCGATACTCTACCCCGTGCTCTGGGCGGTCTCGAAGTTGGATGCGCTTCTCTGGTTCCGACCCGGCTACAAGCTGATCATACTGGCCCGCCGGCAGCCGGCGGCGGCACCCTGACCACACCCACCGCGGTTCCGCTGCGGATAGGCCTGATGCTCCGTGCCATCGATGATGTGGATGGTCAGGGTATCTATATCCGGAAACTGTGCGATGCACTCTTCGATCTGGATACCCTCAACGAGTACGTCGCCCTTTACAGCAACGAGCATCAAGTCGGGCGCTATCGGGACCGTGGCAACGTTCGCGAGGTCGTAGTACCCGGGGCCGGCAAGCTGCTCTGGGACCAGGTGCTCGTTCCACTCGCCGCCCGCCGCGAGCGCCTCGACGTGCTCTTCCACCACAAGTTCAGTATTCCGCTTCTCTCACCCAGCCCGACAGTCGTCCAGCAGCGAGGCACCGAGTACTGGAGCCACCCCGAGTTTTACGTCGGCTGGTCCGGACAAATGGACCGGATCTACAACCGGATCATGATCCCACTCTATTGCAGACGAGCCGCCCGCGTCCTCACAAATTCCGACACCCTGGGTGAGGAGCTGGTACGGCACGCCGGGGTGCCCCGGTCGAAGCTGCGGACGGTGTATGCATCGGCAGACAACAGCTTTCATCCGATCGCGAGCTCCGAGACTCTGGCTCGCGTGCGGGAGCGGTATTCACTGCCCCCAGTCCCTTTTCTCCTGATGGTGGTCAAGGGTCATCAGGTTTTGGCCCAGGCCTCCGACAAGGCGCTCACACCCAGGAAAAACGTGGTGGTTGCACTCGAGGCATATGGCAGGATGCGGCGGCACGCGGCCGAGTCCGGTCTCGGAACGGTGCCGCCGCTCGTCATCCTCGGGCTCGGCATCGCGGAGCGGCTCACGCCGGACATGATCGGCGAACACGCGGACCCGGCGGCCGTGCATACTCCGGGGTTCGTAGAGTTTGGAGACATGCCGGCGGTCTATACGATGGCCCGCGCGCTGATATTTCCCTCGCGTTACGAAAGCTTCGGAATTCCCATCGTCGAGGCCATGGCGTGCGGGTGCCCGGTAGTGACGGCCACGACTTCCGCGTGCCCGGAAATAGCCGGCGATGCCGCGCTCCTGGTCGATCCCGACGATGTGGAGGGAGTGGCCTCTGCAATGCACCGGATCAGCTTTGACGACCGGCTTGCCGCAGAGCTGCGTCAGCGGGGCTTTGGGCGCGCGGCTACCTTCTCCTGGACCGAGAGCGCGCGCACTCTGCTGGAGGAGCTCCGCAGGGCCGCGGGCAGGGCAGAGAGTTAGCTAGGCCACGTGGGGGAATGGTGCAGGCATACCCCTAATTCTCTACCAACCGTCTGGCACGCAGGAAATCGAACGCCCCTCGTAATCAGATGCTCCTACTTGCAGTTAAGGTGTCCCGGCACCATTGGCCGCTCAATGCGGAATATGCGGCGACATCAGCGCTGAAGTACATTGTTCTGCTCCCGCCCAAATCGACAGTTCAAGCCAGCCGGCAGCGAACGTTCTGTGCAGCAGGATGGCAGAAAAGGGAGGTTCGTGATCAGCAGGCCCACCAAAGAAGCCTTGGTCAGTTCGGTTTTCAGCGGCCTGGGAAATCAGTACGCAGGAACTCTCATTACCGGCATAGGTCAGTTCACCGTCACCGCGATCCTTGCCCGATTGCTGACTCCAAGGGACTACGGTCTGTTCGGCCTTGCCGCGGTCTACGTGGGACTGGCAACAGTCCTTTCACAGTTCGGCGTTGCCGCGGCTCTGGTGCAGCGAGACGAGCTGACTCCGCGTTACATACGGGCCGGATTCACCGTGAGTATGCTGAGCGGCGTGCTCACCACCGCGCTCGTGTGGTTTACAGCTCCACTGGCGGCATCCGCGCTGGGTAGCGCCCAGCTGACACCTATCATCCGTGGTCTCAGCCTGGCCTTCCTCCTCGCGAACCCGGGATTTGTAGCCGAGGGACTGTCGCAGCGTAAACTGGCCTGGCGGCGGCTCATGTGGGTCGAGGTTTCCGCTTTTGTCGTCGGATACGCCCTGCCTGCGCTGGCCCTGGCGGTAGCGGGCTACGGCGTATGGGCGCTGGTCGGAAGCGCACTGGCACAGAGTTTCGTCCGAACGGTTGCGTTGCTCAGACTTGAGCCCCATCCGAAGGCGCCACGAATCGGTCCGGAGATCCGCGAGCTTCTGCGCTTCGGCTCCGGCTTCACGCTGGCCCGCATTTTCAACTACGGTGCCCTGCAGGGCGACAACCTGATCGTGGGGCGGGTGCTCGGGGTTGTCGCACTCGGCTACTATAACCGCGCATTCAAGCTCATGATGATTCTTGTCACCTATTTCGCTACCGTGGTGACCAGAGTGCTCTTCCCTATCATGTCACGGCTGCAGGGCGACCCGGAGCGACTCCGCTCCACGTACCTGACCGGGGCTGCGGTGCTCGGACTGGTGAGCGCCCCGCTCGGCGCAATATTCGTGGTCCTGGCACCCGAGTTCGTGCTGGTGGCTCTCGGGCCGAAGTGGATCGCAACTATCCTGCCCTTTCAGATTCTCACCGCGGGCATAATGCTCCGGAATGTCTATCTGATGGCATACTGCCTTGACGGGGCGTTGGGCGCGCTGCGGAGGCGTACCGTACGTGATGGCATCTATGCGCTCGCGGTCCTGGTTGGCAGCCTCATCGGAACCCGGTTTGGATTGGTTGGCGTTGCTACCGGTGTCGTTATCGCAATCGCGGTCAATTACCTCGTGGGTGCGGCAATGAGTTTAAGCCTGCTTAAAGCAACCTGGCGGCAGTACGCCCGCTCACAGCTCCCCGCGTTGCTATTGGGCGTGCTAACCGCCGCCGTGGCCTATACAGTCCGATGGGGGCTGTTGGAGGCAGGAGCTAGCCCGCTGGTGGTGCTGGCGGTGACCGGATTCGTCAGCCTGGCGGCCGTGTGCGGCCTATGCTGGATCCAGCCAGCCGTCATGGGCGAATACGGGGGCTCAGCCGTGGGACACTTCGTTTCGGCGGTGGGCGACCGATTCAACCCTGGTCGAGCTTCTTGAGCGCTCGGTCAGCACCCGCCGCCGCCGGTGCTCAGCTCGG
>Ga0183260_10002760_pt1 | contig 14393 bp, 14 predicted proteins | sample AntDrymUQ4972206_2_FD_129768 | JGI IMG/M metagenome (GOLD analysis project Ga0183260, IMG submission 129768) | Polar desert sand microbial communities from Dry Valleys, Antarctica - metaG UQ497 (22.06) (version 2) (version 2) | ecosystem: Environmental > Terrestrial > Soil > Desert | place... | reverse complement strand
GTGCCACGGGTCCTGCTGCGCCGTTGCGCGGGGCGCATCGGAATCCGGGGTCTCCGGGTCCTCGATCACCCGGTAGCCGGGATGACCCCCGCCTACGCGCGTCGTCTTCATCCGCCGCGAGGCGGCCAGGTCGGCCGGCCCGAAGCTCATGCCCTGCATGCGCGGCGAGGCGTTCGCGATCTCCTCGACGTTGACGACGCCCAGGCCCGTCTCGAGCATCGCGTGGACGAGGATCGGCTTCTCCACGCTGGCCTTCGCCTCGAGCTGGGCGAGGAGGCGGTCGATGTAGTGGATGTCCCACGGCCCCTCCACCTTGGGCAGCATGATCACGTCGAGGCGGTCGCCGATCTCTGACACCAGCTCCGTGAGCTCGTCCAGGATCCACGGGGACTCGAGCTCGTTGACCCGCGTCCACAGCTGGGTCTCGCCGAGATCCATCTCCTTGCCGACCTTGATCAGGCCCTCGCGCGCCGGGAGCTTGCTGTCGACAGGCACGGCGTCCTCCAGGTTGCCCAGCAGGATGTCCACCGTCGGCGCGATGTCGGGCGCCTTGGCGACCATCTTCTCGTTGGAGAAGTCGAGGAAGTGGATCATCCGCGAGGGCAGGAACGGGATCTCGCGGACGGGGTCGGGCGCGTCTATGGCAAGGGGCTTGAAGAAGTGGCGGGGGTTTCGCACGGTGGGTCTCCTTGGTCTGCGGGCGCCGGATCCTAGCCGGCTCAGTACGGCGCGCGGAGCCTCGGGAACATCGGGAAGTCACCGATGTTCAGCGTCAGGAGCTCGGCACCGAGCACCGACGCCGTCGCGGCCACGACGTAGCCGATGAGGATGTTCGTGTCAGCGAGGGTCGTCAAGCCCCAGCTTCTCGAGACGCGCGGAGAACCCGGGACCGCGAAGCTGCTTGACGTAATCGACGCTTGACTCCGGGAGATCGGTGCGATCGGCCCATAGTCCCGCCGTCTCGTCGATGATCCGGAGCTTCTCCTCTCTGGTCAGCCCGCCGTAGCGGTGTGCCAGAGAGCGCCGGACGAGCTCGGCGATGGAGATTCCGGGTGCGGCCCGACTCCTCGCGCAGCCGCGCGTACTGCTCGTCGCGAAGCGTGATCTGCATCCGGTGCGCGATGATGTAAGCCTACATCGCCCCCCACCGAGGACCGCATGCCCGACTCCAGCACCGACACCGACTTCACCACCGACCAGGGCCGGCGCGAGGCGTCCGGCGCGCACCCATACGGCCGCTACCTCGAGGAGTTCGAGGTCGGCGCCGTCTACAAGCACTGGCCGGCCAAGACGGTGACCGAGGCCGACAACCACGTGTTCTGCATGATCACGATGAACCACCACCCGCTCCACGTAAATGACGTCTACGCAGGGAAGTCGCAGCAGGGCCGAAACGTCGTGGTGGGGCCGCTCGTCTACTCGCTGGCGCTCGGGATGAGCGTCTCCGACGTCTCGGGCAAGGCGATCGCCAACCTCGCCACCGAGGAGCTCTCCCACCCGGCGCCGGTGTTCCACGGGGACACGCTGTTCGTCGAATCCGAGGTGCTCGAGAAGAAGGAGTCGCGCTCCAAGCCCGATCGCGGGACGGTCAAGGTCCACACCCGTGTGCGCAACCAGGACGGCGTGCTGGTGGCCGAGTTCAGGCGTCTGGTGCTGGTGCCGCGAAAGACGCCGGGGGAGGCGCCGGAAGCGGCCACGGGCAACGTGGAGTGAGGGCCTGTCCCACCTGCGCATCACCTTCCTGCCGGGGTAGGCCCAGGTTGCGCCCGGCTCCTTCCGGCGGAGCCCCCCGCTAGGGTCTCGGCTCCCCCGGAAGCGAACCCCAGGAGTCGTTTGACCCCGTGAGCGCCCTCGAGTCGTCCTCCGTCCCCACGAAGAACCGGAAGCTGGCCAACTGGGTCGGGGAGGTGGCGGCGCTGACCCAGCCGGACGCCGTCCATTGGTGCGACGGCTCCGCCGAGGAGTACGACCGGCTGGCCCAGGGGCTCGTCGACACGGGGACCTTCGAGCGCCTCTCAGACGCCAAGCGACCCAACTCCTACCTGGCTCGCTCGGCGCCGGGGGACGTCGCCCGGGTCGAGGACCGGACCTTCATCTGCTCGGAGCGCGAGGAGGACGCCGGGCCGACCAACAACTGGCGCGATCCCGATGAGATGCGGGTGACCCTGGAGGCGCTGTTCAGCGGCTGCATGCGGGGCCGCACGATGTACGTCGTCCCGTTCTCGATGGGGCCGCTGGGCTCGGACAAGTCGCACATCGGCGTCCAGCTCACCGACTCGGCCTACGTCGCGGTCTCCATGCGGATCATGACCCGCATGGGCCAGGCCGCCCTCGACGCACTCGACAAGGGAGGTGGGGACTTCGTCCCCTGCGTGCACTCCGTCGGCGCGCCGCTCCTCGAGGACCGCGAGGACGTTCCCTGGCCCTCCAACGAGGCCGACAAGTACATCGTCCACTACCCCGAGACGCGCGAGATCTGGTCCTTCGGCTCGGGCTACGGCGGCAACGCGCTGCTGGGCAAGAAGTGCTTCGCGCTGCGCATCGCCTCGGTGATGGCTCGCGACGAGGGCTGGATGGCCGAGCACATGCTCATCCTCAAGCTCACTTCGCCCGAGGGCGCGGTCAAGTACTTCACCGGCGCGTTCCCGAGCGCGTGCGGCAAGACCAACCTCGCCATGCTCATCCCAACGCTGGAGGGCTGGAAGGTCGAGACGGTCGGCGACGACATCGCGTGGATGAAGCTCGGCGACGACGGCCGGCTCTACGCGATCAACCCGGAGGCGGGCTTCTTCGGCGTCGCGCCGGGGACGGGGGAGGCCACCAACCCCAACGCCATGGCGACCGTTCGCGAGTGCTCGATCTTCACCAACTGCGCAATGACCGACGACGGCGACGTCTGGTGGGAGGGGAAGACCAACGACCCGCCCGCCCACGCGATCGACTGGCGCGGCAACGACTGGACGCCGGACTCGGAGACCACCGCGGCCCATCCGAACGCTCGCTTCACCGCTCCGGCCTCCCAGGACCCGGCGATCGCGACCGAGTGGGAGGACCCCGCGGGCGTCCCGATCGACGCGATGCTCTTCGGGGGGCGGCGGGCGACGGTCGTCCCGCTCGTCACCGAGGCGCGCGACTGGGAGCACGGCACCTTCCTGGGGGCGACGATGGCCTCGGAGACCACGGCGGCGGCCGCCGGGCAGGTCGGCAAGCTGCGCTTCGACCCGATGGCCATGCTCCCGTTCTGCGGCTACAACATGGCCGACTACTTCGCCCACTGGCTGAGGATCGGCCGCGAGGCCCCCGCCGCCAAGCTGCCCCGCATCTTCTACGTCAACTGGTTTCGCAAGGACGAGGACGGGAAGTTCCTGTGGCCGGGGTTCGGCGAGAACAGCCGCGTGCTGGCCTGGATCTTCCGTCGCTGCGACGGCGAGGCCGAGGCGGTCGAGTCCCCCCTGGGCCTCGTCCCCGCGCCCGGCGCGATTGACACCGACGGCCTCACGGTCTCCGCGCAGGCGATGGAGCAGCTCGTGACGGTCGACCCGGCCGACCTTGCGGCCCAGCTCCCGCAGGTCTCCGAGCACCTCGAGGTCTTTGGCGACCTCCTGCCGGGCGAGATCCGGGCTCAGCTCGAAGACCTCCAACGCCGCCTGGGAGAGGAGGAATAAGCCATGTTGGTCCTCCTGAGACAAGCCCTGCAGATGTTCCGCCGGCGACGCGCGACGCGCGGGCGCTGACGGCGTCCGCGCGAGCGTCATCGCGGCGCGTCAGTGTGCGTCGTCGGCCGTCGGGCCGGACTCCTTGGCCAGCGAGTTGACGTTCAGCGCGCCCCGGGCAGCGGCGTCGAGCACCTCGGTGGCCTCCTCCTTCGAGCGCGCGTAGAGCTCGACGAGGAGATGGACGACGATCTCGTCCTCCTCGTGCTTGTGGAAGCGGACGTGGGTGAAGAACTCGCGCGTCCCGTAGTCGCCGAAGGCCGCGAAGGAGAGCGCGTCGCCGGCCTCGGGCCCCGAGCAGCTCTCGACCTCCTCGGCGTCGACCGTGACCGTGCAGGAGGCCACCCACGGCATGCCGGCGATCATCCGCTCCCAGCGGTCCTCGATCGGCTCGACGCGGCCGTTGTGGAACCCGAGGTGCGGCTGATCGTGCATGCACTCCAGGCACTGCACGACGGCCTCCTGCATCTCGTCGACGACCTCGGCGCGCTCCCCGGTGTCGGGATCGAGCTTGTGGATGCCCTCGTAGTGGACCTGCACCTCGAGGTTCGTCGACCAGCAGCGGTAGCAGCGCAGCCAGCTGCGGACGATGCCCTGCTCGGTCGACCCCTCCATGTGCAGCCATTCTATGCTGCCGGTCCATGGGGGAGACCTTCGCGCCGGTGAGCGGCTCCACGGCGGCGAGCGGGCCGGTGGCGAGCGGCTCCGCGGCGGCGGGGGGCCCAGCCAGCCCTCTCGGGGTCGTCCTCGCCGGCGGAGCGGCGACTCGCATGGGGGGCGCGAAGATGACCGCGGTGCTCAGCGGCCGCCCCCTGATCGCGTGGCCGGTCGCGGCGCTGGGCGCGATCCTCGACGAGATCATCGTCGTGGCCAAGCGCGACACGCCGCTGCCGCCCCTTGCCGTCCCGCTGTCGATTGAGCCCTACGAGCCGCGCCATCCCTTCGCCGGGGTCGTCCATGCGCTGAGCGAGGCTGCCGGCCGCCCGGTGATCGTCTGCGCAGGCGACCTTCCCTTGGTCACCCCGGCTGACGTGCGCGCGCTCGTCGAGGCGCCCGGCGGGCGGGCGGCTGTCGCACGCTCCGGCGACCGGCTCCAGCCGCTGCTCGCCCGCTACGAGGCCGCGGCGCTGGCGGCGCTCGCGGCGGCGCTCCCGGCCGCACCCGCGGCCGCCGCCGCCCGTGCGCTTGACCCCATAGAGATCGACGTACCAGCGATCTCTCTGCTCAACGTCAACACGCAAGCGGACCTCGCCGCGGCAGAGCAGGCCCTTGCTGGTCGCTGGCGCCGTGCTCTCCCGTGCCATCGTTCCTGAGACACGCGTTTGTTGGATCGGGTCTCCCCGATCCAGGAGGCGCCGATGGCTCGTCTCCCGATGCTGCGAGGATTTCGCTGGGGAGCAGGAACTGCGCGCTGTACTCGCGGGTGATCTGCTCAAACCCACGTTCCTTCAGCAGCGCTGTGAGCCGGATGCCTCGGCAGTTGCCCGTCAGCGGCAGGCCACTGCCATAGAGATGATCGCCGATGCGGTGCATTCCGCGTTCACCGGGTGTCACGTGGCAGAGCACGAGTCGCCCGCCGGGGCGCAGAACCCGGTGAAACTCCGTCAGGGCGCGGCGGATGTCGTTCCAAGGCAGGATGTCCAGGACGTAGGCGCTGGTCACGACATCGAACGAGTCGTCGGCAAGCGGGAGGTGGCAAGCGCCTTCACGCAAGACCTCGGCGTGGGCGATAGCGGCTGCGATGAGCCTGCGGCGAGTCTCGCGGATCATGCCATCCGCGAGATCGACGCCCACCGTCCGGCCGGACGGATTGCCCGAGGCGAGCGCCACGAGTTGGCTGCCCGCGCCGATGCCGACCTCCAAGACGGCGTCGCCATCGGCCACGGCACACAGCTCACGCACCCGTGAGCGGGCGCGTGAGTCGACCAGCCGGCCCCACGCTTCGAATAGACGCCCCACCCGTGAGTAGAACCTGACGACCTCCCCCGGCGACCGCGCCACGTCGCATGCCTCGTCGTCAGTCGGCGGCTGAACGCCTTCCGGAGCGCCTGGCTCGGTCAGCCGATCGGTCGCTTCGCCGGCCGGCAACCGTCCGGCGCCCGCGGTTGATCGGATGCGGAGCGGCGCAGATGGCACGTACAGCCATCCTACGCCCAGTAGGAGCAGGGAAACGCGCGCGTGTGGAGGCATCTCGCTGCCCCGCTGCACTCGGCCGTCGAGACGCGCCTGCCGGACCAGCTCACCCGTCTCACGACGAAGCTCTCCACGACCAGCTACCCTCCGATGCGCGACATCGACCGCGGCGGCTGGACGAATCCCGCGTCGTTGACGTGGTGCTTGAGCTCCTTGCGCCACACCGCTTCCCTGATGATCTGCTCGAGGTCGTCGTCTGTCGCGCCGGCGCGCAGCGGCCCGCGCAGGTCGGTCTCGTGCAGCGAGAAGAGGCACGTCCGCAAGCGCCCGTCTGCGATGAGGCGGATTCGGTTGCAGTCGCCGCAGAACGGCTCGGAGACGGGGTTGATGAAGCCGATGCGCCCCGGCCCGTCGGCGAACCTGTAGGTCCGCGCCGTCGCGCTGCGCTCTCGGGGCTCGGGCTCAAGCGGCCACCGCGCGGCGATTGCGGCGCGGATCTCCTCGCCGGTGAGGACCTGGTCACGCGACCATGCCTGGTCGGCGTCCAAGGGCATCCACTCGATGAAGCGAACCTCGAAGGGACGTTCGCGAGCAAAGCGTGCAAAGGGGAGGACCTCGTCCTCGGTGAACCCCCGGATCGCGACGGCGTTGACCTTGATCGACCGCTCGCCGGGCACCTGGGCGAGCGCGTCGAGGCCGGCGAGCACGCGCGGAAGCGCGTCGCGCCGGGTCATCTCGAAGAACCGGTCACGCTGGAGGGAGTCGATGGAGACGTTGAAGCGCTGGACGCCCGCGGCCACGAGCGCCTCGGCGTCGCGCTCGAGCAGGAACCCGTTGGTCGTCAGCGCCAGGTCCTCGATGCCCTCGACCTCGGCGAGCAAACCGGCCAGCCGGGGAAAGTCACGTCGCACGAGAGGCTCCCCGCCCGTGAGCCGGACGTCGCCCACGCCCATCTCGGCCAGGAGCGCGACGAGCCGGACGATCTCCTCGAAGCTCAGCACCTCGCCGCGTTCCAGCCACGGCAGGCCCTCGGCCGGCATGCAGTACTGGCAGCGGAAGTTGCAGCGGTCGGTGACCGAGACCCGGACGTCGCCGATCTGGCGCCCGTGACCGTCGACCAAAGGCTCGCGCGTCATGGGAGGGAGGCTAGCGTCAGCGTGCACTGGATCGCGTACGCTGCGCCGACCATGCTGCGAGGGAGTGCGGGGAGCATCGTGCTGGCGGCTGTTTGCGCCGCCACGCTGTCGGGCTGCGCGAAGAGCGAGGACGCGCCCAAGCCCGACGACGAGCAGCAGGTGCGCGCGACGCTCGCGCGCTTTGCCGCCGCGAGCGCGCAGCGCGACTACACGGCGGTCTGCAAGGACCTGCTCGCCAATGCGCTCACTGCGAAGATCCGCTCGGTGGGCGTCCCGTGCGAGTCGGTGATCCGCACCGGGCTCTCCGAGGTCAAGCAGCCGACGCTCACCGTCACGAGCGTCCGGGTCCAAGGGCCGACCGCAACGGCGATGGTCCGCAGCGCCGCACAGGGCCAGAAGCCTTCGACGGATCTCGTGCGCCTCGTCAAGGAGCGCGGTGGTTGGCGGCTCGCCTCGCTCGCCGCGCCCCGACAAGCGCGTGCGAGCGCTCCCAAGCGGCCAACCGTCAAGCGGCCCACGTCCAGGCGGCCCACGGCCAGGCGGCGCACGGCCAAGCGGCCAAGCGGCCCACCACCAAGCGGCCTAACGAGAAGGCGCGAGAACGCCGATAAACAGAGCGGAACATGGCTCTCCGCTCGCTCAAGGCTTCCCTGATCGTCGCGCTTGCGACCTCCGTCGTCGCGGCGGTCACGCCCGCAGGCGGCGCCCGCCTCGACGCCTTCGCCGGGATCACGCTCCACAACGCGCTCATGGTCGTCGCCGGCTTGATGGTCGCCGTGCGAGTCGTGGCCGAACGCTCCGAGCGCGCAGCCTGGATCTGCGTCGGCGTGGCGCTGGTGACCTACGCCGCCGGCGAGATCGTCTGGAACTCCGCCTTCGCGACCCTCGACGAGCCCCCTTACCCGTCGATCGCCGACGCGCTCTGGCTCACGTTCTACCCGGCCAGCTACGCCGGCATAGTGCTCCTCTCGCGCGCGCGCTTTCGCGAGCTCAACGCGAGCGTGTGGCTCGACGGGCTCGTGGGCGCTCTGGTGGTGGCGGCGCTGGGCGCGACGCTGGTGTTCCCGACCGTGCTCGACGCGACCGAGGGCGACGCCGCGGCGGTCGCGACGACGCTCGCCTACCCACTGGGAGACCTCATGCTCCTGGGTATCGTCGTCGGCGTCTTCGCCCTCACCGGATGGCGCCCGGGTCGAGGCTGGGTTTTCATCGGCGCTGGCCTCGCGACCAACGCCGTGGCCGATTCGATCTACACCTACCAGTCCGCTAAGGGCACGTGGGTCGACGGCTCGATCTTCGACGTGCTCTTCCCGCTTGCCGCTCTTCTGATCGCATGGTCGGCATGGCAGCCCGCCGGCAAGCGGGCGCCCGCGCTCGACGGCCGGCGCGTGCTCGTCGTGCCCTCCGCGTTCATGCTGGGGGCTCTCGCGTTGATGGGCTACGGCCTCTTCGCGGGCGTCAACGAGCTCGCCGCGGCCCTCCTGTTGGCGGCCGGCCTGGCGATCGTGGTTCGCTTCGCGCTCACGTTCCGCGAGTACCTGGCCATGCTCGCGCTCACGCGCAACGAGGCGACGACCGACCCGCTGACCGGCCTCGCCAACCGTCGCGCGCTCATGCGCGACCTCCCCGCGATCTTCGAGCGCGCGACGCCCGAGGAGCCTCGCGCTCTCGCGCTCTTCGATCTCAACGGCTTCAAGCGCTACAACGACACTTTCGGCCACCCGGCGGGGGATGCGCTCCTTGTACGGCTGGGTGCCAGCCTCTCCGCGATGGCGCGCCCCTTTGGCTGCGCCTACCGCCTGGGCGGCGACGAGTTCTGCCTGCTGATCGAGCGCGCCGCTCAGATGGACGCGGTGATCGCCGCCGCCTCCCAGGCGCTGACCGAGCAGGGCGAGGGATTTGAGGTGTCGAGCTCGCACGGGAAGGTCCTGCTGCCCGCCGAAGCGGCCGACCCGCGCGACGCGCTCCAGCTCGCCGACCAGCGCATGTACGCACAGAAGGACGGACGACCGTCGGGTGCCGGCCGCCAGACCCGCGACGTCCTGCTCGGCGTGCTGCGCGAGCGCCAGCCCGAGCTCCACGACCACCTGCGCGGCGTGGCCACGCTCGCCCATGCGGTGGGCGAGCGGCTCGGGATGGGCTCGGAGGAGCTCGACGTGGTCACGCGCGCGGCCGAGCTGCACGACATCGGCAAGATGGGCGTGCCCGACGCGATCCTCTCCAAGCCGGGGCCGCTCGACGAGCAGGAGTGGAGCTTCATGCGCCGCCACACGATCATCGGCGAGCGCATCCTCGGCGCCGCCGAGGCGCTGCGGCCCGTCGCGCGGATCGTGCGCTCCAGCCACGAGCGCTTCGACGGAGCCGGCTACCCCGACCGGCTGGCCGGCGAGGACATCCCCCTCGGGGCGAGGGTCGTCTTCGCCTGCGACGCCTTCGACGCGATGGTCTCGCGACGACCCTACGCGCCGCCGTCGACCGCCGAGCGAGCGCTCGCCGAGCTGCGAAGCTGCGCGGGCAGCCAGTTCGACCCGGCGGTTGTGGAGGCGCTCGAGGGCGTGGCTGCGGAGAAGGCCCCAGTGGAGCTGAGCACGGCGCGTCGGCCCTCCTGACCGGCGCTAGGATGGCTCGGGGTCCCACTGTTCCCGTGAGGAGGAAGCATGAGCGACGCCGTAGGAGTCCGGATCACCGTCAACGGTGAGGCGCGGGAGGCGTTGGTCGAGCCCCGTCTCCTCCTGGTCCACCTCCTACGAGACCATCTCGGTCTCACCGGCACCCACGTGGGCTGCGACACGACCAACTGCGGCGCGTGCACCGTCCACCTCGACGGCGAGGCGGTCAGCGTGGTCGACGCCGCAGAGCAGGTCGTCGTCGACTACGAGCCCAAGCCTGCCGTCGTCGATCCCGAGAAGGCGCTCGAGGACGGCTCGCCGCTGGTGTGGGAGCAGTTCGGAACCAACAAGACGCACGAGTGGGGGCTGTCCGGGGGAGACATCGAGGCGGGCCTCGCCGAGGCCGACGTGGTCGTCGAGCGCCGCCTGGTCAATCACCGGATCGCGGGTGCGCCGATCGAGCCGCGCGGCTCGATCGCCGAGCTCCGCGGCGACAGCCTCACGCTCTACTCCTCCACACAGATCCCCCACATCGCCCGCTTCGTCCTCTCCGGGATGCTGGGGATTGCCGAGGACAAGCTGCGCGTGGTCGCGCCCGACGCCGGCGGCGGCTTCGGAGCCAAGCTCCAGGTCTACGCCGAGGAGGCGCTCGTCCTCGTGCTCGCAAAGCGCCTAGGGCGGCCGGTGAAGTGGACCGAGTCGCGCACGGAGCACCTCACCACATCCCACCACGGCCGCGACCAGATCAACCACATCACGCTCGCCGCCAAGCGCGACGGCACGCTCACCGCCTGCCGGGCCAGGATCATCGCCGACCTCGGCGCCTACCAGCAGCTCCTGACCGCGTTCATTCCCGAGCTCGGCTTTCCGGTGATGGGCGGCTGCTACAAGATCCCCGCGATCGACCTGCACTTCGAAGGCGTCTTCACGAACAAGTTCGCGACCGACGCCGTTCGCGGAGCGGGCAGGCCCGAGGCCACCTACTGGATCGAGCTCACGATGGACGTGCTCGCGCGGGAGCTCGACATGGACCCGCTCGAGCTGCGCCGGCGCAACTTCATCGGCAAGGACGAGTCCCCTACACCACGGCGCTGGGCATCACCTACGACTCAGGCGACTACGAGGGAACGCTTGACCGGGTGCTCGAGCACTTCGACCGCGTCGCGTTTCGCAGCGAGCAGGAGCAGTTGCGCGAGCAGGGTGTGTATCGCGGCGTGGGCTTCTCGACCTGGGTCGAGGTCTGCGGGCTGGCGCCCTCGCGCGCCGTCGGCCCGCAGGGCGTCGGGCTTCAAGCGGCGTTCTGGGAGTCGGCGATGGTCCGCGTCCATCCCACGGGCTCGGCCACGGTGTTCACCGGCACCTCGCCGCACGGCCAGGGCCTGGATACGAGCTTCGCGCAGATCGCGGCCGACCGCCTGGGTATCGACCCCGAGAACGTCGACGTCATCCACGGCGACACCGACCAGGGGCCCTGGGGGTGGGGCACCTACGGCTCACGCTCGCTGTCGGTCGGCGGCGAGGCGATCGCGCGGGCGGCCGAGAAGGTGCAGGAGAAGGCCAAGCGCATCTGCGCGGCCCTGCTCGAGGCCGCGCCCGAGGACCTCGAGCTGGTCGGGGAAAAGCTCCAGGTGCGCGGCTCGCCCGACAAAGGGATGACGATGGCCGAGATCGCGGGCGCCGCGCACATCCCGCCCCAGGAGCTCCCGACCGATATCGAGCCGGGCCTGGAGGAGACCGCGTTCTACGACCCGGAGAGCTTCGTGTTCCCGTTCGGTGCGCACGCCTGCGTGGCCGGGGTCGACGTGGAGACCGGGAAGGTGAGCCTGGTGCGCTACGTGTCGGTCGACGACCGCGGCCCCGCGATGCTCATCCGACGGCCAGATCCACGGCGGAATCGCCCAAGCCATCGGCCAGGCCCTCTACGAGCAGGTCGCCTACGACGCGGACGGCCAGCTGGCGACCAGCAGCTTCGTCGACTACGCGCTGCCCACCGCCGCGGAGATCCCGCACATGGAGACCGACCGCACCGAGACCCCGTCGCCGGTGAACTCCCTCGGCGTCAAGGGCGTGGGGGAGGCGGGAACGATCGCCGCCACCCCAGCGGTCACCGCTGCCGTGCTCGACGCCCTGCGCCCCCTGGGCGTGACCTGGATCGACATGCCGCTGACGCCGATGCGGGTGCGCCAGGCGATCGAGGAGGCCCAGGGCCGCGATGGCAGCGGCCCGCGGTCGACCGAGCAGGGCCGCGAGCTCGGCGAGCACGGGCAGGGCGCCGCCGGCTCCGGCCCGGCGCGTCCCGGGGATGGAGGCGCCGGGCATGGCGGCGCCGGCTCCGGCCCGGCCCAGCCCGAAGAAGGAGGTGCCTCGTGATCCCCGCCGAGTTCGACTACGTCGCGCCCGCCTCGCTGGAGGAGGCGATCCAGGCGCTGGTCGACGGCGGCGAGGACGCCAAGCTGCTGGCCGGCGGGCACTCGCTGCTTCCGCTCATGAAGCTGCGCTTCGCGGCGCCCTCGTTGCTCGTCGACCTGCGCAAGGTGGACGGGCTGCGCGGCGTCTCGCGCGAGGACGGCGGCTTTCGCATCGGCGCGATGACGACCCACGCGACGCTCCAGACGACTACCTGACCACGGCCATCGGCCCCGACGAGGTGCTGACCGAGATCCGCGTGCCGGCCATGGAGGGCTACGGGTTCGGCTTTGAGAAGTTCAACCGGCGGGCCGAGGACTGGGCAATGGTGGGCGTGCGCGCGCTGGTGCGCGCACGCGACGGGACCTGCGAGGACGTGCGCATCGGCCTGACCCACATGGGCTCGACGCCGCTGCGGGCAACCGCGGCCGAGGAGGCCCTGCGCGGCGAATCGCTATCCCCGGAGTCGATCGCCTCCGCAGCCGAGCAGGCCGCCGAGGGCACCGACCCGCCGGCCGACCTCAACGCGACCGCGGACTACAAGCGCCACCTCGCCGGGTGCTGTGCCGGCGCGCGCTCGAGGAGGCCGCGGCCTGATCGACCGCTCCCGCGGTGTACTCAGTAGGTGCTGCCAATGCGCGGCGAGCTCCTCGGAGGCGGTCTTGAAGGCAAACGTGGCCACGCATTCTCGTCTGACGCGAAGGGTGGACTCAACGGCGGCGGTAGATGTCGCGCCGGTGGCCAATCGCAAGTATGAGTACGAGCTTTTCGTTCTCGTGGAGCAAATATATGACCCGGTAAGGCCCGCGACGGGCCGCGAATCGCCCTTCGAGCTCGCGTACCAGCGGCTTGCCGATCCGCCGTGGGTTATCGGCGATCGCGCGGAGGGTCTCGATGACTGCCGCGGCGGCCGGCTCAGGCAGGCGGCCGAGCTGCCGACGCGCGGGCGCCGTGACCCGCACGCGCCACGGTCCGGCGCTCACGCGCTGCGGCGACGACTGACCAGTTCGGCCTCGAGCTCGTCGAGTGGGACGCCCTGCTCGCCTCGGCTGAGCGCGGCCTCACTCTCGCGTATCTGCGCCATCAGATCGGGATCCGCGAGTACCGCGAGCGTCTCCTCCAGGCTCTCGAGATCCTCCGGACTTACGAGGACCGCGGCGGGCCGACCCTTGCGCGTGACCGTCACGCGGTCCTGCTGGCGGGCCACCCGATCGACCAACTCGGAGAAGCGAGCCTTTACGGTCGCGAGTGGAAGGGTCTCGGACATGACCAGAACCATAGTCTTAACCGTGCGGGGTGCAAGCTCTTCGCCACGGCCGGATTTCCATCCGGACTTCGCGTCCCATGACCTGCGCTTCTCGGCGAAGTCAACCCGTGGCGCCCCCGGCGCCGCGCTGGGGGCGGAATAAGCGCCCGCACCGTCCCTCTCCCCAACTTCCGTCCGGCGCCAAGCGCAACCTCGCGTTCGATGCAACCGAGAACAATGCTCCTGCCGGCGCAACCGACGCTCGCTCACGGCAGTTGCTGGCGCCGGTTGACCCGCGTATCGGCCCCGTCGCTGCCGCATCGGTGGCCATGCGCCGCCGCCACTATCGTCGAGAAGCAGCAGTCTTGGCGTCACTTCTGCTTGTCGTCCAAGGGAGGAGCGAATGCGGTAAACGCGGTCGCTATCGCTCCGGGCCGGAAGCAGTAGCAATGACGCGCTGCCGCCGGTTCCTACCTTCGTGCGAGCGGTACCCCGGCATTCCCGGCGCCCGCTTGTGAATGTGCGGAAAGGAGGAGACGCAGGGAAGTGTGAGTGGCGCCGCTCCGCTTCCGCCCACCGGAGACGGGTGTGTGGGTACGCGATGCGGAGCCAGAGGCCGCGCTTCGGCAGCCCCGGCTATTCGCCGAGTGGGTCGATCGGCGTGCAGTCGTCCTCCGTAAGCTCGTCACCACAGTCGCGGAACTGATCGCCGTCGAGGTCGGACGCCTTATGGGCGTCGTCTAGGTCGGCGAGGCTTGTCTCGTCGATGCATCGAGACAAAGGCCGTCGAGCTCCTCGACACGTAGCGTGGCGTCGGACTCGTACCCGTCGTGCTTGACAATGTTGAGCGCCGCTTGATTTCGGCACGCGCGGGCGCGAGCGCTTCTTGGACGCGCAGCCCGCCGCGCCAGAGCTCACGATCAGCGCGCGCAGCCGGGCGCCCAGCGTGATAGCCGGCCAACGTGGCGGGCGAGCGGCGCCGACCGGCGGCATCGAGAACGCTAGCGACGGTAATGGGATCCTCCTCCCAATCGAACGGCGGACAGTGCGCGCCGCTCTACCATCCCGGGGTGCAATCAGCGAGGGTCGATCACCCGGCCAGCCGCCGCTTGACGCCGACGGGTCGCTGCGCCAACGACGTCCCACCGAC
>Ga0183260_10002759_pt1 | contig 14397 bp, 12 predicted proteins | sample AntDrymUQ4972206_2_FD_129768 | JGI IMG/M metagenome (GOLD analysis project Ga0183260, IMG submission 129768) | Polar desert sand microbial communities from Dry Valleys, Antarctica - metaG UQ497 (22.06) (version 2) (version 2) | ecosystem: Environmental > Terrestrial > Soil > Desert | place... | reverse complement strand
GCGCGAGTACTACCGCTTCCTACGCGATCGGGTGCCGGGTTTCGAGGAAGCGGTCGTCGTCGCCACCAGTCCGGCCATCGGGGTGCGGGAGAGCCGCCGCGTGCACGGTGACTATCGGCTCACACGCGAGGATGTGTTGGGAGCCAGGCGTTTCGACGATGAGGTCGCGCTGTGCGGCGCGCCCATCGAGGACCACCATGACGGCGGTGATACCGAATGGCGCTACGTCGGCGACTCGGGGGTCTACGGCGTTCCCTACCGGACGCTGCTACCCATCGGCGTCGAAGGGCTGCTGGTCGCGGGCCGCTGCTTCAGCTCCACCCACGACGCGCACGCGTCGGCTCGGTCGATGGCGACGTGCATGGCCATGGGCCAAGCGGCCGGGACGGCGGCCGCCCTCGCCACCACGGCGGGAACGACGCCTCGATCGCTCGACGCCGATCTCGTCCGTGCGCGGCTGGTCACCGACGGCGCCGTCCTCGATCCGATCTCGGCGGCCATGGCCGGATGACGGCCGCCGATCTCCGTCGCGGTCCGGTCGCGGATGCCATTCGCAACCATCGGCTGATCGCCGTCCTCCGGCGAATCGAGCCCCGGGCCGCGCTCCTTGCGATGGTGGACGAGCTGGCGGGGGCCGGGGTCAGGGTCATCGAGGTCACGCTGGACGCGCCGTCCGCTTCGGATGACCTGACGGCCGTGCGCGCTCATCTCGCTGGCCGTGGGGACGGGATGTACGTGGTGGGAGCCGGAACGGTGCTGCGCCTCGAGCAGCTCGATGCGGCACGCGAGGCAGGGGCAGACTTCGTCGTCGCTCCGATCTGCGACGTCGCCCTCGTCCGCGCCGCTCTCGAGCTCGGGATGCCCGTCATCCCCGGCGGACTCACGCCGACCGAGATCGTCGCCGCGTGGAGCGCCGGCGCAACGTTCGTGAAGGTCTTTCCAGCCTCGGCGGTGGGACCGACCTTCGTCCGCGAGCTGCGCGGACCGCTGCCGGAGATCGATCTGGTCCCCACCGGCGGCGTCGACAGCACGAATGCCGCCGCGTTCCTCGCCGCCGGCGCGGCGGCGGTCGGCATCGGTGGCGCGCTCGTCCGGGCATCGGCCGAAGAACGGCGAGCGCTTGTCGGATCGTTCCTGGAGCCAGCGTGACGTCCCGATTCGACGGACGGATCTGCCTCGTCACCGGATCGACCGGCATCGCGGCTGCTGCCGCGCGAGCCCTCGCCGCCGAGGGCGGCGCCGTGTTCGTGGTGTCACGGGTCGCGGAGCACGCTTCCGAGCTGGCGACAAGCATCGGCGCCGCGGGCGGCGTGGCCTCGTGGTTGGCGGCCGACCTTTCGGAGGAGGCCGGCGCAGACGGGGCGGTAGACGCCTGCGTCGAACAGTTCGGCAGGCTCGATTGCCTGTACAACGTGGCCGGCATCAGCGGCTGCCGGTTCGGCGACGGGCCGCTCCACGAGATGAGCGCGGAGGGCTGGGACACCGTGATGACCACCAACGCCAGCAGCACGGCACTGACGTGCCGCGCGACCGTGCGCAGGATGCTCGAACAGGAGCCCGCAGCTGGAGGGCGGCGGGGGACGATTCTCAACATGTCGAGCGTGCTCGCCGTCGATCCCGCACCGGATTACTTCGCGACCCACGCGTATGCCGCCAGCAAAGGCGCGATCGAGGCCCTGTCGCGCTCGATCGCCGCCTACTACGCCCCACACGGGATCCGCGTGAATGTCATCGCCCCCGCTCTCGTGGCAACGCCGATGAGCGAGCGGGCCCAGGCGGACTCGCGGATCCTCGCTTATCTCACCGAGAAGCAGCCACTCGCGCGTGGGCCGATGAGCGCCGACGACCTGGTCGGCACGGCACTCTACCTGCTCAGCGACGACGCGCGCATGGTCACCGGCCAGGTGGTCGCCATCGACGCCGGATGGGGACTGAGCGAGGGCTGACGCGCTCGACCCGGGCCTCATGCCCGGCCGGCGGACGCCTCGTCCTCGCGTCGCCGGCCGGCGAGCCGGATGAGGTCTTCGTGGAGCTCGAACCAGACGCTGTGGTAGCTGTCGACCCGGGGCGACGCGACATACCGATGGTCACCAGCGTGAGCGGCCTCGGCAGCACGCCGTAGCCGCAGTCGGTAGGACGCGTAGCGCCGGAACGCCTGCGCCAGCGGATCCAGCCACGACCCCGTCTCGGCATCGAGCGCGGACAGGTCGTCGAGCACGCCGGCGTCATAGGCCGCGTCACCGTGGTCGTTGAGTGTCTGCTGGTCTCCGACGCTTCGGACCTGCCAGGCGGTGATGATCGCCTTCATCCGGTCGTCGAAAGCGTGGAATGCCTCCAGGAGCTCAACGCATCGCGCATCGCCGAGCTCGCCGCGATCCTCGGAGATGAGGTCGAGCGCGCGGAGCTTGCCCCCTGAAGTCAAGCGGAAAGCGTCTGCGGTCGCCTCGATCGTCCCGTCTTCCACGGCCTCCTCAACTGCACGCGCCACGTCTTCCTCGCGCGCACCGACGGCCTCCCCGAGCCCCTCCGCATCCACGGCACCTTTGACGAGGAGTGCGAGCACCAGGTCGGCCTCCGTCGGCGGTGCCAGGTCGGACCCGCCTGAGCCGACCTCGATTACGCCGTCATCCGGCGCCGAGGTCCCCTCCTGCGCCGAGGTTTCGCCCGGCGCCGGCAGCTCGATCCCGAGGTCGGCAGCCAACCCCATCAGGTGGCCAGCCTCCGGCGTCACCTGCCACGACCCGGCCAGGGTCCCAGAAAAGATCTCGCCCGTGCTCCCGTCGATCGTGATCTCCTCGCCGGCCTCGAACGTGCGCCCGTCGACGTCGACCGACGTCGCGCCGGGCCGTACAGCGGACGCGCCGACGACGGCCGGGATCCCCCAGCCTCGTGCCACGACCGCGGCGTGACTGGCCAGACCCCCGCGGGCGGTGAGCACCCCGGCCGCGCGGGCCATACCGCGCACGTCCTCCGGGGACGTCTCGGTGCGGACGAGGATCACGGCCTTGCCGGAGCTGGCCGCAGCCTCGGCCGCGTCCGATGAGGTGACAATCGCGCCGGTTGCCACGCCGGGCGAGGCCGGCAGGCCGACGGCGACCGGCTGCGGACCGCCTTCGGGACGAACGAAGATGCGGGGCGGATCGACGAGGTGGTGCGCCACACGGCGGATCGCGTCCGCCGTCGTTACCGGGAACGTCGCATCCTCTGCCATGTCGATCGCCATCCGCAGGGCCGCCCTCGGGCTCCGCTTTCCCACCCGGACCTGGAGCAGCCAGAGCCGCCCGTCCTCGATGGTGAACTCAATGTCACAGAGGTCGGCATAGTGGCGCTCGAGGAGATCGGCGTGACGGCGCAGCTCCTCAGCGACGCCGGGCAGGCGCTCGTCGAGGACGGCCAACGGCTGCGTCTGGTGGGTGCCGGCGACGACGTCTTCTCCCTGGGCGCCGAACATGACGTCGCCGAAGAGCGTCGGCTCGCCGGTCGACGGATTCCGCGTGAATACGACGCCGGTGCCCGAGTCCGGGCCGCGATTCCCGAAGACCATCGACTGGACGGTGACCGCCGTCCCTAGGTCCTCGGCGATCCCCTCGTGTTGGCGGTATGCCCTGGCACGCTCGCCGGTCCACGATCGGAACACCGCCGCGACCGCTGACCGCAGTTGGAGCCAAGGGTCCTCGGGTACGGAGTCCTCGCCGATGACCGATCGATAACTCTGGCGAAAGCGGTCAAGGCAATCGACGGCGAACGCCCGATCCCCGGTCGCGACGGCCAGGCCATCGGTCGTCGCAGCAGTGAGGCCGAGGTTGAGAACGGTGTCCATCATGCCGGGCATCGAGGCCGGAGCACCGGAGCGGACGCTGACGAGCAACGGATCGCGAGGATCGCCGAACTGCCGCCCGACCCGCTGGCCGAGGCGCTCGACGTGCGTGCGAACCTCCTCGTCGAGCCCGGCCGGCCAGTCCCCGGAGAGGAATGTGCGGCAGGCTTCGGTCGTGATCGTGAATCCCGGTGGCACCGGCAACCCGAGTTCGTGGGCCATCACGACGAGGTTCGATCCCTTGCCACCGAGGAGGAGCCTCCGCTCATCGGCTGATCCGGACGGCGGAGCATCGAAGTCATAAACGTAGCGGCGAGTCATGCCATCGCTCACGCACGGATCCTGCCAGCAGCGCCCCGGTCGTCTGGTGCGTCCTGCATTATCATCGATGCTCGATGGAATCCGCGGGGCGCCTGAGCCCTGCCACGGAGGACGCGGCGATGGCGGTCGAACCGAACGATCAGGTGCTGGATCAGTTCCTTGGCAGTGACGAGTTCCCCGTGGAATGGAACTCGGATCTGGAGCAGCGACTCTTCTGGGTCTTCGACGATCTTCATTGCCCCCACCCACTGAGCCCCATGTTCTATGACATCGGAGGCTGGTGGCTCACCTGCGACCACATGTTCCGCCGCTTCGGCACGCCGTTCGCGTGCGACTGGGTCACGAAGAACGTCAACGGCTACCTGTACACGGCGGCGGTGCCTGCCGATCCGGCATGGAAGGTCGACGCCATGGAGTACGGCGCGCGGTACGGAGCGCGCGTGCCACTCGACCCGGCGTACGCGGAGAAGATCGGCGCCTACCTCGACGTCGTCCTTCCGGCGTACGGCCAGCACTTCGCCGACTGGTGGCGCGATCGACTCGTGCCGGAGATGGAGCGCAACTTCGCCCACCTCGAGGAGATGCTCGATCGGCAGGATGAGCTGTCGCTGGCGGAGCTCGCCGTCCTGTTCGAGGACGCCGTCGATGTCCACGATCGGCACTGGAAGATCCACTGGATGCTGAACTTCGCCCAGCTGTCGGCCACGCTGAAGCTGCGCGCGGTCATGGAGAAGACGCACGGCGCGGTCGACGAGGCACTGCTCGGCCGGCTGCAGAACTCGGCCAGCGATCGCAACTGGGACTCGATCAAGGCGCTCTGGGAGCACAAGGAGGCAGCGAAGGCCGATCCAGAGGTGCGCGATGCCTTCGGGCACGAGACGGCCGGCGAGATCCTCACGGCGCTGGAGAGGTCCGAACGGGGCGCGCACTTCATCTCGGAGCGGATCAAGCCATACCAGAAGGAGTTTGGCTGGCACGCGGTGTGGAGCCACGAGTTCGTCTTCCCGACCGTGTACGAGCGCATCGAGCCCGTTATCGAGCTCATCCGCGGCTACCTGGAGACCGATTATGACTACCCGACGACCATCGGTGCGCTGCAGGCCGACATCGGCGCAGCCTCACGGGCCATCCTCGAGGGGCTCGATGGCGATGCACTCGAGGAGATGCGAGTCGCGAACGAGGTCAACCTCCGAATGGCGCCGCTCACGCCCGACCACCATTTCTACATCGACCAGGGGGCCAACGCCCACCTGCGCCTGGCCCTGATCGCGCTCGGTAGGGAGATGGTCGGACTCGGCGTCGTCGATGCACCCGACGATGTCATCTTCCTGCGCTATCACGAGCTGCGCTTCCTGATCGGTGATCCCGCCTCCGTCGATGCTCGCTCGATCGTCGCGCAACGCAGGGCCGAGCGCGAGGGTGCGTACAAATTCCGCCCGCCGGCCTGGATCGGGACCGCGACCGAGCGCCAGCTCGCGTTCCCCTACCTGACGAACTGGGGCTTTCCGGAGAAGTTCCACCGCAAGCAGGGCGAGGCGACCGGCCAGGTGGCCGGGATCGGCGGATCGCCCGGCGTCGTCGAGGGCATTGCGCGAGTGGTGCTGCGCGAGGACCAATTCGACGAGGTCCGTGCGGGTGACATCCTGGTCTGCCACATGACGAACCCCGCATGGGTCGTGCTGTTCACCAAAATCGCCGGGCTCGTCACCAACGCCGGCGGTTTGACGGGCCACCCCGCCGTGCTCAGTCGCGAATTCGGCATCCCCGCCGTCGTCGGGACGCAGGACGCGACGGGCCGGATCACGAACGGCGACCGGATCCGCGTCGACGGCACGGCCGGCACAGTCGAGATCCTCGAGGTGGCGGCGCAACCACGCAACGATCTGTTCGCCCTGGCCACGCCGGCCCAGGGCGACACGCGGCCGACGGTTCAGGACGGGAGTGGCTGAGATGGCCTACGTGGTCGCGGCGACCTGGCGGGCGCGGGAGGGGGAGGAGGATGCGATCGTCCGCATCCTCGAGGCCGTGGTGCCTCTCGCTCGCGGCGAGCCCGCCTGCCGGCTCTTCCAGGCCCACCGATCCGCCGACGATCGGAGGGAGTTCTTCCTCTACGAGCAGTACGACGACGAGGCCGGCTTCCAGGCCCACCTCGCGACGGACGCGTTCCAGACGCATGTGCTGGACGATGCAGTTCCCCGCCTGGAGCACCGGGCTCGCGTGTTCTACATCACCATGGATTGACCATGAACGAGGCCGACGGGCCGATCGGTGCGCTGCCGCGCAGCGTGCTCAGCGCCCAGGTGAAGGGTCGAATGCTCCAGTGGATCCTCGAGGGCGAGATGACGCCCGGGGCGCGCATCATCGAGACCCGCGTCGCCCGCCTGCTCGGCACGAGCCATGCCCCGGTCCGCGAGGCCCTGCGCGACCTCGTGACACTCGGGCTCGTCGAGATGCAGCCGTATCTTGGCACTCGGGTTCGCGAGCCGGCCGCCGACGAGCTGGTCGAGGCGATGGAGGTGCGTGGCGAGCTCGAGGTGATCGCGGCGCGACACGCGATCGGCCGGATCGACCGCGAGATGCTGACCCGGATGCGGAGCCTGCTCGACGAGATGCGTGACAGCGCGGCCCGCGGCGATGCGCATGGACAGGCGCTCCAGAACTCCGACTTCCATACCTGCTTCATCGAGGCATCGGGGAACCGTACGCTCCAGCGTCTGTGGGCGATACTCGAGCCATTCGCCCGTTCCTATATCACGGCCACCGGCCCGGGGGGCGGACGTGCGCTGGCTGGCCGAGCGACATGTCGCGATCATCGCCGCGCTCGAGTCCGGCGATCGGGAGGCAGCCGCGGAGGCGATGCGGGTCCACGCGCGGGAGGCGGAAGCCCAGGTGCTCACCGCCGGCAACGTCCCGCCGTCCGAGGCGCCGTCGCGGCCGACATCCTCCGGTTCAGCGGAGTGAACACGACGCACTGCCAGCGGTCCCATGGTGGGGTTGGGTGACGCGCGCCATGTTCGCCTACGCTCGACCGGAGGGCCTCTCCGAGACGTTCGCGCTGTTGGACGCGGAGCCCGAGGCACGACTCCTGGCCGGCGGCACGGATCTCCTCGTCGGCGTTCGCAAGGGCAACGTGATCTCCCCGCTGCTCATCGATCTCAAGCGCGTGGCCGAGCTCGCGAGCGGCATCTCGGAGGTCGACGGCGCCCTTCGGATCGGTGCCAATACGGTCCTCACCGAGGTGATCAACGACCGGCGCGTGCAGGAAACCTACCCCGCCCTCGTTGCGGCGGCCCGCGTCGTCGGCTCGATCCAGATCCGGAATCGCGCCACGCTCGTCGGAAACCTCTGTAACGCCTCACCCGCGGCCGATACAGCGCCACCACTCCTGGTGTTCGGCGCGATCCTCGAGCTTGCGGGACCCGATAGTCGCCGGCGCGTGTCGTTCGCCGATTTCGTCACCGGACCCGGACGCACCCTGCTCGAGCGTGGCGAGCTGGTCACCGCGGTCGAGCTGCCGCTGCCGGCGGATCCGGTGGGCTCGGCCTTCCAGCGGATGACGCGACGACGGGGAGTCGACCTCGCGACCGTGAACCTCGCCTGTGCGGTGACGTCCGGCGGCGTGACGCGCTTCGCCTTCGGCGCCGTAGGACCCCGCGCCATCGTCGTTGCCGACGGGACCGGCATGCTCGCCGACTCGAAGACCGATCCCGTCGAAGTGGACGCGCTCATCCGACGGATGACCGCCGAGGCGACGCCGATCTCGAACGTGCGGGCCAGCCGCGAGTACCGCCAGGCGATGCTGCTCGTCCTGAGCCGGCGCGCGCTGGAGAGCGCGCGAGAGCGGCTGGCCGAGGCACGCCGTGGCGGCTGAGACCATGGCGGTCACGCTCGTCGTCAATGGGCGCACCCGAGCGCTCGAGGTGGCCGTGCATCGCACCCTGCTCGATGTTCTGCGCGACGAGCTCGGCCTGACCGGCTCGAAGGAGTGCTGCGCCGAAGGAGAGTGCGGTGCCTGCACCGTCCTCGTCGATGGCGACGGTATCAACGCGTGTCTCGTCCTCGCCGTCGAAGCGGACGGGAGCTCAGTGACCACCATCGAGGGGCTCGGTGTCGACGGGCGGCTGAGCCGCCTCCAGGATGCGTTCCTCGCCGCGGGCGGCGTGCAGTGCGGGTTCTGCATCCCGGGCATGGTGATGTCGGCGGAGGCTCTGCTCGCGCGCCAGGCACGTGCGACGCCGGCCGAGATCCGCGAGGCGCTCTCCGGCAACCTGTGCCGCTGCGGCGGCTACAACCAGATCTGCGCCGCCGTTGCCGCCGCGTGCAGCGGCGAGGGTCACGAGGCGGAGGAGGAGCGCTGATGTCTGCCGGTGGCGCCGAGGCGGGTCCGGATGGACGGAGCGAGAAGATCGCCGGCGGCCGTCCGCGCGCCGAGGAGCTGGCGCGAGATGCACGAGGTGCGACGATCGGGACCTCCGCGCAGCGGGTCGGCGGCTTCGAACGGGTCACCGGTTCGCAGCGCTTCGTGGCCGACCTGCGGCTCGACGAGGTGCTCCACGTCAAGCTCGTCCACCTGGAGTGCGCCCGCGCCCGCATCGGGCATGTCGACACGACCGAGGCCGCGCGCGTGCCGGGCGTGCGGATGGTCGTCACCGCCGCCGACCTGCCGCAGCCCGTCGCTCGCTTCGGTCCCGGCTACCGCGACCGTCCGCTCCTCGCCACCGGCGAGACGAAGTACCACGGGGAACCGGTCGCTGCCGTGGTGGCCGACACTGTCGACTCGGCGAGTGAGGCCGTCCGGCTCGTCCACGTCGAGCACGAGCAACTGCCGGCGGTTCTGACCATCGCCGCGGCCCGCGACGAGCGTTCGCCCCTCGTCCGCGAGCCGGGGCTCCGCGCCGCCGACGACCCGCACCGCGACACGAACACGCTGACCGAGTGGCGGTTCGGTTGGGGTGACGTGCCGGCGGCTCACGCCGACCACGTCGTGGAGCAGCGGTACACCGCCGCATCCACCACCCACTTCGCCATCGAGCCGCACGGCTTCCTCGCGGCGCCGGATGGCGCCGGCATCGCCGTGTGGAGCTCGATCCAGCATCCGTACGTGCTCCAACGGCTCATCGCCGACACGCTCGAGCTGCCGCTCGCTCGCGTCCGCGTCTTCGCGCCCGATCCCGGCGGCGGGTTCGGCGGCAAGCAGCACGCGAAGTACGAGCCGCTGCTCGCCGTGCTGACGATGCGCATCGGTCGACCGCTGCGCCTCGTACTTACGCTCGAGGAGACATTCCAGGCGGTCCGCTCGCCCACCTTCGAGATCGGAATTCGCTCTGGGTTCATGCGCGATGGCACGATCGCGTTCCAGGACATCGAGATCGACGGCCTTCTCGGCGCCTACGCGGACATCGGCCATCGGGTCATCTCGAAGAGCAGCTACCTGGCCTGCGGACCGTACCGCGTGCCCGATGCGCGGATTCATGTCCGCGCACTGCTCTCCCACACGCCGCCTGCCACGGCGCTGCGCGGCTTCGGCAGCCCGCAGATGGCATGGGCATTCGAGTCGCAGATGGACGAGGCGGCCCGGCAGCTGGGTCTCGACCGGCTCGAGATCCGGGTCCGCAACCTGGCCCATCGGGGCGAGGAGATTGTTCGCGGTGCGGGTGACACGCCGGCCGATGGTGATTGGGCGGAGTCCGTGCGCCGCGCCGCCGACTGGATCGGGTGGGGCGACCCGCTGCCCGATGGCCACGGTCGCGGGATCGCCGTCGGCATCAAGTCCTCGGCGACGACCGGTGCGTCATACGCGATCGTCCGCCTCCTCCACGACGGCAGCGCGATCGTGCTGGCTGGCACCTCGGACATGGGACAGGGTGCCCGCACGGTTCTGGCACAGATCGCCGGGCAGGAACTCGGGGTCCCGATCGAGCGGGTGTCGGTCGTAATGGGCGACACGTCCGCCGCGCCGTACGACATGCAGACCTCCGCCAGCCGCTCGACGGTCTTCATGGGGACGGCCGTGCTGAACGCCTGCCGCGAGATCCGGGGGAAGCTACGGGCGATGGCCAGCGACACCTACGGCGTGGAGGAGGACTGCGTTGCGATCGCCGACGGCACCATCCACCTGCCCGACCGCGAGATCGACGTCGCCGAACTCATGGCCGACGCCCTCGGACCGATGCACGGTGAGGTGATCGGCACCGGCTCGCGGCGCGGCGATCACGTCCCCGAACATCCACTGGGCGGCCACGCCGCCTTCTACGAGTTCAGCTGCACGGCGTCCGAAGTGGCCGTCGATCGGGAGACCGGCGAGGTGGAGCTCCTCCGCCATGTCACCGTTTCGGACGTGGGCAAGGCGCTCAACCCGGCGCACGTTGCGATGCAGGACGAGGGTGCCGCCATCATGGGGCTGGGCCAGACGCTGATGGAGCAGCTCATCTTCGACGAGACCACCGGTCGTATCCAGAACCTCGGGGCGCTCGACTATCGAATCCCGACGACGAAGGACGTGCCGCTCGAGATGGCGTCACTCGTGGTCGAGAACGAGGACGGCCCCGGGCCGTACGGGGCGAAGGGAACCGGGGAGAGCGGGCTCCTGTCGACCGCGCCGGCGGTCGCCTCAGCGGTCCACGACGCCGCCGGCGTCGTCATCCGCGACCTCCCGCTCACTCCCGAACGGATCTGGCGTGCCCTGCAGGAGCGGGACGGATAGGCTCATCGACCGCGTCTGGAAGCGGCGTCTCGATCGGCCGACGCGCCTCGAACCGAAGGTAGGTTGTGTAGCCGGCATCGCGAGCCGCCCGTACGACCGCGTCGTGTCCCCAGCCAGCGTCCTCCGCCATGTGGGCGTCGCTGGCCAGGGTGATCGGCACGCCGGCGCCGTGGAACCGTCCGAGGAAATCCGCGGCCGGGAACAGCTCGGCGACGTCGTGGCGCAGGCCGGCGCTGGACACTTCGACCGCCGTGCCGCTGTGAACGGCCGCCGCCACGACCGGCTCGTAGAGGTCGGCCGCCCCGTCGTCAGGCCGAAGTCCGGCACGCTTGATGACGTCCACGTGGGCGAGGACGTCGACGATGCCGGAGGCCGCCAGGGTGGCCTCGAGCGCGAAGTACTGCTCGAACGCGCGCCGCACACCTCGGTGGGCAAACTCGGCCGCGGCGCTGTCGCGCATGAAGTTCCACGCACCGATCCAGTGGATGGACCCGACCAGGTAGTCGAACGGGATGCCCGACAGCAGGTCGACGACGGCCCCCTCGGTGCCGGGCACGAAGTCGACCTCGAGGCCGAGCTTGACCGGCAGGCCACGCGCCTTGGCCTCGAGGACGACCTCGACGTAACGGGCCAGCGACAGGTTTCGCTCGGATCGCACCCAGGACTCCATCTCGGCCATCAGCCGCGGCTCACCGTCGCGCTCCCACCACCGGCCGAGGACGGCCTCCGCCTCGACGCATCGGTAGAGGTGCTCGGTGAATCCGACCTCGGTCACACCGCGCGAAAGCGCGACCTCGACGTAGCGGTCGATATGTCCGGGCGGGTACGTGCCCATCGGTGGCGCGTCGGGCGTTGGCCGATGAGGATGGAGGTGGAGGTGATAGTCGCTCATCGGGCGCCGCCGCGTCGCGCGCCCAGGACCGGCATCACCCGAACGGCGCGCTGAGCTGGTCCCACAGGGCCCCGGCATTGTGGCGCTGGATGTAATCCATCATGTATTCCTGCCCGATGTCGACCGGATACCGATCGGCAAAATTGACGCGCTGGATCGTCTCCTCGCGCGACCAGCCCTTCGCGACCGCGTCAGCCACGGCGGCCCTCCAGTCGAAAAGAACCGCTTTCTGGGTCGCGAGGTACCGCGTCGTCGTCACCGGCCCGTGTCCGGGGATCACCCGATCCACGTCGAGTGCGGCGATCTGATCGAGTGCCGCCAGCCAGCCGTCGACGTCGGACGTCATGAGCCAGGTCTGGACCTCGCAGAAGACGGTGTCGCCGGTGAAGACGACGCGCTCCTCGGGGACGTGCACGGCGAGCTGCCCGGTGGTGTGTCCCGGCGTATGCAGCAGATGGAAGGTGTGGTCGCCGACGCGGAGGGTGAGGTCGCCGGTGAAGACGAGCTGCCCCTTGTTCGGTTCGGCCTCGTACGCGTCGCGCTCCGGGAACAGGGCGGCGCCGTCGGGATCGTCGGTGGGGATCGCCTCGGCGGCGTAGGCGAAGGGATCGAGGATGGGGCCGACGACCATGAAGTTGTCGTACACGCCTTGGTGATGGACCACGCGGCCGGCGCCCTTGAAGTAGTAGTTGCCGAAGATGTGGTCGACGTGGTGTTCCGTGTTCACGACGTAGCGGATCGGACCATGCGAGGCGGCCTCCTCGCGCATCGCGACCGCCTTCGTCGGCAGCTGCGGCGTGTCGATCACGACGACGCCGTCGGTGGTCGTCACGTAGCTCGGGTTGCAGCCCCGAATTCCTGTGTCGGTGCGGACGTTCGCGGTTACGTGCTGCATCGCTACTGGGTGGCCGTCAGGCCACCGTCGAGGGTCAGGATCTGGCCGGTCACGAAGGCAGATGCATCCGAGCAGAAGAAGAGCACGGCGCCGACGAGGTCATCCGTGTCGGCGACTCGCCCGAGCGGAATCCGGGCGAGCAGGCCACGCTTGAAGTCCTGGTCGGCAAGAAGGGTCTCAACCTGCGGCGTGGCAACGAAAGTCGGCGCGATCGCGTTGACGTTGATCGCGTGGCGCGCCCACTCGGTCGCCTGCTGGCGGGTGAGGGCGTTGATCGCGCCTTTGGCCGCCACATAGGCCGAGAACCCCTGGTTGATCCCGAGCTGTCCGCGCACGGACGAGATGTGGAGCACGCGTCCGCCACGTCCGCCCGCGATCATCGCCCGCGCGGCGGCCTGCGTCGGCAGGAGGGTGCTGCGGAGGTTGAGGTCGAGGATCCGGTCCCACTCGTCCTCGGGGTAGCTCTCGGCCGGATAGAGGGCCGTGCCGGCTCCCCCGCCCACGGCATTGACGAGGATATCGACCCTGCCATAGCGCTCGTTGATCGCGTCCACGGCACGATCGGCGTCCTCGCGGCGCGTGACGTCGGCGTCCACGAGGTGCGCCTCCGACCCAAGATCGACGATCGCGCGCTCGAGCTCGCCATGTCCCGAGGCCGACCGACCGAGCACGCCGATGCGCGCGCCGGCGCCGGCGAGCGCGAGCGACAGGCGCCGACCGATGCCGCCGGTGCCACCGGAGACGACGGCGACGCGGCCGTCGAGGCGAAAGCGGGCCAGCTCGTCGATGGCAGGCATCAGGTGGCGGGTCGTGGCGTGGTCATCGAGGTGGAGGATCCTCCGTGGATGATCGATTATCGAAGATCGGCGTCGCGAGCGTCAAGACGAGCACGTTCCGATCCTAGAATGGCCCGAGTGACCGAACCGCGCACCGATTCGACGCCGCCATCCTGGGCTCCCGCGTGGATCGAGGTCGACCTCGACGTGCTCGTAGCGAACGCGCGCGTCCTCCGCCGAGTCCTCCCCGACGCGGCGCGGCTCGGCATTCTCGTCAAAGCGAACGGGTATGGCCACGGGCTCGAGATGTCGGCACGCGCGGCGTTGGCGGGTGGCGCCGACGAGCTCGTGGTGGCGGGCCTGGCGGAGGGGCTCGCGCTCCGCGACGCCGGGATCGATGCGCCAGTGCTCGTCGTGTATCCCATCCTGCCCACCGGCATCGCCGTCGCCGCGGGAGCCAGCCTGCAGCTGAGCGTTTCAAGCCTCGAGCACGTCGGACCGACGCTCGTCGCATGGACCGAGGCTCGGTCGGTGGGAGCGTCGGAGGAGCTGCGCTTTCACGTCGAGACCGACAGCGGCATGGGGCGGGGCGGCGTCCGGCCCGAGCATCTCAGCGACGTCGTGTCCGTGATCGACGCCACGCCAGGGCAGTCCTGGCCGGCATCTGGTCGCACCTCGCCGACGGTCGCGATTCCCGAGCCTCGGGGACCCAGCTGGGATCGAGGGCATCGGGGAGCTGACGAACTTCATTGCCTGATCCAAACCAAGGAGGACCCCACGCGTGAAACCCCCGACCGTATTCCTGGGCGAGATGACGAACCCGGAGGTCGAGGCATTTCTCCGGGACCACGGGACCGTCATCGTGCCAACCGGATCGACCGAGCAGCACGGCCCGCACGGCCCCCTCCTCACCGATGTCCTCGTACCCAACGAGGTGGCGCGCCGCATCGCGCCACGAGTCGGAGCGGTGGTGGCGCCGCCGATCAACTATGC
>Ga0183260_10002758_pt1 | contig 14397 bp, 16 predicted proteins | sample AntDrymUQ4972206_2_FD_129768 | JGI IMG/M metagenome (GOLD analysis project Ga0183260, IMG submission 129768) | Polar desert sand microbial communities from Dry Valleys, Antarctica - metaG UQ497 (22.06) (version 2) (version 2) | ecosystem: Environmental > Terrestrial > Soil > Desert | place... | reverse complement strand
ATTGATTCTGGCCGAGGTCACGCCGCTCGCGAAGTCGGCTTCCGAGGGAGTCGAGATCGACTCCCGCAGCGCTCGCCTCGGCGAGATGCTGGCCGAGGCTCCGGCTATCGTGCTGCCACCGGACACGGGCTATGACCTGGAGATGGTGGATGCCTTCTACACCGCCCTCGCCGCTGTGCTCGGAGGCCAGCAGACGCCCGCCGAGGAACTTGCCGAGGTCGATCAGAAGCTGGGACGCTAACGTCCGTCGCTAACCCGTGAAACCGGTCCGGGCGGCGACGCCGTACCTGTTCCTGTTGCCCGCCCTGCTCGTGTTCGGCTTCGCCGTGCTCGTGCCCCTGCTGTTCACAATCGGCTTCAGCTTCACCGAATGGGACGGGTTCGGAGAGATGAAGTGGGCAGGGATAGACAACTATGTCCGTGCCCTCGGGGACAGAACGTTCCGCGACTCGTTCATCCACGTGATCGTCTACATCGGCGCGACGATCGTCCTCGAAGTTCTGGTCGGGCTCCTGTTGGCGGGACTGTTAAGCGCCCGCAAGCGTGGCTCGCTCTGGTTTCGGGTGGCGATCTTCACGCCGGTGATGCTGCCGCTCGTTGTCGTCGCGGTGCTCTGGTCGTTCGTCTACAACCCTGACTTCGGCCTCGTCAATGCGGCGCTCGCAGGAGCCGGGCTGGAGGACTTCCAGCGCATCTGGCTGGGCGACTCATCGACGGCGCTGCTGGCGATCAGCGTCGTGTCGGGCTGGGTCTGGGCTGGCTTCTACATGGCGATCTTCTATGCCGCGTTCAGCCAGATCTCGTCCGAAGTGGTCGAAGCGGCACGACTCGACGGCGCGGGCGAATGGGCAATCTTCCGGCATGTCAAGGTGCCGATGATTCGGGGTGCGCTGGCGGTCGGATTATTGCTCTGCGTGACCGGTGGCTTCCAGGGATTTGACCTCTTCTACGTCCTGACCAATGGAGCTCCGTTCGGGGCGACGGAGATCCCGACCACCTACCTCGTCAAGGTCGTGTTCCGCAACGCTGACGTTGGCTACGGGTCCGCGATGGCGGTCGTGTTGACGGCGGTGGTCGTTGCAGTCGGCCTGGCGTTCATTCGGATCCAGCGCAGACGAGCCCAGGCGGCCTCGGCGTGACGGTTGGAAGCCGGCGGTTCAGCGCAGCTGGCCTGCTGGCTTCGGGCGCGCTCGTCCTGATCGCCCTCATCTTCTTCACGCCGATGATCTGGATGATCCTGTCGAGCTTCAAATCGAACTCGGCAATCTTCGGATCTCCGTTCGCGCTACCTGAAAGCATCGACCTGTCGCGCTGGGTCCACGCCTGGGAGGTGGGGAACATCGGGCAGTACGGCCTCAACAGCGCGATCGTCACCGCGGCGTCTGTGCTGCTGATCCTGTTGCTGGGCTCTGCGGCCGCGTTTGCCCTGAGCCGCTACCGGTTCAAGGGCCGCGGTGTGCTCATGGCAGTCCTCGCGCTGGGACTGCTGCTGCCGCTCCAGTCCTACTTCATCGCCCAGTCGCATATCTTCACGAGGCTCGAGCTGACGGACACGCGCTGGGCTTTGATCATCCCTTACACAGCGATGGGTCTGCCGCTCGCCGTCTATCTGCTGAAGGTGTATATGGACGGCCTGCCGGACGAGCTCTTCGACGCAGCGCGCGTCGACGGTGCCGGCGATCTGCGGATGTTCTGGACGCTGGCAGTTCCCTTGCTGCGGCCGGGGTTGGCAACAGTTGCGGTCTTCTCCGCGCTCGCCTCGTGGAACGAGTTCCTCCTTGCACTCCTGTACATCCAGGATGACGACCTGAAGACGATCCCGACCGGCCTGCTCGCTTTCTCCAGCCGCTTTCACACCGACTACGGCCTGCTCTTCTCCGCTCTCTCGATCGTAACCCTGCCGATGATCGTCATCTATATCGTCTTCAATCGGCAGATCACCGAGGGCATAACGGCCGGCAGCCTCAAGTAGCGCTGCTTGTCGGGTGGGGAATGTTCGCCAGGACTCTGTCAAGCGTTTCGACGAGCTGATACGCGTTTTGGCGCTGGAAGACGAGCGGCGGCCGGATCTTGAGCGTGTTGCTGTGGCGGCCGGTGGTGCCGATCAGGACACCGGCGCCGCGCATGCCCTCGACGATCTCCTGGGCCGTCGCTGCATCGGGCTCGGTCGTTCCGGGTCGGACGATCTCGACGCCGATCGCCAATCCGGCCGCGCGCACCTCACCGATCCCCGGCCACCGCGACGCAACCTCACGTAGCTGCCCGGCGAGGTACTCCCCTACCCTCGCGGCGTTCTCGATGATCCGCTCGTCGTCGATGACCTCCAGCACGGCCAGCGCGGCGGCCATCGCGACCGGGTTGCCGCCGAAGGTGCTGAAGAACTCACCGTCGGGTGAGAACCGCTCGGCCAGCTCGCGGCGGGTGATCACGGCGGCGACGGGATGGCCGTTACCCATCGGCTTGCCGAGGGTGACGATGTCGGGCTGTATCCCCAGACGCTGATAAGACCACATGGCGGCGCCCGTCCGGCCGTAGCCACCCTGGACCTCGTCGGCGATCCACAGGGCCCCAGCGTCATGGGTGCGGCGGACGAGTTCCGCGGCGAGGGACGGATCGAGATCGATTATCCCGTCGCTGGTCAGGACGCCATCGAGGATCGCCGCGGCGGGGGCGTGACCGGCCTCGGTCAGCTCGCGGATTGCCCTGTCGAACTCCGCGACGCTGCCGTCGAAGCCGCGCAGGGCGTCGGGTGGGCGCCAGGTGCGCACGTGATCAGGCGTGGGACCACTCCCCCATCGCTCCGGCGTCAGGGCCATGATCGCCTCGGTGATGCCGTGGTACGCCCAGTCGGTCGCGATACCGCCACTGCCGCCGGTGGCGGCGCGCGCGATGCGCCAAGCAACATCGTTGGCCTCCGAACCTGAGTTGACGAACATCACGACGTCCAGCGCGCCACCTGTCGAGGCGGTCAGCCGCTCGGCCACCTCGAGCGCGGTGTCGTGGAGGTAGCGCATGTTCGTGTTCAGGCGTCGAGCCTGGCGGACCATCGCCTCGACGACCCGCGGGTGCCCGTGGCCGACGGTAGGGACGTTGTTGTAGGCATCGAGGTATCGACGGCCGTCGGCGTCGAGCAACCACATGCCATCGCCGCGGACCAGGTGCAGCGGCTCGCGGTAGGTGAGTGTCTTCATGGCGGGACCAAGGGCTTGCTTGCGCCGTTCGGCAAGTGCGGGCACAGTCCAGCCCTTGCCCGGTTCGCGCCCACCTAGCCGACGCGCCACCTCGTCCCAGCCGACCGACTTGAGCTGCCTCAGGACAGCGACGCCCCGGCCGCGAAGGTCCTCCATGCGCTCGCCCAGCCCTTCCTCGTCGTAGAGAGCGGTTCGCGAAGCAGGCACGACGACCGCCGCGCACATCCGCGCTGCGAGGAGCTCGCCGAGGATTGCCCTCTCCCCCGGCTCGAGCGGTGTGACCTTCTCGTAGCCGTCGATCACGAGTCGTGCGGCGCGGAAGGACTCGTCTATCTCCCTACCCTCGACGACGGTCTCGAGCACGGACGCCAGATCGACGACTAAAGCCGACCAGCTCGCGTCGCCGAAGTCGATGATCCCGGTCACCCGACCCGCGTCGTCTACGAGGACGTTCGACGCGCACAGGTCCGTGTGGATGACCTGGGCGCGGAGGCTGGGCCACACGGGCGCGACAACGAGCTCATATCGGTCGAGTGCCGCCTCGACCAGCTCCCGCGCTTCGGGATCACGGACCGCGCCGAGCATGGGCCGCAGTCGAAGCGCATGCTGGGCATCCCATAGCATCACCCTCGCCGCCGCCGGGTGCCAGAAGCCCCGCAGCGTCCGCCCGACGAGCGCGGCCATCGTGCCCCAGTCGCGAATCGACTCATCGCTCAGGCTCGCGCCGTCCACCGACGCCTGACCTGGCAACCGGTCGTACATGCGGACGTGATGGCCCTGGCCGGCCCGCTGTATCGGCGCGCGGTATGCCCGTGGGTCGCCGGGCTCGTTCGGCGTGCCGGGGATGAGCCACGGAAGCGCGACCGGAAGCTCGGGGTCGATCTCGGCGACGCGGTGGGCCGCAAGCGCCTCCAGGTCGAGCCGCTCTGGTTCTTCCGCCGCGTTAGAGATCTTCAGAACTGCCGCGCGGTCGCCGTCGATGAGGAACGTCTGGTCTCGTTCGCTTTCGACCGAGACGGCCACTCCGTCCACGCCGAACAGTTCGCGGGCGAACGCCGCGGCATCTTCTTCGGTGAACGCAGGCGGTGGCGCGGTCAGGACGCGGTCGACGGCGGCCTCGGTCACGCAGTCAGGATAGGTCGCCCGTAGACTGGCGGTTGATGACCGGCTGGCTTTCGCGGTTGTGGCAGCAACCCTCAGCGATTCTGCTCGCCGTCCAGCTGATCGGCGTGCTGCTGTTCCCGTTCATGGAGGCGACCGCAATCGGCCGGGCCGCCCTCTCAACGTCCGCGCTGGTCATCCTCTTCCTTGCCGTCCGGGCGGTGCAGGCCACCGCGGCGCTGACGTGGATCGCCGTGTTGCTCGGCCTGCCGATCGTTGTGCTGACCGTCCTCGAGGTCGTCGACCCGCTGAACGCCCAGGTCATCCTGTGGTCTTCGGTCCTGCACGCGGTCTTCTACTTCTACACGAGCTTCGCGCTGCTGCGCTACATGTTTCGCGACCGCTTCGTCACGCGCGACGAGCTTTGGGCGACGGGAGCCAATTTCACCGTTGTGGCCTGGGCATTCGCCTACACGTTCATGGCTATCCAGGTGATCTGGCCCGGCTCGTTCATCGGTGCCGTCGAAACAGATGGCCCACGCACCTGGTTCGAGATGCTCTTCCTGTCGTTCACGAATCTCACCAGCGTGGGGCTGTCCGACATCGTGCCGGTGCTGCCTCACGCCCGCTCATGGGTCATGATCGAGCAGGTTGCTGGCCTGCTATACGTGGCCCTTGTCATTTCGCGGATCGTCGGGCTGACCATCGCCCGGCAGCGCGCCTAGCTTCGGGGCAGACCGAAGCGCCAGATGTCGAGAGTCGTGTTCTCAGTGGGCTCCGGATCACTCATTCCGGCTGGGGACCTCCTGGAGCAGCCACGTGTTGCCGTCTGGGTCCGCGAAGTCAGCATAGGAGCCGAAGTCGCCTCGGTTCGGATCGGGACCAGGCATCTGGCCGTTCGCCCCGAAATGGTAGATGTCGCTGATCTGGATTCCGCGTTCGCGCAACTCCCGATGCGCCCGCTCGATGTCCCGCACGACGAGGTAGGTGCTCCGATACGAACCGGGCTCTGACTGCGGCATACCGGTACCGAACGTGATCGAGCAGTCGGACCCGGGCGGCGTGAACTGCACCACCCGCATGCCCGGCGATGGCTGCGTGTCGACGTCGAGGTTCCAGCCAGCTTGCTCGTAGAACGCCTTGGCGCGGTCTACGTCGCTCACGGGCAGGGTGATCGCCTCGATTCCGTATCTCATCTTGTCCATGCCCGCTGAGGATACGCTCAGCGCGTAGCCTGATCGGACCAGCGCAGAACGCGCAGGGCCCGAAGCGTGTTCCAGCGGCTGGGCTTGCCTTCCACCTCGTCCATGTCCATGTCCAGTTGGTCGGGATGGGGGTTCTCGAGCATCCATCGGCCGTCCTCGGCGCGCTTCTGTTCGACCAGGTCGACAGCCTCCGCAGCTCGCTCGTCCATTGCTGCGCCGACAGCGCGCAGGTAGTCGAGTCCTCGAAGCACGTCGTAGTGGTAGCCCCACGGGTACGAGTACTGAGTGAAGGCAGGGTCGACCACATCCCCGGTGGAGAGGCGGCGGAACATGCGACGTGACAGTAGGTACTCCTGGCCCCGCAATCGGGCAGCCATTCCCTCGTCCGTGCCTCCCGTTGCCAGCTCGTGCTCAAGCAGGCCCTCCAGCACGCTTATCGTCGAGTGAAATGACCCGACTGTGGCACCGTTTTCCTGCTCGCAGTTCCACCCGCCATCGGCCATCTGCTCGCCCAGCAGCCGGTCAACGACGCGCTGCGAGTCCTGGCCGAAGTACGCACCGATTGCCGCCACCTTGCCGTTGATGCAGGGCTCGACCTCGCCGACGAAGAACGGGTTGTTGTCCCACCAGTGCCAGGTGACGTTGTCGCGGACGAGGGACACCGCGCGCCGAGCCTCGGTGCTCTGCGGATCCAGGCCGAATTCGCGCAACTGCGCCAGGGTCACGAGGCAGGTCCACTCGGGGCTGGAGGTCCACTCTTCCTGGGCGGGATCGCCGCCCCATCGCCCATCCGGTGCCTGTCGGGCCAGCAGCGCCGCGCCCCAGCCCTCGATGGCGACCTTGGCGCGCTCGGCGGCGACGGCCTCTGGCGGCGCATCCATAAGATCGCGCATGGCCTGCCAGCGGATGGCGGGGTCCGAACCAAGTAGCCAGTCAAGAGCGTTCATCGGACGAATCTAGCGGCGGACCGATCGCGAGCTAAGCCGCCGCAAGCCGCATGTACCGAATCCGGTGAGGCTGGTCCGCGGCGCTGCCCAGCTCCTTGCGCCGGAAGGCCTCGTAGTCGGTGACGTTGCCCTGGAGGAAGCGGACCTGGCTGTTGCCCTCGAACGCCAGGATGTGCGTCGCGATCCGGTCCAGGAACCAACGATCGTGGCTGATGACGACGACGCAACCGGGAAACGATTCGAGGCCGGCCTCCAGCGCACGCAGGGTGTCGACGTCGAGGTCGTTGGTTGGCTCGTCCAGCAACAACACGTTGCCGCCGGACTGCAGCAGCTTCGCGAGGTGGACGCGATTGCGCTCTCCGCCGGATAGCGCGCCGACGAGCTTCTGTTGGTCCGTGCCGCGGAAATTGAAGCTCGAAACGTACGCGCGGGCGGGCAGCTCGCGTGAGCCCACCTTGATCACCTCGGCGCCCTGGGTGATCTCCTGGAACACCGTCTTGCCCGCTTCGAGCGCGTCTCGGCTCTGGTCGACGTAGCTGAGCTTCACTGTGTCGCCAATCTCGATCGAGCCTGCGTCTGGTGACTCCTGGCCCACGATCATCCGGAACAGAGTGGTCTTGCCCGCGCCGTTCGGTCCGATGATCCCGACGATCCCCGCCGGTGGCAGCGAGAACGTCAGGTCGTCGATGAGCAGCCGGTCGCCGTAGCCCTTGCGCAGTCCCTTGACCTCGATGACAGTATCGCCGAGCCGCGGCCCGGGCGGGATACAGATCTCCAGCTCGCGCTGCTGGACGCCGCGCGCGTCCTGCGCCTCCGCAAGCAGCTTCTCGTACGCGCCGAGTCGGGCTTTGCCCTTCGCCTGCCGGGCCTTCGCGCCCATGCGCACCCATTCCAGCTCACGGGCGAGCGTGCGCTGCCGCGCGTCGACCTGCTTCTGCTCGCGCGCCAGCCGCTCCAGCTTCTGCTCAAGCCAGCTGGTGTAGTTGCCCGCGAAAGGAATCCCCCTCCCCCGGTCGAGCTCCAGAATCCACTGCGCCACGTTGTCCAGGAAGTAGCGATCGTGGGTGATGGCGACGACGGTTCCCGAGTACTCCTTGAGGAACCGCTCGAGCCATTCGACCGACTCGGCGTCCAGATGGTTGGTGGGCTCGTCGAGTAGCAGCAGGTCGGGGTGTTGCAGCAGTAACCGGCACAGTGCCACGCGTCGCTTCTCGCCACCCGAGAGCGTCATGACGTCGGCGTCGTCTGGCGGACAACGGAGCGCGTCCATGGCGATCTCGACGTTGCGCTCGATGTCCCACGCCCCGACCGCGTTGATCTTGTCCTCCAGCGCAGATTGCTCCGCGCCGACGGCGTCGTAGTCGGCCGCCGGGTCGGACCATTTGGCCATGACCGCGTTGTATTGGTCGATCAGGCCGTGGACATCGCGCACGCCGTCGAGCACGTTCTCCCTGACGTTTTTCGTCGGGTCGAGCTGCGGCTCCTGGCTGAGGAAGCCGACGGTGAAGCCGGGCGTCAGGCGCGCCTCGCCGTTGTACCCGTCATCGAGCCCGGCCATGATCCGCAGCAGGCTGGATTTGCCTGAGCCGTTCGGCCCGATAACGCCGATCTTGGCGCCCGGGTAGAACGAGATGGAGATGTCCTCCAGCACCGTCCGGTCAGGCGGGTGGTGGCGCGACAGCTTGTGCGTGGTGTAGATGAACTCGGCGGGCATGTGCCTCAAAGGGTACCGGTCAGCGGTCGCATGGAACCTCGTGTCGTACGGCGCGGCAGCGATGTTACGAACCGGCGCCTACCCTCAACGGGCGCAAGCACGCGCTACCGAACTTGGAAGGAGACTACGAGTATGTGTCTGAATTGCGGTTGCGGCGAGCCGAACGAAAGACATGGCAAGGACGCCAACATCATCCTCGAGGACGTGGAGCGGGCGGGCGAGGCGAATGGGCAGTCCGTCGAGGAGTCGCTTCGCAACATGGGCATGACCGCCCGCCAGATCGTAACTGGGCAAGGTCAGCAGTCGGGCCCGAGCGGCGGACCCTCAAACCAGGGCTAAGGGAATTCAGTCGACGATCGGCTCGAGCGGGGCGGCAGAGGCTGAACGGTGGCGGAGCGCGCCCCTGCCGAGCAGCAACACGGCGCCGACCACGCCCACGATGAGTGCGCCGAGGATCCCGAGCACGGCGAACCCCCACGCGCCAACAACGAAGCCCGACCCCAGGCTGGCGATCGCCGACGTGCTCCAGATGAGTGCGTCGGAGACGCCCTGAACACGAGCGCGCTCGGTCGAAGAGACACCACCGGTCAGCATGGCGCTGCCCGCCACGAAACCGAGATTCCAGCCCCAGCCGAGCAAGAACAGGGCGATCAACAGCACCAGATGCTCCGTTGGCGCGGCGACGGCTGACAGCAGCGCCGACGCCAGGATCATCGCCTGGCCGGCCGCGATTACCGGAAGCGACCCGAACCGGTCCGTCAGCCTGCCCGAAATCGGGGACAGCGCAAACATCCCGAATACGTGAGCGGAGATCACGATGCCTACTGCGGCAAGGTCGTGGCCGTGATCGGTCATGTGCAGCGGGGTCATGGTCATGATCAGGACCATCACGAACTGGCCCGCGATCAGGGCCAGGACGGCCAGGGCAACCGATGGCCGGCGGATGACTTCTCGAAGCTGAGCAGGTGGTCGATGCGCGTGGCCGATCCCGGAGGACTGGTGGTCGGCTAGCTGCAGGGGGTCGGGGCGAAGCATGAGAGTCGACAGCAGCGCGGCGATGCCCACGAAGACGATCGGAACCAGGTACGGCCCGCTGAGGCGCGGCAGGCCGAGCGAAATTGCCACGTCGCCGCTCACCCCAACGAGGTTCGGACCGATGATGGCGCCAACCGTCGCCCCCCAAACGACGATGCCGATGGCCGAGGCCCGCCTGCTGGTCGGGAACATGTCGGCGGCCGCGTATCGTGAAAGTTGGTTCGAGCTGTTGCCGAAGCCGATAGCCAGGCAGCCGACCAGCAGGATGGGAAACGACAGCGAGACGATGCCGGCGATGGCGACGATGGCCCCGATCACCCCGACCAGGTAGCCGGCCGCCAGACCAGGCCGGCGACCCCATCTCCCCATCACCGCCCCGAGGATGGTTGCCCCGACCGCCGCCCCAAACACGACCGCGGCCGCAGGAAGGCCGGCGAGGCTCCGATCACGGCTCAATTCGAGCGCCACGATCGAGGTCACGGTGACGGCGGCAATATGCCCGGTGCTGCCGAGCGCGACGCCAGCGAACAGCACGCCGACCGTACGTTTGCGCAGCGCGTCGAGATGCGAATCGGTCAATCCATCGCTGGCGCTCATGACCTGTGATCTTGCCATCCCTCGACCGGAGTGACACCACGCCGGCGTCCGATGGCGTCTGCGCTTCGCGTTACCGCCTGGGCTTCACCTTACCGCCCGCATCCTTAGGTCGAGCAGAAGGCGGGCCATTAGCTCCGAAATTGCCTGTGCCCACCCGCCGACCGCTGCAGAACCCCAACCGCCAAGGCTACCTATGCACCGACCGGCGCCCGGTCACGGATACAGGCGGTACACGGGACGATAGCGGCAGGGCACGCGACCGCTTCGGTCGCCTGTGGGCTGCGCTCCCGCGTGCCTAAGGATCCAGGCGGTACGGCCGGATGTTGAGCCGGGCGTGGCACGGACCGTTGGACCCGGCGCCTACAGCATTGCGAGGGCGTGCGATCAGATGCCGCCGAAATCACCACCACCGAAATCGCCCCCGCCGAAGTCCGAACCGGAGTCGACGCCTGTGTCACCGTAGCCTGTGTCGGAGCCTGCGTCCTGCGTCCCATCGGCACCCGACTGGTCCGCGGCGGCCGCGTCCTGTCCGCCATCGTGATCGCCGAACATCTGTCCGTAGATCGCCGACCCTACGAAGGCGCCGGCGAGCGTCGACAGGAACATGCCGCCCAGGCCGGGTCCGGCCGGCATGCGGCTGAACGTTCGCTCGATTGTCCCCGGCTGGCGCATCTCGGCACGCGTCGCGAGTCTGGCGAGGGACTGCGGGTCATCCGAGCGGGGCATCTCCGAGGCCGGCATCTCCGTGGCGAGCTGCTGCAACGCCATCTGGCGTTGCTCCGGGGTCAACCTCTCGAATGCCTCCGCGTGCGCGCGTTCGATGTCGTCCGGCGGCGCTGTCCTGAGCATGTACCGATAGCGTTCGATGGCCTGCTGGTCGTCCATGCTGTCAATTCTCGCTCGTCTCAGCTGAATCGCCAGCGGGTGGCGCCATGGGGCTCGGCGCTCCCCACCCCGAACACGGTGTGGAGGACGAACCGGTAAAGATGCCATGGAGGTGGCCCGGCGCTGGGGGCGCTGTAGGGTGCCGTAAAGGCGTCGTTCTCGACCTCTACCGGCCATCCGCCCACGGTATTTGGCCGCCGCACGTTCGAGTGTCTCCGTGTCAGTAACCCGAGCGGCCTCCCCTGATCGATGCCCTCCATTCGCACGGACAGGGTGCAGGCTGGATTCGCGGCCAGGTCGCGGGACTTGCGCGTCCGCGGCCCAGAGACGACGTACATGTCGCCGCCGAGGTACATGGCGCCCACGCCTGCCGCGTGAGGACGACCGTCGGGCTGCACCGTCCCCAGGAACCACGACAGATCCGCTGTTGGTGGGCACGATAAGGCGTCGATCACCCTGCTCCATTCCAGAGTTGCGTTCCCGTAAATGTCGAGGTTCCTGGTCTCCGTAGGTTGTCGGTCAGTCATCAAGCACCTCTCGGAGCTTCGCCGCGAATTCGTCTGGCTTGCCCGTCTGGCCGTACTCGCCCCCGAGGAAGCCGTCGTGATCGCTGGGGAAAATCGTTGGCGACTGGCCCAGCTTCTCGGCGACCACGAGTGCCGCGCGGCTCGCCAACGTGCCGCCCGACTCCTCCCCTGCCGCGATCACGATGCGAGTGGAAGCGGCTCGAAGCGCATCGAAGCGCGGCTCATAGTGGGTCGTGGCACTCATGTCGCCGCCGAACATCGGGTCGCTCCGGTTTCCGTCGTCCTCCGCCGGCAGTCCGAACATGGCGGGGTCTGAGGGCTGGTCGGCGAAATCGGCCGGAATGGGCCCAACGTGGCTGACGATCGCGATGAACTTCGCCATGGCCGTGCCCCAGCCACTGCGCTGGTACGTCGCGTTGATGTCCTTCACGGCGGCAAGCGACTCCTCACGGTCGGGCAGCACCTGAGCAGCAGGCGGCTCGTGTCATGATGCAGCTCCTTCCGCTGTCGCTGTTTCGGCGAGGATGACGTCGATCTGGCCAACCGCCGCCTTCAGGCCCTCCTCCATGCCGAACGCCAGAATCTGCTCCATGGCTTCGAGGCTGGGAAATCGGCTGTCGATTGACATCTGCGTGCGGCCGTCGCCGATGTCCTCGATGGTCACACGGGCGGTGGACGGTGGGAGGTCCAGGTTCGGATTGCCATCGTCGTCCGCATACAGGTCCTCGAAGAAGAGAGTGTGGGGCGGGTTGACCTCCACGACATCCCACAAGCCCCTGGGCTGGTCACCGCGGGGCCCGGTCATGTGGTAGCTGACCCGACCACCCGGCCGCAGATCGTGTGCTGTGATCGTGGCTGGGTACTCGGGCGGCCCCCACCAGCGCTCCAGTTGGCGTGGGTCCGCCCAGAGCTGCCAAACGCGCTCGGGGGTCGCGTCGAACTCGGCGGTGATTGTCATGCTCAGCGAATCGGGGTCCTTGCGGATGCTGGTGACGGTCATTGGTCAAGTCTCCTTCGTGTCATCGATTAGTGCGGTCATGCGCTCGATACGTCCACGCCACAGCGACTCGTACTCGTCGAGCAGGCGCTGCGCAATGTGCAAGCCGGCGAGCTGGGTACGGACGACCTTGCGCCGTCCGACGCGTTCCTTGCCGACAAGGCCGGCGCGCTCGAGGATTGCCACGTGCTTCTGCACGGCCGCGAAGCTCATCGGGTAGTGCCCGGCGAGCTCGGCGATCCCCTCTTCTCCCGCGATCGCGCGTCGAACGATGTCCCGCCGCGTGGCATCAGCCAAGGCTGCGAATACGCGATCGAAGTCGAAGACGGCTTGCATGGATACAACCATACGGTTGTATAAGTCAGGTTGTCAAGTCCAGGAGCGACCCGAGCTCGGACGGACGTCTAGGGCAGCTGCGAAGTGATCTCGTTCGCCTCGTTGATCTCGGCGAAGGTGGGCTCGTCGGCGAGGAGCACGGCGGCCTGAGATCCCAGCTCCGAGCCACGGCCAGCGAAAGCCGTCAGAGCAGGTCAGCTGAGGTGGCGTACTGCGGCCTTCAAGAGGTCCCGAAGCTCCGGTCGTCGCACGTCGTTCAGGTCGGCGATCTTGAGGCTCCGCATCGACAGCTTGCCGCCGACCTGGCGACCGCCGCCGTTCAGCAGCCGCGCAGGATCGGGAAGCTCGCCGCCGTAGTAAAAGCCCAGCGTGACGTGCTTCCCGAAAGGCATTAAATAGGCGAATTGCTCGCTGAACTTCCGGGGACCGATCCCCCACCCCACCGAGCCCTGCTTGGGCCAGATGACCTCAACCGTCTCAGGCAGAACATCGAAGACCAGCTGGCGAACGGCTCGCGCCAGCTCCCTGATCCCTGGTGAAGATCGCGAAAGGACCGAGTCGAATGCCTCGTGATCCGCGGAACCTGCGGCATTGACGATCGCGGCACGTTCGGTCATCGATCGGTCCCGATCTACAAGGCGTGGTGGCTCGTGCTTGAACGTGAAGGCATCAGACGTCGGGCCGGGCTACGTTCAGCTGGGCTATGTTATACGCGTTCAAGTCGGCCGCTATAGCCACTCCAGCGATCGTTCTGCTAGCTGCTCGCCGAAGGCTCCCAGCGGACGTCGATCTGCCCTGCAGCCGCCGGCAGTGGCAATGACGTTGCTTCGACCTCCACCGCGGCACGTTCCGCGCGCGAGAGCCGGCGCCACGTCTCGATCGATACCTTCGCCAGCACGCGTCGCCACGTTCCGACGATCTCGCCGTCCACGAGGAGGGCACCGGGCCAGACGCGCGGTGTCCAGAGCCGAGCGCGTTCCTTGGCGTCTGGTACCAGGAGCTCGCGGTCTGCGCCCTGGAGGAGCCAGTACGCGTCGCCGCTGGGAAGAAGTCGCGCGGCCGCCGTCGACGGTCGATCGTGGCGTACTGCCTCCTCGTCGCTCGCGAGGATCCATCGATCCCCGATCGGTGTGCGCACGGGCGTCAGCGATTCCCTGAGGCCTTCGAAAGCGCTGCTCCCCTGACGCGAGCTGATGCCCGCCCATTTGGTGAACGCTTCCGGCGTGGTGGGACCAAAGATGTGCAGGTAGTGCCGAGCCAGCTCCAGACGGGCATCTGCTGGCTCGATTGTTGGCCGCGGGACGGTCCAGACGATCGGCGCACGCGCGCCCTCCCAGCGGATGACCACGGTGCCGGTAGCTGTCGCGTAGCGAATGGCGTTTCCGCCACCGAGTGCCCCCGCCGCCTCGCGATAGGTCATCCTCCTGCCGTCAAGGTGCTCGTTGAGCCGGCGGGCCATCTCCTCTGCCACGCGGCGGCCGCGAGCATCGTCCGGCAGTCTCGCGAGTGAGAACAGCGCGTGATCCTGGGCGGCCACGACGTACGTGTTGAAGCGCGGGCCCCACAGCTGGACCAGCGAGTCGTCCTCCCACGTTGAAGGCTCCGTCTCCGCGACTCTTGCGTGGATGGACAGGACTGCGGCGCGGGGCATGCTGTCCTGGAGGCCTGCCCAGGCCGCCCGTCGGAGAGAGTCTGGTCCCGGCGGGAGTCTTTGAGCTCGCCGACGTGTTGTCGGAACGCGAGGATCTGTGGACGGGCGAGGGCGAGCGGCGACCCCGTCACGTCAGCGCGGGACCAAGCTCACTGGGCTCTCGAAGCCGACCCTCCCCAAGCACTTGCTCATCCGAGGTAAAAGTCTCGAT
>Ga0183260_10002757_pt1 | contig 14400 bp, 13 predicted proteins | sample AntDrymUQ4972206_2_FD_129768 | JGI IMG/M metagenome (GOLD analysis project Ga0183260, IMG submission 129768) | Polar desert sand microbial communities from Dry Valleys, Antarctica - metaG UQ497 (22.06) (version 2) (version 2) | ecosystem: Environmental > Terrestrial > Soil > Desert | place... | reverse complement strand
GCCGATCGTGGCCGGGAGGACCGCCGGAGACCTACGGGCGCCGTCTAGGATTCCGTCGATGCTTCGGCGCACCGTGTATTGGCTCGCCGTCGTTGCGGTCTCGCTGGCGCTGGTGGTGGGACTGATCCTGTGGTTCGAGTCCCGTGACGCGTCCTCCTTGGACGGTTCGTCAGCCCCGCCGGGCTCGCTCACGAGCCTGCGGGCCTGACGGTCGCGGGCCCCCTGCGCCTGAGGCGCGCGAAAACGACGATCCGCTGCGCCGCGCTGTAGAGCGGATGGCAGGCGGTGAGCACCAATCGGTCATAGCCCACGCGGCGCAGGACCGAAACGTCGGTGTCATCCACGATTCGTGTGCGCTCCACCTCGTAGACAAACCGCCCGTACGGCGTGTCGACGGTGATCGGGTTCCCGCGGCGCACCTTGTCCAGTCGTCGGAAGGGGGCGCCGTAGGTGGTGCGGTGCCCGGCGATCGCGGTGGTGCCCCGCTCCCCGGGGAGCGGGGATGAGGGGTAGTGGCCAGGCCCCTTGCGCAGATCGCCGGTGCCTGTTCCCTCGACCACGTACTCCGACACGTTCACGGAGGGGATCGTGACCCTGCCGATCGCGTCGCCCTCGAGCGGTTTGCGCTGAATCACCCGCCGCGGAGGGCTTGCCAGCGCGTCCTCGAGCTCGCCCTGCTGGTGGCCGGCCAGGAGCCACGAAAGCGGTTCCTGCCACATCAGGGTGGCTCCGGCGTCGCCGATCAGCAGCACGCCACTGACCATCATTACCGACGCCAAAAAGCGTAGAACGGCCCTCATTCGCGGTCAGTGTAGGAGGGCGCCAAGCGAGGAGCGCAGCACCGCAGCGCTACTTAGTGCGCGCCGTCGCCGCTCGAGGCGGGCGGGCGCGACTCTTCCGCGAGGGAGGTGATCGCCAGCGAGCCGCGGGCCGCGCCCTGGAGGACCTCGCTGGCCTCCTCGGCGGAGCGGGCGTAGAGCTCGACCAGCATGTGGATCACGATCTGGCCCTCGTCCTCGTGCTTGTGGAAGCGCACGTGGGTGAAGAACTCACGCGTGCCGTGATCGCCGAACCCCGCGAAGGCCAGCGAGTCGGCTGCCTCGGGACCGGAGCAGGATTCGACCTGGTCGCCGTCCACGCTCACGGTGCAGGAGGCCACCCACGGCGTGCCGGTGACCATCCGCTCCCAACGGTCCTCGACAGCCTCGATCCGGCTGATGCGGCGGCCGTCCTCCTCGTAGAAGGACAGGCTCAGGTGGGGTTGGTCGTGCATGCACTCCATGCACTGCACGACCGCCTCCTGCACCTCTTCGACCGGCTCCACCGCCTCGCCGCTGTCGGGATCGACCTTGAGGATGCCCTCGTAGTGAAGCTGCACCTCGAGGCTCTGTGACCAGCAGCGGTAACAGCGCAGCCAACTCGACTGCTGGCCGACGGAATCGCGTGCGGAGCCCTCCATTCCCTCTTATCCTCGCAGGAGTGAGGCGCGGTACCGCACTTATGCTCGCCATGGCCGCCCTCGCGGGCTGCAACAGCGGCTCGGATGACGAAGCCAAGCCGGCGGCCGGGGCCCCCAAGGAGGTGACCGAGACGGTCGCGGCCCTCCAGACAGCCACCCAGGCAGGGGATTTCGAGCGGATCTGCGACGACCTGCTCTCACGCGCCGCGAAGGAGCGCGCGGGCGGCACGGACTGCGCGGAGCTGGTGCGGTCGACCGCCGGCGACGTGGGCCGGCCGCGGATCACGCCGCTGTCGATCCGCGTTCGCGGGGACCGCGCCGACGTTCGCGTCCGCACGACCGCCCGCGGCCAGCGCGCGATCGAGGACACGATCCAGCTCGTGCGCGAGGGTGGAAGCTGGCGGATCGCGGCGCTGGCCGCGGGCTAGACGGTCTCCTGGCGCGAGTAGCCTGGAGGGCCATGGAGCCCACCATCGCCACCGACGTGCCCACCGTCGCGTCCATCGTCGGCGGTCGCGTGGTGGAGGGCGGCGAGCGAGTGCGCTCGCTCAACCCCGCTCGCCTAGATGACGTGGTGGCGGAGGCGATGCTCGGCGACGCCTCGACCTTCATCGACGCATGCCGTGTCGCCCGCGCCGCCCAGCCCGGGTGGGCGGCCACGCCCGCACCCGTGCGCGGCCGCGCGATCGCCGCCATCGGCCGCCTCGTGGAGGACAATGCCGAGGCCCTGGCCCGGCTGGTCACGCGCGAGATCGGCAAGCCCTATCCCGAGGCGCAGGGCGAGGTGCAGGAGATCGTGGACACCTGCGACTTCTTCCTCTCCGAAGGGCGGCGCCTATACGGGCAGACCGTTCCCAGCGAGATGCCCGACAAGCAGCTGTTCACCTTCCGCGAGCCGGTGGGGGTGGCCGCGATCGTGACCGCCGGCAACTTCCCGGTGGCCGTACCCGCCTGGTATCTCGTGCCGGCGCTGCTGTGCGGCAACACGGTGGTCTGGAAGCCCGCCGACTACACGCCCGCCCTCGGCGAGGCGCTGGCCCAGCTGTTCCTCCACGGTGGGCTGCCCGACGGTGTGCTCAACCTCGTCCAGGCCGACGGCCCGGCCACCTTCGAGGGCATCGATCGCGCCCTCGGCGAGGGGGTGCTCGACAAGGTGGGATTCACGGGCTCGTCGGAGGTGGGCGCGCGAATCGGTGAGCTGTGCGGCCGCCATCTGCAGAACCCCTGCCTCGAGCTGGGCGGCAAGAACCCGCTGGTGGTGATGGACGACGCCGACCTCGACCTGGCGGTGGAGGGCGCGCTGTTCAGCGGCTTCGGCACGGCGGGCCAGCGCTGCACGTCACTGGGCACCGCGATCGTGCACGAGTCCGTCCACGACGAGTTCATGAAGCGCTTCAGCGCGGCGGTGGAGGAGGCCCCGATCGGCGACCCGTCCAAGGACGTGCTCTACGGCCCGATGATCTCCGAGCGCTTTGCCGACCGCTTCGAGGACTGGCTCGGCCTGATCGCCGACCATCACACCGTGAGCGGTTCGACCGGCCGGGGGCGGATCACCGCCGACAATCCCCGCGAGGGCTTCGTCGGGGACGCCGATGCGGGCCTGTACTGCCACCCGACCATCGTTGCCGGCGTGACCGCCGAGGACGAGATCTACTCCACCGAGACCTTCGGCCCGATCGTGGGCGTGGCGTCGTTCAAGGACTTCGATGAGGCGATCGCGCTGGCGAACGGGCACGGATACGGACTCTCGGCCTCGATCTACACGACGAACCCCAAGAGCGCATTTCGCTTCCGCGAGCGTTGCTCCGCGGGGATGATCTCGGTGAACAACTCCACCTCGGGAGCGGAGGCGCACCTGCCCTTCGGCGGCAACGGCAAGTCGGGCAACGGCGGCCGCCTCTCGGGGATCTGGGTGATCGACCAGTTCACACGCTGGCAGGCGATGAACTGGGACTACGCCGGCAAGTTGCAGAAGGCTCAGATGGACGTGGGCGAGTTGTCCGGGGATCCGGGCTACAGGCTCTCCTGAGCCTAGTAGCCGCTGACGATCCGGAACCCCGCCACCAGCCGCTCTACGCGGGGTCTACGGAACCGAAGGTCAGAGGTTCGAATCCTCTCGGCGCGCTGCTCGTGCCGCTGCGATAGGAGTTCGCTCGGGGCTCAGTGTCATTTCAGCCTCCGCCGGTGCGAGACTCCGCGCGTGCGTGTCTGGGTTGATCTCACCAACACCGCCCACATCTACGTGCTCCGCCCGCTGGTCGAGCGTCTCGAGCAGGCGGGACACCACGTGGAGATCACCGCGCGCCCGCTGTCTCAGACGGTCCAGGCGCTCGAGGACTGGGGCCACCCGCATACGGTCGTAGGCCGCCACGGCGGGGCCGGCCGCGCCGGCAAGGCGCGTGCCGCCGCCGAGCGGGTGGCAGCGCTCGTGCGGTTCGTCCGCGGGCGCCGGTTTCACTGCGCGCTGGCGCACGGCTCGACCGATCTCCCCGTCGTCTGCCGGCTCTTCGGCATACCCAACACGACTATGTTCGACTACGAGTGGGCGACGACCCAGCTTGGCCTGAACTGCCGACTCGCCTCGCGGACGCTTGTCCCCGACGCGATCCCGGTCGAGCGCCTCGAGCGCCTCGGGGCCCGCGGACGCAAGCTCGTGCGCTACCCAGGACTCAAGGAGGAGTACTACCTCCACGATTTCCGGCCCGACCGCGGCGTGCTCGGCGAGCTCGGGCTCGACGCGAGCAGCCTGCTCTGCATCGTGCGAACTTCCCCCGCCTATGCGCTGTACCTGGGCGGAAAGGAGAGCGCTTTGCTGCCGCGCGTGCTGAGGCGGCTGGCGGACGACGACCGCACGCAGACCGTCGTGCTCGCGCGGACGCCCGAGCAGAGCGATGCGATCGACGCGCTCCGGCTGCCACGGACCGTGGTCCCGCGCAAGACCGTGGACGCCCGGAGCCTGATCGCCCTAGGGGATGTCGTCGTATCCGCGGGCGGGACGATGAACCGCGAGGCAGCGGTGCTGGGAACACCGGTCTGGTCGGTGTTCGATGGCCGCATGGGCGCGGTCGACGAGCTGCTCGTGCGCGAGGGTCGTCTCCGCACGCTCGCTTCGCCTGATGACCTCGAGCTGGCCAAGAAGCAGGGCGGCGACGGTCGGCCCCTACGCCGGCGCGATCCCGCGGATCTCCTGCGCATGGCGCTGCCCTGGATCGTGTGCCGCCGCCGACCGGAGCTAGTGGGGACCGTCGCTGAGTAGGCGCTCGACGGCCTCCTCGGGCTCGTCCTTCTCCTGATCGGGCCGGCGGCGCAGGCGCAGCAACTCGAGGTGGCGGCGCTTCAGAATCTCGAGCGAGTACACCATCCAAACGCTGGCTGCCATCACGATCAACCCGGCGGCGCCGAGCACGAGGGCGCGCTCGAGGTCCCACGAGCCACGGGGTCTTGGTGGAACGAAGCGAGCGAGGATCGCATAGGCCGCAAGCAAGGCGGCCCAGACGTGCAGATAGGCCGCTGTCCGCCGCTGGGACAAGCCGATGCGCAGAAACCGGTGGTAGAAGTGATTGTGGTCGGCACCCCACGGCGTACGTCGATACTTCAGGCGCTTGAGGACGACGAACGAGGTGTCGAGGATCGGCACGGCAAGGATGAGCATCGGTGCAACCAGCGTGATTGCGGCCGCGGTCTTGAACAGGCCGTCGAGCGCCAGGGCGGCGATCAGAAACCCGAGGGCCAGTGCGCCGGAGTCGCCCATGAAGATCTTTGCCGGGTGGTAGTTATGGCACAGGAACCCAACCGTGGCGCCGCAGACGATCGCGGCGAGCGCTGCGGTATCCATCCGGCCAAAGGACGCCGCCAGCAGGGCGAACGCCGCGGCGGCGATCGCGACGATCCCCGCCGCAAGCCCGTCCATGCCGTCGATCAGGTTCACGAGGTTGGCAACGCCGGTCACCCACACGATCGCGAGGGGGTAGGCGACCCAGCCGAGGTCGTGATCGCCCACCACCGGCAGCGTGACGTGGTCGATCGTGAGCCCATACCCCACGACCGGCACGAGCGCCAGGAGCGCCACCCCTGCGAGCTTGAGGCTCGGCCTCACGCCGCGCAGGTCGTCCACGAGTCCGAGAGCGGCTACGCCGACAGTCCCGAGCATGATCCCGGTGTACGCTCCGTCGAGGTCGAGAAGGAACGCCGCAGGCACGAGGATGCCGGCGACGATGGCCACTCCGCCTATCCGGGGGACCGGGTCGGTGTGCACACGTGGCCGGTCTGCCGCGTCGTCGAGACCGCCGATCCGTGGCGCCAACCGCCCCACCAGCGGGGTCAACACGAAGACGAGCGCGGCCGCGGCCAGCAGCCCCCACACCACGGCGGCGTCCCCGGCGAGGGCTCGCAGGGCGTCCGGGAAGGACATGTGACGGGTGTTATATCGGACGGGTAGGGCGAACCCCTTGCTAGCATCGCGCGCTTGATGGAGGTCCTCTCGGCAAGCCGCTTCGACGACCGCATCGCTGCACGACAGGCGCGCGTCGGGGTGATCGGCCTCGGGTACGCCGGACTACCGCTGGCAATCGCGTTTGCCGAGGCTGGCTTCGACGTCGCCGGCGTGGACCTCGACGCCGAGCGCGTCCGGGCGATCGGCGAGCGGCGCTCCTACCTCGTGGATGTCCCTGCCGAACGCTACGCCGGGCTTGCGGGGACGCTCGAGGCCAGCGCGGGCTACGAGCGGGTCGGCGACCTCGACGCGATGACGATCTGCGTGCCCACGCCCCTGTCGAAGACGCGCACGCCCGACCTCACCTACATCGTGTCGGCCGCCCGCGCGGTTGCCGCCGAGCTGCGCCCGGGACAGCTTGTGGTGCTCCAGTCGACGACGCACCCGGGGACCACCGAGGAGATCGTCCTGCCCATCCTCGAGGAGGGGGGCGGCAAGGTGGGCGAGGACTTTTTCCTCGGCTACGCGCCGGAGCGCGTGGACCCGGGCAACGAGCACTTCACGCTCCGCACGACGCCACGCCTCGTGGCTGGCGTCACGCCGGAGTGCCGGCGGCGGGTGGAGCTGCTCTACACCCAGATCGTCGACGACATCGTGCCCGTCTCGAGCACCATGGTCGCCGAGACGGCAAAGTTGCACGAGAACACCTTCCGCGCCGTCAACATCGCACTCGCCAACGAGCTGGCGCTGATGTGCGACCGGCTCGGGATCTCCTCTTGGGAGGTCATCGACGCAGCGGCCACCAAGCCATTCGCGTTCCTGACCCACTACCCCGGCCCCGGCCTCGGCGGCGACTGCATCCCGGTGGTGCCGCACTTTCTGGCCTGGCGCCTGCGCGAGTACGGCTACACGAGCGTGCTGATCGACGCCGCGCACGAGATCAACGCGCAGATGCCGATGTACGTCACGCAGAAGGTGGCTGACGCGCTCAACGACGTCGGGCTGCCCGTCAAGAGCTCGCGGCTGCTCCTGCTCGGCCTTGCCTACAAAGCCGACGTTCACGACACACGCGAGTCGCCGAGTCTCGAGGTTCTGCGCCAGCTTCGCTCCCGTGGCGGCGACGTGCGCTATTGCGACCCGTGGGTCCCGGAGATCGACTTCGACGGCGAGCGCTACGCGAGCGTGGACTTCACCGTCGAGGAGGTGGAGGCGGCCGACTGCGTTGTGGTCCTCACGCCTCACCATGCCTTCACGGAGCTACCTCTGTGGCATGCAGCCGAGCTGGTGGTAGACACCCGCAACATCGTCCCGGACGCGCCCGGGGTCTGGCGCATATAGCGCCGGCGCCAGTGCTGATCCTCGGGGCGGGGTACATCGGCGCCGCGCTGGCCGAGCTGGCGCTCGGCCGGGGCCACGCTGTGACGCTCGCCGACAACTGGTACGCCACCGACCCCGCTCAGCTCGACGGGCTGCGCGAGTCGGGTGCTCGCGTGGAGACCGCCGACATCCGCTCGCGCGAGGACATCGACCGGCTGCTGGCCGACCGCCCGGACCGCGTCGTCCTGCTGGCCGCGCAGGCGAGTCGCCCGCTCTCCGAAAGCGACCCCGACTACACCGAGCAGACAAACCTCACCGGTGCGCGCCGCGTGGCCGAGGCGGTCGCGGGCGCGGGCTGCGGAGCACTCGTCTACGCGAGCTCGCTGCACGTCTACGGGCCCGCGCCCCGGGGGGAGGTCGGAGCGGACGCCCCCTATGGCCCGCAGGGCGACCTCGCCCACCTGTCGAAGATCTACGCGGAGCTGTGTCTGCGGCTTTACGCCGAGCGCTACGGCTTCGCGCTCGCCATCCTCCGGCTCGGGATCGTCTTCGGGCCGAGCCCGGTCGAGCACGCGCGCCCGGAGTCCCAGACAGTGATCGACAAGTTCCGCCGCCTCGCCGCCGCGGGCGAGCCGCTGCCGCTCGACGATGGTGGGCGCGCAACGATCGGAGCCGTTCACGTGGCCGACGCGGCCCGCATCCTCTTCGAGTCGCCGTGGGCTCCGGGTGTCGCGGCGGCGAACGTGGCAGCCGAGACTGTGACGGTCGCGGACGTCGCCGCGCTCGCCGGCGGCCGGACGCCAGCTCGCGCGGCCTCCACCACGTATACCAACGCGTTCACCTACGAGCACGACCTGGCCGGCTACCTCGCGCGATGAGGCTGCTCGTTACCGGGGCGACGGGCTTTCTCGGCTGGCGCACGGCGGTGGTCCTGGGCGAGCGCGGGCACGATGTGGTGGCGCTGGTTCGCCCGGGAGCGGCTCCGCGCGCACACGCCGCTGCGCTCGAGGCCGTGGGCGCCGACGCCGGCGATGTCGCCGCGCAGGAGCTCGTGAAGGGCTGCGACGCCGTCCTTCACTTCGCGGGGGTGCCCTCGCCGGCCGGAGCGCACGACGATCCCGCGCGTTCCGTGCGCGAGAACGCCGGCACCACGCTGAACCTGCTGGAGGGTTGCGCTCGCCACGGCGGCGGGCTGCTCTATCCGTCGACGATCCGCGCCGCCAGGCCGGCGCCCGACCCCTACGCCGTCTCGAAATGGCTCGGCGAAGAAGCCTGCCGCCGCCACGCGGCACCTGCGACCGTCGTCCGGATGACCTCCGTATTCGGACCGGGGCAGGTCGCGTGGGAGGGAGCCACAGGGGCGATCGCCGCCTTCGCGGCGCGGTCGCTCGCCGGCGAGCCAATCGTCATCCCGGGCGATCCGGACCGTGTGCGCGACTTCCTCTTCGCGGACGATGCGATCGTGGCCCTCGAGGCGATCGTGGCGGAGCGGCGGTGGGACGAGACGCTTGACCTCGCCAGCGGGGTGGCGACGCCGCTCATCCACGCTGCCGAGCTCGTGCGTGAGGCCGTTGGCTCTGACACTCCGATTGAGACGCCGGGTGGGACGCTCCCGCCGGGCGAGAACGACAGCTACGAGACCGACCCCTCCGCGCAGCGGCTCGACGCTCCCATCCGTGCGCTCGAGGAGACTATCCCGCTATATGTCGACTGGCTCCGCCGCCATTCCGCAGCTCAAGGCCGCCCCGGAGCCTGAGCAGCTCGCCGAGCGGCTCGACGACGGGGCGTGTCGTGGCCTCGAGCTGTGCCTGATGCCTCAGCACGTGGCCGACGCCGGCGCCGTCCACCGCGCGGTCGCCGCCGTCCGCGAGATCGCGAGTGAGCACGAGCTCGCGCTGACCGCGGAGGCGCCAGTCGCGTGGCCGAGCGGCGCCTTCGTGCGCGTCGATCGCCTCGACGAGGAGGCGCGCGCGGGCATCGAGCGCAGCGCGGAGTTCGCGGCGGGCATCGACTCTCCCGTCCTGACGATCCACCTCTTCGTGCCGATGACGCCCGCGGAGTTCCGCGCCCGCGGCCCGCTCGACGAGCGCGCCGTGGAGCAGTTCCTGTGCTTCTTCGCCCGGGCCTGCACGAGCCGCGGCGTCGAGCCGCTGATCGAGAACGTGCCGCCCGTGCTGCGCATGCGCGCCGGCGGCGTCTTTCTGTCGCCGATCGGCGGGCACTGGCGTGACCTGCTCGTCTGGGGAGAACGGGTCCCGGAGCTGGGCTTCACCCTCGACACCTCGCATGCCGCGCTGTTCGAGCACTTCGCGAGCGCCTACCCGACGCTGTTCGAGGTCTCGCCGGCAGACGGCCTGCGCCTCGAGGACTACGTGGCGAACCTGGGCCCGCGGACACGGGTCGCGCATGTCTCCGACGCCGAGGGACTCCTTGGCGAGGGCCTTCCGTTCGGGGACGGCGAGCTCGCGCTCGATCCCGCGGTGGGCGCGCTCGGCGCCGCCGCCTCCTACGTCGTTGCAGAGGTGAACGAGCCCGACCCGACGGCCTCGTCCGCAATGAAGGCCGGCTACGCGGAGCTCGAGCGAGCACTCGCGGCGCCGGCGGTGCCCTGGCCCGCGGCCACACGCCAGGTACCCGAGGACCGCTTCGACTGGGAGGCGGTCGTGCGCAGGCGGGACCCCGTGCCGTCCGTTCTCGAGCTGCAGGAGCGCTTCGGCGGCAAGCGCGTGCTGATCACCGGCGGCGGCGGTCTCATCGGCCGGACGCTCGCCACGCTGCTTGACGGCTTCCGCCCGGAGTCGATCACCGTGCTCGACGGCCACGAGGGCTCGCTGATCGCCGACCGCCGCACGCGCGACGCCGACTCGCTCGAGCGCATCGGACACGTCCTGTGCGATGTCCGCGACCGTGGTCGGCTGGAGGGCGCGATCGCCCGGACGAGCCCCGACGTCGTCTTCCACCTGGCCGCCTACAAGCACGTCGACTGGGCGGAGATGTACCCCGAGGAGTTCGCGGACGTCAACCTGCATGGCAGCTGGAACGTCCTCGACGTGGCGGGGGCCGCCGGGATCGAGACGGTCGTGGTCGCCTCGACCGACAAGGCGACGCTGGCGGCGAGCTTTTACGCGCGCACGAAGCGCCTGATGGAGCAGCTGACCGCCTTCGCCGCCGCCCGCGACGGCGGCGCGGAGCGGGCCGCCGTGCGGCTTGTGAACGTCCTCGGCAGTGCCGGCAGCGCCTCGGAGCTCTTCCTGCGCCAGGCCCGCGCCGGAATTCCGCTGACGATCACCGATCCGGGCATGCTCAGGTTCTGGATAACGCTGCCCCACGCTGCGGTGCTCGTTGCCCACGCAGTGCTGCTGGCCGCGGAGGGCGACGTGCTCGCAACCGCGGCTGACTCCACGGTGCTGAGCGTAGGCGAGCTTGCCTCGCGCATCTGGACAGAGGCGGGCCGCGAGGGGGCGCCGGCGGTCGACCTGCTCGGAGTCCGCGCCGGCGAGACGATGACCGAAGTGCTCACAGGCGAGGGTGAGCTCCTGGGTGTTAAGCGCCACCAAGGCATCGTCCCGATCGCCGGCGACGGTTCGACGGCAGCGGCCACCTGGGCCGTAGAGCACCTGCGCGGCCGGACAGGGCGCGAGGAGACGCGCGCGATCTGGCTCGAGGCGGCGCGCCGCCCGGACCTGGTCAAGCAGCCGGCAGGCGACCACTGAGCCGGCAGAAGCCCACGGTTGAACCCTCTCGCGCGCGTTACCCGCCCGGCCCGCTCCCGCCGGTTCACCACCATCTGCGCCACCAGGCGCGACACGAGCATCGCCACGTAGTCCAGTCCCATCGACAGCAACCACCCAGCTAGGCGGGCAGGCCGGCGGTGCGCACGGCCTCCTGGGCGCGGTCGCGCTCCAGTCCGCTCGCCCGCATCAGGTCCACCGCGGTCAGGCGGACCTGGCCGACGATGTTCAGCGCGGAGAGGTTCCCGGTGGCCTCCATCACGGCGTTGGCGAGCGCCGCGGCGTGGTACCGCCGCCTCGCGGGCGGGCTCGGGATCGCCCTCGTCGAGGTAGTTGCCTAGCTCGTCAACCGAGGCTGCCAGGGCATTGACCGCCTCCACGGCCCCATTGGGATGTCGTCATCCAGGTTAATCGCACGCATCGCACCCCGCGCCAGTGCGCGCATGTTCTCGATCGCCAGGCCCAGTTCGCCGGCGGCCACCGCGTAGCGGTCGAGGCCGCTGAGGGCACGCCGGCCTGGGGGGATAGGCGCGCCGCCTCGCCGGCGGCCTCCAGGGTCTCGACCAGGTGGTCGTGTGCGACATCCACCAGGCCCACGGCCGCGAGCGCGGCGTCGGGCGCGTCGGGGTGGCGGCGCTGTCCCACGGTGAGCCCGAGGGTGATCACGGCCGCGATGGGGGCGAAGAACGGCCGCTCGTGGCCCACAACCTCGGTGGCCAGTTGCCACGCCAGCGCGGCGGCCGCGGCCGAGTGCAGGATCGGCCGGGCGCCCGCGATGACCGGTCCTGTCGCGTGCGAATCCCCGCGCGCGACGCCTCGGCCGCCTGCCCGAGAGCTGAGCGTGCGGTGCTCGGCTGATCAGCGATCAGCCTGCGCTCCTCCGCGGGCTCGTCGCTCCGGCGGACCAGCCGCCGGTCGCTCACCTGCGGTACCAGCGCGGCGACGTGTTGGGCGGAGGCTTGAGCCCCGCCCGGGCCACCAGCACGCTGGGCTCCTGGAGGCGTACGTGGTGCCCGAGCATCCCCTCGAAGTGCTCGCCCAATCCCTCCACGTCGTCGGCGCGCACGCCGAATGAGCGGGCGAGAGTCACGAAGTTGGGTGTGGTCAGGTCCACCCCCTCGTGGGGGTCGCCTCTGCGGTCCTGGTCATATCGCAGCATGCCGTAGCCGCCGTCGTCGACGATCACCGCGGTGATGGGGATGCGCTCCTGGGCGGCGGTGGCCAGCTCACCGCAGGCGTAGAGGAATCCGCCGTCGCCCGACACGCTCACCACCGGGCCGGCGCCGGCGAGCGCTGCGCCCAGCCCCTGCGGGAACGCGCAGCCCAACGTGCCCCAGCCGAGCGGATAGGACAGCTTGCGCGGCGCGGGGGTGCGCCGGAAGCCCCCCAGCCAGTAGCCGGGGATGCACATGTCGCACACCACGACGGCGTCGTCGGGCACGGCGCGCTCCATGGCCGCGAGGAAGCCGATCGCCTCGGGGTCGCTTTCGAGGAGCGCCCTCATCGCGCCGCGGTTGAGGTCGGCGATGCGGTGGGAGAGCGAGTCGAGGCCGTTGCGCGGCTCCACCCGGTCCGCCAGGGCGGCCGTGCCCTGGGCGGCGTCCGCCTCGATCAGGATGTCGGGCAGGTAGTTCTTCGCGGCGTCCGCCGGATCCACGTTGATCGCGATCAGCCGTGGCGGCTGGGGCTGCTTGAAACCCTGGGTCATCATCCCGTCGAGGTCTGAGCCCACAACCACCACCACGTCGGCCTCGTCCCACAGCGCGCCCGCTTCGGGGAGGTGCGGGGGGACCTCGACCAGGCATGGATGCCCTGGCGGGACCAGGCCGTGGGCCGAATAGGTGAGCAACACCGGCGCCACCAGGCGTTCGGCCAGCCGCGCCACCGCCTCACCGGCGCCGGACTGCAGCGCGCCGCCGCCCGCCCATATCAGCGGGCGTCGGGCGTTGGCCAGCGCGTCGGCCGCTTGCGCGAGTGGGCCATCGTCGGGCCGCCGGCTCACCTCGCCGCGCGGCCGTGCCGGGGCGCCGCCAGGCGCCTCGTGATCGAGCAGGTCGGTTGGCACCTCCACGTAAACGGGTCGCGTAGGGGGCGCAAGGGCCGTGCGAATCGCCTCGCTCACCGTTTGCCCCAGTTCAAGTACCGAGCGCACCTTGAAGGTCTTCTTGACCACGGGCGCGAACATGGCGGCCTGATCGGTGGCCTCGTGCAGCACGCCGCGCCAGACACCCGGCCGCCGTGCAGTCGTGGGAATGTCGGTCGCGATCACGAGGATCGGCTGGCGCGAGGCCCACGCCTCGCCCACCGCGCCGAGGGTGTTCGCCGCGCCCGGGCCGGTGGTCGTGAGCGCCACCCCCACGCGGCCGGTGGCGCGCGCATAGCCGTCGGCGGCGTAGGCGGCGGTCTGTTCGTGGCGCACGCCCACGAGGCGGATTCCGGATGCGCCCAGCGCGCGCCACAGCGACAGGTTGTGCACACCCGGCAGCCCGAAGGCCACATCCACACCCGCGTCCTCCAGCGCCGCCACCGCGGCGTCGGCGCCTGTCAGGATCGCCTCCGCAGATGAGCTCATCGTCCTCAGCTTCCCCGAACGCGCCGCTTGCGGGCGTGCGGGTGGCCGACCTCTCCCGCGTGCTCGCGGGGCCCTACTGCACGATGGTGCTCGCCGACCTCGGAGCCGAGGTGGTGAAGGTCGAGCGCCCGGGCGGCGGGGACGAGACGCGCTCGTGGGGGCCGCCGTTCGCCGGCGGCGAGTCGGCCTACTTCCTCGCGGTCAACCGCGGTAAGCGCAGCGTTGCCCTCGACCTCGCCTCGTCCGAGGGGCGGGACTTGGCATTGGAGCTGTGCGAGGGAGCCGACGTGGTGGTCGAGAACTTCCGCGCCGGGGGCGCCGACCGGCTCGGCCTCGGCTACGAGGACGTGCGGGCTCGCAATCCGGAGACCGTGTACTGCTCGATCACGGGCTTCGGCCTCGATCGCGAGCCCTTCGGGCGCGCGGGATATGACTTCGTCCTGCAGGCCGAGAGCGGCCTGATGTCGATCACAGGCCCCCCCGACGGCGAGCCCCACAAGGTGGGCGTGGCGCTGGTGGACGTGATGGCGGGGCTGCACGCGGCGGTGGCGGTTCTGGCCGCGGTTCACTCCGGGCGAGGGGGACGCGTGGAGGTGCCGCTGCTCGACAGCGCTCTCGCGAGCCTCGTCAACGTGGCCCAGGGGGCGCTCGTCACGGGGGCTGAGCCGGCGCGGCACGGAAACGCTCACCCCAGCATCGTGCCCTACCAGGACTTCGCGACGGCCTCCGGGCGCCTCGCGGTCGCCGCCCCCAACGACGGGCTGTTCCGCAAGCTGTGCTCGGTGCTGGTTCGGGCGGAGCTGGCGGTCGACCCTCGTTTCGCAACGAACCCCGACCGCGTGGCCAACCGCGCGGCGCTGGTGGTGGAGCTGGAGGCCGCGCTCTCGGC
>Ga0183260_10002756_pt1 | contig 14401 bp, 14 predicted proteins | sample AntDrymUQ4972206_2_FD_129768 | JGI IMG/M metagenome (GOLD analysis project Ga0183260, IMG submission 129768) | Polar desert sand microbial communities from Dry Valleys, Antarctica - metaG UQ497 (22.06) (version 2) (version 2) | ecosystem: Environmental > Terrestrial > Soil > Desert | place... | reverse complement strand
GCCCCTGCTCGCCCTCATGCGCAACCAGGTCGACGCCGCCGCCCGCGTGGGCCTGTCGGTCGAGTCGCTCACCAGCGAGAACAGCGGCGAGTGGGACCGGATCGAGGCGGCGTTGGCCGCGGATGACGTCGACCTGCGGCTCGTCGCGCCCGAACGGCTGGCCAACCGCCGCTTCCGACGCACCGTGCTCCCCGTCCTGGCCGGCAGCGGCCTGCTGGTGGTCGACGAGGCCCACTGCATCAGCGACTGGGGCCACGACTTCCGGCCCGACTACCGGCGGGTGGCGGCCATCCTCGACGACCTCCGGCCCGGCAGCCCCGTGCTGGCCTGCACGGCCACGGCCAACGACCGGGTGGTGGCCGACGTGTCGGACCAGCTGGGTGACGACCTGCTTCTCGTCCGGGGCCCGCTGCGGCGCGACGGGCTGTCGCTGGCCGTGCTCGACTTCCCCGACCAGGCCGACCGCCTGGCCTGGCTGGCCGCTGTGGTGCCGACCCTGCCCGGCACCGGCATCGTGTACTGCCTGACCGTGCGCGACACCGAGGTGGTGGCGTCGTGGCTCCAGGCCAACGATGTGGCCGCCCTGGCCTACAGCGGCGAGGCCTCGTCCACCGACCGGATGGCGATCGAGGTGGCCCTGCTCGGCAACCAGGTGAAGGTGGTGGTGGCCACCTCGGCCCTCGGCATGGGCTACGACAAGCCCGACGTCGGCTTCGTCGTGCACTTCCAGTCGCCCGGTTCGCCCATCACCTACTACCAGCAGGTGGGCCGGGCGGGGCGCCAGCTCGAGGCTTCGGTCGGGGTGCTGCTGCGCGGCGGCGAGGACGCCCGCATCCAGGACTGGTTCATCGCCAACGCCTTCCCCGAGCGGGAGGGGGCCGAGGCCGTGGTGGCCCACCTGCGCGACGAGGGCCCCGCCACGCTCGATCAGCTGCTGGCCGCCGTCAACGTCCGCCGCACCCGGCTGGACGCCATGCTGAAGGTGCTGGAGGTGGACGGCGCAGTCGAGCGGGTGGACCGGGCGTGGGCCCGCACCGACCAGGCCTGGTCCTACGACGACGCCCGGGTGGCCGCCGTCACCGCCGTCCGCCGCGAGGAGCAGGCCCAGATGGCCAGCTACACCGACGGGTTGGGGTGCCGGATGGCCTTTCTGTGCGGTTTGCTCGACGATCCCGACCGCAGCCCGTGCGGCGCCTGCGACCGGTGCACGGGCGGCTCGCCGGCGCTGGTGGCCGACCCGGCTCTGGTGGGGGCGGCCCGGCGCCACCTGCGGCGGCGGCCCATCGTGCTGCCGCCGAAGAAGCAGTGGATCGGCGCCACCCGCACCCGGATCCCACCCGCCGAGCAGGCTGAGGTCGGCGCCGCCCTCGGCGAGGTGACCGACGGCGGCTGGGGTCTGCTGGTGGCCGAGGGGCGTCGGTCCGGCCGCTTCGGCGACGAGCTGGTCGAGGCCGCCGCCAGCCTGGTCCGCACGGCCCTGGCCCGACCGGCTCCGGCGTGGGTCACCTGGGTCCCCTCGCTGCGCCAGCCTGCGCTGGTCGCCGAGCTGGCCGCCGGCATCGCCGCCCGCCTGGGCCTGCCGGTCGTGCCGGCGGTGGTGAAGGCCCACGAGGCGGCGCCCCAGCGGTCGGCCGCCAACAGCGCCCAGCAGCTGGCCAACGTCCGTAACGCCTTTGCCGTGGCCGGGCCGCTCCCAGAGGGCCCGGCCCTGCTGGTCGACGACACCGTCCAGTCGGGCTGGACCCTCCCCGTCGTCGCCGCCGCCCTGCGCCGAGCCGGCTGCCCCGCCGTCCTCCCCCTGGTCCTGGCTCGGGCCCGGGGCTGACGGCCGCCACGCCTCGGAACCTTCGACTGGCCGAGCCGGCGCCAGCCCGGTCCCCGGCTCGTTGTCGGGGGCGCGGCGCCGTCCGGCAGACTCGGGGTGTGTCCAGCTCCCGTCTAGCCTCTTGAGCGACCTGCTGCTCGTGCGCCACGGGCTGTCCGAGTGGAACCTGCTGGGTCGGTGGCAGGGGTGGGCCGACATCCCTTTGTCCCCCGAGGGCGAGGCCCAGGTGGCACAGGCCCAGGCCGCGGTGGGGGCGCTCGGGCTCACCGCCATCGTCCACTCCGGCATGCTGCGCACCGAACGGACGGCGGAGCTGCTGGCCGAGGGGCTCGGGCTCGGCCCGCTCGAGGGCGACCCGGGCCTGAAGGAGTACGACGTCGGTGAGTGGTCCGGCCTCACCAGGCCCGAGATCGAGCAGCGCTGGCCCGGGGCCCTCGACGCCTGGTTCCAGGGGTTGCTGGCGGCCACTCCGGGGGGCGAGAGCCGGGACGGCTTTGCCAGCCGCCTCCAGGGCGCCGTGCGCCGGGTGGCGCGGCACCACCCGGGAGGCACCGTGCTGTGCGTCACCCATGGGGGAGCCGTGGCCACCCTGCAGCGGGTCCTGTCGGCGGACCGCACCCAGCTCGGCTCCCGCATCGGCAACCTGTCGGGCCGCTGGGTTCACGTCGAGGGGGAGGGCGAGCGGGTCACCACCACGCTCGGGGAGCTGGTCCACCTGCTCCCGCCGGCGGTCGAGACCGAGAGCCCATCGGCGTGAGGGGCACGGGGTGAGAGACGAGACCTGGGGGCCGCCGTGGGCTCGGCGCAGGCACGGCCGTTGGGTGGCCGACACCGTGCGGTCCGAGGCCCTGGTCGGCAACCCGCTGGGCGATCCGGCGGCCCGCCCGCTCTACGTGTGGCTCCCGCCCGGCTACGACGACGAGCCGGCGAGGCGGTGGCCGGTGGTGGTCTTCCTCCACGGGTTCGCGGCGCAGGTCGACGCCTGGGCCAACCGTCGCGCCTTTCAGCCGACGCTGCTGGAGCGCATCGACGCCTCGGCGCCGCCGGCCATCGTGGCCCTGCCCGACGGCTGGACCAGCTGGGGCGGGGCCCAGTGGCTTGACAGCCCGGCGGTCGGGGCCTACCAGACCTACCTGTCGGTCGACGTCGTGGCCCATCTGGACCGGGCCTACCGCACTTTCGGCGACCGCTCGGGCCGGGCCGTGGCCGGCCACTCCTCCGGCGGGTACGGAGCGGTCCTGTCGGCCCTGCGCCACCCCGAGGTGTGGGGCCGCTGGGCCAGCCACGCCGGCGACGGACTGTTCGAGGCCTGCTTCCTGCCCGACCTCCGGGTCGTCACTCGCACCCTGCAGCAGCGCTACGGCGGCAGCTGGGACGCCTTCTGGGCCGAGGTGGCCGAGCGGGGCCCGCTGTCGCGTGACGACGACTTCCCGCTCCTCAACACCTGGGCCATGGCCGCCTGCTTCGCCGAGGGCCGCCTGCCGTGCGACGCCGCCGGCCGGCTCGACCTCGACGCCTGGGCGGCGTGGCTGGCCTGCGACCCGGTCCGCCTGGTCGCCGACCCGTCGTCGCAGCCTGCCGTACGGTCGTGGCTCGGGGCCTGGATCGACGCCGGCACCCGCGACGAGGTGTACCTCGATCTGGCGGCCACCGCCCTGCACGACGCCCTGCTCGAGGCGGGCATTCCCCCAGAGCACCTCAGGTTCGAGCTGCACGACGGTCGCCACGGCGGCCAGGAGGCCCGCTTTCCCACCTCCATCGGCTGGCTCGCGGCAGAGATGACGGGAACCTGACCCAAGGCGCTTTTCTAGGGTTGGCCGGGCTGCTTCTCCTTGTTCATGTACCAGTAGATGCCGTATCCAAGGCCCCCGAGGACCAGCAGCCTGAAGAGCTTTTTCCTCATGGGGCGACCGTAGCCGTCACAGGTGGTCGCGCACGTGGGCGATGATCCGTTCGGCCAGCGCCGGATCGAGCAGCTCGGTGCCATGGCCCCGGCCGGTCACCTCCCACCGCTCCACTGGCGCCTGGGCCCGAGCGGCCCCGCCGAGCGGAGAAGACTGGGCCCGAGCGGCCTCGTAGAGCGGCGAGGACCGGGCCCAGCGCTCGATGGCCTCGGCGTGCTCGGGCCCGAGGTAATGGTCCTCACGGTCGTGCACCACCAGGGTGAAGGCAGGGGCGATGCGGGCCACCACGGGCTCGGCGTCGGGCACCACCCCGCAGACCACCGGAAGCCGGGTCCCCGTCATGAGCCGCAGGCCGACGCGAGCCAGGCGAGAGCGGGCCACCAGCTGGGCCCGAGCGCTGCCCGGGCGGTCGTCGGCGCCCGACCATCCCGCCGGGCTCACACCGACGACGCCGGCCACCCCACCGAACGCTCCGGCGCTGAGGAGCACCGACGACCCGCCGAGTGAGGTGCCGATGGTCACCACGGGGAGGTCGGGCGCGGTGTCTCGGGCGGCGGCGACCGCCGCCGCCACGTCTCCCGGCTCCGCGACGCAGAACGAGCACTCGCCACCGGAGGCACCGTGGCCGCGCAGGTCGAGGACGACTACCGGGGCCGAGGCGGCGAGCAGGTGGGCGAAGGCGTAGATGCCGGGTGTGCGTGACGAGTTGGCCAGCCCGTGGACCAGGACGAACGAGCACGGCGGGGCGACGGGAGCGGCGCTGCGGTCCGGCCCGGGCAGGCGGACAGCGTGGAGTCGGGTGCCGTCGGCGGCGTGGAGGGTGAGGTGGGTGGCGGGCGGCCGGTAGCGGGGGGCGAGGGGGTAGCGGCGGGCCCAGTCGGCGGCGAGGCGGCCGACGGCGCGGGGCCGGGCGAACAGCCGGGGCGGTCGGGTGGCCGCCATCAGCCCATCTGGGCGAGCGTGGCGGCGACGCCGTCAAGGGCAGCCTCGATCTGGTCCAGGACCGCCCGGGGCTGGGCCGGCTCGTCCGGGCCGGCCGAGTCGTGGCGGTCGAGGTGACCCGTCCCCGTGCCCTCGTCGTTCACGGCCGGCGACCCTAGCGAAGGGAGGCTCACAGTCGGGGTGGGCCGCCCGGGAATCGAACCCGGAACCGCACGGTTTAAAAGACCGGCGCTCTGCCAATTGAGCTAGCGGCCCGAACGTGGCAACAGGTGGTCACCCACCATGCACTCGGAACCGTAGCCCCCCTCCCGCTGGTGTCGGTGGGACTAGCAGCCGGGCAGGAGTCCTGCTGTAGCGATGTCGTTCGAAACGTTTGCCCACATGGGCGCGCCGGGGCGATTTGCGGCCGCCATTCCCGGACCCCGCCGCCAGTGCTTCCCGGACAGGTACTGACAAGGGATTGCGCGTCCGTTCGCTTGACGGGTGACTAAACTTGACAAGCGAGGAGATTCCGACAGAATGGCCTGCAACCAAACCACGTTCATCGAAGGGCATGACACATGGCACAAGAAGTGATCACCAAGCTCATCGACGACCTCGACGGAAGCGAGGCCACCGAGACCGTCTCGTTCGCACTTGATGGCGAACACTATGAGATCGACCTCAACGACAAGAACGCAGCGGCGCTGCGAAAGGCGCTTGACCGCTATAGCGAGGTGGCTCGCTCCGGCAACGCCGGCCGTGGCGGGTCGGCTCGGCGCCCACGGGGCAAGAGCACCCGCGCCCGCGGCGACGTCGACCCCCGGCTGGTCCGGGCCTGGGCCAACGACACCGGCATCGAGATCTCCTCGCGAGGCCGGATCCCAACCGAGGTACTCGACCAGTACAAGGCCGCCCACTAGCCGCTGCGGGCACGGGCCCTGCCCGGCATGGTCGCTGACGAACCGACGCAGCTCGGCGTCTTCGACTGCGCCGCACCCCTGGCGGATGCGCCAGGGGTGCTTGATCACGCGGCCGACCTAAGCGGGTCCCACGTCACTCCCCAGACGGCTGCCCGGGGAGCATCTGAAATAGTCGGCTCGGCTGCCGTGAGGATTCGCGTCACCGCAGGTCAGGCGGCCGGTGTGGCGGCGCTCGCCTCGCTCTACTTCAGCACACTCCTCTACAGGGCGGCGAGCACCGCGGCGGCCAGTTCGGGTCGGCAGATCAAGATGTCGGGTGACCACGGGTTGGGCTGGTTGTAGCGCAGCGGGGAGCCGTCCAGGCGGCTGGCCCACAGCCCGGCTCCGGCGGCCACGGCGGCCGGGGCGGCGTTGTCCCACTCGTACATGCCGCCGGCGTGGGCGTAGATGTCGGCCTCGCCTAGGACGACGGCCATGGCCTTGGCCCCGGCCGACCCGAGGGGGACCAGGTCTGCTCCCAGGGAATCCCGGAGCTTGTTGGTGATCGGGTGCTGGCGGGTGCGTGACACGACCATCCTGGGGGCTCGCCCGGCCAGCGGCGCCAGAGCTGCGGGGCGGTGGCCGACACCGCCCGTGGCCAGCACCAGGTCCCGGGCGGGGAGGGCGACGGCGCCGGCGGCCAGCACCCCGCCGACGCTGAGGGCCACGTGCACGGCCCAGTCGTCTCGGTGCTCGGAGAACTCCCGGGTGCCGTCCAACGGGTCGACGATCCACACCCGCAGGGCGTCGAGGCGGGCGGCGGAGTCGACGGCCTCCTCCGACAGGACGGCATCGTCGGGGGACGAGCCGGCGAGGAGGTCGAGGATCAGCCGGTTGGCAGCGGAATCGCCGTAGGCGCCGAGGCCTGCGGTCGCCTTCCCGTCGGTCCGGCCCTCGCCCCGCAGCTGCAGCAGCAGCTTCCCGGCGGCATCAGCGGTTGCCACCGCGTTGGCGTGATCATCGGCCCGAGCCAGGGTGTCGTCCAGCGGTGTCCCCGGTCGCATGGGCCGGACGCTATCCAGCCCAGCGCATGCCACCGAATGGGGGACGCCAGGAAGCGATGGGAGGATGCCGCGGTGCGTCGGGCCCTCCTGCTCCTCGCCCTCGTGCTGGGCCTGATCCCGATCGCCGCGATCCCCGCCGCCGCCCACGGCGCCGGCGGGGTCGAGGCCACCAGCTACGTGGGGTCGGTCGGCGGGATCACCCCGGCGCTCCCCGGTGCCCGTCTGCGGGTGGTCGAGCCGGGTCCCCGGCTCGAGCTGCGCAACGACGGCCCGGAGGTGATCGTGCTGGGCGAGAGGGGCGAGCCCTACCTGCGGGTCGGCCCCGAGGGCACCTTCGAGAACCGCCGCAGCCCTGACGCCGACCGCAACCGGTCCCCGGAGCATCACCGCGCTCCCGGGCCGTCGGACCCGGGTGCGCCCCCGGACTGGCGGAAGCTGGGGAACGGGCCCGTGGTCCGCTGGCACGATCACCGGCTCCACTGGGTGGGGGTCGACCCGCCCCAGGTCACGGCCCGACCCGGGCTGCGCCAGGACGTCCTGAACCCGTCCACCCTGGCGCTGCGACGGGGGGCCGAGACGGCCACGGCCACCGTCCGGCTGGCGTGGGTCCCAGGACCGTCGCCGGCTCCCTGGTTGGCTCTGGGGGCCGTCGCCTTTTTCGCCGTCGCCGCCCTCGGGCTGCTGCGCCGCTGGCGGGGCCCGCTGATCGTGGCCATCGGGCTCCTGCTCGCCGTCGACCTCCTGCACGCCGCGGCCGCCGCCTTCGCCACAGTCGGCGGCCTGGGCAGCCACCTGGCCAGGGTGGTCACGGGCGACTTCTACGCCATCGTCGGCTGGCTCCTGGCGGCGACAGCGCTGCGCCTCCTGGCCCGGGGTCGGCTGGACGGGCTGTACGCAGCGGTCTTCGCCGGCCTGTCGATCTGCCTCTTCGGGGGTGTTCTCGACCTGGCGGTCTTGTCGCGCAGCGCCACCCTGTTCGTCCTCCCGGTCGAGGTGGCCCGGGCGTGCATCGCCTTGGCCGCCGGAGGGGGGGCCGGACTGGTCGTCGCCTGCGTCCTGGTGATCCGTCGCACGCCCGAGGCCCGGGTCGTGCTCGGCGGCCCCGACACCTCGGACCTCGAGGTGGGCGGCCCGGTGCCCTCCGCCCCGCCGGGCCGCTCAGGCCGCGCGGGACCGAACCGGGGTCTACGCTGATCGGGTGCTCCAGCGAGCCGCCTCTGGCGAGCGCAGGGGGGAAGCCACGGTGCGGTCGTTGCCGGTCGCCTCGACCACGCTCCCCGCCCACCCAGCCTCCAGCAGGGCGGCGCGCGCCTTTGTCGCCGGGCACCTGCGCACCTGGGGGCTCGACTCCGCCATCGACGACGCCAGCCTCCTCGTCTCCGAGCTGGTCACCAACGCCATCCTCCACGGCCGTTCCCCCATGGAGCTGGTCGTACGCAGGGTGAAAACCAGGGTCCGCGTCGAGGTGTTCAACGACGGCCGGCGCTCACCCCAGGCCCGCTACCCCGATGCCGCCAGCGGCCAGGGCTTCAGCCTGGTCCAGGCGGTGGCCACCCGGTGGGGCGTCGGCGACGAGGACGGCGCCGGGAGCGGGGTCTGGTTCGAGATCGCCCTGTAGAGGGCAGCCTCAGAGGTTCTCGGTGGAGACAAAAGCGGCGGCGACCGCTGCCGGGTCTTCCTTGTCCTTGTCCATCTTCTCGTTCAGGTCGGCCAGCTTCTCGGTGGTGAGCGCCTTGGAGACCTTGTTCAGCACCTCGAGGATGGCGGGGGTGGCCTTGGAGGTGCGCAGGACGGGCACGATGTTGCCAGGCTGCTGGAAGGAGCGGTCGTCCTCGAGGATCACGAACTTCCCGGCCTTTTGGGTGTCGGGATCGGAGGAGATGAGGCGGCCGATCTGGGCCGTCCCGTCGGTGAGCGCCTTCTTGGTGATCGGCCCGCCGGCGTCCGCGCCAGTGGAGGTGAAGGTGATGTCGAGCCCGTAGGCGCTGCGCAGGCCGAGGAGGCAGGTCTGGCGGATCTCGCATTCCGAGGGGCCGGCCAGGGTGATCGGACCGGGCAGCTTGCCCAGGTCGCTGATCGTCTTGAGACCGTTCTTGGTGGCGAAGTCCTTGGTGACGGCAATGACGTCGCTGTCGGTCGCCTTGGAGGCATCGGCGACGGTGATGCCCTTGGCCTTGGCGGCGGTCTCGAGGGCCTTCAGCGCGTCGGGTTCGGTGAGGCCCTTGGTCTGGGCCTTGTCGAGGAAGCCGAGGTAGTTGCCCAGGTACTCGGGGACCAGGTCGATGTCACCCTTCTCGAGGGCGGGGGCAACCACCTCACGGCTGCCCAGCTTCAGGCGGTAGGTGACGTTGGCGCCGCTGTTGGTCAGCGCCGCGCCGTAGATCTGGGCCAGCACCTCGCTCTCGGCGAACCCGAACGATCCGATGACGATCTTGGAGCCCCCCGCGGCCCGCTCGTCGGGCGTGGGCACCGAGTTCGCCGTGGTGGGGCCGTCGCTGTCGCCGCCGCAGGCGCTGAGCGCCACGACGAGGGCGAACAGGACAGCGGGAAGCTTGGCTCGCATGGCGGCAGCCTTGCACCTTCGGGTCCCCATGTCACCAACCGCCGGTTCAGAAGCCGTCCGGACGCGGGCGGCGGGCCCGCCGGGCCACCGGGCGCACGCCAACCGGTGTGACCAGGGCCTGGACGATGGCCAGGGCCCCCTCGGTCGCCGCCGCGAGCCCGGCCACTAGGACGGCGCCGCCGACGGCCTTGGCCCGGTCCTGCTGGCCGATGCCGTCGACGATGAAGGGCCCGAGCCCGCCGACGCCCGGCACGACCGCGGCCAGCGTGGCCGTGGCCACCACGAGCACCGATGCGGTGCGCACCCCCGCGAGGATCAGGGGGATCGACGTCGGCACCTCCACCTGGGTGAGCAGCTGAACCTCGGACAGGCCTTGGCCCCGGGCCGCCTCCTTCAGGTCGGCGTCCACCTCGCGCACCGCGGTCGAGGTGTTCACCAGGATCGGCGGGACGGCCAGGACCACCAGTGCCAAGATGACCGGCCCAGGTCCGATCCCGAAGGTGACGACGCCGAGGACGATCAGCCCGAACGAGGGGACGGCCCGGGTCACGTTGGCCAGGGCGACGACCACGTTGGCACCTCGGCCCCGGTGGCCGAGCCAGAGCCCGAGCGGCAGGGCGACCGCCAGGGCGATGGCCAGGACCACTGCCGACAGCAGGATGTGCTCGGTGAGGCGGTTGGGGATGCCCTGCTCACCCCGCCAACGCTCGGCGGCGCTGAGCCAGCGCACGGTCTCGCCGACGATCCCGGCCAGCACCATTCCTACGCCCGCCGTGACCACGGGGTGAGGCGGCGCTCGACGACCACAAGACCGAGGTCGGCGAGCACGGCCAGGGCGATGGAGCAGCTGATTCCTACCACCAGCGGCGTCTTGAACAGGTCCTCCAGGCCGCTGTTGATGAACTGGCCGAAGCCGCCCTGGCCGATGAGGGCGGTGATGGGGACCAGGGCGACGGTGGAGACCGTGGCCACCCGCAGGCCGGCCACGATCGCCGGCAGGGCCAGCGGCAGCTCGACCCGGAGCAGGCGGCGCGCCGGCGACAGCCCGAGGCCGGTGGCCGCCTCCTTCACCTCCGCCGGGACGGCGGCCAGCCCGGCCAGGTCGTTGCGGACCAGCACGAGCAGGTTGTAGGCGGTGAGGCCGATCAGGGCGGAGGTGCGCGACAGGCCGGTGAAGGGCACGAGGAAGGCGAACAGGGCCAGGGAGGGGATGGTGTAGACGATGCCGAGCCCGGCCAGCAGGCCGGCCTCGAGCGGGCGCCAGCGTGAGGCAGCGACGGCCAGCGGGAGACTGATGACCTGGGCGAGGACCACGCTGATCACCGTGAGGCTGGCGTGCTCGCGCAAGGCGTCGACGACCGACAGGCTCACCGGGGAGGAGGCCACGTGGCGGGCCACCCAGGCCCACCACAGCCAGCCATCGCTCGCAGCGGCGAGGATCATGCGGGCACGGTAGGCCGAGGGCGGCGCCGGGGCGCGGGTCCGGCACCTAGGTTGCTCAGGGATGATCCGCCTCGAGGGCGTGTCCAAGGTGTGGGACGACGGCCAGGTGGCGGTGCACGAGCTGACGCTCGAGGTGCCCACGGGCGAGATCGCCGTACTGGTCGGCCCGTCGGGGTGCGGCAAGACCACCACCATGCGGATGGTTAACCGGCTGGTCGAGCCGTCGAGCGGGCGGATCTTCCTGGGGGGCGAGGACGTGACGACCGTTGATCCCGTGGCCCTGCGCCGGCGGGTCGGCTACGTGATCCAGTCGATCGGCCTGTTCCCCCACCTGAGCGTGGAGGCCAACGTCGCCACCGTCCCCCGGCTGCTGGGCTGGGACCGCCGCCGTATCGCCGCCCGGGTCGACGAGCTGCTCGAGCTGATCGGACTGCCCGCCGCCCGCTACGCCAAGCGCTACCCGCACGAGCTCTCCGGTGGGCAGCGCCAGCGGGTGGGCGTGGCCCGGGCCCTGGCCGCCGATCCGCCGGTGCTGCTGATGGACGAGCCGTTCGGCGCCATCGACCCGGTCCAGCGGGGCCGGCTGCAGGACGAGTTCCTGCGCCTGCAGGAAGTGGTGGGCAAGACGGTGGTGTTCGTCACCCACGACATCGAGGAGGCGGTGAAGCTGGGCGACCGGATTGCCGTGCTGGGCGAGGGTGGTGTCCTGCTGCAGTACGCCACCCCGGCCGAGCTGCTGGCGGCGCCGGCGTCGGACGAGGTCGCCGCCTTCCTCGGGGCCGACCGGGCCGTGAAGCGCCTGGCCGTCACCCCGGTCCCAACGACGGGCCTGGCCGCCCGGACTCGACCTGGCGGCCCGACCGTGAGCCGCGGCGCCTCCCTGCACGACGCCCTCGCCGCCCTCCTGGCCGACGGTGCCGGCTTCGTGACCGTGATCAACCCCGACGGCACCGAGCTCGGAACCCTCGACGCCGCCGCCATCGCCGGCGCCCTCCAGCCTTCGGCCTCCGGGCCTACGGCCTCCGGGCCTACGGCCTGAAGGCCGGATGTGGGGACCATGCCCCGGACCGAGGGCCCGCAGGAGCCTCTACCCCCGAGGACCTGAGCCAACCGACGAGGCTCCTCGTGCGGAGGGGGTCCCGGGGTGTGGGGCTTTGGCCCTCCCCCCAACGGCCGTCAGGCCAGGTTGGTGGCGATGGAGCGGGTGTTGTGGGCGAAGGCGCCGAGGAAGGTGTCGGTCGGGGTGCCGGCGGGCCCGAGGCCGTCGCTGAGGAGGGCGTCGGGGCCGATGACGGCTTTGACCCCGGCGTCCACGGCCAGGCGGCGCACGCTGTCATCGGGCACGGAGGCCTCGGCGAAGACGGCCGCGACCTGCTTGGTCCGCACGGCCTGACGCAGGGCCGCCAGGTGCCGGGGCGGGATGTCGGCCCGACCGTCGAGGGACGGCACCACTGCCCCCACCATTTCCAGGCCGTAGCGGGCGGCGAACCACCCGAAGGTCTCCTTGGCGGTGACCAGCCCCCTCCCGGCGACCGGGCCGAGGACCCGGCGGGCCTCCTCGTCGGCCTGATCGAGGTCGGTGGCGTAGCGGTCGCGGGCGGCGGCGTAGGCGGCCTCGCCCGCGGGGTCGGCGGAGACGAGAGCGGCGGTGAGGGCGGCCACCATCTGCTTGGCGTTGGCCAGGTCGAGCCACACGTAAGGATCGTCTGCTCCCGAGGAGATCGTGCGCTGGGGCAGCCCATCGGTGAGGGTGACGAGGGGCTTGTCGGTAGGGGCGGCGGTGCGCACGGCGTCGAGCCAGGGCTCGAGGCCCCGGCCGACGGCGACGACGAGGTCGGCATCCTGCACGGTGGCGATATCGGCCGAGGTGGCCAGGTACGACGTCGGGTCGAGGCCGGACTTGACGATGACCCGCGTCCGCACGTTGGTGCCACCCACGACCCGCAGCCAGTCGGCCACCACCGAGGTGGTGGCGACGACGTCGAGCACCCGTTCCGATCGCTGCGGCCGCCCGGGGGCGGCTGTCTCGAGCGGGGCGCCGTCGATCCGCCGCGCCGGGGCCGACCCGCCGTTCGGCGCCGCCTTCGAGCAGCCCGTGGTGACGCCCGCCACCACGAGCAGGCAGAAGATCGGGCCCAGGGCCCGAGCGGCCCCACGGAGCGGGAAACCCAGGGCCCGAGCGGCCCCACGGAGGAGGAAGCCCGGGGTCCCCTGGCCTCCGAGGGCGGTGGGGTGTGGGAGCCTCGGGCGGTGGACCGGGCGTCGGCGATCCTCCAGCAGCTGCGGGCCGACGGCACCCGGGTCACCGCGGCCCGTCGGGCCCTGGTGGGGGCGCTGGTGGATGCCAAGGACCACCACGTCACCGCCGACGACCTGGTCGAGGCCGTGCGCCACTCCAACCCTGCTGTGCACCGCTCCACGGTCTACCGCACCCTCGACGCACTGGAGCAGGCGGGTGTGGTCGAGCACGTTCACCTGGGCCACGGCCGGGCTGTGTACCACCTGACCGACGACCGCCACCACCACCTGGTCTGCGATCGCTGCGGGGTGGTGGTGCAGGTGCCCGAGGCGGTGGTGGCGCCGCTGCGCACCGAGCTGGCCGAGGGGTACGGCTTCGTGGTGAACGGTCGCCACTTCGCCCTCCCCGGGGTGTGCCGGGCCTGCGCCGCGCTCAGCCCAGGCGGCTGAGGCCCCCCACCCACGGGCGCACCGGGGGCGGGATCCGCACGCTGCCATCCTCCTGGCGGTGGGCTTCGAGCAGGGCGGCCACCACCCGGGGCCAGGCCAGCGCCGATCCGTTCACCGTGGAGGCGACGGCGGTGCCCCCGCTGTCGACCCGATGGCGGATCCCGGCCCGCCGGGCCTGGTAGTCGCCGTAGCGCGACACAGACGACACCTCGAGCCAGCTGCCCACGCCGGGGCTCCACACCTCGAGGTCGAAGGTCCGCATAGAGGAGAAGCCGAGGTCGCCGGCGCACAGGTCGAGCACCCGGTAGGCCAAGCCCAGGTCGCGGAGGAGGCCCTCGGCCCGGGCCAGGATCTCGGCCTGCAGGCCGGGCGCCTGCGCGGCGGCGCACACCGCCATCAGCTCGACCTTGTCGAACTCGTGGCTGCGCAGCAGGCCCCGGGTGTCGCGGCCAGCTGATCCGGCCTCCCGGCGGAAGCAGGGGGTGTAGGCGCACAGCTTGAGCGGCAGGGCGTCGGGGTCGAGCAGCTCGTCGCGAGCCAGCGAGGTGAGCGGGACCTCGGCGGTCGGGATGGCCCACAGGTCATCGCGCTCGAGGTGGTACATGTCCTCCTCGAACTTGGGGAGGTGCCCGGTGGCCACCATGGTGGCGGTCTTGACCAGGGTGGGCGGGCGCACCTCCTCCCACACGGCGCCGTCCTTGGTGTCGGTGGTGTGCCGGTCGAGGGCCCAGGAGGTGAGGCCCCGCAGCAGCCGGGCGCCCCTCCCCCGCCACAGCGGGAACATCGAGCCTGACAGCTTGGCGCCCCGCTCCAGGTCGAGCAGGCCGTGCTGGGCGGCAACCTCCCAGTGGGGCACCCGCTGGCAGTCGGCGTAGGCCGCCTCGTTGAACGGGACCCCGGTGGGGGTCCACATGCGCATCACCCGGTTGTCCTCCGGGCCGGCGCCGTCGGGCGCTTCGGGGTCGGGAGTGTTGGGGGTCACCAGCAGCAGCTGACGCAGCTCCTCCTCCAGCACCGCCACCCCGGCGTCGGCCTCGCTCGCCTGCTCGCCCAGGACGCGGCTCTCGGTCTGGAGGTGCTCCGCCGTGGCG
>Ga0183260_10002754_pt1 | contig 14406 bp, 17 predicted proteins | sample AntDrymUQ4972206_2_FD_129768 | JGI IMG/M metagenome (GOLD analysis project Ga0183260, IMG submission 129768) | Polar desert sand microbial communities from Dry Valleys, Antarctica - metaG UQ497 (22.06) (version 2) (version 2) | ecosystem: Environmental > Terrestrial > Soil > Desert | place... | reverse complement strand
CGGAGGTGCTCGAAGGCGGCACCGTGACGCAGGCCGGCGTGATACATCATGTAGAACAGATTGGCGAGCCCGTCATCGAACGCGATGTAGGCTGTTCGGCTTGGACCGCGCTGATTCGCGGGCCAGGCGGCGCAGAGTTCGGCCCGCGCGCGCTCGAATCCCGCCGCATCATTGACCCGATGCCTCTAACCAGATGACACCCCAGGCGTTGCAGGTTGTGAGCATTTCCTTAAGCATCCGGGCTGGTGACCCCTTGAGCTCCCAAGCTGATGGCAGCGAGTCACATTGGACGTGTCCAACGCCTGAAAACGGGTATCGGGTATTATCAAATATAGGCACTCCGCATATTGATTCGAGGATGCAGCACGCCGTGAACCCTATCGAGTTTCAGCGGAAATATATTGGTGTCGAACTCAAGGAACGCTCGGCGTCGCAAGAGCACTTTCTCGATGTCTGCCGGGTGCTGGGGCATCCGACGCAGGCCGTGACGGTCGCTTGGTATCCTTTCAGCCCTCCGGCCGCCCAGTGCCTCGGTTCCGGGGTAACCGCACGACGGAAGGAGCATCCCCGTGTACGTCCAGCTCGTTCATTTCCATCCGAAACCGAGGCAGTCCCACGAGTACGCGCGGCGTTGGCAGGAGGAGCTCTCCCCCCGTGCGCGACGCCTCCCGGTCTTCCGCGCCGCCTACTTCGTCGGCGACCGCGAGGCCAACAAGGTCAACGCCATCTTCGTCTGGGACGACAAGCCCAGCGAGGCCCTCGACCGGACCATGGACGACTTCCGGGAACGGTGCCGGGACATCACCACCGGCCGGCGCTGCGGGAAGACCTCGACGTCTGAGTCGAGGTGGAGTGACCTGTCTACTGGCCCGGATCGTCGGAGACCGGACTTGCCCACTTGGCCCCGGCGCGGCGGCGTCCGTTCGTCCAAGTTCGACCAGCGACCTACTTAGGGTTTAAGACACGATTTCGGCGTCTGACAATCGGACCAGCCTGTTGAAACAGGCGAGCGGGTGAGCCACCCGCTAGACTGCGAGCTCCGTTCGTCCGTGTCCGCCCGGGAGTCCGCCGATGCTCGGACCGCCGAAATACCGCCGGCTCGACAAGCCGATCGTCATTGCGCTCGAGGACGTTGTACCGGAAGACTACTTCTACCGCCACCTGGAGCGATCACTCGACCTCGCCTTCGTCCGCAAGCTGGTCCGTGACGCGTATGCCGGCATCGGCCGGCCATCGATCGACCCACTCGTCTTCTTCAAGCTGCAACTGATCCTGTTCTTCGATGGGTCCAGTCCTCCGCTATGCGGTCGGGGTGGCGATGGCTTCGCCCGCCAGGAACGCCAGCACGATCCGGTTGAACTCCTCGGGCTTGACGAACAGGGCGAAGTGGCCGGTGCCGGGGATGAGCACCAGTTGCGCTCCCGGGATCAGCTCGGCAAGCCGCCGCGTGTGCTCCGGCTTGACAAACTCCTCCTCCGCCCCGTCGAGGACGAGCACCGGCATGGTGATGCTCCCCAGCTCCTCCTCGGTGAAGTCCGGCGCTACTGCCCAGAGGGCGAAGAGCTCCTCGACCAGCTCCTCGAAGCGCTCCGGCTCCGGCGACAGCCGCTGGTAGGCGGCGACTAAGTTTTCCCAAGGGGGGACTTGGTCGCTCATCCGCGGCTCGGCGTAGTTCCCCTCCGGGGCATAGTTCGCACCGAAGGCGACGACCCGGCAAAGTCGCTTGGGATGCGCCACGGCCAGCTCCAGGGCAACATTTGCCCCGTCGCTCATCCCGACCACGTCGGTCCGGTCGATCCCGAGGTGGTCCAGCATTGCCACGGTATCGGCGGCCATCTGGTCGTACGTGATCTGCAACTCGCCCCTGCTCGAGCGGCCCCGCCCCCGGGCGTCGAAGGCGACCGTTCGGTAGCCGGCGGCGACGAGGGCAGGCACCAGGGTGTCGAACTCCTCGGTGTTGCCTAAGGCCCCGTGAAGCAGGAGCACCGGCGGCCCGTCGACAGGGCCGTGGAGCTCGTTGTAGAGTTCGGCCCCGTTGATGGTCGCGAATTCGCCCTCGGCCGTCGGCGTCGCCGCCAGCGCGCCGGGCGTGGCCTCCTGAGCGGCGGTGCGACCCAATTGACCACCGACGCCCAGCGTGGCGGCAAACGCCCACGCCGATCTCGACCACGCCGTGTGGGCCGCTTATGGCTGGGACGATCCCGACCCGTCCGCTGTAGACGAGGACACGATCCTGGCGCGGTTGCTTGCGCTCAACGTGGAGCGGGCGGCAACGTAGTTCCTGGGGTGGATATCATGCGCGGCTGGGGCGCCAACGCCGAAGCTGGTGAGGACCGTCCGGCGCGATAGGGGGACGGCCCGACCCCCCACTCGATGGTGCGGGGAGCATGTCATAGATATCCCTTCGGAACCGCCCACGCTAACGCGCGGTCGTCACGGGCTATCCGGTTGAGCCCCATCGTTGGGCGCAGCGTAGGGAGGCGCCAATCCAACGACAATACGCCGCTCGAAGTTCCCGCTAGGGCGGTGCGATGACGCTCAAGTTAGAAGCTGTCCCGCTCGATCGCGTGGCGACCGTGGCGATCCTTTGGGGTGCGTACTACGGCATGAAGAGGACACCGAGGTGATGACTGATCATTCCGTGCTCTGCGTCCAATGAAAAGTTGGACGTGATCAGGCCACACGCCCCAGCGAATTGCCCCTCTCCGCCCTCCACCTGCCAGATCACCGCACCGTTTCGGGAGATCAGGTCGGTGTCTGCGCCAAGGTAGCCGCTGCCTACCGTGGCGAAGCGGAGACGATGGCCATTGCCCACGACCACCGTCCCGACCACCTGGAAGCTGGACTTGCCGGTGAGCGTGAGCTCAGACACGAACGTCGCCTTGCCGCCAGCCTCGAGCTCCTGGACGCACGCGAGGCCGGTGTGGCCTACCGTCGTGGTGAGGGCCGTCCCGGGGGCAGACGCTGCTCGGCTGGATCACCGTGGACCGGGGCTATTATCGCTGTCCGGCCTGTGGCGCCGGCGGCTGCCCAGCCGATGCCGCCCTGGGGCTCCAGCGCGACAGCCATAGCTCCGGCGTGCGCCGGCTCACCAGCCGCTTCGGGGCGGGCTGTGGGGGCGAGTGAGCACCGCGATTTGACAGCAGCACTGACAGCAACGCCGGCGTCTCGTTCTCACGCCTGGCACGAGCGTTCGCCAACCACGGGGTTCAGGCCGCGACGGGATCGTCGTCGACGAACTCGTCGACCGTGACGGGATCGTCGTTGGTGAACTCATTGGTCGGGAGCAGCTGGCGGTCTGCATCGCGGAGGACACTCGGGTACGAAACCCCCTCCGCCTTCCTTTCTTCCAAGAAATTCTCAGATGTATTGAATTAGGACAGCGGTTTGACAGGAGTACGCTGGCCCTATAGTGTATCGCGTATCATCTGAGCGAACGCTCGCTCAACGCACATGCGCACCGATTCCAAACCGCCGTACGGAGTCCGTCCGGGCCGACGGTCTACTGTTCCCCTGGCCATCGGATCTATCCAGATCACGCTTCCTCGCCGACATGCACCACGAGAAGGAAGAGGCCGCCGGATGAGCACCAGACGCGTTCTGCTGATTGGAGCCGGCGGGTTCGCCTCGATTTGGATTGATCGCTTTCTCCCCGTCTTCGCCGATCGCCTTCATGTGACCGGTCTGGTAGACGTCAACACCGAAGCCCTTGCCCGCGCGGGAGATGCGCTCGGGATGAGCGACTCCCAGCGCTTCACCGAAATGGAGGAGGGCTTTGCCCGTACCGCGGCCGACTGTTGCATCATCGTGGTACAGCCCTTTCTACGCTGGCGCGCGGTCAACCTCGCGGTTTCGCGTGGTCTGCCGATTATCGCCGAAAAGCCGATCGCCGACTCCTGGGAGACCAGCCTCGAAATTCTCCACCTCACTCGCGCCGCCGGTATCAAAACCGTAATCGTGCAGAACTACCCGTACACGAATCGCATCCGAACACTGAAGGGGGTCCTCGATAAGGGATCGCTCGGACGTACGAACTACATCGCCGGCCGCTTCGCCGCCGACTTTACGATCGACAGCGCAGGTGGGGCCTTCCGGCACCAGGTGCCCTACGCCATGCTGTTCGAGGGCGCCGTTCACCACTTCGACCAGTTCCGCAATCTGGCCGGGGCCGACGCAGCGCTGATTAGCGGTCACCAGTGGAATCCGCCGTGGAGCACTTTCGGCAATCCTCCAACCGCGGTCTTTCAGATCGAGATGGCAAATGGCGTTGTTTGCCAGTTCGAGCTCAACCATCTGGCTCGGGGCGCCCAGAATGGCTGGCACCACGAATGCTATCGGGTCGAATGCGAGCATGGTGTGGTGACGGTCGGCGCTGATGACATTGTCCGGATCAGCGAGCATCTGGGCGATGGCAGGCTGAAGGTGACCGATGTCGCGCCCGTACAGGCCGAGCGCGAGGGGCATCTCGCGGTCATCGACGAGTTCCTGCGCTGGCTGGATGGCGGTCCCGCCCCGATGACAGCCATCGACGACAACATCTACACCGCCGCGCTGACCTTCGCCGCCGTCGAAGCAGTGCGGACCAAACAGACGATCGATGTTGCGGCCATGATCACGGCCGCGGAGCTGCCGCCCGTAGCTCCACGGTTCGCGAATACGGCCGAGCCGTTGGAAGTCCTGGCTACGAAGCCGAAGTCCAGGAGATCGAAGCCTCCCCAAGAAAGATGAGACGCCTATGCCAGTCATTCGACGGACTCCGGACAAACCAGATTGGTTGAAATGGAGTGGGTTCGGGATCGGCGTGATCGAATCCGCCGATCAGCTCGAACCGCATTTCCATGATGCGCACGAGTATTGGTTTGTGTTCGAGGGCCGCGCCCGCGTGAAGAGCGAAGGTCAGGAATTCGAGATCGGCCCTGGCGATATTCTCGTCACCAAAATGGGTGATGAGCACGATATCCTCGAAATTCTGGAGGCGCCGCTCAAATCCTTTTGGGTCGAAGATGAGGTGATGGGCCGCATGCGGCCCGGTCACCTGCACCACCCACAGAATGATTAAGGGGTGTCTGCATATGACCCGGATTCGCCGACGAGTGCCGGAGAGGGGAGGCGCCTCGCGGTCGGAACGGCGCCGATTGTGTCGGGGCAACCGCCTTAATTGTCCCAATCGAGGAAAGCTCGCCCTAGCCGAGCGCGGCCTGGCGGTGCGAAGTAACTGAAGATCACCGGACAATGGTTCCATGGGCGCGAGCTCTAGGCGCGCGCGAATTCGCAGGGGTGAGGAGGGTACTAATTTTCGTTAGTCGAAATCGGTCCGGCGCTCTCGTGTTGCCGGATGGAATGCGCGAACAGGAGACGCAGAATGACCTCGAATGAACGACTGGACACACCCGCTCACGGACTCTCTCGAAGACGGCTCCTCGGAACGGGCGCTGCCGCCGCGGGCGCGGCGATCTTGACCTCCCGTGGTCTCCCGGCCGCGGCCCAGGACAAGGTGGAACTGGTCTTCACCTACTGAGGATCGCCCGGTGAGCAGGAAGCGGTCGCCGGCATGTGCGATTCGTTCAACGCCGCCCACCCGAACATCGAGGTGCGGCCGCAGTACATCGCGCACGACGGTTACACCGAGAAGATGACGACGATGTTGGCGGGCGGAACGCCGCCGGACGTCGCCTACATGGAAGCGTATCAGGCGTGGGAGTGGGCACTCGAGGGCAAAACGCTCGACCTGGCGCCCTTTGTCACCGCCGACCCCGAGTCGGCAACGCTGTTGCCGAATACCAATTTTACCTACGACGGCGGCACGAAGATCATGAGCACCAGCCTCGCGATTGCCGTCATGCTTTCCTTTTACAACAAGAAGATATTCGCCGAGGCGGGAATCAACGTTCCGCCATCCAAGGCCGCTGATGCCTGGCAGTGGAACGACTTCGTGGACATCGCGAAACGGCTGACCAAGGACCGAAGCGGAAAGGATGCCACCGATCCTGCCTTCAACCCCGACGATATCGATGTCTACGGTGTCAGCTACCAGACCTGGTGGGGCGGCTACCTGCCGTTCGTGATCAGCAATGGTGGTGACTACGCTAGCCCTGACGGCACCGAACTCTGGATGAACAAACCCGAAGCCGTCGAGGCGATCCAGGCCCTGCAGGACCTGACCTATAAACACCACGTGGCCCCGACTCCGTCACAGTCCTCGTCGCTGCCGTCGACTGACATCCTGCTCCAGACCGGAAAACTGGCGATCGATCTCAATGGTATGTGGAAGGTGCTCCACTACAGCCAACTCAAAGATCTCGAGTGGGGTGTCGGCGTTCTGCCGTACCACAAAACGCCAGCCACGCTGCGCTGGGGGGCTCCGATCACAATCTCGGCCCCCGTGTCCGACCCGGCCGCTGCCTACGAGTTCTATCGCTGGCGGTACAGTCCGGATCGGATCGATCTCTACAAGAAGGGCCTTTGGATGCCGATCCAGAGCGACTATTACACCGATCCTGCGAAGATCGACTCCTGGATCAATGGCATCCCCGGCACCTTCCCCGAGGAGTCGAAAGATGTCTTCATCGACTATGCGCTGAACAATTCCGCGCCACCCCCACTCTACTCACTGAAGAACTATGCGCAGATTGAAAACGAGGCGGTTGGACCCGGACTGCAAGGCGTCTTCGCCGGCGAGCAATCGGCGCAGGAGGCGATGGACGAAGCCGCGAATAATGCGGTGATGCAGGGACGGTACTAGCGGCGGAGGGGCGGTTCACGAACCGCCCCACACGCATCAAGCGAATGAAGTCACGGTCTAAGCATGCGCGCTTCGAACCGCAATCGTATGTCGAGACGCACGGAGGTGTGTCTTGCCAAAGGTCACCTCGGTTTGCTCATGCAACCACGGCAGCCACAAGCAGGGCACACCGCTGTGTGCCCCTACGACTGAACGACGCGCAGGTTGATGGCAATGTGGCGGTTCGCGAACCGCCCCAGAATGGCGCGCCGGATTGACCGGAAGAGCTGGAACGCATAAGGTTGGAGCCGGGGTGAACAGCGTGAGCGAAGGGAGCACGGCATGGCGATCGCGGTGAAGCAGACCGCAAGGAAACGCGATGCGGGACGGAGGTTTGCAGGCCCTGGGCAGCGCGAAGCCCTGTGGGGGATGCTCTGCGTCGCGCCCGCTGTCCTCGGGTTCGTGCTCTGGTATCTGGGACCGCTGGTCGCCAGTCTGGTGCTGTCGTTCACCGACTACAGCGTCGCCGGAGGCGCCAGCTGGACTGGGCTCGACAATTTCCAGCGGATGTTCGGATCGGACAAGCTCTTCGTCAAAGCGCTGAAGGTCACGGTCACCTACGCGCTGATCAGCGTCCCCTGCCGGGTCGTGGTCGCATTCCTGCTCGCGCTCCTGCTCAACCAAAAACTCCGTGCCGTGCCCATTTTCCGCGCGATCTTCTACCTGCCGTCGATTGTGCCTCTGATCGCCAGCAGCGTCGTCTGGCTCTGGATGTTCAATCCTGATTTCGGTCTCCTCAATAGCTTCCTGCGGGACCTCGGTTTAGACAAACAGCGCTGGACCTACAGTTCAGACACGGTTCTACCGTCATTGGTGATGATGAGTCTCTGGGACATCGGTCCGATGATGATCATCTTTCTGGCCGGGTTGCAGGGAGTGCCAGGCCATCTCTACGATGCGGTCTCGGTCGACGGCGGTAACGCCTGGAACCGCTTCTTCACGATCACCATCCCGATGACGACGCCGACCATCCTGTTTAATCTGGTCCTCAGCGTGATCGCCGCCTTTCAGACTTTTGTCCAGGCATTCATCATGACCAGCGGTGGTCCGAACAACAACAGTCTCTTCTATGGGTATTACCTCTATCGGAAAGCCTTCCAGGACGGGCAGATGGGCTATGCCTCGGCGCTCGGTTGGGTCCTCTTCCTCATCATCGCGATGTTGAGCGTGCTCATCTTCCGTTCGTCTAACCGCTGGGTCTACTATGAAGGGGGCGCCTGACGATGCCGGCCACTGTTTATTCCTATCCCGGCGGCGCCCTTCGCCGTAAAACGCTCCGGATCCTCGGCCGGATGCTGCTCTACGCGCTGGCGATCGGCGGCAGCGCACTCCTGTTGGTGCCCCAGGTCTGGATGCTTCGCAGCTCACTCATGGACATCAACCAGATATTTGAGTATCCGCCCTCCTGGATCCCAAATCCATGGCAGTTCCACAACTACCCGAAAGTCTTTGACACCCTTCCATTCCTGCGTTACTACAAGAACACGATGACGATCCTCATCCCGTCCGTGATCGGCACGTTCGCCACGGCGAGTCTGGCCGCGTACGGCTTCTCCCGGCTTCGCTGGCCGGGCCGCGATTTGGTGTTCGGCATGCTGATGACGACCCTGATGCTGCCCTACGCGGTGACGCTGATCCCGACCTTCCTCATCTGGTCACGGCTCGGACTGGTCAATACGTTCTGGCCGCTGATCGTGCCGTCGTGGTTCGGCGGCCACATCTTCTATATCTTCCTCCTCCGCCAGTTCTTCCGGGGTATTCCTCGTGACCTTGATGAGGCAGCAGTGATTGATGGCGCCAACCCGCTCCAGATCCTGTGGGATATCATCCTGCCATTGAGCCGGCCGGCGCTCATAAGCGTTGTCATCTTTTCTTCCCTCAACACTTGGAACGACTTCCTGAACCCCTTGATCTACCTCAACGACGACCGCAAATTCACGCTCGCCCTCGGTCTGGCGCAGTTCCGCGGTCTGTACAACTCCGAATGGCACCTGTTGATGGCGGCCTCAATGCTCGTCGTCGCGCCTGTGCTCCTGCTCTTCATCATCGCCCAACGCTATTTTGTCGAAGGCATCGCGTTGACCGGGATCAAAGGGTAGCGCCGCACGGAGATGGGGACGAAACAATGGTGAAGCCGGCCGTCGTCCTGCTCGGGACGCTCGATACTAAGGGACATGAATACGCCTACGTTCGCGATCTGCTCCTCGCCCGCGATGTTGACGTCCTGCTCGTCGATGCTGGCGTGCTGGGCGAACCATGGGCGCCGGCGGACATCGGCCGCGACGAGGTCGCCGCGGCCGCGGGCACGAGCATTGCCGCGCTGCGGGAACACGGTGACCGCGGCGAGGCGATCGCAGCGATGGCACGCGGGGCAGGTGAGATCGTAAACCGCCTGTTCACGGAGGGGCGAATGCACGGCGCGCTCGGTCTAGGCGGATCTGGTGGATCGACGCTCTTCAGCCAGGCGGTGCGACGATTGCCTGTCGGGGTGCCGAAACTGTTGGTCTCGACCGTAGCTGCCGGCGACACACGGCCGTATGTCGGCGCGACCGATCTGACCATGATGTACTCGGTGGTAGATATTTCCGGAATCAACCGGCTCTCGGAGCGGGTATTGAGCAACGCCGCGGGGGCGATAGCCGGGATGGCGCGAATGGCGGCGGACTTCGTCCCCAGCGCCGCCAGCAAACAGCTGGTCGGCGCGACCATGTTCGGCGTAACCACCGCCGGAGTCACCGCGGCGCGGGAACGGCTGGAAGAACTCGGGTACGAAGTTTTGGTCTTTCATGCGACCGGGACCGGTGGCGACACAATGGAGTCGTTGATCGAAGGCGGGTTCATCACGGCCGTGCTCGATATGACAACGACGGAACTGGCCGACGAATTGGCCGGCGGCATCTGCGCGGCCGCGCCACATCGATTGGAGGTGGCCGGCCGGCTCGGGATTCCGCAGGTCGTTTCACTCGGCGCGCTCGACATGGTCAATTTTGGGCCGATTGAAAGCGTGCCGGACCGATACACCACTCGTCACCTTTACAAACACAATTCGACGATCACGCTGATGCGGACGAACGTGGAGGAGAACGCCGAACTGGGCAAGCGGATCGCGCGGAAGCTGAATGCCGCAGAAGGTCCGCTCACCATCTTCATCCCATTGCGCGGCGTCTCCTCGGCGTCAACCCACGGACAGATCTTCGAGGACGAGGCAGCCGATGCGGCGCTGGTCGCGGCGTTGAGGGCGGATCTCGATCCCGCGATCGACGCCCGTGCCATGGATACCGACATCAACAATACCGACTTCGCCTACGCCATGGCCGACACGCTGCACGCACACGTTCAGACCTGGCATTCGGCCAGAGCAAACCTTCCTGGATGACGGACACAGCCAACGCTCGCCATGTCAAGGCAACCGCTCTTCTACGGGGTGACGTGCGGGTCCTTGCAATGCCATTGCCTCAACTCCGGCAGTGGTGGAGAGGGATCGCTCGATGCGCGTTCTGGTAACCGGCGGCAGTGGCCGGCTCGGCTCGTACGTGACGCGCGAATTGATTGCCCATGGGCACGCGGTCGTGAATGTCGACCAACGGCCATGCCCTGCCGGGTCCGCGCCGGCGCCGGGTTCTGACTACCAATACCGGGAGACCGATCTCGATGATGTCAGCCAGGTTGCCGGCGCGCTTGCCGGACGCGAGGCGGTGATCCATCTCGGCGCCATCCCGCGCGCGTACGGTCATGCCGAGGAGGTGTTCTTCTCGCGAAACACGCAGGCGACATTCGCTGTGTTGCAAGCCGCCAGTTTGCTCCATGTGCGCACGGCGGTCATCGCGTCCAGTCTGGCCACGCTTGGAATCGCGTACGGGCCACAGCCTACCCCACCCCGGTACGTGCCCGTCGACGATGGGCATCCACTTCTCTGCGCCGATCCGTACGGCCTCGGGAAGGAGATCGACGAACGCACCGGAGAAATGTTTCATCGCCAATCTGGGATGACGGTGCTAGCCTTACGCTTTCACTGGATTGCCCTGCCCGAGGAGGCCGTAACCGCCGCCGAACGAACGACGACGGACCCGGCACGAGGAACGAATGTGCTCTGGGGCTACATCGACATCCGGGACGCGGCGACCGTTTGCCGGCTTGGCGCTGAGGCTCGGGGCCTCGGGTTCGAGGCATTTGTGATCGCCGCGGGCGATATGTTGAGCACTACCCCGACCGCAGAACTCCTTGCGCGGTACGCGCCCGGGGTGGAGCGGCGAGTTGCAATTCCGGGCACAGCGAGCGCTTTTTCGGCCGCGAAGGCGCAGCGGCTGCTCGGGTTCACCCCCAACCATAGCTGGCGAACGCCGGGGGCAGAGTGAGGCGATATGAGGACGGACCTGGAGTACACAGAATGACGAGACCAACGCGAGCAGAGACATTGGAGCGGCTGCGCGTCCAGGTGGCCGCAGGGAAGGCGATCGTCGGCGGTGGGGCGGGCACGGGGTTGTCGGCCAAATGCGAGGAGGCCGGCGGGATCGATTTGATCGTGATCTACAACTCCGGCCGCTTCCGCATGGCCGGACGGGGGTCGATGGCCGGGCTGATGCCCTACGGCGATGCCAACGCGATCGTGCTCGAGATGGCGGCTGAGGTCTTGCCGGTCGTGAAACACACCCCGGTGCTGGCCGGGGTATGCGGGACCGATCCCTTCCGGATCATGCCGGTCTTTCTCCGCCAAATCAAGGAGCTCGGGTTCACCGGCGTCCAGAATTTTCCCACGGTGTGCTTGTTCGATGGGATCATCCGCGCCAACCTAGAAGAGACGGGGATGGGGTACGGACTCGAGGTCGAGATGATCCGCGTCGCGCGTCAGCTCGATCTGCTGACGACACCATATGCCGCCAACGAGGACGAGGCCCGGCAGATGGCAGCCGCCGGGGCCGACATTCTGGTTGCCCACATGGGCCTGACGACGAAAGGGATGATCGGGGCGAGCACGGCGCTGACGCTCGACGATGCCGTGGGGCGGGTGCAAGCGATCGCCGATGCGGCGAAGGAGGTCCAATCGGAAATCATGGTGATCTGCCACGGCGGACCGATCGCGGAACCGGCCGATGCGGAATATGTTCTGGCCCGCACGCGCGGGATTGCCGGATTCTACGGCGCGTCCAGTTTGGAGCGATTACCGGCCGAGCGGGCGATCACGGAAACCACACGACAATTCAAGGAGATGAGGAGAGGAGGAGGCAACGGATGAGCGGGAAAGCGGAACGCATCGACCCGGCGTCGATCACAACCTATACCTTCGATTGGGGGGTGGCCAAGTGGTTCGTCACCCCGAGCGGCAATGACGCTGAACTGACCTTCGGTGAAGTTGTGGTCATGCCGGGTGGTGGGCATGGTCGCCATAACCACGCAGATGCCGAGGAGATCCTCTACATTCTCTCCGGCGTGGGCGAGCAGGTGCTCGACGATGGCGCGCCCTTCCGCATCGGAGAAGGCGACACGATCTACATCCCGGAAGGTGTCTTCCACTCCACCTTCAACGTCGGCTGGGAACCGCTCCGCGTGCTGGCTCTCTACAATCCGGGCGGAGCGGAGAAAAAGCTGGCCGGTCTGCCCGATTTTCGGGAGGCGCCGGCCGGCGTGAATCCTGGCTGGACGCGAACTTAACTCCATAACAACGCTGGGTGGGCTGAGTGGTGTGATTGTAGTGATGACGCGTCCGGCGGCAGGGCCAATCCCATCAACGGCGGTGTTCGACGCCTGGGCGCTCGGCGCCATCTGGGGCGTCACCTTCCTGGTCATCCAGTGGGGATTGCGGGATGCCGGTCCAGTCACGCTCGGCGCGCTCCGTGTGTTGACGGGGGCGTTTGGCTTGCTCATCCTGGCGCGAATGCTTGCAAGACCGGTACCGAAATCGAGGCAGCCGCACCTGGAGATCGTCGCGGTTGGCGTGATCCAGGTCGGGTTGTTCGGGGCGCTGCTGAATATTGCACGGCGCGGCCCGGAGCCGGCCTGACGTCACTCGTGATCTTTAACCAACCGGCAATCGTCGCGCTCCTTGCGGTGGTCTTTCTGGTGGAACGCCTCCGGTTGGGCCAGATCGCCGGGATTGTTATCGGCATATGCGGTTTGGCGCTGGTGGTGGTCGGCCAGCATGGAAACGAGGCCGGCGTTTCCTGGGTCACGTATCCTTTGCTGCTTGGCGCGGCGGCATCATGGGCAATCGGTGCGGTGCGCTTCCGCCGGCTGCAACCGGCGCTGTCGTTTCTCTGGGCGGTCGCCTTGCAGACGGCATATGCGGCGGTGTTGTTCACCGTCGCCGCGGTTGTGAGCGAGGGACCTGACGTTCACACCATAGGGCGGCTGGTGCTCGTCGTTGGCTTCCTGGGTTTCGGCGCATCCGGTCTGGCCTATTTGCTCTGGTTCAGGTTACTAACCGGGCCAAGCGCGGTGACCGCGAGCACATCGCGCTTGCTGGTGCCACTCTGGGCAGTGGTGTTCGGACTCCTGCGAGGCGAGCAGTGGAATGCGACGGCCCAGGAAGAAGAAATCGCCACCATGGAAGCCATGCTCGACGAGCCATAGGTTGAGCTCCTGGCATCCACGGTTTCGAATCGCCACTCTGTGAAAGGAGGCCATCCCCGAGATGACTATCGACTTCGCTGAATTGCGCCGCGGCTCCATCTGGGTGCTCGTCGTAGCGTGTGCTGCTCTGCTGATTGGTTGTGGGGGGCAGGACGAGGTAGCAACTGACCGTGACGCCGTTCCAACAGTAACGCCTGGCTCCAACGACGAACTTCCCGCGGATATTGAATCAGCCAAGGTGACGATCACGGGCGGAGTGTTCGATGTCGATGAGCTCACCTTGAGTCAGGGACAGCCGACCGACCTCACCGTTGTCAATCACGATAACGATGCCTACACACTTGAAATCGAATCACTGGTCGCTGGCACTCCAATCGAGGCTGAAGCCACGACAGAGATCGGTTTCACAACGCCCGCCGCAGGGAAGTACACCGCTCGGCTGATCGCCCTGGATGGGACTATTGTCGATGAGTTGAGCGTCGTTGTGCTGGCGCCTGATGGCGCGACGACGTGATCCTCGTCGTCGACAATGGATCGTGCCACACCAGCACAGTCACGCGGCAGGCGCTGGCCGAACGAGCGGCCTGGCTGGAGGTCGTGCCGCTGTCCCGGTATCGTCCGGACCTCAATCCGAAGGAGCGGGAATGGCGGCTCCTCAAGCGGCGACCACCGCAGCCACCTGACCCCGACCTTGGGGGCCTTCGTGGAGGTCCTCATCGGCGGGCTGCGGCAGTTGGGAGGCGAGCGGTTTGATATTGTCGATGCCGTGCTGGACTGGTGGCTCGCCGGGCACCGCAAGGAGCCCACGGGACGACCGGCGGGTCGGCCCACCGGCGCCATGGATTCCCGCCCCCGCCAACGGCGTGACGCGAATTTAGCGGCACCTACTTAGGAGCCGTCGCGCTGTTCGCGCTGCTGGCATTCCTCGTGGTCATCCTCTGGTTCGCGCTCTAGATGATCACGCGAAGGATGACTCACGCGGCAGCGGATTGGTCCTAAATACCAGGACGAAACGCTCCAATCACTAACTGGCGTCACGAACTCCGATCTTGATCACT
>Ga0183260_10002753_pt1 | contig 14406 bp, 9 predicted proteins | sample AntDrymUQ4972206_2_FD_129768 | JGI IMG/M metagenome (GOLD analysis project Ga0183260, IMG submission 129768) | Polar desert sand microbial communities from Dry Valleys, Antarctica - metaG UQ497 (22.06) (version 2) (version 2) | ecosystem: Environmental > Terrestrial > Soil > Desert | place... | reverse complement strand
CGGTCCACTTCGGACGCCTGTTCCTCGACCGACAGGTTCTTGTGAATGACGCCGATGCCCCCTTGCTGCGCCATGGCAATGGCCAGCCTCGACTCGGTGACCGTGTCCATCGCGGCGCTGGCCAGGGGGACATTCAGCCGAATCTTCCGCGTGAACCAGGAGCTCACATCGACGTTGCTCGGCAGCACCGTCGAATGCCGCGGCACGAGCAGCACGTCGTCGAATGTCAGGGCCGTGGTCAGGCCGATGGCGATCTGGTCGGTGTTCAGGACATCCGTTCTGGTTTCCATGCGCTCCTCACGGCAGTTCCGGGCGGGATGACTGCGGGCCTAAAGCAAAAGGGCAGCAACCGTCGTTTGCTGCCCTTGTCTCCTGCTGCGATGGCGGCGCGCGTGAATCCCGCACGCTGCAGGTTCAGGCGCCATGACACTACTTGTACTTCTTGCCGCTCCCGCAGGGGCACGGGTCATTCCGGCCGGTTTTCGGTTCCTCGCGCTTCACCTGCCGGACCGTGTCGTCGCCCCCCGTGCGTGCCGGGCGCGGAGGTTCGGCGACGGCGCTTGCCGCGCCGCCTCCGCGGATCGCGCCGAAGGGGGATGCCGCGGGCGCTGTGGAGGGGCCGCTCATGGTGAGTTGCGCCGGCCGGCGCGCGGCAGGCTGACGGACCGGGGCCTTCGGGAGCCCGTCCTCGCCCGTTTCACTCACAACCGGCGTCAAGCGCCACAGGTAGCGGACGATCTCCTCTTCGATGCGATCCTTCATCGCGGTGAAAAGGGCAAAGCTCTCCTTCTTGTACTCGACGAGCGGATCCTTCTGGCCGTATCCGCGGAGGCCGATACCTTCCTTCAGGTGGTCGAGGCTGTAAAGGTGATCCTTCCACTGCGAGTCGACGATCTGCAGCATGATGTCGCGCTCGACCCGCCGCAGGATCTCCGTGGGAAGCATGGCTTCCTTGCGTTCGTACTTCCCGAGGATCGGACCCCACAGAGCGTCGCTCATCGCCTCCGCGCCCAGTCCTTCGATCTGGATCTCCGCAAGCTCCGCGACGTCGAGCCCGTAGATGTCTGCCACGGCTCCCTTCAGCGCCTCGTAGTCGTGTTCCTCCGGATCGACCTCGGCGCCCGCGTACGTCTCGACCGTGCTGTCGAGCAGTTCCTCGGCAAGGGTGAGGAGATACTCCCGCGTCTCCACCGTGTCTTCGTCGGTCAGCCGTATACGCCCCTCGAGCAGCTCGCGGCGCAGCGAGTAGACGCTCTCCCGCTGCTTGTTCATCACGTCGTCGTACTCGAGGAGGTGCTTGCGGACGGCGAAGTTCTGGGCCTCGACCTGCTTCTGTGCGCGGGCGATGGCGTTGGTCACCATCTTGTGCTCGATGGGCACACCCTCTTCCATCCCGAGCCGCTGCATGAGGCCCGAAATGCGGTCGGACCCGAAGATTCGCATCAGGTCGTCTTCGAGCGAGAGATAGAACCGCGAGGAGCCGGGATCCCCCTGCCGCCCGGCGCGGCCGCGGAGCTGGTTGTCGATTCGTCGCGCCTCGTGGCGCTCGGTCGCGATGATGTGCAGTCCGCCTGCGGCGACGACCTCGTCGTGCTCCGCGTCGGTCTGTTTCTTCAGCGCTTCGAATGCCTGTTCGTAGACCTGCCGCGGCGCCCTGTAGAAGTTGTCGAGATGGTAGAAGTAGACAAACTCCTCGTCGTCGACGAACTTTTCCTGCCCCTTGGGCAGCTTCTCGGCAAGCCCCTCGCCGAGCAGCTGCTGCCGGGCGACGAATTCCGGGTTGCCGCCCAGCAGAATGTCGGTGCCGCGGCCGGCCATGTTCGTGGCGATCGTCACGGTGCCCTTGCGCCCCGCCTGGGCCACGATCTCCGCTTCCTGCGCGTGATACTTCGCGTTCAGGACGACGTGTTTGATGCCGCGAAGCTTGAGCAGCTTCGACAGGCGTTCCGACTTCTCGATCGAGACGGTGCCGACCAGAACGGGCCGCCCCTGCTGCTGCTTCTCGATGATGTCGACGACGATCGCCTCGAACTTCTCCCGCTCGGTGCGATAGACGGTATCCGGTTCCTCGATGCGCTTCAGCTCGCGGTTGGTGGGCGCCACCATCACGTCGAGCTTGTAGATCTTGTGGAACTCCGGCGCCTCTGTATCGGCCGTGCCCGTCATCCCCGAGAGCTTCGCGTATTTCCTGAAGTAGTTCTGGAAGGTGACCGTAGCGAGCGTCTGGTTCTCGCGCTCGATCTTGACCTTCTCCTTGGCCTCGACAGCCTGGTGAAGACCGTCGCTCCAGCGCCGGCCCGGCATCAGGCGTCCCGTGAACTCGTCCACGATCACGACCTGGCCGTCCTTGATCATGTAATCGACGTCGAGACGGAAGATCGAGTGCGCCCGCAGGGCCTGATTCACGTGATGGAGCAGGGGCATGTTGGCCGGGTCGTAGAGCCCCCCCGGCTGCAGCCGGTGCTCCAGCATCTTCTCGGCCTTGGCCATGCCGCTCTCGGTCAGGGTGACCGTCTTGTGCTTTTCGTCGACGATGTAGTCGCCCGTTTTTTCGAGCTCCTCGCGATCTTCCGCCTTCACGTCACCGCGCGTCGTGCGGCCGCGGGTCAGCCTCGGAATGATGCGATCCACCTCGTAGTAGAGATCCGTGGACTCCTCGGCCGGACCCGAAATGATGAGCGGAGTGCGCGCTTCGTCGATGAGGATGCTGTCGACTTCGTCCACGATCGCGAAGTTGTGCCCCCGCTGCACGTAGTGCGTGAGGTCGAACTTCATGTTGTCGCGGAGGTAGTCGAAGCCGAACTCGTTGTTCGTGCCGTAGGTGATGTCGCACCCGTAGGCGGCCTGCCGCTCCTGATCGTTCAGCTCGTGCTGGACGACACCGACGGTCATGCCCAGGAAGCGGTAGATGCGTCCCATCCACTCCGAATCGCGACGCGCCAGGTAGTCGTTGACCGTCACGACGTGGACGCCCTTGCCTTCCAGGGCGTTCAAGTACGCCGGGAGGGTGGCGACGAGGGTCTTGCCTTCGCCCGTCTTCATCTCGGCGATCCGGCCGCGGTGCAGCACGATTCCGCCGATGAGCTGAACATCGAAGTGCCGCATGTTGAGCGTACGGCGGCCAGCCTCGCGGACGACGGCGAACGCCTCCGGCAGGAGGTCCGCGAGCGTCTCGCCAGCGGCGAGGCGCTCGCGCAGCATCCCCGTCCTCCCGCGCAGCTCCTCGTCCGACAGCGCCTGGATTTCCGGTTCCTTCGCGTTGACGAGCGAGACGAGCGGACGAATGCGCTTCAGCTCACGCTCGTTCTGGGTGCCGATGACCTTGGCGAGGAGGGTGTCGAGAATCATTCGGAGAACCGCACGGGCAACCTCCTGATTCTATCGCTGAAGGGCAGTCGTGTCGAACGGATGACGCGGGGGGAGGAAGGAAGGGAAGGGGGAAAGGGAGAAGGGAAAATCAGCGGCCAGCGTCCTGCGAGCCGAGCAGTCTGAGCGGATTGGCGGGACGGTCGTTCAGCAGCAGCTCGTAGTGGAGATGGGGGCTAGTCGAGCGTCCGGTCGAGCCGACGTAGCCGAGCACGTCACCCTTCTGAACGAGCTGCCCCTCCGATACCGCGAACTTGGACAGATGCCCGTAGCGCGTGCCAATGCCAAACCCATGCTCGAGGACGACAAGGTTCCCGTAATTCCCCATGGACCGCGCGGTCACGACCGTCCCATCGGCCGTGGCCCTGACGGCGTGTCCGGCATCGGCAGCGATGTCGATGCCGGTGTGAAAATCAGCCAGGCCGGTAAACGGATCCTTCCGGGTGCCGAAGGAAGAGGAGAGCCAGCCGGCGACAGGCCAGATTGACGGGGTCGCCGCCGCCAGGGCCTCCCGGCGCTCGACACCGGACCTGGCATGGTCCAGCCTCCGCTCGATGATGTGCAGCACGTCCCTCAGCAACCCGAAAGCAGGATCCCCCGCACTCAACACGGCAAGCGGCGTCGATAGATCGCCCGTCGAGGAGCCGCCTCCCATGGCCCGCCGGGTGATGGACGGGGGCAGCCGGCCGATCGCTCGTGCGGTCTCCGGCTCCAGGGCCGCCCGTGCCCCGAGCGCCTCGGCAGATGCCTGAAGGGCCGACACCTGCGCCACCAGCTCGGTCGTGGCCTCACGGTAGCTCGTGTTTTCCAGTTCGAGCTCGCTGTTCTTCCGCAGCAGGTCCGCAACGAGGGCTCTGCTGCTCCAGGAGGCGCCAATGGCCACCAGCACCGGCATTCCGGCGAGCAGCACGAGGACCGGGATCAACAGCCGCAGGTCGATCGAAAAGTGGAGCGGGCCCGACTCTGAAGACCGGGCAAATGTGATGAGTGGTCTCTTTCGCATCTCGTGGAGGCTGAACAGGATCCGGCGAACTTTACACACATGGCCTGTCGGCGTCAATCGGACCTGGCATTAGGGATATTCGTGGTAGAGGGTGGGACAGCGGGACGGCCCTGGCTGGATAGGAGATTGCAACATCTCCTGGCAACCCGGTTTGTAGGTTCGTCTGAGCAGCCGGGATGATAAACTTGGGTAGCGGGTGAGGAAATGAGGGTAATTTTGGTGTTGATGCTCTTGGTGCTGGCGGTGGGCACCGGGCTGGCGTACGGGAATGACGGCATTACGCATACGGTGGCGGCCCTCGGCGGGAAAGCCCTGAGCCAGCCGGCGGCGTTACTGCTTTCGGGCGGTTTCCTGATTGTCTTCGCGGGTGCGGTGAGGCGGTTTACCTTCGATACACGGCCGGGTGTTAATTCGAGCTGGTGGGCGAACCGGGAGCACCGGTGAGCAGTATGGGTAGCCTCCTCTGAGGTAGCATCGGCTGTCAGTCGATGAACCCAGGTCTTTCTTCCTCTGTCTATCGGGCGGCCGCTGCCGCCCTTGTCGTGGCTGGCGCGATTGGCTGGTTGTACGCCGACGCGTTCCCTGCGCTGGTCCGGCAGTGGGCCAACGACGAAGACTACTCCCACGGGTTCTTCGTCATCCCGCTCGCCGGGTACTTCGTCTGGGAGCGGCGCGAGGCTTTGCGGCGCGCCCCTTTCGAGCAGACCACCCTCGGGCTGCTGGTGCTTGCCTTCAGCTTGCTTTGCTTCGTCGCCGGGCAGTTTGGTTCCGAACTGTTTCTGACGCGGGTGTCCCTGATTGGTGTGCTGGGCGGGCTGGTCCTGTTTCTTGCCGGCCGCCAGCACTTCAGGATCCTTGCCTTTCCTCTGGCTTTTCTCCTGCTGATGGTCCCGCTGCCGGCCATCATCTTCAATCAGGTGGCCTTCCCCCTACAGATTCTGGCCTCGCAGGTAGGGGAGACGGTGATCTCGGCGGCGGGCGTCCCGGTGCTCCGCGAGGGGAACGTGCTCCTTCTGCCTGGCCGGGCGCTCGAGGTCGCCGAGGCCTGCTCGGGTATACGCTCCCTCATGTCCCTCCTCATGCTCGCGATCGTCCTCGGCTACTTCACGGAACCACGTGCCGGGGCACGCGTCGCCATCGCCCTTGCTTCCGTCCCGATTGCTGTGGTCGCGAATGCCACCCGTGTAGCGGGGACGGGTCTTGCCTCCTACTGGATCAGCCCGGCGGCGGCTGACGGCTTCTTTCACACGTTCTCCGGCTGGCTGATGTTCGTTGTCGCGCTCGGCGGACTGCTGGCGTTCCATCGGGCCCTCGAGCTGGCGCGCGCCCGCTGGAGACGGCCGGCAGGTGTGGCATGGTGATCCGGGCGCTCGTGGCCGGGGCGTTGATCCTGATGGCGGGACTATACGCGAACGGCGCCACCGGGCCTGAGTTGACACCCCCGCGTCTGCCGCTTGCCGCCGCTCCGATGACATTCGGGCCGTGGACCGGCCATGACGCGACCCCCTTTGCCGACGACGTGCTGGATCAGCTCGGGGTGGACGACTACATTCACCGTCGCTACAGCACCGCAGGAGGGGCCCCGGTTTCCGTCTACGTCGGCTACTACGCGAGCCAGCGGCAGGGAGACACGATCCACTCTCCGCAGAACTGCCTCCCCGGGGCAGGCTGGCGTTCGGTGTTCGCCGACCGCGCGACGATCCCCCTGGGTAGCTCGGAGATTCCGGTGAACCGATTCGTTATCCAGAAGGGGCTGGATCGACAGGCCGTCTTCTACTGGTATCACGGTCGTGGACGAGCCGTGGCCAGCGAGTTCGCCAACAAGGGGTGGCTGATGCTCGACGCCGCCCGGCTCCACCGGACCGACGGGGGTCTCGTCCGCCTGATCACCCCGATCACTGATACCGCCGACGCCGCATTCGACAATCTGGCCGCGTTCAGCACCCTGCTCGTTCCGCAGTTGAGCGAACATCTGCCATGACCGAGCCCCGCTCATGCTCACGTCTGGCGTGCGCGCTGCTCGTAGCAGTCGTGGCCCATGCCGGCTGCTCGAGGGACCCCGAGGCGAGCGCCCGGCGTGACGCCGCCAGCGGGGATGCGTACGTCGCCCGGAAGCAGTACGACGAAGCCATCATCGAATACCGGAAGGCGCTGAAGGCGACTCCGCACGTGGCGGCTCTGCACCACAAACTGGGGCTCGCGTACGAGGAGTCGGGTGATCCTGCCAGGGCTTACGCCGAGTTCACCCGCGCAGCGGATCTGGATCCCACGAACCTCGACGCGCAGATCCGCGCAGGCACGCTCCTGCTCGTGAACCGCGAGTTCGAACAGGCGCGTGTACGGGCACAGCTCGCCATCGATGCGGATCCCAGCCATGCGCCCGCGCACATCCTGCTCGGGAACGCGCTGGCCGGCCTCAACGAGACCGGACCGGCGCTCGAACAGATCGAGCAGGCCATCGCGCTCGATCCCTCGAATGCGCCCGCCTGGACGGCGCTCGGCGCGGTCAACTTCATGGGGGGCCGTCGCACGGAAGCTGCCGAGGCGTTCCGGAAGGCGGTCGCGCTCGCCCCCTCTTCGGCCGACGTGCAGCTGGCGCTCGCGAATTTTCAGTGGGCCAGTGGAGATGCGAGGGCCGCCGAGGGCACCTTGAAGCGCGCTCTCGAACTCGAGCCCGAGAACACGTCCACGCATCGCGCCCTCGCGCTGCTGTATTTGACCACGCGGCGGCCGGCCGACGCGGAGACACACTTCAAGGCCCTGGCGACCGACTCCGCCGGGCGGCTGGCGCTGGCGGACTACTATCTCGGCACCGGCAGGAACAAGGATGCCCTGGCGGTCCTCGATGAACTCGAGCGATCGAGCGACAAGGACGCCTCTGGCGCCGCACGGCTGCGCAAGGCGGCGCTGTTCCATGGCGACGGGCGCAAGGACGAGGCCTACGGCATCCTCAACGCGCTCATCGCAGAACGGCCGCGGAACGCCGAGGCGCGGATCACAAAAGCTCGGTTGCTGCTCACGGATGGCGGGGCGGCCGACGAGGCCCTGGCAGAGGCGCGCGAGGCCGTCAAGGCGGATCCGACACTGCCCGCCGCGCACTACACGGCGGGGCTTGCCGCGCTGGCGACGAAGGACCTGACGGCGGCGGAGCGGGCGTTCGACGAGGTGACCCGAATCAGCCCGCGTGCGGCGGCAGCCCAGTACCAGCTCGCCCGGCTTCGGCTTGCCCGCGGCGACTCGGGGCGGGCGGTCTCGGCCGCCGAGCAGGCTGCAAAGGATCGCCCAGACGATGCGCAGGTTGCGGTGCTGTTGTCGCAGGGGCTGCGAGCCCAGGGGGACCTGGAACGTGCCGGCCGCGAACTCAATACGCGGCTCGTGCGCCAGCCTGACTCCGTGCCGCTCCATCTGGAAATGGGTTCGCTGGCGCTCCAGCGTCGTGACGCCGCCGCGGCGCGGAAGTCCTTCAACGAAGCGTTGCGGGCCGCACCCGACCTGTTCGAGGCGCGGAGCGGCCTCGTCGCAGCGGATCTGCTCGAGGGAAAATCCGCGGCAGCGCGCGCACGCATCTCCCAGTGGCAAGCGGCGAAGAGCGGATCGGCTGATCCTGCATTGCAGGTGCTGGCGGCCCGCGTCGAACTGGCGGCCGGCGATATGCCCGCTGCCCAGGCCATGCTCGAACGGGTGATCGCGGCCGACGCATCCCAGCTCGAGGCCTACGAGCTCCTGGGGCGCGCGTACGCCTCGCAGGGGCGCGTGGACGACGCCATCGTGCAGTATGAGGCGCTGGCCGGGCGATCCCCTGGCGCCGTGGCAGGCGCAAAGACGATGGTCGGGATGCTTCAGGAGGCGCGCAAAGACCAGGCGGCTGCGCAGTCTGCCTACGAGCAGGCGCTTGCCGCCGACGCCCGTGCCGGCGTGGCGGCGAACAACCTCTCCTGGATGTATGCGGGCAGTGGCCGCCTCGACGATGCCCTGCGGCTGGCCACCGTTGCCAGAGAATCGCTCCAGGGGCGGCCCGAGGCGGAGGATACGCTCGGGTGGGCTTACCTCCAAAAGGGGCTCGCCGCGCAGGCTCTCGCCTCCTTCGAGCGTGCCCGTGAACGGGCGCCGAAGAATCCGGTGTATCACTACCACGTCGGGCTCGCCTACCTGAAGCTTGGCGATGACGAGCGGGCGGGGGTGGCGCTGTCGAAGGCCCTCGAGCTGCGCCCCGATTTCGCGGGCGCGGCCGATGCACGTGCCCAGCTCGCCGCGCTCCCGTCCTCGACCGCGAAGTAGGCCGCGCCTATACCCCCTGCCGGCTGGCGGTATCAGCTGCCCGGGTTGCCTGGGTTCGGTGTCACGCAGGTTGGAAAGAAAATTGGCTGAGGTTGCGTTTTCCGGCGACTTGCCTTCTAAATAGGGGTGAGGAGAAGTCACCTATGTCACGCGTTGTTCTCGCATGCGCCCTTGCTACCCTGATTCCGCTCACCGCGCGGGCCGAACCTGTCTCCATCGCACTGCACAGCGCCAGTGGCGGGTTTTCGGCAACGGGTGGCACCTCCGCGGATGCCGCGATCATCGACCTGGGGCAGGTGTTTCTTCCGAACGTCGGCTCCATGGGCACGTTCCTCTTCAGCAATCTCTGGACGTGGCAGGATTACCGCGTCGGATTCGACCTGGGGCTCGGCAGCGGGGTCAGCGGCGTGCGCCTCGAGATCTTCGATCCTCTGGGTGACGGAGACGATGGGGCCGACCCGGCGGCCCAGCCGTGGTATGTGCCGGCCGGCTACTCCACCTCGAACAATGACGACGGGTTCAGCTTCGCACAGCATTCGGCTTTGACCCGGAGCGCGACGTTTGCCGGAGGGGCGGCGTCAGTCGTTGCCGACGAGTCCACGCACCGCGGTGACATCCTCATGTTCAGCGGGTTGTCCGGCGCCGAGGATGCGCGAGTGGCGTTCGGCGTCCGCGACAGTCCTGGCAATCGTTCGTTCCTGCTGCACATCAGCGGCATCGGCTCCGAAGAGATGATGCCGACGCCCGAACCGGCCTCCATGGTTCTTCTGGGGACCGGACTCGCGGCAGTTGCCGGTGCGGTTCGCCGCCGCCGGCGTGCTGCGGCGAAGCTCGGGGCAGCCGAGTAAGCCAGCCCTCGACCTGTCTCCTCCTCGACCCAATACAGGATTCTCGCCGCGCGGCTCGCCGCGCGGCGGTTTGCCTGACACCGGCGCTTCTCCCCAGCCGTGTACGGCGGCGACGCTCCTCCCCTGCGCCGATTGCTCCAATCCGCCCTGGACCTCACCTACTTCGGCTGGGTGCGCCCGAGTCCGGTCCGTTCACCCCTCCCCTCTGAATTGCAGCGCCTCGCCAAGGTGTCCGGCCGAGACGCTGTCGCTGGCGTCCAGATCGGCGATCGTCCTGGCGACCCGCAGCACGCGATCGAAGCCACGGGCGGAGAGCGCCAGCCTGGTGATGGCCTTGTCCAGTAATCGCCCCCCCTCCGAGTCCAGGCGGACGCGGGCGCGGAGGCTCCGCCCTTCGAGCCGGACGTTCAGCCGGCCATCCCGCTCCAGTTGCCGGTTCCGCGCAGCGATGACGCGCGTCCGGATGGGCAGGGACGCTTCGCCATCTGCCCTCTCCTGAAGTTGCCGCGGGGACAGCGCGCCTACCGGGACCGACAGATCCATCCGGTCGCGGAGCGGACCCGAGAGCCGCCCGCCGTAACGCTCCACCTGCTGCGGCGTACACCGGCAGGGGCGAAGGCCGTCCCCGGCATGACCGCACGGACAGGGGTTCATCGCTCCAATGAGCATGAACGCAGCCGGGAAGGTCGAGGTGCGCGCCGCACGAGCGATGCGGACCACCCCTTCTTCGAGAGGCTGCCGCAGCACTTCGAGCACGTGCCGGCTGAATTCCGGCATCTCGTCGAGCAGCAGCACGCCGTTGTGCGCGAGGCTGATCTCCCCCGGCCGGGGAAGGGCCCCGCCGCCAACCAGGGCCACGTCGGACACCGTATGGTGAGGCGCCCGGAAAGGCCGCGTCGTCACGAGGCCGGTTCCGTGCTGTACAAGCCCGGCCACTGAGTGGATCGCGGTGACCTCGAGCGCCTCGTCGAATGTCAGCGGCGGAAGGATCCCGGCGACTCGGCGCGCCATCATCGTCTTTCCGGCGCCCGGTGGGCCTATGAGGAGCGTATTGTGCCCGCCGGCGGCCGCGACCTCCAGTGCCCGGCGAGCAAGTGGCTGCCCGTGCACGTCGGCAAAATCGGGCGGCGGAGCCGCGTGGACGGTCACCTGGGGTGGCGCTGCTCCAGCGGATTCGAAGCCGTCCGGATCGTTGAGTGCGCCAACAGCCTCGGACAGGGACCGTACCCCGAACAGCCGCAGCCCCGACACCACCGCGGCCTCGCGGTAGTTGATGTAGGGCAGCAGCAGCGCTGGCACGCCGTCGCGGCGGGCGGCCGCTGCCACCGGAAGCACCCCGCGGGCCGACCCGATGCCCCCGTCGAGCGACAGCGCACCAATGAGCACCACATCATCTATATGGCGGCGGGTGATCAGACCGGCGGCGGCAAGCACGCCCACGGCGATAGGCAGGTCGAACGAGGTCCCCTCCTTGCGCAGGTCGGCAGGGGAGAGATTCACCGTGATGCGGTGGGTCGGGAACTCGAAGCCGGAATTGCGGATGGCGCTTCTGACACGGTCGCGGCTTTCGCGGATCCCGGCGTCGGGCAGGCCGACCATGGTGAAGGCGGGCAGACCGAAGGAGACGTCCACCTCCACATGGATCGGCGAGGCTTCGATCCCGTAGACGGCAGCCGTGCGCACGCTGGCGAGCATGCGTAGTCTGGTGCAAAGAGCACCGCCAGCGCAGTTGTCTGGGAATTCCGCGCGTTCCCCGTTTAAGGACGCAGGTTCTGCACGCCGCGCGGGAGCGGAAGTACGCGGATTATCGAGCCTTGACCGTCAGCCGATCCCCGACGGCAATGTGGCTGCCGGTGAGCCGGTTCAGGTCCTGGAGATGTGCAACCGTCGTGTTGAACAACCGCGCGATTGACGAGAGCGTGTCTCCGCGCTTGACGAGGTAAACGACCGGTGCAGGCTCCGATTGACGGCCGGTCGTCGCCACAGTGGCCGTACCGCCGATGCTGCGGGAAGCAACGACTGTCGGCGCGGGGCGCTCCGTGCGGGCCGCAAGGAGCGTCGCCGGGGCACGCGGGATGATGAGATCCTGCCCGGCGCGGAGCCGGGAGGCGACGCCCAGATGATTGGCTTGCGCGAGGTCGACACGATTGACCTTCAGCTTGCGGGCGACGGTGGCCAGCGTATCTCCCGGCCTGACCGTGTACCAGTTCAGCGCGCCAAGATCGGCGGGAGTCGCAGACGCGAGCCGCGCCGCCAGCCTCTCGCCTGTTCCGGCGGGAACCTTCACTTCGTAATTGGGATGCTTGACGGGGGTGGTCCAGCGGCGAAGCTCGGGGTTGAGCGTCTGAATCTCGTCGATGGTGGTGCCTGTCCACTCCGCAACGCGGCGGAGATCCACGGCGCGCGGAACCGAGACCTTGTCGTACGTGACCGGGTCGGCATCAACCCCCTCGAGCCCATATTGGGCCGGGTTCTTCGCGACGATGATGGCGGCCAGGATCAAGGGGACGTATTCGCGCGTTTCGCGGGGAAGGTGGGTTTGGGAGGCCGACAGGGACCAGAAATCCTCGTCGCCCGTCTTGACCATGGCCCGCTGAAGCCGGCCGAGGCCGCCGTTGTAGGCGGCCAGCACCAGGTGCCAGTCGCCGTTGAACATCTTGTGCAGGGTCTTCAGGTATTTCGCCGCCGCCACGGTGGCCTTCTCGGGATCGGAACGCTCGTCGATGTACCAGTCGGTCTGCAAACCGTGATCTTTCGCCGTGGCCAGCATGAACTGCCATGGCCCCTTGGCGCTTGCCTTCGAGAGGGCGTTCATCTTGAAGCCGCTCTCGATGACCGGAATATAGGCCAGATCCAGGGGCAGCCCCTCCGCGCGGAAGACGTTCTGAATCATCGGCAGGTATTTGGAACCGCGGACGAGGCTTTCCTGCACGTAGTCCCGCAGCCGCCCCGTCAGGAGCTCCACGGCGGCCAGCACCTTGGCGTTCTGGGGGATGGGCACGTCGTACTCGGTGAGGGCCAGGTCAGCCTTGACTGCTTCCGCGGTCTCGGCATCGGCATCCGGGAACGTTGCAATGGCCAGAATCTCGTCGAGCGACGCCGGCTCGGTCTTCGCTTCGGAAAACCCGTCCCCCTGGGCGAGGGCCGTCACTTCGTGTGCGTTGATGCGGTCGATGAGCCTGTCGAAGTGTTCCCGCATCCGGGCGTCCGCGCGTGCGCCATACGGGGACTCCAGCAGTACATCCACCGCGCGGTCGAATTCCACCCGCGCACGCTCCAGGTGCCCCATCTTCAGCTCGCGCTCGCCGTCCTCGAAATGCTTCCGGGAGACTTCGATGAGGGTGATGACCGGGTCCGGCAGCGGAGTGACGGGCTGGATTTGGGGCACTGACGGAGAGGCCGCCGCCGTCGGAGCTTTCCGTGTCTTTGGATTGGAACCACAGGCTGACACCGCTATGGCGGCAGCCGCGAGGTAGACGACCGGCGAGACAAACAAGGCACGACTGCGCATTTGGGCGCTCCCGCGAGGGCGTCGTGGCGACCAGGGTGCGGTGCGCCACGTGGGACCCTGTTGAGGACGCCCCCCGGCCGGGGGGCTCCTGTTTCTCTACCGCCTGTCGACCGTGCTGCCGACGGCGAGCTTCGAATCCGCCGAACACCGCCGGCAACGACCGGACGGCTGGAGGAAACCCGGGTACAGCTGGGACGAACAGATTAGCACCCGCACCTCAGCCTGGTCAAACATACGGCCAACGAACCCAATCATATGGCGGCAGGGCATCAGCGTGGCCAGGCAGCCTGGACGAACAGCCGGTGCTGCTCTCCGAGATCCCTCGCAGCCGGAGTCACAATCGACCGCTCACTGATGGTGATCTTCCGGCCGTGCCTCACCGCCTGGCGCACATCGTCTTCGCACACGAACTCGGCCGGTTTCTCCGGGAGCGGGGGGGCAACCGCTGACGGGCCGCTCCCGGCAGGTCGGGCCGACGGGGGAGGAGGAGGAGCGGCATAACCCCTGGACGCGAGGAACTGATCGATCCGCCGGGCGAGCGTTTCGGCCGCCAGTCCCGAGGGAGGCGGCGGGACAGGCGCCTTGGGCAGGCCCGGCAAAGGGGCAGGCGCGGCGACACCGGACGAGGGTTGATGCCTGACGGCAGCCGGGGTGATCTCGTACGCGATCCGCTTGATGTTCAGCAGGTGGCGGGGTGAGATGTTGTCCGACGTGATGTTCCCGCCGTAGCCGCCGCACCCCAGCGTCATTGCGGGATCGAGACCGGTTGTCAACCCGATGGAGCCATGGGTGGTAGGGGAGTTCACCACTATTCTGTAGGCCGGCTTCTTGAGCCCGAACTGCAGGATGATCTCGTCGTTCCGGCTGTGGATCGACATCGTGTGACCCATTCCCCCGTAGCGCAGGATCTGCTGGCACCGCTCGCAGCCCTCGCGCCAGTCGCTCACGACATAGAAGGAGAGGACCGGACAGAGCTTCTCGAGCGAGAGCGGGTAGTCGCGTCCGACGCCCGTGAGCTCGGCGATGAGCACACGGGTCCCTTCGGGTACCGAGATCCCGGCCGCGGCGGCAATCGCAGTGGCGGGACGGCCCACAAGCTTCGGGTTCGGCAGCCGCTGCGGAGTGACAAGAGCACGGCCGACCGCATCGATTTCCGCGGCTGAGAGGAAGTGCGAGCCGTTTGCCTTGAAGGCGCGCTTCACTTCCTCGGTGATGGGGGCATCGACCACAACGGAGTTTTCTGACGAACACAGAACCCCGTTATCGAAGGTCTTGCCGGTCACGATGTCGCGGACCGCTTTCGGGATGTCGGCGCTGCGCTCTATATAGGCCGGGGCGTTGCCGGGGCCGACGCCGTAGGCCGGCTTGCCTGCGCTGTAGGCCGCGCGCACCAGACCCAT
>Ga0183260_10002752_pt1 | contig 14406 bp, 14 predicted proteins | sample AntDrymUQ4972206_2_FD_129768 | JGI IMG/M metagenome (GOLD analysis project Ga0183260, IMG submission 129768) | Polar desert sand microbial communities from Dry Valleys, Antarctica - metaG UQ497 (22.06) (version 2) (version 2) | ecosystem: Environmental > Terrestrial > Soil > Desert | place... | reverse complement strand
TGCTGTCGCCAACGCAGCGGTCCAGTAGTGCCCGTCCGGCGGCGTCCGTACGCGCCGCGGTGCGGGCCAGCAGCACGGTGCGCTTGCCCTCGCGCAGGTCGTCGCCGGCCGGCTTGCCGGTCTCGCCCGGATCGCCGAACACGCCGAGGACGTCGTCGCGCAGCTGGAAGGCCACCCCGACTGGCTCTCCGTACGCAGCGAGTGCTGCCAGCAGCGCCGGGTCGGCGCCGCCGAGCGCGGCGCCCACGTGCAGCGGGCGCACCACCGTGTAAGACGCGGACTTGAACCGGACCACCCGCAGCGCCAGCTCCTCGTCGCCGACGCCGGCTACCTGGCTGACCAGGTCGAGGTACTGCCCGGCAGTCACCTCGGTGATGCAGAGGTCGAACAGCGGCGCGGCATGATCGACCGTTGCCGGCGCGAAGCCGCTGTCGCGCAACAGCTGGTGCGCCCACGCGAGCAGCAGGTCGCCGAGCAGCACCGCGGCGCCGGCGCCGTACCTGGCCCGGTCGCCGCTCCACCCGGCCGCCTCGTGCCGCCGTTCGAACGCTCGGTGCGCCGCCGGTCGGCCACGACGGGTGTCGGAGGCGTCCATCAGGTCGTCGTGGACGAGGGCGCTGGCCTGCAGCAGCTCGAAGGCGGCCGCCGCACGCACCGCCCGTACGTCCTCGGGGTCGCCGCCGGTCGCCTGCCAGCCGGCCAGGCAGAACCCCGGGCGCAACCGCTTGCCGCCAGACACCGCGACCGTTGCCTCGTCGACCAGCGCCACCGCCTCGCCGTCGATCGACTCGAGCAGCCGTCGTCTGGTCGCAAGGAACTCGGTGAGCTGTTCCTCTACCTGCTGCACCCGGTGAGACTAGCCACCGGACGTCGCCGCGACTCCTACGCTGGCGGCATGGTGCCGCCAGCCACGCGTCCGGTGCGGCCGCGGCTTCCGGACGTGTTCGCGTCCGGTCGTCGGTCGTTCTCGTTCGAGTTCTTCCCACCCCGCGACGACGCGGGCGAGCGCCGGCTCTGGACCACCATCAGGCAGCTCGAGCCGTTACGACCCACCTTCGTGTCGGTGACGTACGGCGCCGGGGGCTCCACCCGCGACCGCACGGTGCGCATCACCGGGCGGATCGCCACCGACACCACGCTGCGTCCGGTCGGGCACCTGACCTGCGTCGGTCACGTCGTCGACGAGCTGCGTCGCGTCGTCGGGCAGTACGCCGACGCCGGCGTGCGCGACCTGCTGGCGCTGCGCGGCGACCCGGCGGGCGGTCCGGGCACGCCGTGGGTCTCGCACCCCGGTGGGATCGACCGCGCCGTCCACCTGGTCGAGCTGGTCCGGTCGCTGGGTGACTTCACCGTCGGCGTCGCGGCGTTCCCCGAGAAGCACCCCGAGGCGGCCGACCTCGAGAGCGACGCCGCGATCCTGGTGGCAAAGGCACGAGCCGGAGCCGACTACGCGGTCACTCAGCTGTTCTTCCGGCCCACGGACTACCTCGAGCTGGTCGAGCGGGTACGCGCGCTTCGCTGCGACATCCCGATCGTGCCGGGGATCATGCCGATCACCAACCTCGCGCAGGTCCAGCGGATGGTCCGGCTGTCCGGGTCCGCCGTGTCGGACGCCGTCGTCGAACGGCTGGCGCCGTACGCCGACAACCCCGCGTCGGTCCGTGCAGCCGGGGTCGAGCTCGCGATCGAGCTGTGCGGCCGGTTGCTCTCCGAGGGCGCCCCGGGGCTGCACTACTACACGCTGAACACGTCCACAGCGACCCGGGAGATCCACGCCGCGCTGAACGTGCCGGTCTGAAGCCGAGGTTTGACCGGCCCGTGCAACAGGCCGCGCGGTGTGGTGGCAGGGCAAGCAGGGCTGGATCCGCACGCCCGCGGACGCGGAGACGCTCGTCCGGTCGCGTGGGGCCGGCGTGGTGCCGAAGCCCGCACCGAGATCCCGGTGTACGGCCGGGCCTACCCGGAGGAGTCGGCCTACGAGATCCCGTACCAGACGGTGACGCCGCTGCAGCACATGACCAAGGCCGGGCAGTCCTACGCGGTCGCCGACGCCGACCCGCAGACGAACTACTACTACGCCAAGTCGTACGCCGACAGGATCCCCGACGACCACACCGTGGTGAACGGGGGCGACCGCTACTACCAGATCTGGTTCGGCCACCGCTTCGCCTACGTGCGCGCTGGGGACGTGCGCCTCCTCGGCGACTGACGCAGCGACCCTTCTACGTCCCTATGGAAGTGCCGGGTACGGCCGTGGTTCAGCCGTCGTCGTTGGCGTCCTCGTCCTCCTGGCCGACGACCTCGAAGTTCTCGTCGAGCTGCACGTCGACCTGGCTGCCGTCGGTGCGAGTCACCTCGACCTCGTACTTGCTCTCCTCGTCGTTCACCTCGGTCCCGCTGACGGTGCCTCCGCCCGCCGCGGCGAGCGCGGCTTCCTCGGCCTGTGCTTTGGCTGCCCCGGTGATCGGGGCCTCGGTGGCGTCGTCGTCGTCGTTCGCGGCGACGGCTCCGGTCCCGGCTCCGACCGCGAGTGCGGCCGCGGCTCCAGCGATGGCGATCTGGGTGCGGCGCTTCATGGTTGCCTCCTCGTTCAGTGTCTCAGTGACCTGCCTCAGTACGTAAGACCGTACGAGCCGGTCGCTGACAGGACGCTGAACCCGGCCAGCCAGCTCAGCCGGTCGGGTCGGCCGGCAGCAGAACCTCGAGTCGAGCACCACCGTCAGGTGACGCGGACACCTCGACCCGGCCGCCGTGTGCCCGCGCCACCGCCTGCACGATCGACAGTCCGAGGCCGGCGCCGCCCGCGTCCCGGGCCCGCGCGTCATCGAGGCGCACGAACCTCTCGAGCACCCGCCCGCGGTCGGCTGGTGCGATGCCCGGCCCGTCGTCGTCCACCACCAGCCGCACCTCACGCCCGCCGTTCGGCCCCGGCACCTCGGTGAGACCTACCTTTACGGTCGTACGGGCGTGCCGCGCGGCGTTGTCCACCAGGTTGCCCACCATCCGGTGCAGCAGCAGCGCGTCCCCGCGGACCCGTCCCGCCGACACCGACGACACGTCGAGTCGAGCACGCGCGTCGGCGCGAACCCGCGCGGCCTCCTCCAGCACCAGGTCGTCGAGGTCGACGGGCCGGCCGCCCTCGGTCAGCCGCCCCTCGTCGCTGCGGGCGAGCAGCAGCAGGTGCCCGACGAGCTGCTCGATGCGATGGCCTTCCGACAGCACCACCCTGGCCAGCTCGTCGACTGTGGTGCTGTCCGGATGGGCCAGGCCCACCTCGGCATGCTGTCGGATCGCGCTGGCGGGAGAGCGCAGCTCGTGGCTCGCGTCGGAGACGAACCGGCGCTGTCGCTCCTGCGCCTGCTGCAGCCGGTCCAGCATCGCGTTCATCGTCGCCGCCAGGTCGGCGACCTCGTCGCGGGTCGTCGGCTGCGGTACCCGCCGGTCGAGCGCATCGGCGCCGATCCGGTCGACCTCCCTGCGGATCGCGTCGACCGGGGCGAGCGCTCTGCCGACCAGCCACCACGCCAGCAGGCCGACGACGAGCGTGAGCAGCGGTACGGCCACCCGCAGCGTGCCGGCGAGCGCGCTCTGCGCCTCGGCGATGTCGGATGACTCCTGCGCCACCAGCACCCGCAGCGGCCCGTCGCCGGTCCCTGTCTCCGCCGACCGCGCGACGACGACGTACTCCTCGTCGTCGCTCGGGGCAGCGACGTCGGTGACCGGGCCGTCCTCGGGCGACGCGAGCGGCTCGTCCGGCGCACGGGGGCTGCGTGCGAGCACCTGGCCGTCGGCGGTGACGATGTGGACCAGTCGGTCCTCCTCGTCGGCTGTCGCGGCGTCGGCTGGCGAGGCGCCGTCCTCCAGCGTGGCGACGATCGTGTCGGCGCGGTCCTCGGCAAGGCCGACAACCTCGTCGGTCAGCGAGCTGCCGAGCGCGGCGACCAGGGCGAGGCTGCCGACGGTCGCCGCCACCAGCACCACGGCGACCGTGGCCAGCGTGATCCGCACCCGAACGCTGCCGAGCCGGGTCCGCCACCGCGCCGCGCCGGACTCAGCCACCGTCGGGCTCCAGCCGATAGCCCACGCCACGTACGGTCGTGATCGACTCGCGGCCGAACGGCCGGTCCAGCTTGTTGCGCAGCCGGCGCACGTAGACCTCGACGATGTTCGGGTCGCCCTCGAACCGGTCGTCCCACACGTTGTCGAGGACGTTCGTCTTCGTGACCGCCTCGCCCTTGCGACGCAGCAGGAACTCGAGCAGCGAGGTCTCGCGGGCGGTCAGCTCGACCTCGACGCCGTCGCGCCACACTCGCCGCGCGCCCGGGTCGAGCCGCAGGTCGCCGGCCTCGAGCACCGTCGGGCGCTCGGTCGCGCCGCGGCGCACGAGTGCCCGAAGCCGCGCGGTGAGGACGGCGAAGCTGAACGGTTTGGCCAGGAAGTCGTCGGCCCCGGTGTCCAGGGCGTGCGTCTCGTCGCGCTCGCCGTCGCGCGCGGTGAGGATCAGCACCGGGGTCCAGACCTCCGCCTGGCGCAGCTCGGCGCACACGGCGTACCCGTTCTTGCCCGGCAGCATCACGTCGAGGACGATCGCGCCGTACGCGTGCTCGGTGGCCATCCAGAGGCCGTCGACGCCGTTGTCGGTCACGTCGACCGCGTACCCCTCCGCCTCCAGGCCGCGGCGGATCCCGTCGGCGAGCGCCGCCTCGTCCTCTACCACCAGCACCCGCACGTGTCGCTCCTCGTCATCGGGCGTACGACGATCGGCCGGACGCCTGCGGTGAAGTACAGCCTGAAGCCGGTCCGCTGACCAGCGGCTGAACGCGAGCGTCAGCTGGGGTCAGCCGACCTGGCCGCTGTCCGGGTTGACCATCAGCCGGCCAGCCTGCACCGCGACGAACGCCCGCGCCGGGATCGTCTTCAGCTCGTCGAGCATCTGGGTCGGCCAGCCGCGCGTCGACTCGCCCTGGAAGTACCACGGCGAGCCGTTGTCGGCCAGCACCAGCCCGTACGTCTGCATCGCCTGCACCGCACGGGTGTCGGCACGGTAGCCGTCGAGCGGGAACGACGCTCGCAGCCGGAACCGCGCGCCCATCGGCGGGTAGGCGGGGTTGCTCACCGACCCGGCGTCGTGGCGTGCGGGCCAGACGTGGCGCCGGTCTGTGACGTCGGTGGTGAACCGGATCGCATGCTCGACCCGCTGCTTGACCACGACCTCGCGGCGGCGCAACAAGCCTGGGAGGATCGGCAGCCCGGCGGCGTCGGCCGACGTCCAGCCGTCCGTGCGCAGGTCGTTGCTGGTGAGGCTCCACACCGCGCCGGACCCGGCGTGCCAGCGGCCGTCGCGGCGCCGGGTGTCGAACGTCTCGTACAGCTTGCAGCTGCTCCGGTCGACGATGATCGCGTGCCGGTCCCCGTCGGCGTTCCAGCCACCCTCGATCCGGGTGTCGCTGCCCAACGGGTAGCGCACCCGGTCGCTCTCGCCCGCGTAGTGGAACCGCACCGACACCTTGCGGTGGTCGCCGCCGACGACGGTGACGGGGATCCCGTACGGCACCGGCTCGGCCCCGAAGCTGGGGCCGAAGTCCGGGTGCAGCTCGGATGCCGGTGACATGTGCCGCAGCCACTGGTCGCTGCGCGGGTGCACCGGTAGGGCCTCGACCGGCGCGTTCCAGTAGTTGTCGGCTGGGAAGACCCGGCAGCTGGCGACCGTCGCCCGGGCGTCCGGCCCGGGCTGAGCCGTCGATGCGCTTGACGCCGTGGTCGCGAGCAGCAGCACGGCGTCGGCGCTCGCCGCCAGCACATGGCGTCGAGACGTCATCCGCCAAGGATGGCCACAAGCGCCGTGGCGGACCATCGCCCGATCGGCTACTCGACGTCGGTCGGAGTACCACCGGTGATGCGGACCAGCTCGTCGTACGTCGTGGGGAACACCGCGTGCGGGTGCCCGCCGGCCGCCCACACCGTTGTGTGCCGGTCGAGCCAGCGATCGACCAGCGTCCGCACGGGCGTGGGGTGCCCCACCGGGGCAACGCCGCCGATCGACTGCCCGGTGTGCGTGCGGACGAAGTCGGGGTCGGCGCGGCGCAGCGGCGGCAGCCCGAGGTCGGCCGACACCTTTGCGGTGTCGACCCGGTGCGCGCCCGAAGTGACCACCAGCACCGGAGCGCCGTCGGCGTCGAAGACCAGGCTGCTCGCGATCGCCCCGACCTCGCACCCGAGCGCAGCGGCGGCGTGGGCGGCGGTGCGGGTGGAGTCGGGGAGCACCCGGATCTGTCCAGCGACCTCGTGCGCCGCCAACGCGGCACGCATCCGGACCACCGACGGGTGCTGCTCGCTCACCCCGCGACGCTAGTGCCCGCCCGCTCCCGCTCGGCTGGGACCGCTCCTCCGCTGAGAGTGACGTTTCTGCGACGACACTCGGGAGGAATCGGACAGCAGCGTCACTCTCACGCGGTCTGTGTCCATGGGTTGAAGCTCGCTGCAGCGTGGACCGCGCTCATGTTCCTGTTCGTCTACGCCGATCTGCTCTTCTTCTTCCGGCCGGGCGAGCTGGCCGATATCAGCGCCGGCAACATGGGCCCGGTCGAGGTCAGCCAGGGCTCGCTCCTCATCGCAGCAGTCGTGGTGACCATCCCCACCTCGATGATCGTCGTCTCCGCCGTGGCACCGTTTCCCCTCGTCCGCTGGCTCAGCCTCGCAGTGGGCGTCCTCTACATCTGGTCAGTGCCGGCAACCTCATCGGTGAGTCCTAGGCCTACTACCTGTTCGTCGGTGTTCTCGAGGTAGGGCTCTCCGGTCTGGTCGTGGCTTACTCCTACCGTTGGCGAGCGGGAGCACGCTGACGTAGGCGAGCCGGTAAGCCAAGGCGGACACACCCTCACCAACTCCCGACCAAGTGAGCCGTGAGAGTGACGCTGCTGTCCGATTCGTCCCGCGTGTCGTCGCAGAAACGTCACTCTCAGCGGAGCGGTCACCGGAGGGGGCGGAGGGGTTGACGCGGGGGTCGGCGGCGGGGTCTACTGTCGGCGGTGTTCGAACATACGTTCGAGCAAGGCTCCGCCCGACGGACCGTGCCTCGACCCCACGGCCGTCGGTGCGGGCCCACCCACGAGCACCGGCGTACGGGAGCTGGGATGCGTCGCTACGACGAGCCGGTCGAGGTCCAGAGCGGGCTGGTCGACCAGGTGGAGGGCCCGGAGCAGTTCGTCTGGCGGGACCGGCTGTGGCGGGTGCGGGCGGTTGTCGGCCGCTGGGTCGAGACCGCGCCGTGGTGGGAGCACCGAGCGGTCCGGGGGCTGCTCGGCGCCGACCACCCCGCGGCATCGGACCAGCAGCCCGACCTGCCGGTGGCCTCGGTCGCCACCATCGTCGCCGCGCAGGAGCAGGAGGTCTGGCGGGTGGACGCCACCGTGGGCCGACTCGGCCTGGTGCGCCCCGACGACCCCGAGGTACGCGGCGTCTTCGACCTCGCGCGCGACGGCGAGACCGGCCGGTGGCGGCTGCTCGGATGCCTGGACTGACCGATCGCCCGGCGCAGTCGGGACAGGCCGCGGTGACCTGTCTCGACCGGGCCGAACGGGCTCTGCTCGACGCGGCCAGCAGCGCCGACGATGCCACCCGCTACGCCGGCGCCCACGTCGCCGCGCTGCGGACGGCGGCCGCCGTGCTCGCCGTCCGCACCCGTCCGCACCCGCGTGGCGAGCGCAACGCGTGGGTGCTGCTCACCCGGGTCGCCCCCGAGCTGGCCGAGTGGGCGGCGTTCTTCGCCGCCGGCGCGCCCAAGCGGGCGGCGGCCGAGGCCGGGCTGACCACGGCGGTCACCACCCGCGAGGCCGACGACCTGGTGCGCGACGCGGAGGGCTTCTTGCACGTGGTGGAGCAGCTGCTCGACCTGCCCCGCCAGCCGGTGCTGCCCCACGGTGAGGCCAGGGTGCGGCACGGGTGAGCGACCCGTTCGTCCACCTGCACGTGGCCTCGGGCTACTCGCTGCGGTACGGCGCCACCCACCCGGCCCGGCTGGTGGAGCGGGCCGTCGACCACGACATGGACACGTTGGCGCTGACCGACCGGGACGGGGTCTACGGCGCGGTCCGGTTCGCCAAGTCCTGCCTGCAGGCGGGGGTGCGGCCGGTGCTCGGCGTGGACCTCGCGGTCGAGCCTTTCGGGCTGCTCCCCGGCCGAACGGGTCACCCGCCCCACAACCCCGTACGCGGCCCGGTCCGAGGTGGTGCGTTCCGCGACGCCGACCTGCCCCGGGTGACCCTGCTGGCCGCCGGGCGGCGTGGCTGGGCCCGGCTGTGCCGGCTGGTGTCGGCCACCCACCTGCGCGGCGAGCGCGGGGTGCCGGTGACCACCGCCGACCTGGTCGCCGCCCATATCGGCGAAGGTGCCAGGGACGTCGTCGTGCTGCTCGGGCCGGGCTCCGAGCTGGGCCGGGCGGTCGCCGCCCGTCGCGACGACCTCGCCGCGCGGGTGCTGGAGCGCTGGCGCGAGCTGGTCGACCCTGCCGACCTGCGGGTCGAGCTGGTGTCCCACCGCCGGGCCGGCACCGGTCCCGGCAGCGTCCTGCACGCGGCCCGGATGGCGCTCGTCGCCGAGCGGGCCGGGCTGGCGCCGGTGCTCACCAACGCGGTCCGGCACGCCGACCCCAGCGACGCCGCCGTCCTCGACGTCCTCGACGCCACCCGCCGGCTGGTACCGCTCGACCTGCGCCACCTCGACCGCCGCAACGCCGAGGGTTTCCTCAAGTCCGGAAAGCAGATGGCAGAGGTCGCCGACGAGATCTGCCGCGCCGCCGGGCTGGGTGAGCAGGCTGCCCGTCGGCTGCTGGCCGGCACCCGTACGCTCGCCGAGCGCACCGCCCTCGACCCGCGCGCCGACCTGGGACTTGGCGACGTCCACTTCCCCGAGTTCACCCTTTCGGACAGGTCGGCTCCCAGTGCCGAGCGGGCGCTGCGGCAGCGGGTCGACGCCGGACTCACCCGCCGCTACAACTCCGCCTGGCCGGTCGGCGCCGGCGAGCGGCTCGAGCACGAGCTCGCCATCATCGAGACGCTGGGCTACGCCTCGTACTTCCTCACCGTCGCCGACGTGTGCGACCTGATCCGCGCGATGGACGTACGGGTCGCCGCTCGCGGCTCCGGGGCCGGCAGCCTGGTCAACTACGCGCTCGGCATCTCCGGGGTCGACCCGCTGCGGCACGGGCTGTTGATGGAACGGTTCCTGTCCCCGTTGCGGCAGGCGCTGCCCGACGTCGACGTCGACGTCGAGTCGGCGCGCCGAGAGGAGGTCTACACCCAGATCCTCACCCGGTACGGCGGCGAGCGGTGCTGCTGCGTGGCGATGATGGACACCTACCGGATCCGGCACGCCGTCCGCGATGTCGGCGCCGCGCTGGGGATGCCGCCGGGCGAGGTCGACACCATCGCCAAGGCGTTCCCGCACATCCGGGCCAGGGACGCCCGGGCGGCGCTGCGCGAGCTGCCGGAGCTGCGGGCCTCCGGGCTCGGCGACGACCGACTGGGGGTGCTGTTCGACCTGGTCGAGCGGCTCGACGGGCTGCCCCGCCACATCGCCCTGCACCCGTGCGGGGTGCTGCTGTCCGACGCCACGCTGCTCGACCGCACCCCGGTCGAGTCCAGCCACGCCGGCTTCCCGATGAGCCAGTTCGACAAGGACGACGTGGAGGACCTCGGCCTGCTCAAGCTGGACGTGCTCGGCGTACGGATGCAGTCGGCGATGGCGCACGCGACCGCCGAGATCGCCCGGGTCGACGGCGTGCAGGTCGACGTCGACGACCAGCAGCAGGTGCCATTGGACGACCCCGCGACCTACCGGCTGATCGGGCACGCCCGCACCCTCGGCTGCTTCCAGATCGAGTCACCGGGCCAGCGCGAGCTCACCGGCAAGTTCGGCCCGGAGACGTTCGACGACATCGTCATCGACATCTCGTTGTTCCGGCCCGGCCCGGTCAAGAGCGACATGGTCACCCCGTTCCTGCAGGCCCGGCAGGGCTGGCGCGACGTGGTCTACCTCCATCCCGACCTCGAGCCGGTGCTGGCTTCCACCTGCGGTGTGGTCGTCTTCCACGAGCAGGTGCTCGAGATCATCGCGGTCTTCACCGGCTGCACCATCGCCGAGGCCGACGAGGTACGCCGCGCGCTCGGCGACTACGAGGGCAAACAGGACGTACGGGTCTGGTTCTTCCCGGCCGCTCTGGGTCGTGGTTACCCGCAAGACGTGGTGGAGCGGGTGTGGAAGGTGCTCGAGGCGTTCGCTTCGTTCGGCTTCTGCAAGGCGCACGCCGCGGCGTTCGCGCTGCCCACCTACCAGTCGGCGTGGCTCAAGACCCACCACCCCGCGGCGTTCCTCGCCGGCGTGCTCACCCACGACCCGGGGATGTACCCAAAGCGGCTGATCCTCGACGACGCCCGGCAGTTCGGCATCGCGGTGCTGCCGCTCGACGTCAACCGCTCCGACGCCAGCTACCGGGTCGAACGGGTCACAGCGGCTGGCCGACATGGCCAGCACGGCATCCGGCTGGCGCTGGCGGACGTCAAGGGCATCTGCGACGCCGAGGTCGCCCGGGTGGTCGACGCCCGCCCGTACCACTCGCTCACCGACTTCTGGCACCGCGCCGGCTGCTCCCGCCCGGTGGTGGAGCGGCTGGTGCTGGCTGGCGGCTTCGACACCATGTACGGCATCGGTGCGCCGGTGCCGGTGCGGCGCCGCGGCCAGGTGACCCGTCGCGACCTGCTGCTGCAGGTGCTCGAGCTCGACCGGTGGAGCCGGGCCGTCAAGTCACCAGCCGGTGGCCAGCTGGCCCTCGACCTCGGCGACGCGCCGGGCCAGGCCGAGCCGTCGGGGCTGCCGGAGATGACCGGCGCCGAACGGGTCCGGGCCGAGCTGGAGGTGCTCGGCCTCGACGTGAGCCGACACGTCGTCGACTTCTACACCCCGCTGCTCGAGGCGCTCGGCGTCACCCGGTCCACCCAGCTGCTGTCTCGGCGCAGCCGTAGCAGCCTGCTCGTCGCCGGGGTCAAGGTCGCCACCCAGACCCCGCCGATCCGTTCCGGCCGGCGGGTCGTGTTCCTCACCCTCGACGACGCCACCGGGCCGGTCGACGCGACGTTCTTCGAGGACGTCCAGGGCCCGTACGCCGCCACCGTGTTCCACTCCTGGCTGCTGCTGGTGCGCGGTGAGCTGCGCCGGACCGGGCCGCGCGGGGTCTCGTTGCGGGCGACCGGGTGCTGGGACCTCACCGCCCTGCACGATCGGTGGCGCAGTCACGGCCTCGACGCCGTCCATGCAGAGCTGGCGCGGGTCCCGGGCGGGTTCGGCGCGGCGTCGGAGCAGGCCGTACGGGGAGCGGCCGACAGCCGGTCGGGCCGGCCGGTGCTGGCCGGCCCACCCGGGCCGCGTGGCGGGAGCGCCGGGGGGATGGGACGCCGCCGGGTGCTGGTCCACCCCAGCGGGTTCCGCCAGTCGCCGTACGCCGACGTCAAGCCGCCGGGGGAGGACGTCAAGACCGCACCGCGCAAGCTCTGGCACTCCAGCCCGGGCAGCTCGGGCGGCTGACGGTGCGCCGGCGCGGCCCAATGCGGGGTTCTGGCCGTTTTTCGACCCCTGACAGAGCCAGAACCCCGCAACGGATGGGGTGGGGGCGCTAGCGATGGCGGACGACGCCGGCTGCCCGATCCTGCACGTCGACATGGACGCGTTCTACGCCGCGGTGGTCGTGCGCGAGCGATCCGAGCTGCGTGGTCGGGCGGTCATCGTCGGCGGCGGACACCGCGGGGTGGTGCTGTCGGCCAGCTATGCCGCCCGGGCGCACGGGGTGCACTCCGCGATGCCGGCCATGCGCGCCCGCCGGCTGTGCCCGCACGCGGTCGTGGTCGCCCCCGACTTCGAACTGTTCAGCGCGGTCTCTGCGGCGGTGATGGAGACGTTCCGTACGGTCACCCCGCTGGTAGAGGCGATGTCGCTGGACGAGGCGTTGCTCGACGTCTCCGGCGCCGGCCGCCGGCTGGGCAGCCCGGCCGCCGTCGCCGCCGGGCTGCGCGCCCAGATCGCCGCCGAGCAGCAGATCAGCTGCTCGGTCGGGGTGGCCGCCACCACCGCGCTGGCCAAGCTCGCCTCCCGCCGGGCCAAGCCCGACGGGCTGCTGGTGGTGCCCCGCGACCGGGCCACCGCGTTCCTCCACCCGCTCGACGTCGGGGAGCTGTGGGGGGTGGGGGAGGTGACGGCGACGGGGCTGCAGCGGCTCGGCCTGCGTACGGTCGGCGACCTGGCGCACACCCCGCTGGCGTTGCTGCGGCGCGCGCTGGGCACCGCCACCGCCGACCACCTGCACGACCTCGCCTGGGGGGGCGGGCGCACCACCGTCGTCCCGCGTCGCTCCCCGGACGAGCCCGACCGCAGCATGGGCGCCGACGAGACGTTCTCCCGCGACACCGACGACCCCGACGTGATCCGGCGCGAGCTGCTGCGGCTGTCGGCCAAGCTCGGTCGCCGGCTGCGGGCCGCCCGGGTGGTGGGGCGCACGGTCACGATCCGGGTGCGGTTCTCGGACTTCACCACCATCACCCGGTCCCGCACGCTGGGCGACCCCACCGACGTGGCGGTCGAGATCTACCACGTCGCGGCCCGGCTGTTCGCGGCCCTCGGTCTGCAACGGGCTCGGCTCCGCCTGGTCGGCGTACGGGTCGAGGGGCTGCACCCGGCCGCGCAGAGCTACCGGCAGCTGGAGCTCGGCGCCCGCAGCCACGGCTGGCCGGACGCCGAGCGGGCGGTCGACCGGGCGGTCACCCGGTTCGGTCGGCGTGCAGTGGCCCCGGCCGTGCTGGTCGGCAGCACCCGCCCCTGACCAACCGACCGCCCAGTCCGACGATCCGCGGATCTGGTCCTTTCATCCGTGGCATCTGGTCGCACCAGCAGCCATTTGCCGCGGATCGCGTGACCATTTGCCGCGGATCGGCGATAGGGCGGGAGTCTAGGACCAGGGGCCGTAGACGTGCACGTTGAGGTTGACCCGATGGGTGAGCGCCCAGAGCTGGCGGGCGTCCTCGTTGTACATGTTCACGCAGCCGTGGCTATGCCCGACGAACGGGTTCATCATCAGCGACGAGCCGTGGAAGGCCTGGCCGCCGGAGAAGAACTGCGACCACGGCATCGGGCTGCCGTAAAGGCTGCTCGTGTGGTGCCGGTCTCGTCGGAAGACGCGCCAGTTGCCGACCCGTGTCTTGTTGCTGGCCGACCCACCGCGCACCAGCCAGGAGTTCCACAGCACGCCGCGGTGGTAGAGCGCCACCTGGTGCCGGCCCCGGTCGTAGCAGGCGTGCCAGCCGATGCCGTTCCTGCACCGGTACGGCATCGCCCGCTCGCCACGGGTGGTGCGCTTGATCAGCTCGGCCCAGGTCTTGGCGGTCGCCTTGCCGGTCACCCGCAGGTCGGCCTTGCGCTGGAACCGCTTGACGGCGTTCGCTGTCCAGCTGCGGTAGCGACCACTGGCCGGGCCGGAGTAGACGTTGGCCCAGCGCAACCGGAACTGGAGCTCACGCACGTGCTCGATCGCGTGCACGCCACGGTCACGGTCGCCGCGCTTGGTCACCTCGCGGGCGAACCGGACCTTGAGCCGGAGCCGCTCGTCCGCGCCCACCGACGACTGCCCAATCGTGGGCGCGGCCGGAGCGGCCTGCGCGGTCGCCCCGACCGGTGCGGCCAGCGCGACCGCGGCGGCCGCAACGACGGCCGCCGTACGCGCGCGTGCTGTCATGGTTGTCCTCCGTCGTCCCGCCTCGAGGCGGGGACAATGTCGCACAGATCGGCGAGCCAGGAGGGTCAACCCGTCCGAACGGTCGGGTTTGGGGACAGGCCTTTCGAGACTGCCGGGTCCTGCTTACACTCGGGACACGACTCGCAGTAGGAGGCGAAGGTGCCACTGTCCGATGAGGAGCAGCGGCTGCTCGAGCAGATGGAGCACGCCCTCGCGACCGAGGACCCCAAGTTTGCCTCCGCGCTGCGCGGGTCCACGCTGAGAGCCCGGCTCCGGCGGGCCGTGATCGTGTCCGCAGTCGGGTTCCTCGCCGGCGTCGGCCTGCTCATGTTCGGCGCGGTTCTCCAGATGACCGTGGTCACGGTGGTCGGCTTCGTGCTCATGCTCGGCGCGGCCTACGTCTTTGTGACCGCCTGGAGGCGCGGCGGCGAGGTGGCCTCGGACGAGTCGGCCGAGCCCGAAGGCGACGCCCCCGCTCGCCCTGTCGCGCGGTCCCAGTCGCAGGGACGCTCGTCGTTCATGGACCGGATGGAAGAGCGCTGGCGCCGCCGGCGCGACGAGGGCCTCTGACCGGAGGGGTCAGCCGCCGCGCGGCTGGTCTTCTGCCTGGAGCAGCATCCCGCTGCCGGTGG
>Ga0183260_10002751_pt1 | contig 14411 bp, 11 predicted proteins | sample AntDrymUQ4972206_2_FD_129768 | JGI IMG/M metagenome (GOLD analysis project Ga0183260, IMG submission 129768) | Polar desert sand microbial communities from Dry Valleys, Antarctica - metaG UQ497 (22.06) (version 2) (version 2) | ecosystem: Environmental > Terrestrial > Soil > Desert | place... | reverse complement strand
CCTTGCGATCCATCCGGGTGAAGGCCCGGACGTCGGATCGCGTGCGGGGGGTGTCCGCGCGTACGGTAATCGTGAGGCTGGAACTGGTTGCCAGGCGGGAATACTGCCGTCTGAAGGTGGGGGAGGTCCGCCACATCCGATCGATGACGGGCTGGAAGACTCCTGCGTTCACGTTCGCCGCCGGCGGCTGTGCCGCAGGCCGCCCGTCCGTGCGCCTCCAGGCACCGAGCTCGGGTCGGTCGAGGATGTCTCCCCAGCCGGGAGCGTTCTGGGCGGCAAGCCGCGGGGGGACAAGCGTGCCGATGATGAGGATGCACGAAAGGACTGTCTGGCGAACGGGCGCGACCATGCGGGACCTCCTCGGGTGTGGTGCGAGGATCGTCCGCCGCCAGGGTCCATTCAATGCACCGCCGGTGACATGTGGGTCGAAAGAGCGTCAGACGCGGGTCACAGGAAGGTAACATGGCAAAAGCAGAGGCTCTACCGTGTTTCGAGGCGTCCGCTTGGTTACAGCGTCTTCCGCCAGCGCTCCCAGTCCTGACGCAATCTCACGAGCAGCGCGTCAAATTCTGCATGCCCTTTCAAAGCCGCGAGGCTTTCGTCCTTCGAGAACCGCGGATACGACGGGTAGCCCTCGTTGACGGCCCTGTTCAACCACAGCAGGGCCTCGTTGTAGCGTCCGAGAAGGGCAAGCGCACTGCCAATGTGAAACTGCGCGTGATGCAGGTGTGAGAGGGCGGTCGAATTCCCTGCAGCAGGAATGACTGCCGATAGCATGCGCTCAGCGTCGTCGAACTGAGTGAGTCTGGCGTAGACGACGGCCCGCAAGGCGATGGCCCCAGCGTCGGCGTCGGGGTTTTTGGGATCAGCCGAACTCGAGCGCGAGAGCAGCTGCGACGCCTCCGTCAATCGCCCCAGCGCAACCAGCCCATCAGCACGGCTGTAATCAGTGACACGGCTGGCCTTGCCATCGAGTTCGCGGCGAAACTCCTCCAGACGGCCATCATCAATGAGGGCACGGAGGCGACGGTCGCTTGGTTTGGCATCCCAAGGGTCGAGCCGATGCGCCTGGTCGTTCGCATCCACAGCCTTGTCCGTAAGCCCGATGTGGTAGTACACCTTCCCAAGTTCCACATACGCTTCAGCCAAGTTGGGATTGATTGACAGGGCGTGTCGCAGGTCGCCGACGGCTTGCTCGTGGTGAAATTCGTTGGCAACCGTCCATGAGAGCTGGGCACGCGCCAGATACGCTTCTGCCTGGTTCGGGTTGATTGCAAGCGCTCGCTTGATTTCGAAGAACGCCTTCTGCTCCAGGGAAGGCTCGGTCGCATCGTAGAAGAACCGTTGCGCATAGGCGCTGGCGAGCGCGGCGCGCGCCAGCGCGAAATTGCTGTCATGCGTCACCGCGCGTTGGAGCTCCTCGATTGCCTCGAATCGACGGGTTTCAGCTGTGGCTCCATCGTTCCTCGGGGATGAGCGTCCCTTGAGGTGCCACAAACCGCGCAGATAGGCCTCATACGCTTCCGGATTTCTGGTGCCGATGGACGGGGAAGTCTCCATTGATGCGACGCCAAACCTCTTTGAGATGGTCATGGCCACCTGCCGGGAGATCTCGTTCTGCCACGTCAATACGTCGGTCACCTCTCTGCTGCTGAAGAAGTCACTCCAGAGCGCCCTTTCGTCGTGCGCGTCGACGAGACTCACGTCGATCCGCACGGTCCCGCCATTCCGCTGCACAGAACCTCTGACGACGAGCCCGACTCCAAGCTCCCGCGCGACATCGCTGAGCGCCGTGCTGTCCCGATAGGCGAAGGCGCTGTTGGACGCGATGACGCGCAGGCCTCCCACTCGGCCCAGCTCTGTCGTGACCGCCTCCGTAATGCCATCGGCGAAGTACTCGTCGCCGCCGCCGATCGTCTTGAATGGAAGCACTGCCAGGGATGGAATCGCCTCGGGCGCGCGCAGGCGCCAGGATCCGGCGGTCCATACAGCCCCCAGCAGTAACAACCCGCCGCCTGCGATCACGGCAGCAGCGACCTTGGCGATCGCAGCCATCGAGGTCGTCCTCGAGCGGTGCCACCGAGCCGCCCAGCTCGCCCATGACACGGTTGGTGTTCCTTCCTGTGCCGGCAGGGCTGTGGATCCGGACGCCGGATCTGTTGACACGGGCGGAGGAGCGTCATTTATTCGGATCCTCTCGACCGGCGCGATGAACCGATAGCCGCGGCGAGGGAGGGTTTCGATGTAGCGTGGTCCGTCCGCTGAGTCTCCGAGGGCCTCGCGCAAACGCCGCACTGCGGCATTCAGGCCGTGCTCATAATCCACGAACGTACCAGAGGGCCACAGCCGCTCCCGTAGTTCCTCCCGCGTGATCAGATCGCCCGGTTTGTCGAGGAGCCTCTTCAGAATCTGGATGGATTGATCAGGGACCTTGAGGCGTGTTGGGCCCTGCCATAGCTCATCGGTACACAGGTCCAGCTCGAACGCGCCAAACCGACAGCGGCGGGAAGGAGCTTGTTGGTGCATCGCTCGTAGGCAGCAGAGACTACCACACCGGGAATGTCCCCCTCGCGTTCACTGCCCAACCTTGACTGCCGGGCCGCCGAGGGTCCGCGACAGAGAGGCATGTGGCGGTCGGGTTGTCTTGACCGCGCCGCCCGATTGGCTATAAGCACTGCTCATCCATTCCGCCGTTCCTCGAGGGCCACCGTGACCGTCACGATCAAGTAGCCGTGCGACCTCGGCTCCAGGAGTGTCCCATGTGCCGCATGTTTCACCCCTTCATCTGCCTCATCGTTGCGGGACTGTTCGTCTCCGGCTGCAACCGCGCCCCTTCGGACGACGACGCCTCCCGCCCAATTCCGTCTCGTCCCCCGAGCCGGCCGCAGCGTCGCGCGATTCCGACGACAAGCCCCACACGGACTTCGAGAGGCTGGCCGAGCGGCTGGTGAAGCAGAGCGCTGGCGTGCAGGAAGGGGAACACGTGCTCATCACGGGCGGCTCGCAGGACCAGGAGCTGCTGGAGAACATCGCCGTGCACGTGCACAAAGTCGGCGCCTTCCCGCTGGTGCCCCTGAAAGCGACCGGATGGCGAAGCGCCTGTTCGACGATGCACGCGCAGGACTTGCAGCGCGACACGCTGATGCTGAAGCTGGCGGAGCACATGGACGCCGTGATCACCGTGAGCAGTAATCTCGAAGACGGAGTGTTCGCCGGTGCGGATCCGGCGCGCGCGGCCGCCCGCGCGAACGCGGGGCAGCCGGTCATGGAGGCATTCATCAAGCGGGGGTGCGGCAGGTCGAGGTCGCCGGCGGCGGTCGCGAGGGTGAAATTCATCCCGCGACTGATGGTGCCCACGTCGAACTGGAACGGCAGCCCCGGCGGCTTCCCCCTGAGATACGGCTGCAGGGGATCGAGCGCGCCCGCCAGCCAGGCCATGGCCGTCAAGTTCCAGCAGGTCGACGTGCCCGTGGAGACGGCGCAGTTGGTGCGCTTTCAGAATCGCGCCCTTATTGCCCTCGCCCTGCGCGGTTATCTGGAGCGGGGCCACCGGGGATAATCATGCCTTGCGCATATCTGTGGCCGAAGGAAGGCGACCGGGCAGAGACGGGCATCGCGCATCTGATTCGGACCTCATCCCGATTTCACTTCGGTTCCGCGGGAACTGCCCGATGAGCGGTGGGATTCGGCGATCGGCACCGGTGCGACGGCGATGGTGGCCGACTTCGCTCGGGAGATCGGCCGTGTCATCCACGAGGCTCCGCTGGGCACCTCTCTTGTCGGTGGCGTAACTGTCGGACGCGAGTCTTCCTCACGTGGAACCCCGTGAGCACGATCGGTATCCTGGACCCCCGCGTGCGCTGCTGGGTCCAGATGTGCTGGTCACGATGCCAGATCACGAATCGACGCTCGACAGCGCGTGGGACTTCGTAGCGGGGGCGGGGTTCACGACGCTCGTACAGGTACCCATGTTGCCTGTCGAGCTGCGCTCGGACGGATTACTGCATCCGATATAACTACCGTTTCGGGCCTGCAGACGGTGCGTGCGGCCGGCCGACGTCGGTTGCACCAGCGCCGGTCTGAAGCCTCGACTGTAGGTGCCACTACGGGTTGCTTCGGCCGCTCTCGTGTCCGCACCCGACCGATTCCGAAGAGGCTGGCAATCTGACCATCCCCGGTTAGGTTGTGACGCCAAGCAGCGTTTGCACCATTGAGGGGACCAGCTGGAGGCGGCTTGAGGCGGAACTGCACGGCGTCGAGCGCTCATGGCTCGAGAGTCGAGGGAGCCCCTGAGACACAATGAGACACGTTGCACGGGAGCGCACGAGAACAGGAAGGAGCAAACGGAGGCGGTGACGAATAAAACAGCGTGAAAACGCACGAAAGGGAGCGGAAGCGAACGCGTGCACCGCTCTCTGGACCACGTTATCGGGGTTCGAATCCCTGCCTCCCAGCCAATCTAAATAGCTTTCCTTCAATAACTTGCCGAAACATCTTAACCCAGGCAGACGCGCTCGGTGTACACGTTATCGGGCCGCGTGGCGGCTGCCGGCAAACGAAACAAAATAAATGACTTACGGGCTGTTCATAAGCGGTCCCACCGCGAGGATCAGCCCCACTGAGACACCGCTGAGACACGCCGCGCACTCTGCTGCGGACCGGCGAGGCGTTCAGGCGCGTTACCCTGAAGTGTTGCGGCTCGCTGATACGATCCAAAGGCGCCAATGGATCTGCGCTCGATCACCCACGCGTCCTCGCCCGAGGCAAAGATCGCGCTGTTCCGGTCGCTGTTCCGCGGCCGCGTCGACGTGTACCCGCGCCGCTTCGAGAGCCGCAAGACAGGCCGGTGCGGCTATGCGCCCGCGTGCGCTAACGAGTGGGTCCGTGGCATTTGCGAGAAGCCGCGCATCAAATGCGCCGACTGCGCCCATCGTCGGTTCCTCCCGGTCACTGATGACGTGATCCGCTGGCATCTGTCGGGACGCAGCCCGGACGGCCAGCCGTTCGTTGCCGGCGTGTATCCGCTGCTGCTGGACGAGACCTGCTACCTGCTCGCCGTCGACTTTGACAAGGCTAGTTGGCAGGCCGACTCGAGCGGGTTCCTGGAGACGTGCGCGCGCCTCGACCTTCCGGCGGCGCTCGAGCGCTCCCGGTCGGGACGGGGTGCCCACGTCTGGTTGTTCTTCCAGAATGCTCTGCCGGCAGCGTTGGCTCGTCGCCTCGGGTCGCATTTGCTGACGGAGACGATGGAGACGCGGCCAGACGTTGGCTTCGACTCGTACGATCGCCTCTTTCCGAACCAGGACACCCTCCCGCACGGCGGGTTCGGGAATCTGATTGCGCTCCCACTGCAGCGAGGACCACGCGAGAAGGGCAACACCGTGTTCCTGAACGAACATCTGGAACCCTGGCCCGACCAGTGGGCGTTCCTCGCAAGCATCGGCAGAATTCCTCGCGATCGTGTCGAACGGATCGTTCAGGACGCCGAACAGCGCGGTCGCATTCTCGGCGTCCGACTGCCGCCGCAGGAAGATGGCGAGGGCGAACCGTGGACGGCTCCGCCGTCTGGTCGTCGCAGACCCGCGCCAATTCATGGCGATCTGCCGGAGTCGCTCGAGCTCGTGCTTGGGAATCAGATCTACATCCCCAAGGCGGCAGTGCCAGCGCCGCTCCGGAACCGGCTCGTACGGCTGGCCGCGTTTCAAAACCCGGAGTTCTACAAGGCGCAGGCGATGCGGCTGTCCACGTACGGCAAGCCACGCATCGTCGCCTGCGCCGAAGAATTCGCAGAGCACATCGCGCTTCCGAGAGGATGTCTCGAGGATGTGCGCGAGGTGTTGACCGATCTCCGCATCCACATGGCGATCCGCGACGAACGTGACATGGGTCAGCCGCTGGACGTGACGTTCCACGGTGAGCTGCGACTGGAGCAGCAGCGCGCAGCCGACGCGATGCTGGCGCACGAGACGGGCGTGCTCGCCGCCACCACGGCGTTCGGCAAGACGGTGATCGCCGCCTGGCTAATCGCCCAGCGCGGCACGAGCTCGCTCGTACTGGTTCATCGCCGTCAGCTCCTCGACCAGTGGATCGAGCGGCTCTCGACCTTCCTGGACCTGCCGGCGAAAGCCATCGGTCGCATCGGCGGAGGCCGGAGCCGGCCGACAGGACTGCTCGACGTCGGTCTTCTTCAAAGTCTCGTCAGAAAGGGAGTCGTCGATGATCGCGTGGCGGATTACGGGCACCTGATAGTCGACGAGTGCCATCACCTCTCGGCGCAGAGCTTCGAACGTGTCGCCCGTCAGGCCAAGGCGCGGTTCGTCATCGGGCTTTCGGCAACGATCGCACGCAAGGATGGTCATCATCCGATCATCTTCATGCAATGCGGGCCTGTTCGCCACCGAGTGAACGCCAAGGCTCAGGCCGCGACTCGTCCCTTCGAGCACGTGGTGCTCGTGCAGCCGACGTCGTTTCAGCCTATTCGGCCGTTCGAGTCAGATAAGCGCGTTGAGTTCCAGACGCTTTACCAGGAGCTGATAGAGGATGAGGCGCGTAACAGCCGCATCTGCGACGATGTCATCGACGCGGCGCGCGCCGGCCGATCGCCGCTGGTGCTCACCGAGCGGAACGAACACCTGGACCGCTTGGAAGCGTCGCTCGCCTCGAGTGTTCGTCATCTGGTCGTTCTCCGAGCCGGCTTGGGCAAGAAACAGCGGCAGGCACTGACCGATCGACTGGCGTCGATTCCAGCCGACGAGGAGCGGGTCATCCTCGCCACAGGCAAGTACGTGGGCGAAGGCTTTGACGATGCTCGACTGGATACCCTGTTCCTGACGCTTCCGGTGTCGTGGCGTGGCACCATCGCGCAGTACGCAGGGCGTCTGCACCGCCTGCATGACGGCAAACGCGAGGTGCGGATCTACGACTACGCAGACCTGAACGTGCCGATGCTGTCACGCATGTTCGACCGGAGATGTCGTGGGTACGAAGCGATCGGTTACAGGATTCTCCTGCCGGCCAGTGCCCATTCCGGGCTGGCCCGCCGACGTGCTGCTCCCGTCCGACCCGCCTTGGAAGCGCGATTACTCAGGCAGCGTCCAACGGCTCGTGCGTGACGGTGTGGATACCCCGCTCGCAAGCCTGTTCGTGCACGTGGCTCGCACGGTGCCGCCCGACGCCGAGGGGGTTGCCCGTGCGCGGAGCGCGACCGAGGTGTTCCTCTATAGACGTCTGCAAACGCTCCCCGAAACCCAAGGGCGCTTTCGACTGAACGCGGCGCTGCCCATCGCGTTCGATGGTTGTGGCAGCTTGGAGGTCGATCTCTTCTGTCAGGACGCGCGGGTGGCGGTCGAGCTGGACGGCGCGCAGCACCTGAGCGATCCGGCTGCCTATCGGCGCGACAGGCGGAAGGACCAGCTGCTGCAAGAGAATGGATATCTGGTGTTGCGGTTCCTGGCCGAGGATGTCGGGAAGGAGCTGAGCCTGGTGCTCGACAGCATTCTTCGCGCTTTGAACCACAGGGGGGCGGCGACCTCCGTCGGCAGCATCGTCACCCTACCTCCAGCTCTGCGAACCGCCGATGTACGGGCAAGTCGCTGACGAAAGGGACGTCAAGCATGGACCGCCAAGAGCTTCTGGGCGAGATCAGACGGCGGCTGCTCAACGTGCACGGGCAACGTCTGCATGGCGTTGTGTTGTACGGCTCTGAAGCCCGCGGCGATGCCCGGTCGGACAGCGACATCGATGTCCTGGTGCTGCTCGAGGGGCCCATCGACTACGCGCGGGACCTGCGAGCGAACATCGACGCACTGTACGATCTCGTGTTGGCACTGGAACGACCGATCAGCGCCAAGCCCGTCGACGTTGACGCGTATGAGGCGGCGGCGTATCCGCTGTATCGGAATGCCAAGGCGGAAGGCGTTCGTGCATGACGGCTGAGTACGCACGGACGGAGTGGGATCGTGCCCTCGAGGCGTTTCGCGCGGCAACGCTTCTGCTGGCCCACGGCGGCTTCCACCGAGGGCCGCGTCACGCGTATGCTACGCTGTCTTCCACGCCGCGAGCGCCCTGTTCGCCCTCGAAGGCCGGACATTTTCGAAGCACTCGGCGCTCGAGGCTGCGGTTCACCGGGATCTGGTCAAGGCGGGCCGCTGGTCGGCCGATCTTGGGCGCGACTACAGCTTCTGTCTTGATGCGGGGCGTTGGCGATTGCGGGAGTGACGTACGGGCTGATGCGAGCCAGGCCACGCAAGTTACTGAGGCGGCTCGCCGTATTCTCGTGGCGGTCAGCGACGCCCTACCAGAGGACTTTGCGCGGATACCGGACGCCTGAGCGCGCCACAGACCTCACACGTGAGACACAATGAGACACGCTGCACGAGAGCGGACGCGAACAGGAACGAGCGAACGGAGGTGCTGGCGAATAGAACGACGTGAAAACGCAGGGAAGGCGCGGACGGGACCGCAGGCACCGCCCTCCGGACTACGTCATCGGGGTTCGAAACCCGGCCTTCCAGCCAAGTAGCTGTTCGTAACCTTTGTTCGTGCCAGGCGCACGCTGTGGATGTCGCGATAAGTACCACCGCGTGCTCTGGGTTCTTGCTGTATCCGGTGAGCACCACCTCATCGACCCCGGCGGCGCGAGGGCGGGCAGCGCAGCGTTCGGGGCAACGGCTACCGAGCTGAGGAGCCATCTCGTATGGCCTGCCAGACTTCCGACAGCCGGTGAATTCCCGCTTCCACTGCCTCAGCGGAACCGGCAAACGCCACGCGTAACCAGCCGTCGAGGCGGTTTTCGGAACTGAAGGTAGTGCCAGGCAGCAGGTCAACGCCGGCTCGTCCAGCCCTCTCCGCTAGTGTTGTTGACGAGAAGCCGTTCGGGAGTCCGATCCACATCGATGCTCCCCCAGCCGGAGGGAGTGGCCGCCAGTCAGGCAGTCGATCGGCGAGACTTCGCACAACCAATTCTCTGGCAGCTCCCAGCGTCGCGCGCCGATATGCTCGAGCCTCATCGATACGGTAAAGGAGCCGTGCAGTCGTCAGCTGAGCAGGGACTGACGTGCCTAGGTCCTCCGCGCTCTTCACCGCAGTGAAATGAGTGATCAGATCAGGATCTCCGCGAATCCAACCGACTCGAAGGCCTCCCCAAAATGCTTTACTGGCGGACCCAATCGTCAGTACGTGGCCGCCGTAAGCTGCGAGCGGCCTGGGTATCGTGCCGTCGATGAGTGCGTCCATGCAAACAAGATGATCCACGATGGTCACCTTCGCTCTGGCGGACAGTTCGGCGATGGCTACCCTCGTCTGCTCTGGAAGAACGGAACCAGTGGGATTGTGCACCGTCGATTGAAGTACCACAAGAGCCGGTTTCTGCCGACGGACACAATCGGCGAGAGCGTCGCTGCTGATGCCCTGAACATCACTCGGAACGCCTGTGAGACGAGCTCCGGCAGAACGCATCACCTCGATCGCTCCTCGGTAGGTGGGCTCCTCAAGGATTACAGCATCTCCACGTTCCACTAATGTGTGTGCGACTATCCGGATCGCTTGCTGCGCTCCCGATGTTACGAGGATTTGGTTCGGGTGTGTGGCCAGACCCACGGCTTGATAGTAGTCAGCAATAGCGGCGCGCAGGATCCCCAGGCCTGAGGGAATGTATCCGTGCGTCTTCAGCACGTCGGCGAACTCGTCCGAGTACTGTAGGGCAAGCATCTCTCGAACCAGTGGAACAGCCGGCAGGGCAGCACTGCGCAAATCGAAGCGCGCGTGATTCTCCTCGTGCGCGAATGAGCCGAGGCGATCATCGCCACGCGCTGTGGCATGTCGACCTGCGGCCGTCACAAAAGTGCCTACACCTGTGCGGCTTACGAGCAAACCCTCAAGGCGCAGTGCGTCGAACACGGCGGATACCGTGGTTCGGGCGATTCCCAGCGATTTCGCGACGTCCCGCTCCGAGGGCAACCGAGCACCTGCGGGAAGCTGACCCGATCGGATATGCTCGCGTATTGCGTCAGCCAAGCGGATGCTGAGAGGACCGTAGGCACGGGACCACCCTTCAAGCAATCTAGCAAATCGAGCTGAAGTGAAGGAAACCGCTCCCATTTATGGCCGTCTCAATCAGTGATCGCACTGGCAGTTGACGGGAAGGCACTTCTGCCCCAATCCCGCGGTTGACGTCGAGACGCCGCGGGAGAGAGCGGGCGCCCAGTTCGGCCATCCTCACGTCGAGGCGCTGCGCATCGGCGGCCAGCCCGAAAATAGCACGTCGTCTCTGTCGAGTCGCACGACCTCACGTGATCTGCTGCTGACCCGCCGGGACCGATTGGCGTCCGGAGGCCTCTAGGGTACACCAGACGTTCACCGGATTGGGCCACTACCCACATATTGGCCGTTGCCAAGCCTCTAACGTCGATTCACAATGCGCCCATCGCCACTGCGATTCAGAAGGACGGACGTGCAGCACCTCGCACGAGTCGCAGTGCGGTTGGATTCAGTCAGGACGATCGGCCCCGCCCGATCGAGCATTCGGGGCCCGTGGCTGAGAGCGAAACGCCGGGCCGTGCGGCCGCCGAAACGGCCGCACGAAGGCAGTTTGGGAGCCGTTCTGGCTGATGGGCTAAGAGAGGTGAACACTTGGATGCGTTCACAGAGGCAGTTAAGTTAAGTTAAGGAGGATGTATGTCCCGCGCAATAATCAGCCTCGCGTGCGTGTGGTTGCTGGCACCACACGCGCTAGTACACGCACAGCAGTCCGCTTCTTCAGGAATCGTCGGTCAAGTAACCGACGCGACACAAGCCGCACTGCCTGGCGTGACCGTCACGGTGATCAACGTCGGCACGAACGCGGCGCGGTCGACAGTCACGGACGCGGAAGGACGATTCTCGATTCCTAACCTCCCTCCCGCCACCTACCAAATACGAGCATCGCTTGACGGCTTTGCCGACGTCGTGCTGGAGGCGTTTGCGGTGCGATTCGGCGAAACCGCGCGTCGGATGCTCACCTTGGGCGTCGCCAACGTCACCGAAGCCGTCAACGTGCAGGCGGAAGCCCCGCTCCTGCAGTCGCAAAGTGCATCGGTCGGACAGGTTATCGTAGAAAAGCAGCTGGAAGAGCTTCCGGTGGCCGATCGCAATGTGCTCAATCTGGTAGCAACGGCAGCAGGCGTATCCGCGAAGAGCTTTATTCGAGGCGCCCTCGATTATGGCCGCAGGGACCAGTACGTCACGGTCGACGGTGGGCGCGACAGCGATACATCCTATGCTGCCGACGGCATCTTTCTCTCATCCCTGCTCTTCAACAACCTTGCCTTGAACCCCCCAAGCGACAGCGTGCAGGAGATCAGCCTCCTGCGGAATTCCTTCTCGACCGAATTCGGACAAGGGCAGGCAGTCGTGTCAATGGTGACCAAGTCCGGCTCCAACCGCTTCAGCGGGTCCGCCTTTGAGAACTTCCGCCACCACAGCCTCAACGCTCGCAACTACTTTGCCCCGTCGGATCAACCGGAGCCGAAGTTTGAGCGGAACCGCTTTGGCTTCACCTTAGGCGGGCCAGTCGTCCGAAACAGAGTCTTCGGCTTCGGATCATTCGAGCGCCTGCGAGCAAGAGAGAACGAAGTAAACTTCGCAAACGTCCCAGACCCGAGTTTCGTGCGCGGGGATTTCTCGAGCGTAGCAACGCCGCTCCGTGATCCGCTCACGGGGCAGCCATTCCCCGGGAACATGATTCCGGCGGACCGCATCGTGCCGTTCGCCGCCATCCAGGTAGGCGCTATTCCCGCACCGAACGTCTCCGGGCCGAACAACTATCGATCAATCAGGCCCTTCACGGAAAATACCGACACGATTAACATACGGCTTGATCAGGTCGTCGGCAGAGATCACACTTTGTTCCAGCGGTACTTGTGGTTTGACAGTGATCAGGTGATACCCGGAGCAACGACGGACAGCGGTCGACCACAAATCGGCAAGAACCTGGCAGTCGGTCACACGTGGGTGATTTCACCCACTCTCGTCAATGAGATCCGTTTCGGGTACAACTACACATCCCATTTGTTCGACCGGTTTATCGAGGGCGAAGACTATCTCTCGCGGAACTGGATCGCTGAGGGCGGCATTCGCAATCTGCAGGGGGGCACTGACCCTCGCTACTACGGTCGGCCAGGTACGAGCATCGTCGGGTTCGGAAACGCGGTGCCGCAAACGGGTGTTGACCAAGGTGCGACAGACGAAGTGTTCAGCATCTCCAGCGCAACCAGCAAGGTGGCGGGCAGGCACAACTTGCGGTTTGGCGTCCAGGCGCAGTACCGGGAGTTGTTCATGAACACGCCGGTTAACCCGCAAGGATCTTTCGCCTTCAACGGGAGAGCGACGGGGAGCCCGAACAGCCGGCCTCATGCTGTCGCCGATTTTCTCCTCGGCTATTGTTCGACGTGTCGTGGCCAGTTTGGCACCATGGACTCGAATTATGTGTCTCCTACGGTCGCCTTGTTCCTGGACGACGTCTGGCAGGTGACTAGTAGGATCACGCTGCAGGCTGGATTGCGTTGGGAGTACCTCTCCCCGTGGCGTGAACGTGATAATCGAGCCGGCTCAGTCGATCCAATTACCGGCCGCATTGCTTATCACAAAGTGCCCGCGGACATTCCGCCGGCTTTCGCTCCGCTGATCATTGCGCAGGACGACTTCTTTCCTGCTGGTATCGTCAGGAAAGATCTGAATAATTGGGCCCCTCGGGTTGGGCTTGTATACAGTGTGACGGAGAATACGGTTATCAGGTCCGGCTTTGGCGTGTACTACCACAATCTGGAAGCTAACGAACTTCAGTTCTCCCGAATGGTATTGCCCTTCGCGGCATGGTTCGATGCCTCGCCACAAGGCAGTCAGTTGGTGCGAATCGACACACTGTTTCCCGATCTCGCCGCAGTGGAGCGGTTTCCTGCGCCGTTTTCCTTGAATCACGACAACGTGACTCCCTACACCATGCAATGGAACGTGAACGCGCAGCGGAACTTGTTCCGAGACTATTTGGTTGAAGTCGCGTACACCGGCAGCGCCGGCCGTAAGCTGTGGAAGAGATACAACATGAACCAGCCGACGGAAGGAACCACGCCTCTTGCCGAACGGCTGCCATTTCCCCATTTTGACCCGGTCATTCTGACGTCCTCGAACGATGCATACAGCGACTTCAATGGTCTGTCGGTGCGCTTCGACAAGCGGTACTCGGCTGGTTTGTTCTTCTCGGCGAACTACCAGATCTCAAAGTTTACCGATAACAACTCAGGTCAGGCGGAGTCGAACGATACGGCATTTCGCTGGAATAAGGACGCGGACCTGAGCTACTCGCGCTACCATCGCAAGCATCGCAGCAGCATGACTGTCGGCTACGAGCTGCCCTTCGGCCGAGGCAAGAGATGGTTGACAGATGGTGGAGTGCTGTCGTCGATCCTCGGCGGCTGGCAGCTGTCAGGAGCCATGCGACTGCAGAGTGGCGTCCCCTTCACCGTGTCAGGTAGTGCGTTACAAAATCTTGGCGGCTTTGTTCCGAACCGCGTCAGCTTTGCGCCTGGTCGAGAGGGCGACAAGGGGCGCCTCGAGAATCCAACGCCTGAGCGTTGGTTCGACCCTGCCGCATACGTGCTGCCTGCGGCGGGATTCCAGGGAACGGCGGGGCGAAATACATTGATTGGACCTCCCTTCCGGCGCACCGACCTAGTCGTCTCGAGACGTCTGCGCCTCGCGGCCACAAGCTTGGATCTGCGGGCCGAGATCTTCAATCTCCTCAACACGAAGAACTTCGGCAACCCGGCTGCAAACATCTCGAACTCGAATGCCGGTGTCATTTCTAGTGCCGACGAAGCTCGATACCTGCAGCTGGCGGTTCGAGTGCGATGGTGAGAAGCGTATCAGGCGGCCTCTGCTGCGTGCGGGAGGAGCCTCGCGCAACATTCGAACTTGGACGACTCGCGCGCAGGAGCATGCGTGACGCGCGCAGCAAGTGGTGCCCAGACCCCCGGAGGGTATATACGTGGTAGACGCTTCAATGAATCGCGGTGCCATCGTGGACCGCCTGCGGCAGAAAGTCGCATCTGGACGTGTGGTACTCGGTGCAGGGGCCGGCACCGGCCTGTCCGCAAAGTGCGAAGAGGCGGGTGGCGTTGATCTCATCGTGGTTTATAACTCTGGGCGCTACCGAATGGCTGGGCGCGGTTCATTGAGTGGACTGCTGGCGTATGGCAACGCCAACGAGATTGTCAAGGAGATGGCGCACGAGGTCCTTACCGCCGTGCGGGCGACGCCAGTCCTGGCCGGCGTCAACGGAACGGATCCTTTTATGCTCCGCGACTCCTTCCTCCGCGAGCTAAAGGGGCTAGGTTTCGCCGGCATTCAGAACTTTCCCACTGTGGGCCTAATCGATG
>Ga0183260_10002750_pt1 | contig 14413 bp, 12 predicted proteins | sample AntDrymUQ4972206_2_FD_129768 | JGI IMG/M metagenome (GOLD analysis project Ga0183260, IMG submission 129768) | Polar desert sand microbial communities from Dry Valleys, Antarctica - metaG UQ497 (22.06) (version 2) (version 2) | ecosystem: Environmental > Terrestrial > Soil > Desert | place... | reverse complement strand
GATCAATAAATAAATTAACCTTGAAGAAAGCAGATAAAATTGCGATTTTTGGAGCGGGGCCCACTGGTTTAATTCACATGATTTTAGCCAAACTTTTTGGAGCGTCAAAAATAGTTATAATTGACATAAATGAGTTTAGGCTAAACTTTGCAAAAAAAATCGATCCCAGCATTACCACAATAAATCTAAAAGATAATGATGACAACCAGTTCAACAACCAAGTGTTTTCCAGTGTTGGGCAAATGGGGGTAGATATCTCAATCATATCTACAAGTAACCCGGACGCATTTGTCAAGTCAGTCAGAATTACTAGGAGGGGCGGAACGGTGTCTCTATTTGGCGTACCCTCAAAAGGCTCCGACTTAAAAATAGATTTGAATCTGATTTACTCAAAAGAATTGAGAATCATTCCTAGCTATGCCACGTCTGAAAAAGAAATACACCAAACAATAGCGTTACTAGAAAATAACATAATAGATATAGAACCCCTGATAACCCATAAGTTTGGTTTAAGCAACTCATCTGATGCACTAGAACACGCACATAGAGCAAAAGATTCGATGAAGATAATAATAACCTCGCCAGGTTGATTATTAAAATTTTTATAATATCCAAGGAAAGACAATAGAGGTGAACCAAATGGATTGGGGAATGAAAAACAGACTTTCAAAAATAATTAGGCCAGATGATGGTCGCTGTGTTATGTTGGCCGTGGACCATGGTTATTTTCTAGGTCCCACAGAAAAGCTTGAGAATCCAAGGGAGACTATAAAGCCCTTACTGCATCATGCGGATTCAATTATGCTTACAAGAGGTATTCTGAGAACTTCCGTCCCTCCTGAAAGTAACGTGCCAATAGTCTTAAGGGTTTCAGGGGGTTCAAGCATTATTGGGGAAGATCTATCCAAGGAAACAATAGTTACTTCTATGGAAGAGGCGATTAGGCTTAATGCCTCATGCATGGCATTATCCATTTTTGTAGGGGGTAAATATGAATATCAAACCCTAACTAATCTATCGAAATTAGTAGATAATGGGGAAAAATATGGAGTTCCAGTTTTGGCCGTGACCGCAGTAGGAAAAGAAATGGCAAGGGATGCAAGATATTTGGGGTTATCCTGTAGAATCGCGTCAGAGCTGGGAGCGCATATTGTAAAAACATACCACTGTAAAGATTTTACAAAGGTAGTCGAGAGTTGCCCTATTCCTATAATCATAGCAGGAGGCAAAAAAACCTCCGAGAGGGATGCATTGCAATTGACTTTTGACGCCATAAATGATGGTGCCTCTGGCGTAGACATGGGAAGGAACATCTGGCAGTCAGAATATCCAGTTGCAATGATTAAGGCGGTAAAATCAATAGTGCATGAAAATTACAATTTCCAGGAGGCATATGATTTATTTACAACAGAATCCAAGGCAAATAACAATATCCAATACGAAAAACAAATCGAAAACAAAAAGCAATGACAAATAGTTAAAATAAATTCAACTGTTTGTCACTAAACTGACTTTTTTTTAACAAAACTTATAAATTAAAATAAAGTACACACACTCAATGGTATTGGAAAAATCAACTGATTGTAATATAACACTTGGTATTATGTTTTCGTTTAAAAGTATTTTACGGGTATAAATTTTAAATATTTTAGTTAGGAGTTGTTTTGATAATAGATGAGTGAAATATCCGGAGCATCTGCATTAATGTCTGCCTTGGAAAAAGAAAAGGTAGAGTACATTTTTGGTCTTCCTGGAGGTGCCAATCTTCCAATTTATGATGCATTAGTTGACTCTAAAATAAGGCATATATTAGTTAGGCATGAGCAATCTGCCGCTCATATGGCCGATGGATATGCAAGAATAAAAAGAAAGGCCGGCGTATGTTTTGCGACCTCAGGGCCTGGAGCAACCAATCTTGTAACAGGGATTGCCACGGCATATGCTGATTCTGCTCCAATTGTGGCAGTTACAGGCCAAGTTGCATTACCGATGATAGGGAAAGACGCTTTTCAGGAAATTGACATTATAGGTATAACCAATCCATGTACAAAATATGCCTTTCAGCCAAGGCACGCGTCAGAAATACCCGAGATGGTCAAAAAATCGTTTTATATCGCTGAAAGCGGTAGACCAGGCCCCGTGCTGATCGATATCCCTAAAGATATACAACAACAGGTAGCAAAAATAGAGTTTCCTGATTATATAAAGGTTAGAGGATACAACCCTGTTGTTGACCCGGACCTATCAGAAATAAATAAAGCGTGCGAAATGTTACTGAAGGCTGAAAAGCCCATAATTATGGCAGGTGGCGGTGTTATCCTTTCTGGAGCCTTTTCAGAGTTGCAGGCACTGGCAGAATTGCTGTCAATCCCCGTAGTTACAACATTCAAAGGTAAGGGAGCGTTTCCGGAAAATCACCATTTGGCTTTGGGGCCTATAGGGATGCATGGACATGCGGAGGCAAATAGAATGATACTCGAGGCTGATTGCATAATGGCAATAGGTGCCAGGTTTTCCGATAGAACGGTTGGAAGATTTGATGAGTTTGGCAAGGATATCAATGTAATTCATTTTGACATAGATCCCGCCGAAATAGGTAAAAATAAAACAGTAAATGCAGCGGTAATTGGAGATGTGAAATCATCGTTAAGAACATTAATCAAAATGATACCAAAAGCCTTCAAATCGGATGAAGAGGTTTCTAAACAATGGCTAAACAGAAAAAAGGAATTGGTGGCATACTATTTGGACACCCTAAAGGACTATTCAAGGGAGATTACAGCTAAAAAAGCTTTAAAAAAATTAAGGGAGATACTTCCTGCAGATGGAATAGTAACAACAGAAGTGGGGCAGTGTCAAATGTGGGCATCTTTGCATTTTGATGTCATAGCACCCGGAACATTCTTTAGCTCCACAGGGTTAGGAACTATGGGTTTTGGGTTTCCGGCATCAATAGGGGCAAAGGCTGCAAGAACTAGCGTTCCCGTCGTAGATATTGCAGGTGACGGTTCGTTCAACATGACGGAAAATTCCCTGGCCGTATCAGTGCTGGAAGATCTTCCCGTAATTGTATTTATACTCAATAATTATATGTTAGGGATGGTTGCCCAGTGGCAACGTACCTTCTATAACAGAAGATATAGCGGGGTGCATTTAAAAAACATTCCAGATTATTGCAAAATCGCAGAAGCATATGGAGCTCAAGGCATTCGAGTCCAGTCAATGGATGAATTAGAAAAGGCGATAAAAACTGCCGTAAACTCAAATGTAGCTACAGTAATAGATGTGCCAATTGATCCCAATGAGGACGTTTATCCATTTGTAGCTCCAGGAACGGGATTAAAAGATATGGTTGTGGGGGCATGATTATTTATGGAGGCCAAACCCATTTTTACAAATAATAGCAATAACACCCTCTATATTTTATCAGTTATTGTAGAAAACAAACCAGGGGTGTTATTCAGAATCACTAACCTTTTTAGGTCAAGAAACTTTAACATTGAAAGTATTACTGTCGGAATTACTGAAAAGCCTGATTTATCCAGAATGACCATAACAACTAAATCAGATGTAAAAACTTTGGAGCAGTTAGTAAAACAATTACGGAAAACAATAGACGTTATTCAGGTTAATGTATTGGACAAGGAAAATGCAGTGTATAGAGAATTAGCATTAATTAAGATGAATGCAAAAGATCCAACCACCAGAATCGAAATAGCCAACTTTGCATCAATATATAGGGGAAATATAATGGATATCAGCAATGAAACTATTACAGTTGAGTTAATAGGAACTCCAGACAAAATTGATGCTTTTAAAAATCTAGTCTCAAGCTATGGCATAATACAGGTAGCACGTACAGGAGTTTCGGCGTTAGCAAGGGGCGCGATCAATGATGAGCTTTGATGGCCGGAAAGTAAGAATTTTCGATACCACATTAAGAGATGGGGAACAGACTCCCGGGGTATCCATTTCCCCAAGTCAAAAAATAGACATTGCAATGAAGCTCGATGAGCTTGGGGTTGATGCGATAGAGGCTGGATTCCCCGTGGTTTCCCCGGGAGAGGTAGAAGCTGTAAAAAAAATTTGTAAACTGGGCCTGAAGGCGGATATATGCGGTCTGGCTCGAACAGTACAAAATGACATAGATGTAGCAATTGATTGTGACCTGAAATACATCCATACTTTTATTGCAACATCTGACATACACATGAAGTATAAGTTAAAAATGACAAGAGAGCAGGTTCTGGAAAAAGCGGTGTTTGCTGTCGATTATGCAAAAAAACATGGTCTAAAGGTCGAGTTTTCTGCAGAAGACGCCACTAGATCGGACAGACAGTTTCTCAATAAAGTATTCAAAGCAGTGGCGGAGGCAGGTGCGGATAGGATAGACATCCCAGATACGGTGGGATATTCTACGCCAAGGTATATTTCCGAACTGGTAAACGATGTAATTGAGAGTACTCATTTGCCTATTAGCGTGCACTGTCATGATGATTTTGGCCTTGCCGTTGCAAATTCAATTGCAGGATTTGAAGCAGGAGCAGCATGTGTCCACGTAACAATAAATGGTTTAGGTGAAAGAGCAGGCAACGCATCACTCGAGGAAGTGGTAATGGCATTGCAATGCCTTTATAACTACAAGCACAACATCAAAACAACTATTTTGTACGACGTATCAAAGTTTGTTTCAAATACCATGGGAATAATTGTTCAGCCAAATAAAGCCATTATTGGTGAAAATGCGTTTGGTCATGAGTCAGGGATTCACACCCACGGCATATTGAACAACCCCCTTACATATGAGCCCATCAGTCCCGAACTAGTCGGTCGAAAAAGATGGCTACAAGCAGGAAAGCATGCGGGAACACACGGCATCAAATCAATATTGGACGAATTCGCACTTAAAACCACAGAAGAGCAGTTAAAGCAAATTGTGGACAAACAAAAGATAATAGCGGATTCGGGTCAAGCAATAACTACATCAGATTTATTGTCCATAGCATCCGAGGTGATAAAAAATAAGAAATTTGACGGAAGGTTCAAACTAAACGAGTTCCACATAGTCACTGGCCTCCACATCATACCCACAGCTGTCGTTAAGCTAAATATCCATGACAAAGATTTTATTGCATCAGAAACTGGTGTCGGGCCAGTTGATGCGGTTCTAAAAGCAATCCAAACCATTGCCAATGAGATTGCCAGCATAAGGATACGCGAATATAAATTGGACTCAATCACAGGCGGCTCAGACGCTTCTGCGGAAGTTTCAGTTAAAGTTGAGGATAAGGAAGGCAATGTAATATCATCACGAAAATCTGGCAAAGACATAGTAGTGACATCAGTACAGGCTGTGATTGACGCAATAAATACAAGCATGTTAAAAAATTTGATTGAAAATGAAAATTGAAACGTTTGATAATGTTATTTCTTTTCTTATACCATAATGACAACCTATAGAATTTCATTGCTGGTGGGCGATGGAATAGGGCCTGAGCTTTCCGAATGCATAAATAAAATTTTGGTTAATATACACGATAAGTCATCCTCTTTGAAATTCGAAATACTAAAAGTGGAAGCAGGAGATAATGCGCTATTAAAATTCAATTCAGCTTTGCCAGAAGAATCATTTAGCATTATAAAAGACTCCCAAGCCTGTTTGAAATCACCCGTGGGGGAATCTGCCGCAGATGTTGTTCTGGTTTTAAGAAGGTATTTTAAATTATTTGCGAACATTCGTCCATCAAAAAACTACCCCAACATCCCATCCATATCAAAAAATGTGGATTTGATAACGGTTAGAGAAAACACGGAGGATCTATATGTAGGATGGGAGTTTTTTTCCGACGATGACACGGTCATTTCTTTAAGAAAAACAAGCAGAGAAGCTTCTAGAAAAATTTCGGAATATGGTTTTAAACTGGCTAGTAATAGAGCAAATAAAAAGGTAACAATAGTTCACAAATCCAATGTTTTAAGAAAAAGCGACAGGCTTTTTATTGATACGGCTAAAGAAATATCAAAACAATTTCCCGATATAGATGTAGAGGAAATGTATGTTGATGCGTGTTCCATGGATCTTGTAAGGAACCCTAATCGGTTTGATATAATTTTAACCACAAATTTGTTTGGAGATATAATTTCAGATGAGGCGGCACAAATTACCGGAAGCATAGGTTTAGCTCCAGCTGCAAATATTGGAGATGAATTTGCAATGTTTGAACCAGTCCATGGAGCCGCATTTGATATTGCAGGCAAAAATATAGCCAACCCCACATCCTTTATCTTGGCACTGAAAATGATGTTTGAATGGCTTGGAGACAAACATAATGATAAAGACCTAATTGACCAATCAATAAAAATCGAAAAAGCCGTTGATAAAATCTTTATGAGTAACATAAAAACAAAAGACATTGGTGGGGATTTATCCACATTTGAGTTCAACAAAAAGTTTATGCAAATATTGGATCAGTTTGGATATGGATAATAATCACACATCATTTTGTTATCATGTCAAGCAGGTTTTTTAATATCCGTGCCGTAGCACCCCAAATGAAATAATCATCAACTAAAAATTCGTACATAATGCATTTTTTAGTTGAATGGAATTTGTCTTCCGAAAAAGAATTCATCAGCTTTTCAATAGGCAAGCTAATTATTTGTTCGACCTCTATGTTTGGCTTAAGGCTATCCGGGATGTTTTCAAATAAAGCAACAAATGGATATATCAAAATTTTAGAAGTATAAGTGTATGTAGGTTGGAGGCATCCAATGATTTTTTGTTTATTTACAACAATCCCTATCTCCTCATATGTCTCTCTAATAGCGGTATCTAAAATTGATTTGTCATTGGAAGAAAATTTCCCACCCGGAAATGATATTTCTCCTGAATGATTACTCAAAAAATGACTGCGCTTGGTTAAAATTACTGATGGAATTTTTTCTGAAAAATGGATAATAACCAATACGCTGGCATGAATTTTTCCCCTGTTCAGATCTAGGATATCCTTATCTGAGGGAATTTTTAATTTTTCATTGTTTAAAAGTAATTCATAGAATTGTTTTTCAGAAATCAATAATACTAAAGATATAACTTGTAAAACATTTAAAAAAACTTTTTTAGATATAATAAACTCCTTCTTATAAAATTAAAGATGCAAATTATTTATGAACTAAATCCACCTAAGATTTTTTACGATTCAGCCGTCAATATGGAAGCGTTGTCCCAAGAAATTGAAAAGTTTTTAAAAAGGACTCGAACAATCGCAAATTTTACAAACTATATACACATCACGGATTCAGTTCTAGGAATACCCAGAATTTCCAGCATTCATGGAGCTGCTTTAATAAGGGAAAACACAGACAACGCAGATGTAAACCTAAGTTGTAGTGTTAGGACAAGGGACAGAAATATAAATTCGATAATTCAGTTTGCAACTCAGTCAATATCTTTGAAAATAAAGGGTTTATTGTTTATTATGGGTGATGAGCCTCAAATAAGCATTAATGCCAATTCAAAAGCATCACTTTCAAAACCCACAGAGGTCATTGCAACACTTAATTCTTTGGGATACGATAAGATGATGAATCTGTATTTATCAGTACCTAACAGGATATCTGATTTCAGGGGCTTTACAAAAAAAATCAAATCAAATCCCCATGGCTTGGTAACTCAATCAATCGACTCACTTCAAGAAGTAAAAGACTTAAAAAAGCTGTTAGGACCCCATGCCATAAAGTTGATTCCATGTGTGATGGTACCCTCGAAAAAAAACACCAACGCTGCAAAAATGATTGGACTTGATTGGAAAGAGTACGAGAATAACATTTTAGAATTCATTTACAAGATTGGGGAATTTGCGGACCAGGTACTGATTACGTCACCTAATGACTTCAATGAAGGTGTTGAAGTATTGAGAAAGTTTTAAAGTGTCAATTATTTTTTTGATTGAATGATTTCAGTTTTTAATTCGTCCAAAACTAATCTTGCATACTCAAATAGGTTTGAGTCCTCAGATAGGCGCGGTCTTCGATAATCAATCACTATCTCCTTCTTTACTGATGCGGGTCTTTTAGTGAAAACAACTACCTTGTCTCCCAGGCAAATTGATTCAGATATATTGTGGGTCACAAAAATTATTGTTTTTCTAGTTTTTGCCCATATCAGTTGGAGCTCAACTAATAACAAATCACGAGTTTGAGAGTCTAATGCAGCAAATGGTTCATCCATTAACAGAACATCCGGATCCATAGACAAAGCACGCGATATGGCAACCCTCTGTTTCATGCCACCAGATAGTTGGTATGTGTATGATTTAGCAAATTTGCCAAGATCCATCATATCAAGGTAATGCATGGCGATTTTTTGCCTTTTTTCCTTTTCAACCCCCACCATCTTTAGTCCAAATTCAACGTTATCAATCACACTTAACCAAGGGAACAACGCATTTTCTTGAAATACCATTATTCTGTCTGGCCCTGTTTCAAAAACGGGTCTCCCATTAAGTACTAGTTCACCACTTGAGGGCTTTTCCAATCCAGCAATGATGTTTAGAAGTGTGGATTTACCACATCCAGACGGGCCGACAAAGCAAACAAATTGACCTTCTTCAATTGACAGATTTACATTATTAACAGCTAAAACTTTATTTCTTTCGCCTTTGTCGGTATTTAGTGAAAATATCTTGGATATGTTTTTAATTTCTAACTTACTCAACTAAATTAACTTATTATTTTTAGCCCAATAATATAACTTGTTAACACACTACAAGAATCCATTTATTATTGCCATATTTAACACACAAATAAAACAAAAGACATTAAAAAAAGTCATTTGAATCTTTCAACTAGTAACCTTTTTTAATAATTCAATTAATAAAGAAACTATAGATCACTTTGAAGACAAAAATTGTATTGGACACAAGTATTATCATAGATGGTGAGATAAGTAAAAAAATCGACAATAACGAGATCAATGAAAACTATGAAATCTTAATTCCCAGAGCGGTAATTGATGAATTACAATCACAAGCCTGCAAGCAAAAAGAGCATGGTACTGATGGATTGCTGGAGTTAAAAAGAATCAGAGAAAAAAGTATTGAGAAAAAAATTGGTGTTAACTACGTGGGCGAAAAGCCAAGCCTTGCAGAGATAAAACTAGCAAAGAATGGGAGAATAGACTCAATAATCAACGACATAGCGAAGAATGAAAACGCCACCCTATTTACGGCAGACTACGTCCAGCACCTTGTTGCAGATGCTACAGGAATCTCAAATGTCCATAAAAAAACAGAGATTTCGGAAGAGTATGACATTGAGAGTTATTTTGACGAGAAAACAATGAGTGTACATCTAATAGAAGGAATTGAGCCTTTAGCTAAAAAAGGAACACCCGGTAATTTTGTGTTAGAAAAAATCTCAAACGAGAAGTTTGATAAAACCATCTTAACCAGGGTAATAGATTTTTTGTTTTCTGTAAAAAATAATAAGAGGATGTCTAACATTGAAATCGCATTTGAAGGTTGTTATGTTATAATGTATAAGAATCTCAGGATTGTGATTACCCAGCAACCTATATCAAACAAAATTGAGATCACAGCCGTGAGGCCCATAAAAAAATTGTCACTGGGTGATTATGATCTTGGTGATGATTTGATAAATAGGCTATCAAACGAGGCAGATGGAATTTTAATTGCCGGCCCACCTGGTTCTGGAAAAAGTACATTCGCCAGCAGTATTGCTGAACACTATGTACTAAATAATAAATTGGTAAAAACATTGGAGTCCCCCAGGGATTTACAAGTTCCAGACAGTGTGGTTCAGTATGGTTCGTTTAAGAACGGATATGAGAGAGTTTCAGATCTCCTGCTATTAGTTAGACCTGATTTTACTATTTTTGATGAAGTGAGAAAGGTTAAAGATTTTGAAGTATTTGCAGATTTAAGGTTGACGGGTATAGGAATGATAGGGGTAATTCATGCGAGTAAAGCATTAGACGCAATTCAAAGGTTTATTGGCAAAATCGAGCTGGGAATGATTCCCCATATTATAGATACGGTTATCTTTATACTAGAAGGAAAAATCAAAAAAATCTATGAATTGGACCTTACCGTAAAAGTCCCCTCAGGTATGACAGAACAGGATTTGGCAAGGCCCATAGTAGAAATTAAGGATTTTTTTTCCAAGGAAACGGAATATGAAATATACTCCTATGGGGAAGAGAATGTCATAATTCCTTTAGAAAACATAGATAAAAAATCAGATAGTTCCAACAATAAAATTAACAAGTTAGCAGAAGCCAAAATAAAGGAAATAATAAACAGGTTTGATTCCCAAGCTGAAATAAAGATTATTTCGAACGACAGAGTTAAAATTTCAGTAAATAAAGAGGTAATTCCTAAAATAATAGGTAAAGGTGGAAGCACAATCTCAGAAATTGAAAAAAGATTGGGCATAAGTATAGATGTAGAAGCCAAAACTCCACCGATAGGGGACGAAATGCAATTTAGTGTTACTGAGTCAGGAGCACATATTTATTTTGTAGTCGATGACGGCCTAATTGGGAAAAAAATCAGTTTGTTTTTAGATGATGAATTGCTTTTAAGCAATCTAATTGGGAAAAAAGCAAGACTTAAGATAGATAAAAAATCAGAGGCTGGTGAAAAAATTTTAAATGCAATATTAAGCAACAATCTCAACACAATAAAACTTTTTGAAATTGGATAAAAAGTTATATTTAAAAAGAAATTTTGGGTGAGTAAAAACCGAATATTTCTTTAAATCCGTCACTTATTTCGCCAAGTGTTACTTTGTTTTTTACCGCAGAAATAATAAATGGCATCAAATTGACATCCGGCTTTTCTGCCGAGGAAACAAGATTAGAAATAGAGTGTTGGACTTTTATGTTATCTCTAGATTTTTTAAATTCTTTTAGTGAATTTATTTGTTTTTTTTCAAGAAGGTGATCGATAACATTTAGTTTTGGCTCCACATCCTTATTGTCTTTAAATTTGTTTACCCCAACAATAACCCTTTTGTTTTCGTCAATTTCTTTTTTTAGCTCATACGCATTTTTCCTTATCTCCTCTTGGAAAAAGTTATTTTCAATAGCTGCTAATGATCCCCCCATTTTTTCGATTTTGTCTAAATATAGATTTACTTTTTCTATTATTTGTTCAGTCAAGTATTCTATATAGTAAGAACCGGCAAGAGGATCAACAGTTTTTGTAACCCCTGTCTCTGATGCAATTATTTGTTGGGTTCTAAGAGCGATTTTAACTGAGTCTTCAGTTGGCAAAGCTAAGGCTTCATCACGTGAGTTTGTGTGTAATGATTGGCAACCCCCCAAAACAGCAGCTAAAGCCTCCGTGGTGACACGAACAATATTATTGTCAACTTGTTGAGCTGTTAACGATTCACCGCTGGTCTGGACATGGAACCTCAAATGAATTGATTTTGGATCTTGAGCGTTAAATTTTTCTTTTAGAATTTTTGAATAGATTACCCTTGCCGCCCTGAATTTTGCAATTTCTTCAAAAAACTCCATGGTGCAGCAGAAAAAAAAAGAAAGTCTAGGAGCAAAGTCATCTATTTTTAAGCCTTTGTTAATACATGTATTTATATATTCTATAGCGTTTGCAAAAGTGAACGCAAGTTCCTGTATTGCATTAGACCCAGCCTCTCTGATATGGTATCCCGAGATACTGATTGGATACCATTGAGGAACATGAGTTGAACAATGCTGTATCATGTCACCAATTAGCCTCAGTGACGGTCTTGGCGGATAAATATATGTATTTCGCGCAATGTATTCTTTTAATATGTCATTTTGGGTTGTTCCCCTCAATTGGGAGGGAGATACACCCTGGGATTCTGCTGCAGAAATATACAAAGAAAGAAGTATAGATGCAGTTGAATTTATGGTCATTGAAGTGCTTATCTTATCCAAAGGAATACCCCTAAAACAAGTTAGCATGTCATTAAGAGAACTTATAGGAACACCCGTTCTACCAACCTCACCTTCAGATTGCGGATTATCAGAGTCCCTGCCAGTTTGAGTCGGTAAATCAAAAGCCAACGATAAACCGGTTTGTCCATGTTCCAGCAAAAATTTAAATCTGTTATTGGTTTCTTCTGCACTGCCAAACCCACTATATTGTCGCATAGTCCATAGGCGTTCCCTATACATAGTAGGGTATACCCCACTCAAAAAAGGATAGGTTCCAGGACTGGATTCATTTTCGTTTTTCAGATCATTTTTCAAATAGAATTGTTTCACAGGGATGCCAGAATCGGTTTTAACGGTATTTTCGCTCATAGTCTACTACCTATTTATTTGAAAATATTAATAAAGATAATTCTTCTGACACCGTATAAGGATCTTTGGTCTTGTTTAGCATTGAGTCAAGTAATTCATTAATTTCTTGATTCTTGTTCCTGAAAAGTCCCAATGCTTTTTGTCTGCCTTTTTCTAAAACCATCTCCTTTATTTCATCATAAAGAATTTGTTTTTGTTTTTGTTTTTGTTTATAAACCCATCCATCATCTTTAATTATGCTATTTATATTCAGACATAGCTCCTGTAAACCTTCACCTGTTTTGGTTGAAGTTTTTGCAATCAGTGGCTTTCTGGGTGTTTCACCAATCAAATCCAACAGGGAATAATATAATGTGCCGGATCCCTCCATATCGGATTTGTTGACTATATATACATCGCCTATTTCAGTTAACCCGGCTTTAACGACCTGGATGGAATCACCAGTATTTGGATTAAAGACCACCGTAGTCAAATTAACAACTTTTGAAATCTCAACCTCTAATTGTCCGGCACCCACAGTTTCAACCAATATAAGAGTGAATCCAGCTGCATCCAGAATCCTAATCGCATTTCTTAATGATTTTGAAATACCACCCATTGTTCCTCTGGAGCCAAAGCTTCTCATAAACACGTCTTCATCATCCATTGTTGATTGCATCCTTACCCGGTCTCCAAGTATCGCACCCCCAGTAATATGGCTAGTGGGATCTACCGCCAATATAGCTATCTTATAGCCTAAACTCTTAAAATACGGAATCAGATGTCCAATTAAACTACTTTTGCCTGCACCACCCGGACCGGTAAATCCGATTGTAATAGCATTGCCTGTTTTGTGGTATATTTTTTTTAAAATCTCATTAGACTGAGGGTCGTTATCATCTATTATGGAAATAGAACGAGCAATAGATCTTTTATCCCCTAAAAGTATGTTATCAACAATATCCATTCATAAAATAAAAAGAACCAAGAGATAAATTATTTTGCAATACTAAAATAAAAACTGTTATTGGCCTCTAAACAAATCTTGAGATTTTTCCCTAAAAATAGATTTAATTGAAACACCCGTGTCGTCAGAGTGTAAAGGTTGATACTCATATCCTCTAATAATGGCAACCGGAACTTCCAAGGTTTTTCCCATTACAAGTTCCGCAGAAGATGCTAATTCATCAATAACTGCTATTTCGGTTACCCGTAAAGTTTTACCAAATGTATCTATTCTCCCGATATAGCTTTTTAAGGGGCAAATTCCGGCAACACCTATGGCAACATTTGTTTGGCCTTTTCTAAACGGACGACCGAAGGTATCAGAAATTATTACTGAAACGTTTTTTTTTAGTTTATGGTAAAAATATCTTTTTATTTTTTTCGCGGATTCATCCGGATTTTCAGGCAATAGTAAAACAATGTCCGAGTTAACAGAAACATTACTCTGATCTATACCCGCATTTGCACAAATAAATCCATGTTTTGTTTCTACTATTAAATTTTTATTTGTCACTCTGATGATGTCTATCGATTCCCTAAGGATTAATTCAATCAGACGGGGATCTTTTTGGTGAATAGCAGATATACTTAACGCTTCCTTTGATGGAACAACACCATCCAAACAACATAATCGACCTTCAGATTTAGAAATTATTTTTTGGGCAACTACAAGGATATCATTTTCTTTGATTTGTAAGCTGTTTGAATCTATAGATTCACAAATCAGACTAGCAATGTTATCGTTTTTTTCCACATTTTTATTTATTTTTACAGGAAAGATTGTTATTGATAAAGAATCAACACCCACCTTCAAGTTTTATTTGTTTTAGTTTATTTTCAAACCTGGCTGTAAAAATAGAGATCAACTCCGCCAAGTTTTTGTTATCGATAACAAAACTTGCTTTTTCTCTTACTATGTCAACAGGACAAAATCCAACCGTAAAAGAAGATAGATTGAAAAGTTTCAGATCATTAGCTCCATCCACCACTACAACAACTTCATCTTTGGTAAAGCCATTTTCATCAATAAAGGATTTTACTGATAGAGATTTATCTGAAGTAACGGCAATATCGACACCCTCTAGTTTATTATCGTTAAAAATGAGCTTATTT
>Ga0183260_10002748_pt1 | contig 14414 bp, 11 predicted proteins | sample AntDrymUQ4972206_2_FD_129768 | JGI IMG/M metagenome (GOLD analysis project Ga0183260, IMG submission 129768) | Polar desert sand microbial communities from Dry Valleys, Antarctica - metaG UQ497 (22.06) (version 2) (version 2) | ecosystem: Environmental > Terrestrial > Soil > Desert | place... | reverse complement strand
CTCAGGTACCCCCTCGCCGGTCCCTCAACCCGCAGGACGGAAGCGGCGTGCCTTCGGGTCTTTCCCCCGTCACAATGGCCGGGTGCCTCGCCTGCGGACCGTGTCGCCCAACAGCGTCGGGTGGACCCGTCGCCGTGCCGGGCGGGGCTGGGTCTACATCGACGCGGGCGGCGCCAAGGTCGCCTCGGTCGACACCGAGCGATGTCGCCGGTTGGTGATCCCGCCGGCCTGGCAGCAGGTGTGGATCTGCCCCGCCGACAACGGCCACATCCAAGCGGTGGGCACCGACTCCGCTGGTCGCCGGCAGTACCTCTATCACCCGGAATGGCGGCGGCTACGCGACGCGGACAAGTTCGACCGGATCCTGACGGTGGCGCGGCGGCTTCCGACCGCACGGGAGCACGTGATGCACGACCTCCACCGCTCCGGGATGCCGTACGAGCGTGCTCTGGCGACGGCGTTCCGCTTGCTGGACCTGGGCTTCTTCCGCGTCGGAGGTGAAACGTACGCCGAGGAGAACGGCAGCTTTGGCTTGGCGACGCTTCGCAAGGACCATGTCGTGGTGGAGCGGGGGCAGCTGCGTTTTCGCTTCATGGCCAAGTCGGGCAAGGAGCAAGACGTGGTGCTTGACGACGAGCCGCTGTATGAGTCCATCCAGGTCATGCGCCGGCGCCGGAGCGGCGGTGCCGAGCTGCTCGCGTACCAAGTGGCCGGCCAATGGCGTGACGTGAGCTCCGATGATGTCAACGCGTACCTGAAGGACGTCATCGGTGCCGAGGTTTCTGCGAAAGACTTCCGAACCTGGCACGCCACCGTGCTAGCCGCTGTGGCCCTGTCGGTTTCCACGCACGTCGCCGACACGTCAGCGGCACGCAAGCGGGCGGTGGCGCGGGCCATGGCCGAAGTCGCCAACTACCTCGGTAACACACCCTCAGTGGCCCGATCGTCGTACGTCGACCCGCGCGTCATCGACCTCTTCGAGGACGGAATCACGATCGAAGGCTCGCTGCGACGGCTTGGCGAGGACACCGACTACGGGAGTCCGGCCACGCATGGCGTCGCAGAACGCGCCGTGCTGGACATGCTCAGCAAGGCACCGGAATCTACGTCGCGGGCTCGTCGGCGCCGGAGCTGACCGCGGCGCACACGCATCCGCAACGTCGATCCACTGAGCGCCCGGACCTGCCAGGAGGGACGAGACAGCCGCATCACGACGTTTCGCAAAATCGCCTCGTTCGATCACGCTGTGCGATCGGTTGTCCGGGCAAGGCCGGTCAGCATCAGTGCCCTCCTGTGCGCTCGCGTCATTTCTTGATCCCAGCGCACATTCGTTGGTGACGCCTTAATGAGCGAACCTAAGGGCGGGCGGGAGCCGAGTTTTTCAGTATGATGAGCAAGTGGACCATAGTCGGCTCGATCTTGCCGGGCTTGACGCAAACCCGTCGTCCTGACAGCCTCTTGCCGCTGGCGCTGCCCCAACTGGAACCGCCACATCGGTAAGACGAGCTCGGGAAAAGAGCAATTCATGAAAGCAGTGCGCCAGATGATCGTTGGCTGCGCGGCGCTCGGGATGCTGGTGGCGGCCGCATCTCCCAGCTTCGCCAGGCCGGTTGACCAATGGTCAATGAAGGTGGTCGACGGCAGCACGTCCAACCTGGCTGACGGGTCGGCCATGACCTTTTTCGGTACCTGGCGAAACATTCCCGGATTGGTCGGTGGAGCCGTCCAGTTCCAGTTCAACGGAGAACCTAGCTACGGCGTGGGTCGCGGGACGCGGCGACACAATCCGGCTGCTCGCAACTTCGCGTTCAGCGAGACCTTCACGAGCAAACCCATTCCCTCGGGCTATAGCGGGAACCTGATGCAGAAGGGCTACTTCAACGATCCTGGACAGATCAAGCTGCAGCTCGTCCCTGCCAACGGGGGAACCGTCGAGTGTCGGATCAAGGGGACCGCCGGCGCTCGCACAGTCCACTCTCCCGTCATTGTGGATGACGGCAGATGGCACACCGCAACCTGCTTCCGTCAGTCTGACTGGGTGGGACTCACCGTCGATGCTGTCACCAAGAAGCTGCATTGGAGCCCGGGACGCATCAGCAACAACCGGACCGTCAGGGTAGGCAATAAGAACGACGCCGCTGACGAAAGCGACCAACACTTCGGCGCGCTCGACTGCTCGGTGTACACGATTCGAGGTGCGGCACGGCGGCAGGCACTGGCCCGAGTGCCCTGCTAGGCACGCGCCGCTGGTGACCGCCGCAGGAAGGCGGTCAGCGCTCCTCGAGGAGGCCGCGCTGCGCCATATCGAAGGTGGAGAGCACCTCGAGGAAGAACTCAGAGGCCGCGTTGGCAAGCCGAGTCAGATCTTCGCCGCGGGAGTCGCGCAGGACATCGAGGAGCACCTCGTGATGGATCTGGGAGAGCTCGAGGATGCTGTGCCCGTCGGTGACCGCGGACCTGCCCAGCTCGTATCCGGCGTGCAGTGCAGCCTCCTCGCGGCGCGGCAGGTAACGCAAGAACGCTACGCGATAGTCTCGCGCCAGGCCCTGGAGAGCGGTCATTCGCCGCCCACGTGATCGGAACCGCCCACCGCGACCCGTTGCGTGACGCTGTTGTCGAGGTACTCCAGTCCCTCCTCGAGGTCCAATGCGGTGTATACCGACCCGGTGCCCATCCCCAGCTCTACCATTGCGAACGCCACATCGGGCTGAATACCGACGATGACGGTCAACGAACCCCGCAGTCGCGCCATCTCGGCAATGTCGCGCAGCGTTCGCGACCCGAACGAATCGAGCACGTCGAGTGCGGCGACGTCGATGACGACGCCGCGCGACCTGTGGCGACCGATTTGCTCGATAAGGTCTCGCTGGAATCGGATCATCTGCGAGTCGTCAAGGGCAGTGTGGATCGACGCGATCAGGTAAGACCCCTGTCGCAGGATGGAGACCAGCGCCGGTCCAGTGTTCACTGGCCGGCCGAGCCGTCCGGCCGACGCACGGTGTACCCCAAAAGCCTTTCGGCTTCCTCTAGTCCACCCTGAAGGTCCCCTATTGTGTTCATCTTGCTCAGGTCGACTCCGATGGTCACCAGGGTCTCGGCGATCTTGGGTGAGAGGCCGGTGATGATGACGCTCGCGCCCATCAGCCGGGACGCGTCAACGGTTCGCACGAGGTGATTCGCGACCGCCTCATCGACGTCGGGACAGCCGGTGATGTCAATGACGACGACCTTGGCGCGGTGCGTCCGGATGCCGGTGAGCAACTGTTCGGTCAGCTGCCGGGCGCGTTCCTTGTCCAAGACACCGATGATCGGGAGGATCAGCAGCCGCTCACGGACCGGCAGCACTGGCGTTGACAGCTCACGGATGGCGTCTTGCTGCTGTCGGATGACCCGCTCGCGCTCGTCGACAAAGCTGACGGCGACAGTGTTCGCGATCCGGTTCGCGGCGGGCTCGTAGGCGTCGAGGACTCTGTTGAGCAGCGGAAAGTCCTTCTGATACTTCTCGAAGAGCGAGCGTGCCAGCACGTCGCGCAGCAGCAGCACGATACCGACGACTTCGTGCGTCTCCACACCTCGAGGGATGATGCGCTCAGAGAGATCCCGGGCGTAGTGCTGCAGTGCCTCGACGCTTCCGGTCTCCAGCACCTCGACATAATTGTCGTATACCGATGTCGTCTCGGCAGCCATCTCCTTCGGCGTCATGGCATGCAGCAGGTGCGCGTCCTGGATACGGGTCGCCCACTCTTCACGCACTTTGCTCCGGTGCTCCCGCAGGTGCGCCACCAACTGCGGCAGCAGTTGGTCCTCGTCCTGACGGTCACGCGTCGGGTCCGCAGAGACATCCTCGGCCACGGTGGAATCCTCGTCCATGGTCATCCTTCCTGCCGCCACTTCGTCATGGTCACTGTCGTGCCGCGGCCCTTCTCGGAAAACACCGCGAATTCGTCCATCAGTCGACGGGCACCGGGGAGGCCCAGACCAAGCCCGTGGTAGGTGCTGTACCCGTCGGTGAGCGCTTGCTCGATATCGGAGATACCCGGGCCGGTGTCCCGGGCAACGATCCGGACGCCAGATCGGTGCTCCTCGACCAGTTCGATGACGACTTCCCCGGAGCCGGCGAACCGGACAATATTGCGGGCGACCTCGGACACAGCCGTGGCAATGACCGTCAGATCCGTGCGAGAGAAGTCCAGGCGAGCAGCCAGCTCGCGGGCGGCCTGACGGGCCGCCACCACGTCGCCGTCGGAAGCGATGGGGACGCGCACTTCGTCGTCGCGAGAATGGCCGCGCTCCATCAACGGCGGGCTCAGTCGGGCGCACAGGTCACACTGCAGCAGGTGGCTAGCCGCGTCGACCTCCCGCTGACGGCGACGGTCTCCGCTCGACAGCGCGAGCAGGACAGGCCGACAGCGGTCGGTCGGCGGTTCGAGCCGCTCCAGGGCGAGCAGATACTCGACTCGCAGTCGCGCCCGAGTCCGATTCAGTTGCGCGGCGACGGCGCCCGCGGTCGAGCCCAGCTCGTCGGCAAGGGAACGCGTACCCTGCCCTGAAACCTCGTGCGCGAGCAGGGTCTGCTTCTCCCGCTCCGACAAGCGCGCGAGGGCCTGCGTGACCGCGGTGCGCTCTTCGCGCGCCAGCAGATCTTCCCCGGGTGCTTCCGGAACTCGCAAGTCGACGACACGGTGGCGGTTGCGACGATGCCTATCCTGCTCCTGCCACATCGACGTCACCACGTTGCGCGCGGTGACGATTGCGTACGGTTCCAGCATCCCTGGCTCCACCCGGTCAGCTGCTGCGAGCACGCGTACGAGCGTCTCCTGGACCAGATCGTCCACGGCGGCGGAATCGCTCACCCGCGAGCCCACGATGCGGCGCACCATCGGAATGAGCACCGCCACGTCGGGGTGACCACTCGGCCCCCCCGACGCGGCAACGGACTGGGCGACGCTCACGTTCCGCACAGTACGCCCAAACTCGCGTCATGCCTGCGGGTCGGAGGGGTCTTCAGTACCGATGGAGGACCAACGGGTCGCGCCAAGGCGCCAGGGAGAGACATGACCGTCATTCCGTTCCGCCCACGCGGTACTCGGCCGCAGTCCGCGGCGGCCGGGCCACGGGTGGCGACCACGGTTGCCGTGACCGGGTCGTTCCGTTCGCCGAGCGGCCGAGTCGGAACGTTCACCGGCTGTTACCGGCTGGAGCGTCTGGTGTCGCGATCCGGTGCCCGGTCCGGTGAGATAGCCGCGGCTGGGGTGTTCACCGGGGAGCTCACCGACGCCGACGGCAGCCGGATCGGCATCGGGAGCCGCCGGCAGACAGCAGTTGTCGAGTTCGTGGCCAGCGGAGCATCACTCGACGTCCGGCTTGGACCGCTCGACGTGAACCTTCTGGGTTTCTTGGTCAGGGTTGACGCGATGGGCATGGCGGTTCAGGGGCCTCTCGACCCGCCAGGGCGGGCCGAGATTGGGCTGGTCGACGCAGCCTGTCACACTGACGAGCTGCTCCCGTCCGTTACGGAGATGATGCGCAGCGTCGTGTCGGCGGCAGCCGCCGGGCCACACGTGAGGCAGCGGCCGAGATGACCGCGTCTCACACACCGCGACTCGGCCCCGCAGCATGCTAATCAACGGGGAGACGACAATCGGCGTCCGGTCCCCCGACGACTTTGCCAAGCAGTTGGAACGGGCCCTGGCCACCCGTCCTGTCATCGAGCAGGCCAAAGGCGTCCTCGTTGGCGCGACTCACTGCACTGCCGATGAAGCCTTCACCCAGCTCGTGTCGGCTTCCCAGAACTCCAACATCAAACTGTCCCTCCTTGCTGCGTCCATTGTGTCCATGGCCAGTGGTCGCGGTGTCCACAACGCGCAGTCCCGGGCGGTGGACGCCGTCATCCGGTCGCGGTGGGGCGACCTGTCGACAGACTGAGCGAAGGTTACCTCGACACCGCCTACTGGTTAGCGGCAAGCCAAGCGGCTCCGACGATCCCGGCTGCGTTGCCCAACTGGGCGGGGACAATCGGTGCGCGCAGGTGCAACAGCGGCAGGTAATGCCGGGCGTGCTTGGACACCCCGCCTCCGACCACGATGAGGTCCGGCCACAGCAGGTCCTCGACGTAGGCGAAGTAGCGCTGGAGCCGTCCCGCCCATTCCTCCCAGGAAAGCTTGTCGCTCTCGCGTGCCAGCGATGACGCGCAAGTTTCGGCGTCGACCCCGTCGATCTGCAGATGTCCGAGCTCGCTGTTGGGAACCAGTTCACCTGCGTTCAGCAAGGCCGTACCTATTCCGGTACCAAGCGTTGCTAACAGGACCAGACCGGCTACATCCCGTGCCGCGCCGTAGTGCAACTCCCCGACTCCGGCGGCGTCGGCGTCGTTCACCACCGTGACCGGCCGCCCCAGCTTCGATGACAACAGCGCCTCCGCGTCCGTCCCGATCCAGGTCTGATCGATGTTGGCGGCCGTCCGCGTCACCCCACGGCTCACCACTGCCGGGACCGTGACACCGATAGGCGAGGTTCCCGTCCAGTGCTTGAAGTGCTCCGAGATGCGGGCGACGACGTCCGCCACTGCGGTTGGTGTCGACTCCACGGGCGTTTCGATGCGCAGCCGCTCTCGGGCGAAGTGTCCTACTTCGAGGTCAACCGGAGCGCCCTTGATGCCGCTGCCACCGATGTCGATCCCGAGTGGATGGTGAGACTTCGCCATCATTCCCTTTCCTCATCCCGGTTCTCGCCCACAGTAGTTGCTTGTCGTCTCGACGGGGCGTGGGACTTCTACCGAAAAGGTCACCTGTCGTCGGCGCCGGCGCTACATTCCTTGACCAGGCAGCCACTTCCGGGCGTGGCGGCATGATCAAGCGGCGGTACGCGAGATGGCCAAGTGGTTTCGTGACGACCGCGGCGCGGTGTCTGTCGTCGTGGCGTTGATGTCGTTGTTACTTCTCGGGACCGCCGCGCTCGCCGTCGACATGGGGAATGCGTACGCCCGGAAACGCCTCGTGCAGACCGAGGTCGATCTCGCTGCGCTCGCCGGAGGAGCAAATCTGCCCGCATCGACGCCAGCTGACGAGAATGCTGCTGTCGCGGCGGTTCTCGACTACCTGCAACGCAACTCGACGTTCGGACAAGATGAGTTGTCGTGGACAGCCGTCGACCTGCAGGACGGCGAACTTGGCAATGGTGAAGTCTTCTTCGACAACCCGAACCGGATGCGTGTCGTCGCACCATCGGCAACCGTGGACTTCGGATTGGCCGGGGCGATGGGGTTCTCCTCGGTGGACGTCGGCGCGACCGCGACCGTCGAGATCCGCTCCCCAGGGCGGGTGCTGCCGACGTTCTTGTTGGAGGCGTGCAGCTACGGGCCACAGGTGTTGAAGGACGGAAACCAAGACCCCGAACCAGAGCCGATCTATGTGCCGTCCAGCACCTCGAACGGTAACGGCATCCCGACGCCCACACGCTCCAGTGTCGAACCGATTCCTGCTGGTTCACCTATCAGGATCACCTTGACCGGCACCAACTTCACTGGTGTGACCACCGTCTTGTTCACCCGGGATGTCAAGAACTGGAGCGCCCCGGCGCTCAATGTCACGTCGACCAGCTTGCAGGTCGACGTTCCGGACAAGGTGTACAACCGCCCCGGTGTGTGGCACATCCGGCTCCAAAGCCCCACGAAGATAACCAAAGACCGAGACAACCTCCCCGTCACCGTCACCACCGCTCCGCGGCGCCCGGATGCGGGACCAGCAGCACCGGGGACTTCGGCCTCATGCAGTCACCCAGGGCGGATTCGTCGTCCGGCAGCTGGTTGACCCTCAACCTCGCCCAGGGGCTGGATCACACGGTCCTTCCGTTCACACCCTTCCCCACGACCCCCGGCGGTCTGTGCAAGTCGGGCACCACCGTGATTCCAGGCGCGGTGTTGGACTATGACCCACCTGCGCCACCGCAGGACGGCGCGAACTGCATCAACATCTACACCGGGAACCAGGTAAGCAAGTTGACCGACGGGATTCTGGGGCGGCTCGGGAACAAACCCACTACGTGTGATGTGAACAACGGCACCTCCCAGCCGTTCTTGATCAACACCAGAGTCGTTCGGCTGGTGGAGTGATCTGGCGTCGCCGGTCATGCAGCGACGAGCTCGGCGACGGCTGCGGCGAAGACCTGCTCGTGTAGATCCACGTCATCAGCGGTTGTCTGAGGGCACATGAGCGCCATGTTGTGGAACGGCGTCATCAAGACGTCCCGATTGGCGAGATACACGTGCAGGTAGTCGTCGAGCTCGGCATCCGTCGCGGCGTGGGACGCGGTGCCGGTGCGCGGCGCCGGCCTGGCGAACCGGTACTCCGCCCGGGCCCCGAGCTGCTGGACCGACCAGGGCAGGGAGTGCTTGTCGATGACCCGCTGGACACCGTCGGTCCAGCGACCTGCCTGCGCCGTCATCCCTAGCCATGCCTCGTCTATGAGCACGTGCTCGAGGGTGGCTCGGCACGCCGCCATGGACAGTGCGTTGCCGGCAAGCGTTCCACCCACGCCACCCACGTCGACCAGGTCGAGGTCCGCTCGCGCCTGTATCCGGTCGGCCAGCTCGGGAGTCAGCCCGTACGCAGCCACGGGGATGCCGCCGCCGATCGCCTTGCCAACGGTCACGACGTCCGGCTGCAGTCCCCAGGCACCGGTGGCTCCACCTGGACCGGTCGAGAGCGTGTGAGTCTCGTCGTTGATCAGCAAGACGCCACGGTCGCGGGTCAGCTGTCGCACCGCGTCCAGGTAACCGGGCTCTGGGAGGACGATTCCGATGTTGGTCAGCGCCGGTTCCATGAGCACGGCGGCAACGTCTCCGCGGCGAAGCTCCCGCTCCAATCCGGCGACGTCGTTGAACTCCGCGGCCGCGCTCGTCAGGGTGACGTCGACCGGCGCGCCGACGTTGCCGGCGCGGCTGGCTCCAGTCCCCTCAGGCCCGACCACGATCAGCGATTCGTCGACGCTGCCGTGATAGCAGTAGCTGTTGACCAGCACCTTGGAGCGGCCGGTGACAGCCCGGGCGAGGCGGAGGGCCCACCGGTTGGCGTCCGTGGCGGTCAGCGCGAAGCTCCACCGACTGGGGCCGAAGCGGCGGGTGAGCTCGGCGCCCACCCACTCGGCGTCCTCCGTCGGCAGCATCGCGGTCGCCCCACCCAACTCGACGAGGCGCCGGTAGACGGCGGCAACCGTGGGCTCAGGTGAATGCCCCGCCATCGCACCGGTGTCGCCCAGCGCGAAGTCCACATATGTATGCCCGTCGACATCGGTGACCCGCGCGCCGCGCGCGCCGGCCAGGTAGATCGGGAAGCCTCCGGCGGCGAGGTTCATCCACGTCATGGGCACCCGCCCGAAGAGGTGCTCCGCGTGCGCGTACGCAGCAGCCGAGCGTGGGTTTCGCCGACGGTAGGTCTCCTGCTCGCGGCGGGTCAGGACCGCCAGCCCACCTCGGTCGAACATTCGGTTCCCTCACCGTCTCCATGCCCAAGCGCCGGACTGCTTGCCAGCCGGATCGTCGCACGCCGTGCCGATCGGGCACACCTGCCCTGAGAGCCCTCCCGCGACCGCCTTATGTCCACCTCTGCCGTGAGTCTTTCGAGTGGTCAAGCGGGCGTCTCAGCGCGGCGCCGCTGGTTCGAGTGGAAGGCGGCTGTCTCGCGGGAGCAGCTGCCGCGATTTGCCCAGCAAGCACGGGGTGTTGTGATTGACACGGTACTAGGCGGTGGTGGCAGCGAGCGCTGCGTCGATTGAAGTCTTGAGGCCCTGAGCGCGGCCAATGAGAGGCCCGGCGCAGAGTGCTTGCGCGATGGTTTCCGCTTCGGCCACGAGCCCTCGGGCTGTGACCGAATCACCAATGGCGCCGAGGTGCTCGGTTTGGTCGAACAGGCCGACGGCAAGGTGGTAGGGCGACCGTAGGTCGCGGAAGGCCTGCGTCGCGTCGACGAAGGTCTCTGTGGCTGCCGGATTGGTCGCGCCGCTGAGCATCCTGGCACTGATGCGTAGCCGCTCTGCCCGGAGCACCGGGGGCAGGTGCCCCGGCCGGTGCCGGTTGAGACTGTCGAGCAGTTGGTTGACCTCGGTCCCGTCGCCCAACGCGAGTGCAGCGTCGGCGGCAATCGCCCAGGCCCACCGCACTGCGTCGCTACGCAGGCTGAGCGCATCGCCGAAGCCGAGGGCTTGCCGGGCATGATGGAGCGCCTGCTCGTGGTCACCGGTCGAGACCGCTGCCGCAGCGTGGGCGGTCGCTTTACCGGCACGGTCCTGCGGGTCTTCGCTTTCTGTCCATTTCTCCACCGTTGCCATGGCGGTGGCGAGCTTCGCACGGTCGCCTGACAACGCGTGCAGCAGCGCGGCACTTTGGGCTACGGCAGTATCGTCCACTAGCTCGTCTTGGTTGATTGCGCTTGTATAAACCTGTCGGGCGTCATCCCATCGTCCGGTCATGAGCAATGCTTGAATGAGGTTCGCCGTGGCAAAACCCATGGCGTACCGATTGCCGATGCGACGGCAATGCGTCATCGCCGCCTGGGCCGCGTCAACGGCTGCCGGCGGGTCGATGCTGACGAGCGCGTCCCCGAGGTTGAGCAGAGCACGCGCTGCAGCTGCGGTGTCTTGTGTCGCTTCAGAGCGCCGGGCCGCCTCCCGAAGACTCGCGGCCGCCTGAGTCGGCCGGTTGGCCAGGCTATGAACGATGCCGCGAATTGTGAACAGCTCGGCAAAGACAGCGTCCGGAAGATCCAGCGCCTGGGCTTCGGAGAGCGCCGCAGCCGACCCCTGGTCCGCTTCCCGGGCATTGCCCGCGAAGGCCTCCAGGGTGGCCATCTCTGCAAGGGCGCTGACCGTGTCGGCATCCGGGTCGTCATTCAACCCGTTGAGAGCGCCGCTGAGCTGCGTACGAGCCTCCTCCAGGCGGCCCTGCCTGCGTAACGAAGCGCCAACCTGGATACCAGCGCGGGCGGCGTCACGGCCGTGTTCATGTCGCCGGTATGCCTCAGCTGACTTCCGGTAGTGCTGCACGGCGGCATGGAAGTCGCCTGTCGCACCGCTGGCAGCGCCCGCGCGTTCGTGGAGGGCAGCTGCGGCGAGTTCGGCGTCGGGGGTGCCCGTGTGGTCGAGCAGCTCGGCGGCGGTGGTGTACGTCTTGGCGGCGGTGGTGGGAGCGCCGGTTCGTTCGGCGCGGTCGCCGGCTCGGGTAAGCATGCTCACGGCCCTCTCACGCAGGTCCGCCACGTCGGGATCATCGGGAACCGCATCCAGCGCGTCGATGAGGTGGGTTGCGATGACCTCCGCGACCTCTTCGCCCTCGTCCGCGAACGTGGATTGTAGGTGCGTGGCGACTGCGAGGTGACGGGCCTTGCGTTCCCGGCGGGACAACGTGTCGTAGGCGACCTGGCGGAACATGGTCTGCACGAAGCCGTAGTGCCCGCGTTGCGGCGAGAGCGGGTCGGCGCGTACCCCGAGAACTTCTCGACGGACCAACTCGGCGAGTAGCCGTCGGACCTGCGTCTCAGGTTGGTCGGATACCGCGATCAGCGCTTCGGCGGGGAAACTGCCGCCGAGTACCGCGGCGTCGGCGACCAGCCGTCGTGCCTGTGGGTCGAGGGCATCCAGGCGAGCGGCGAGCAGCGATTGCAATGTCGCCGGCACCGCCAGCTCACCGACGTCACCGATGTCGCCGACGAGCCGGTAGACCCCTTCGATCGGTTGCACAACATCGCGGTCGATCAGCATCCGCACCGTCTCCACCGCATACAACGGGATGCCCTCTGCGCGGGCAGCTATCGCCGTCTTCGCCGCCATCCGCATGCCAGACACGAGGCCTTCTAGCAACGCATCCATCGCGGCTTCGTCGAGTGGGTCCAGCGTCAAGGTCGTGCTGTTGCGCCGTCCGGTTCCCCAGCTGTCTCGACGGGCCTCCAGCTCCGGGCGGGCCAGCGTGAGCACAAATATCGGCACGTTGCGGGCCCAGTCCAACAGGTGCTCAAGGAAGTCGAGCAAACCGGTGTCGGCATGCTGCAGGTCCTCTACCAGCAGGACCACCGGCGCCCGGTCAGCCAACCTTTCGAAGAACAACCGCCACCCGGCGAACAACTCGTCTCGACCAAGCGTTGGACTCGGCTGCCCGTAAGCCACCCCGAGGAGCTGACCCAGGCGAGGGCCGATGTATTCCCGCTCCCCGGGATCGGACAACCAACGCTCCAGCCCGGTGGCAAGCTTGTCGCTCGCAACGTGGGTGGGGTCCTCCTCGGCGATCTGCAACCGCTGCCGCACCATCTCCGCCAGCGCCCAAAACGCCACGCCCTCCCCATAGGACAAGCAACGGCCACGGTGCCAGTAGACGGTGTCGACCAACCCGTCGACGTACTTCTCGAACTCCCACCCCAACCGCGACTTCCCGACCCCGGCCGCCCCCGTGACACTCACCAGCCGCGGAGAGCGGCGCTCGACGCTGGCATGGAACAACTCCTTCACCAGCCGCAGCTCCGCACCCCGGCCGACGAATTCCGCCTCCAACCCGTCGATGCGCTGTGACCCACCAACCCCCGACAGCACCCGACCTGCCTGCCATAACGGCACCGGCTCAGCCTTCCCCTTCAGCACATGGGTACCGGCGGAGGTAAAGGCAATCGCGGCCTGGACGATCCGCCGCGTGCCCTCATCCACCAACACCGCGCCCGGCTCCGCCGCCGCCTGCACCCGGGACGCGGTGTTCACGGCATCCCCGGCGACCATCCCCTCACCAGTCGCCCCCACGCTCACCGCCACCGGCCCGGTCACCACCCCCGCCCGAGCCGCCAACCCATCCGCGCCGGCCTCTCGGCCCAGCTGCCCCACGGCGTCGATCAGCTCCAGCGCCGCCCGCACCGCCCGCTCCGCGTCCTCCTCCGTCGCGACCGGCGTCCCCCACACCGCCATCACCGCATCCCCGATGAACTTCTCCACCACCCCGCCATACCGACCGATCACCGTACGGGCAACCTCGAAGTACCGGGACAGCAGCTCCCGCACCTCCTCCGGATCCCGCGCCTCCGACAACGAGGTGAACCCCACCAGATCACAGAAAACCACCGAGCAGACCCGGCGCTCCGCCAGCGGCTCCCCAACAGGCTGCTGCCTGAGTGAGGTAGCGGATTCGGTCGGGCTTGGGGCCGCCGTCATTGCGAAAGGGGCCGGAGCGAGCGCGGCACCGCACTGCCCACAGAACGGCCGTCCCGGCCGGGCGAGCACGCCGCACACCGGGCAGGTCTTCACCAGCGGCGACCCACACCGGTCGCAATATCTGTTGTCAGCCGGATTGTCCGCCTCACATGATGAGCACCGCATGACCGCCTCCGATCCTGGACTGGAGCCTAGAACCTCTGCGGCTGTTCAAGGATGTGCGGCCCGCGGGCGACCCGGTCGGCACGGTGCCTTGCCGAGCCGACCACCGGCCGGTCAAGGGGAGACCTCGCAGTGGAAGTTTCCGTGGCGGAATTCGCACGTCCCGCCCTCGGCCCTCGCCGCCCTCGTGCCCTCGTCGTGAACTCAAATCAACGGCCGTCGACCTCGCACCCGTGCTGGCCTGGGCAAACGCGGCGGACTCCCGCCGGTCGCGGTCGGTGCGGTGCGCCTTGTTCAACGCTTATTCAACGGAAACATACGCGGCGTGTGGATCTCCGACCTCCAACTGGAGGCGGAGGCGGACGGGTCCTCGCGTCCTGCAACTCCTACGAGGAGTTGCTGAACTGCATCAGATCGAAACTGGCGATTTGGCGCGCCATTCTCCGGGCTCATAGCCCGCCGAATGCCTCGATAGACAGGTGGTGGCGTTGACAGCTACCGCCTTCGGCGCCTGCTGAGCTTGGGGAGTCGACTGGCGCTTGGCCTTCCAGGACACCGCTACGAACGTGGCGCCCAGCCCTCGCGCGGCGAGAAGCCGCTGCGCGGTGCGGTGATGGGGGTCGTGCTGGTCGTTACGCGGTGATCAGCAGACTGGTGAGGTACATGATCAGCACCCCTGCGGTGATGCCGCCGATGGTGGCTGGGTCGAGTGTCTGCCCGGAGCGGGCTCGTAGGGCGGGTGCGATCTGGATGATCACTTGGGCGATCGCGCCGACTCCGATTCCGAGCAGAAGGGCGGACAACTCTGCGTTGTTCACCGCTGCGCCGAGCATCGCACCGAGGATCGCTGGGGCGCCTGCGAGCAGACCGAGCGCGGCGAGTTGGGTGAGCGAGGGACGCTGCTGAGCTAGCGGCGCCACGATGGCGATGCCTTCGGTGGTGTTGTGCAGCGCGAACCCGATCACCAGGAACGCTCCGAGCGCCAGCTCGCCGACGGCGTAGGCGGACCCGATCGCGAGGCCTTCCCCGAGGTTGTGCAGCCCGATCCCGACCGCGATCATGACGGCGAGTCG
>Ga0183260_10002747_pt1 | contig 14417 bp, 4 predicted proteins | sample AntDrymUQ4972206_2_FD_129768 | JGI IMG/M metagenome (GOLD analysis project Ga0183260, IMG submission 129768) | Polar desert sand microbial communities from Dry Valleys, Antarctica - metaG UQ497 (22.06) (version 2) (version 2) | ecosystem: Environmental > Terrestrial > Soil > Desert | place... | reverse complement strand
GCAACCTCGCGCTCGAAGGGGCGATCGGCCACGCCGACGCGCTCGCGATGACCGACGACGACTGCATGCCGGACGTCGACTGGGTCGCCGAGCTCGTCGACATGTGGAAGCAGACAGGCGCGACGGCGGTGTCCGGATCGCTGCGGCACGTGCTCGCGGACGGCGCTCCCGAATGGCTCACCGAGCAGTCGATCTTCGACTTCGCGGCGTCTCCGGGTGAACACGGCGCGACGCTCGACACGGCGCAGACGAACAACTGCCTCATCGACCTCGCCTGGCTGGAATCGCATCCCAATCACCGGTTCGACGAGCGCTTCGGACGAATCGGCGGCGAGGACATGGTGTTCTTCCGCGGGGCGATCCGGCTCGGGCTGCGATCCGTGCACTCGGCGACGGCTCGGGTCACACAGTACGAGCCGCTGTCCGAGCTGTCATTCGCAACGGTGACGAGGTTGAGCTTCTGGCTCGGCAACAGCGAGGCCGTCACGAACCTCGAACTCGACGAGGCCTCCCGCGGTCGTCTCGTGATGCGCGGCGGTCGGCGCCTGTTCCGCGCGGCGGCCCGGCCGGTGCGCCGTCTGTTCGGCAGCGAGCCGCCGCACCTGCGCTACTGGGTCGTGCAGTCCGCTGGTGCGCTCGGCGTCGTCGCCGGCGCCATCGGCGTCCGCGCCAACCACCACTGACGCGCTTCGGCGCCCATGTGAACGAGATCCGCCCGTCGTGGGCGGTCGAGGCCGGCCTCCGACGCGAACCGGTCAGTCGGCGGAGTCGATCGCGGTTCTGAGGTGGGCGGCGAGCACGCGAACGTTCGGTTCGAGGACCATCCCGCTGTGATCGCCGGGCACCTCGGTGACGTCGACGCCGCTTTCGGCGAATCGGCCCCAACCGTTGTCGTGGTAGATGAATCGCCGGCCCTCGCCGATCATGCGGTCCGGGCCGAGGACGTGAAACGGTGTGAGCTTCGGCCGGTAGAGCGTGATCCGGCCGCGGTACGCCTTGGCCTGGTAGCGGTCGAGGGCGCGCCAGAACGCCGCACCGATGCGCTCCGAGTGCATCGCTCCAGCCTCGGCTGGAGCATCCCAGCGCGTGCGATCCCGCTTCTCGAACTCCCATTTGACCCGGTTGACAGCCCAGTCCGCGAGGTACTTCGGTCCGTTCTGGGAAAGAAAGCTGCGCTGCAGCTTGACCTTGTCGGCGAGTGTCAGTGGATCGGACTTCGGGAGCGGCGTGTCGAGGAACACCAGCAGCCCGACCTCCTCACCTTCGGCGAGCAGCTGCTGCGCCATCTCGTAGGCGGCGATGCCGCCCCCCGAGAAGCCGCCGAGCAGGTACGGCCCGTGCGGTTGAACGGTACGGACCTCGCCGAGATAGTCGTGGGCCATCTCCTCGAACGTTGCGTGCGGCTCGGCGTCACCGAACAGGCCGCGGGCCTGCACGCCGTAGAACGGCCGGTCGGTGCCCACCAGATGAGCGATGTGGCGCAGGTTGAGCACGTTGCCGTACATGCCGGCGACGAGGAAGAACGGCGTCTTCGGGCCGCCTTCTCCGGCGTGCATCGCCACGAGATGGCTGAACCGGTTCGCGTGGGGCGTCACCGTCGCTTCGCCGTCGTCGCCGCTGGCGGCCTCGGCGCCGGTCGACGGAACCGTCGTTGCGGCGGCGATGCGCTGCGCGATCGCCTCGATCGTCGGCGCCTCGAACAGCACGGAAATCGGGAACTCGACGGAGAACACACGCTTCAGACGTGCGAACAGCCGCACGGCGATCAGGCTGTGGCCGCCGAGATCGAAGAAGCTGTCGAGGACGCCGATCTCGTTGACACCGAGGAGCTCCTGCCAGATCGCGACCAGCGTCTCCTCGCGGTCGTCGCGCGGCGCCAGGTAGTCGGAGCCGAGATCGGGCCGTCCAAACGACACCGCGGACGGCGTGCCCGCGCCGGCCTGGGCGTCGGCCGCAGATTCGGCCTGGGCGCGCAGCGCCACAAGGTCCATCGAGGACACGTACACCACCGGCCGTCCCGTTGCGAGCGCCAGCGCGAACGTCCGCTTGCCCTCGTCGGGCACGATGCCCTGGCTGACGTTGTGCCGCAGTGCGAGCTCGGCCTGGGACAGCGGGCGGCCGACGTGGGCGGCGACGACGTCGAACTCCGCCTCGGCTGCCGTCGGTGTGCGTCCGAGACCGAGCTCGAGCGTGCCACTGAGACGCTTGATCGTGAACTCGCGGACGTCGACGAGGACCGTGCCGTCCTCGTCGCAGAGCGCGACGTCGAAACGGGCGAACCCGCGTCCCTCGCTGCTACCCGGCCGGATCGTGGCGACGGCCACCACGCGCTGGGGCAGCGGCCCGTAGACGCGGACCGCCCGGTAGCTCAACGGCACCCACAGGTCACTTCCCGTGTAGCCGTCGATCAAGTTCATTGCGAAGCCGGTACCCAGGTCGACGAGCGCCGGGTGAAGCGCAACGTGGTCGAGGTCGCCGGCGAACCCGTCGGCGAGATCGAGCCAGGCGACCGCCCGTCGTTCGCCGCGCTGGACACGACGCACGACGTCCCAGCGCGGCCCGAAACGAAGGTGGTTCTGCTGCTGGGTGCGCACCGGGTCACGCTCGGGCGAATCGGCCTCGACGGCTGCAATGTCGACCGGTTCGGCCTCGTCGAGTGCGCCGAGATGCACAGCTCCTTCGGCGACGTTGAGCCACCCCGGCCGTCCGTCGGCGACACCGTCCTCTGCGGTTGCCGCGCCGACCACGACCGCCTGGCGCACGGTGACGTCGTAGCCGGCCTCGGTCGGAGTCAGCACGGTCTGCACGTCGACGTGGCCGTCGTCGGGCGCGTCGAGGGGCCGCAGGCACGTCAGTTCGCGCAGCTCGAACGGCCTGACGACGCCGATCTCGGCGAGCGCGGCGCGGACAAGCTCGAAGTAGCCGGCACCGGGAAACAGCGACTCACCAGACGCGAGGCGGTGGTCGTCGAGGAACCACGTGTGTTCGGTGTGCCAGCGTGACGCGACACGGGCGACGCCACGCCGGTCGACGTCGACCGAGTCGAACCACGGATGGCGGGCCGGTCGAGCCTCGCCGGTGGGGCCGTCGTGGGCGGCGTGCTCGCCGCGGTGCAGTGCGGCGGCCGCCATCCCGACTTCGTTCCAGACGCCCCAGTCGAGCGCCACGACTTCGTCGCGCCCGATGACGCGCCGTGACTCCGCCCACGAGTTCAAGAATGCGTTGGCCGCGACGTAGTCGACCTGGCCGATCGGCGCGGTCACAGTGCTCGTCGAGGAGAACACGGTGAAGTGGTCGAGCGTGTCAGCGCGTGTCGCCTCGTCGAGCACGAGCGTTCCGTACACCTTCGGTGCGAGTACGTCGTCCATCTCGCTCACCGACTTGGCGACGAGCAGGTTGTCGTCGACGACGCCGGCGGCGTGCACGACACCGTCGATTGAACCGAAGCGGTTGCGGACGGCCGCGGTGATCTCCCGCATCTGTTCGAGATCGGTGACGTCGCCATGGAGCAGCAGCACCTCCACGCCGCGCGACTCGAGCGCGCGCACACCGGCGATCCGCTGGCTCGTTGCGTGGTTCGCGCCGAGCCGCGCGACGACTTCGTCCCACTCGTCGCGACGGGGCAGTGGTGAACGGGACATGAGAGCAAGCCGGGCGGCCGATCGCTCCCACAGATGATCGGCGATGGTGAGACCGATGCCGCCGAGTCCACCGGTGATCAGCACCGCGCCTCCGTGCCGCAGCATCGGCGCCGCCGTGCCGGTGGCCGCGTCGGGCGCGTCGATGCGCCGAACGTCGAGCACGAAACGGCGGTCCCGCCGGAGCGCCACGACCGCGTTCGCCGCCGGCGCGAGCAGCTCGCCGACAATCGAGTCGAGCAACGCCTCGCGGCGGCCGAGCAAGGGGTTCTCGAGTCGCTCGATAGCGCGCCCCGACGCACGCGTGCGCATCGCCGTCGTCAGCCCGCTGCGGCGAGCATCGGCGGCGATGTCGGCCACGACGTCGAGGCGGGCACGCAGACGGCTGTCGCGGAACAGGTCGCGCTGGTCGATGTCGAACGCGGTGACGGTGACGTCGCCGAACTCTCGCGGGATCACCCGTGCCGGCCCGAGTACCGTCGCCTGCTCCGGCCACTGGACGAGGTCGGACGGGACGACACGCTGCGAGCACATCGTGGCGACCGCGATGTGCAGCGGCCGGGCCACGCCTGCGGCCGACCACGCCTGCGCGAGATGTACCAGACTCTGGAAACCGAGTTCGAGGTTGCGGTGGAAGAAGCTGCTGCCGGGCCGATACTGCAGGCCGTCGCTCGACACGAGCGCGAGGTGGGCGACGCGGTCGGGCACCCGCCCGGTGCGCACGACCTCACGGATCAGCCGCGTGTAATCGGCGAGCCCGTTCTCCGGAGCCACGACGTACTCGCTGTCGGAGATCGCCTGGAACGAGTCACCGGATTTCACAACGGTCACCCCGTCGCCTCGCGCTCGTAGTCTCTTGACGACGTCGCTGCCGATGTCGGGTCCGGGGCCCGGCGCGTCGACGAATACCATCCACGAGAGCGGGCCGGTCTCCGGCTCGTCCCGGTCCTGGCTTTTCCACACTGGTGCCCAGAACCACGAGGTCTCATCGGCGTCGCGGTCGACGTACGTCGTCGACTGCTCCGGCGTGACACCAACACCGGGCGGAATGAAGAACCGTTGTGTCTGGAACGAGTACGTCGGCAGCGCGACCCGGCGGTGTTGCTGGCCGTCGTCGTCGAACAACCGGGCCTCGAGTGCGGCGGGCAGTTCGCACCCCGTTGCCCACAGCCGGCCCGCAGCGGTGAGCAGGAACGCCTCGTCATCGACGTCTTCGTCCGCATGGCGCATCGTCGGGATCGCCGATTGTGTCGCCTTCATCTCCGGGTTCATCCTCGCGAGCGTCGACAGCGTCTTGCCGGGGCCCGCTTCGAGCAGGACACGACCCGGCTCGGCCGCCAACGTCGTGACGCAGCCGACGAAGTGCACCGGGCTGCGCAGGTGCTCCACCCAGTAGCCTGGGTCGACGGCCTGCTCCGGCGTGACCCACGTCCCCGTCGTGTTCGACACCCACGGGATGCGCGGCGGCGACAGCGTGATGCCGTCGAGGTACGCACGGAACTCTGGCAGGATCGGGTCGAGCTCGCGACTGTGCGGAGCGACGTTGAGGCGGACGCGCTGCGCTTCCGTCCCCAGCTCACGCAGGCGCGCTTCGAGCACGGCGAGCTTGCCGAGCGCGCCGGAGACGACACTCAGGTCGGGGGCGTTGATGACGGCGAGGTCGAGTTCGAGCTCGTCGAGCAAGCTGGTGAGCTCGTCCGGCGGCAGCGGCACGGCGACTGCGCCGCCGCCCACGCGGTCCATCAACGTGCCGCGTAGCACGACGAGGCCGAGGCAGTCGGCGAACGACATCGTTCCGGCGACACACGCCGCGGTGTTCTCGCCGACGCTGTGGCCGACGAGAGCGTCGAACTCGACCCCGTAGTGCTCGAGCAGCGTTGCCATCGCGTACTCGACGAGGAAGATCGCCGGGAGCTGATGACGCATCAGCTCGAACTCGTCTTCCGCTTGCTCGCGATCGGCGAAGTCCGTGCCGAGCACGAAGTCGCGCACGTGCAGACCGTGGTCGCGCTCGAGCAGTTCGAAACCTTCGTCGAGCACGCGCGCGAACACGGGCTCGGCGCGAGCGAGGCCGGCGCCCATGCCGAGGTGCTGCGCCCCGCCGCCCGGAAACATCAACGCGATCCGGCGGTTGCCGCCGTGCGCCGCGTGCGTGAACACCCGGCGAGGATCGCGGGCCTCGAGGAGCTCGGCCGCGCCGGCGGCATCGCGGATCGCGACGACGCGGCGTTCGGCGAACTGGCGCCGGCCGTTTCGCAGCGTCCACCCGACGTCGCCGAGGTCGACGTCGGGGTGCTCGCGGAGGTGCGCGGCGAGCCGCGACGACGCGGCGTCGAGGGCGCCGCGGTTGCGCGCCGAGAGCACGAGCAGACGCCAGCGCTCTGGCGACGGTTCGGCGTCGACCGTCGGCGCTTCCTCGAGCACGGCGAACGCGTTCGTGCCGCCGACGCCGAGCGAGTTCACCGCGGCACGTCGCCGCTCAGAGCCCTCGCGCCGCCACTCGGCCAACCGGTGGTTCACGACGAACGGGCTCCCGTCGAGTTCGAGCAGCGGGTTCGCCGCCTCGAAATTGAGCGACGGCGGCAGCGCCTCGTTGCGCATCGCGAGCGCGACCTTGATCAGGCTGGCGACACCGGCGGCGGTGTCGAGGTGACCGATGTTCGTCTTCACCGAGCCGATGCCGCAGTAGCCGGACTTGTCGCCGCCGGTGCGAAACGCCTGGGTCAGCGCGGCGATCTCGATCGGGTCGCCCATCGGGGTGCCGGTGCCATGGCACTCGACGTAGCTCACCGTCTCCGGTTCGACGCCGGCGACGGCGAGCGCCTCGGCGACGCACGTGGCCTGGCCGTCGACAGACGGCGCGAGGTAGCCGACCTTCTGCGCGCCGTCGTTGTTGACCGCGGTGCCCTTGATGACGGCGTAGATCTGGTCGCCGTCGGCGATCGCGTCGTCGAGCCGCCGCAGCGCCACCACGCCGACGCCGCTGCCGAACACGGTGCCCTGTGCGCGGTGGTCGAACGCCCGGCAGTGCCCGTCAGGCGAGAGGACCTCGCCCTCGTGGTACTGGTAGCCGTGACCGTGGGGGACCTCGATCGTGACGCCGCCGGCGAGCGCGAGGTCGACCTCGCCCGACAGCAGGTGCTGCGCGGCGAGGTGGGTCGCGACGAGCGATGTGGAGCACGCCGTCTGCACGTTCACCGACGTTCCGCGCAGGTCGAACACGTAGCTCGCGCGGGTCGACAGGAAGTCCTTGTCGTTGCCGGTGTGCCGCAGCAGGAAGAGTCCGACCTCTCGCACGAGGTCTCGGTTCGTGAGCACGTTGTTGACGTAGTAGCTGTTCGTGCCGCACCCGGCGAACACACCGATCGCGCCGTCGAACGACTCGGGGATGTGGCCGGCGTCCTCGAGCGCCTCCCATGCCGCCATGAGGAAGTGTCGGTGCTGCGGGTCCATCACCCCCGCTTCCTTCGGTGAGAACCCGAAGAACTCGGCGTCGAAGTCGTAGGTGCCGTCGAGAATCGCCGCCGACTTCACGTACCCGGGGGTGTGGAGCACGTCGGTGGGCACGCCCGCCCCTAGGAGTTCGTCGTCGGTCAGGCTGCGGATGCTCTCGACGCCCTCGCGCAGGTTGCGCCAGAACTCGGGCGGGTTCTGCGCCCCGGGCAGGTGTGCCGCGATCCCGACGATCGCTATGTCGTTGCTGGATCCGCCGTCCATCGTGAGTCTCCGTCTCTCTAGCGGCGCCGCGACGCCAACCGTCGTGCCGCCCGGTCCAACCCGGTCTGTACGGTCTTCGAATCGCCACCGGCCGCGAGCGCCGTGGCGAACTCCCGCACCGTCGGGTAGCGGTACAGGTCGGTGAGCGGGATCGACGCGTCGAACTTGTCCTTCATTCTGCGGTGCATGCGCACGACGAGCAGCGAGTGCCCGCCGATGTCAAAAAAGTTGTCGTCGACACTCACGCCGACGCGGCCGAGCGTCTCCTCCCAGATCGCGAGTACCTCGCGCTCGAGATCGTTCGAGGCGGCAGCGGGCTCGCCGGCGCGTCCTGGGCTGCCGACCACGTCGGCCAGCGTGGGCAGGCCGTTGCGGTCGATCTTGCCGTTCGGCGTGTGCGGCAACTCGTCGAGCCGGACGATCTGGCCGGGCACCATGACATCGGGCAGATGGTGGCGCAGCCGCGCCTTCACGGCCGAGGGGTCGATAAGCGTGTCTGGCGACGCCGACACGTAACCGACGAGCTGTTGGTCGCCGGGTGTGTCTTCGCACACGGCGACGACACACTCGCGCACGCCCGGGTAGGCGCCGAGCTGCGCCTCGATCTCACCGAGCTCGATGCGGTAACCGCGAATCTTGACCTGGTGGTCGCTTCGCCCGAGAAACTCGACGATCGCCGATCCGTCGTCGCGTCGGCGCCACCGGGCGAGGTCGCCCGACTGGTACATACGGTGCGGTACGCCGCGGAACGGGTCGGTGACGAACCGCTCGGCGGTCAAGTCCGGCCGCTCGTGGTAGCCGCGCACGACGCCGTCGCCGCCGATCCAGAGGTCACCCGTGACTCCGGGCGGCACAGGTTGGCGATGGCGGTCGAGCACGTAGATCTGCGTGTTTGCGATCGGTGAGCCGATCGGGATCGACTCGACCTGCCTTGCGACCTTCCACGTCGTCGACCAGATCGTCGTCTCGGTCGGTCCGTACATGTTCGTCACGTTGCCGCTGCGGGACGCCGCGAGGAGGTCCTTGGCGAGCGCGACCGGGAACGCTTCGCCACCGATGTAGACGTGCTCGACTCCGGCGAGGGCCTCGCGGGAGTCGTCCTGCATCGAGAACATGCGCGCCATCGACGGCGTGCACTGCAGGTGGGTGACGCAATGCCGCGTGAGCTGCGCCGCGACGCTCTGATCGAGGGCGGGCGACGGCGCCGCCGCCTCGGCGGCTGCGAGCGTCGCGGCGCTGGTGCCTTCACGGACGTCCTCGTTGCTCAGTCGGCGGATCAGGTCGAGCGTTGGCAGGCTTGCCAGCACGAGGTCGGTGGGCACGCCGAAGTCGATGAGGCAGGCGATCTCACCGACGCCGATCGACTTGAGCCGGTCGACCATCGCGAGGCACGTGTCCGGCGTGCCGAACAACCCGCTGTTCTCGTAGTAGCGCAGGTAGGCAAACTCGAGCACCGCGTCGAGATCCTCGGCGGGCATGTGCTTGAAGTCGTTGTCGGACAGGTCCTGCTCGGTGGTCGCGCTGGCCGGGCGCTGGAACGCCGGAAACGCCCAGGCGTATTCCCTGAGCAGCGAGAACGACGTGCCGAGGTACTGCTTAAGCGGCTCGCGCACGACGGAACGCACGGTCTCGTCGTCGTCACCGACGAACGTGTGCAGCATGAGCGTGACGACGCCGGCGTCGGGGTCGAAGCCCGCCTCGGCGCGTGCCTGCCGGTAGGCGGCGATCTTCGGGGCGAGTTGCTCGACCGATTGGCCGAGTAGGTGGGTCAGCACGTTCGCGCCGATCGAACCGGCTTGGACGTAGCTCTCCGGATTTCCCGCTGTCGTCACCCACACCGGGAGCTCCGCTTGCACGGGACGAGGAAGCGTGGTGACCTCGACATCGGTGCCGGTCGCACCGGGGAACGACACGCGTTCGCCGCCCCAGAGCCGCTTGACCGTGTCGATGCCGTCGAACATGGCCCGCTTCGCGTGAGCGTAGTTCTCGGGCATCAGGACGAAGTCGTTCGGCTGCCAACCCGAAGCGAAGGAGATCGCGACGCGCCCGTTCGAGAGGTTGTCGACCACGCTCCACGCCTCGGCCACGCGGATCGGATGGCTGAGCGGCATCACGACCGAGCCGGCGCGGATCCCGATGCGTTGCGTGACCGCGGCCACTGCGGCTCCGGTCACCGCGGGTTGCGGGTACAGCCCGCCGAACGCGTGGAAGTGGCGCTCCGGCGTCCACACCGCCCGGAACCCGTGCTCGTCGCCGAATCTGGCGCCTTCAAGCAGCAGCCGGTACTTGTCGGCGCCGGCACTCTCGGCTTCGTCGCCGGAGAAGTAGAACAACGAGAAGTCGATCGGCGTCGCCGCGTGCGTCAGCGCCGGTGTGCTCGACCCGGCGCCGGCGGGCAGCGCGCTGTCCCGATCGCGGTCGTGGTAGACCACCACGGTGAACCCGCGGGTCAGCGTGTAGAGCAGCTCGAGTACGGAGATGTCGAACGACAGGCTGGTGACCGCGAACCAGGTTGCCGGCATGTCGTGGGCGACGCGATCGTCCATGCCGGCGAAGAAGTTCACGACATTGCGGTGCTCCACGAGCACCCCTTTGGGCATGCCCGTGCTGCCGGACGTGTAGATGCAGTACGCGAGGTGGTGTGGTTGCACCGCCGCGTGCGGCCGGTCGCTCGGGCGGTTGGCGAACCGTTCGGCGTCGGCATCGATGCGGACGACGCTGATCGCCGGGTCGTCGCGGTGCGGGAGCGACGGGTACGCCGCGGCGTCGGTCAGCACGACGCGGCAGCGGCTGTCGCTGATCATTTGGGCGAGTCGATCCTGAGGGTACGTCGGGTCGAGCGGGACGTACGCGCCGCCCGCCTTGTGCACCGCGAGCACGGACACGACGAGGTCGATGCCCCGGTTGACGTGCACGCCGACGAGCTGGTCGGGTGCGACGCCGAGCTCGATCAGGTACCAGGCGAGCCGGTTCGCCCGCTCGTCGAGCTCGCGGTACGTCAGCGGCGCGTCCTCGAAGACGACAGCGCGCTCGTCCGGCGTCCGGTCGACCTGCTCCTCGACGAGGTGGTGGATGCACACGTCCCGCCGCACGCCGACGGCCGTGTCGTTCCACGTGTCGAGCACGAGCGTGCGCATCGCCTCGCCGAGCAGGTCGACGGCGGCGACGGCCGTGTCGGGTCGCTCCGCGAGATCGGCGAGCACCGCCTCGAGGCAGCTCGCGAGGAGCTGCCGGTCGGCGCCGCTCACGCGACGCGTGTCGATGACCGCCTCGTAGCCCCCGTCGCCGACGCGGAGCTCGAGCACCGTGCCAGTCGGCGGATCGCCCGAGGCACCCGCTCGCACCGCGATCGGCACGAGTGCACCGGCGGCGAGCTCGGCATTGGCCCGGAGGTCCGGCAGCCGGGCGACGAGCTCGAGCGCGAACGTGGGGCGGGCGAGCGCCTCGTCGAACCGGTTGGCGACGGCTGCCGCTGCCTCGCCGAGCGTGCGGGACGTGTCGACGTCGATCGCCAATGGCGCGGCGGGCGCGAGCAGCGGCGCCGCCGCGGGGTCGACGACGGTTCCGGCACTGCCCGGCACGAGCGCGAGGTGGAATCGATCCTTGCCCGAGAGCCGGGCGAGGAGTACGGCCATGGCGCCGGTGACGAGGCCGGGCGACAGGCCGGGAGGCACGCGCAGCGGGACCGACTCGAAGGACGGATCGTCGCGGACATCCGGCGACGTCGCCCATGGCAACTCGACCGGCTCGAGCGATTCGAGTTGGCGGGTGTGGTGGCGCTCCGCCCTGGCGACGTCGCGCCCGAGCTCGGACCATCGCGCTCGCGTCTCCATGTCTGGGATCGGGAGCACGTCGCCCGGTGCGATCGACAACTCTGCCGCGACCGCCGCCGGCGTGAGCTGCGTGCCGGTGAGCCCGGCAAAGCCGGTGACCTGGAGCGTGCGGCCGTCACCGCACCGTACCGAGACGCGATCGGCGCTCACCTCGACGACTGCGCCCGGGGCGCGGTCCACCGCGTTGTCGTCGCCATCGAGCTGCGCACTCGTGACGAGTACGAAGCGCTCGCCGTTCCAGAGCTTCGCGAATCCGAGCGGGTTCGGGTATGGCCCGAAGTCGAGGGCCCGTATCATGCGCTCGAGCGTGGCAGCCGGCTGGCTCCAGTCGAGTACGGCGAACGCTTTCGGTCGATCGGCGCGCGTGAACGTTTGCCTCTCGGTGCCGGGGTCTTGCGGGATGCGGATGACGCGGTCTTCGGCGATCTCGTCGACGAGCTCGCCGAACATCTCGATCGCAGCCTCGAAGTTGCGCGTGTTCAGCGACAGCGAGGTCTCGGCATCGGCGATGTCGAACAGGCGCTGCTTGACGATGTCGCCCTCGTCGACGCCCGAGGTGATCATGTGCCACGACACGCCGTACGTCGGTTCGCCACGCAACAGCGCCCATGCCGGTGTGTTGAGCCCGGCGTATGCCGGGAGCGGGCCGTCGTGGAAGTTCACCGCACCCTTCGTCGGCAGCGCGAGTACGTCGTCCGGGAGAATCTCGAGGTGCGTGATGGCGAACAGCCACTCGAAATGGTGCCGGGCGAGCTCGCCCCGCCACTGCACTGCTGGAAGCGTGGCGTCGACGACGTCGATGCCGTGGCTGCGGGCCCAGCGCTCGACCTTCCGTGAGCCCGCGGCAACGCAGGTGATCGTGCATCCCTTGGCACGTAGGATGTCACCACACTCGGCGAGCAGGGTGTCGGCGCCGATGAGGGCACACGTGAACGGTGGCTGGTCGGTTGTCATGAGTAACCCTCAGGTGTGCTGCAAGCAGTTTCTCCCCTCGCGGGAGGCGCGCGATTGTACCCTCTGGCCCCTCCGGTTCACCGCGGCAAATCCTGCGCTCGATGCGGGAAATCTGCTCGAGGGCCCCGCGAATCACGAACGTCCGCTCAGCCCGCGAACCAGCGCCCGATCTCGGGCGCGTCCTGGTATTGGACGTGGTCGACGTGCGGCGACACAAGAATCTCGGTCCGCAGCCCATCAGCGAAGGCGTCGATGCCGACGAGCAGCTCGCCGCCGCACGTGTAGCCGATCGACTCGCAGGCGATGCCGGCCGCGGCGCCACTCAGCGCGCCGGTCCAGTACAGCGCGACCTCGACGCCGGGCGCGGGGTCGCACGGGTTCGTGCTGTCGTCAGGGACCGGGTCGTCAATGATGACGCCGACGACCGTGCCCCCGAACGACTCGCCCTGGCAGAACAGCCTTGCCGCGAACGCGCCGCCGTTGCTGAACCCATCGAGCACAACCCGCTCGCATTCCGCCCCGTCGATCGCCCCGGCGACGATCCGGCGGGCATCGGCGTAGCGCTCGTCGGTGTCATACAACCACACGTGTCCGTCGCCGAACTCGGCGTTTCCCGTCGGCGAGAGCTCGGCGTAGCCATCACGCTGCACCGGAGCCGAACCGGTCTCGGTACGTCCGTGGATGCGGACGAGGCAGTTTGCCGCGCGCACTGCTCCCGCCGTCGTCGCGAGCTCGCCCCCGCTGTCGGCGCCGCAGCCCACCAGCGCCGCGACCGCGATCGTCACGAGCGCGAGCCGGTCGGCGATCGCGACCCTCGAGGATGCTCGCACCGCCCGCGCTGTCACAACACGGCAACGTAGTTCTTCGACCGCGGCCGTCGACTGCTTCGACGCTCGTGTGACCCTCCGGACGAGGCTTTCTCAGCGCGTCCCCCGGGCATCCCCGGTACTGTTGGCTGGGTGTCAGCGACGAGCGCCGAAGCGGTGCCGCGGGTTCGCCTCGCGTACCTCACCGCGCACTACCCGAACGTCGCGCATGCGTTCATCCAGGGCGAGATCTTCGCGCTCGAGCGACTCGGAGCCGAGATCCTGCGGATCGCCCTGAACACGCCGGATCCGGCCGACATCATCAGCGACGACGACCGAGCAGAAAAAGCCAAGACGTTCTACGTCAAGGGGACCCCGAAGCTGCTGATCGCGTGGCGGCTCTCGACGATCACGCTGTGCCACCCCCTCGCGTTCACGCGCTGCGCACTCACGGCACTGCGCGCGGGTGGTCCCAACATCGGGATGGGCGTCAAGCTCGTGCTTCAGCTCCTCGAAGCGATGCTCGTGTGGCGACACTGCCGTCGCCACGGCATCTCGGCCGTCCACGCCCATTTCGGTCAGGCGCCCGCCAGCGTGGCCTCGCTGACGACGATGTTCGGCAACGCCGTCGGTCGCGGGCATTGGACCTGGAGCGCTACGATTCACGGGTCGCACGAGTTCTTCAACGAGGACACGTCACGGGTGTACGAGAAGATCGCCCATGCCGACCTTGTCGTGTGCATCAGCGATTTCACCCGAGCGCAGCTGATGCGGATCGCGTCCCCCGAGGACTGGCCGAAGATCACGATCGTGCGCTGCGGCATCGACTTCAACCAGTTCGCTGCTCGCCCGCATCGCCCGTCACGATATCCGCCCGTGATCGTGACGACTGCGCGGCTGTCTCGAGAAAAGGGCCATCTCGTGCTCGTCGAGGCGGTGGCGATCCTACGTGAACTGGGCGTCGACGTTCGCGTCCGAATGATCGGCAGTGGGCCCTTCCGGGACGAGATCGAAAGGGCGATCATGCAGCACGACGTCGCTGACGTCGTCGATCTCACCGGGCCACTGCCGCCGGATCGCGTGGCCGACGAGCTCCGCGACGCCGACGTTTTCTGCCTGCCGACGTTCTTCGAAGGTCTGCCGATCTCGATCATGGAGGCGATGGCGATCGGCGTCCCCGTCGTCACGACCTATGTCGGCGCCATCCCCGAGCTCGTCGTCGACGGCGTGACCGGTTGGGTGGTACCGGCCGGCAACCCCCACGCGCTCGTGGACGCGATCCGGATGGCCGTGATCGACCAGGACGAGGTTGTCAAGGCGGCGCGTGCGAAGGTGTACGAGTCGCACGACCGTGTCGCGAACGTCGCCGAGTTGCTGCCGTTGCTGGCTGCATGTCACCGGCGATGAGCATTGCGGTTCGAGGTCTCACACCGGCGCAGTTTGGCCGACGACCGGCGCGGCCCTCGGCG
>Ga0183260_10002746_pt1 | contig 14420 bp, 21 predicted proteins | sample AntDrymUQ4972206_2_FD_129768 | JGI IMG/M metagenome (GOLD analysis project Ga0183260, IMG submission 129768) | Polar desert sand microbial communities from Dry Valleys, Antarctica - metaG UQ497 (22.06) (version 2) (version 2) | ecosystem: Environmental > Terrestrial > Soil > Desert | place... | reverse complement strand
TGGGCGACGTCGGCGCGCTGCCGCACGCGGATTTGAGCTTCGACGGGGTAGTGAGTACCCTCTCTTTGCACCACTGGCCCGACCCGGCTCGTGGCCTGGCCGAGATCCACCGCGTCCTCAAGCCCGGCGGGGAGGCCAGGATCTACGACCTTGCGCACTGGCTGTGGTTGCCGGCAAATAGCGAGTCCCGGCTCGACCGGTTGGCGATCGGGAGCCCGTTCGGTGGCGGGGTGGTCGAGGTGGTTCGCTGGCCGGGGCCGGTACCGGCGTTCGTGCTACTGCGCTTGCGGCGGAACTGAGGAGAGGCCGTGTCTTTCCTCAACGGCGTCCTTTCGCTGGCGGTGTACCGCGGGATCGTCGTCCCGATGCACCAGACGCCCGAGGAGGCGCCGGCTTCCGCGCGGCTCGTTGCCGCTGTTTGGACGATCACCCTGGTGCTCACCGTCGCCAAGGGGGGCGCAGCGCAGGTGACATTGGTAGGGGGCGTCTAAAGCGCCGTGGCCTTCCTCGCCACGCTGCTCGGCGTTGTCTTGATCCTCGTCGCCCTGCGCGACGTGTTCAACGAGATCCTCCAACCCGAAGGCAGCGGCGTGGTGAGCGGCACGCTAACTCGCCTCACCTAGCGCGCGTTCCGCCGGGTGGCCGTCCGGCGCCCAAAGACACTCCCCCTCGCCGGGCCGGCCGCGCTGGTCGTCGTTACCGCGACGTGGGCCGCGCTCCTCATCGTCGGGTGGGCTTTGATCTACTGGCCCCACCTGCCCAACGGGTTCTTGCTCGCAACGGAGGTCGACCCCGCGGGGCGCGCCGGCCTCCTGGAGGCGCTCTACTTCTCGCTGGTGACCTTGACCACTTTAGGCTACGGAGACATCATCCCGGCCAACGACTTTTTGCGCCTGCTCGCGCCGCTGGAGGCCCTGGTCGGCTTCGGTCTCCTCACCGCAAGCATCACCTGGGTGCTCCAGGTCTACTCGGCCCTCTCCCAGCGCCGCAACCTGGCGCACGAGATCATGCTCCTCCGCGAGGCCGGGCCGGATCCCGAAGCCCTCGGGACGCTCTTCGGCGACCTGGCCTCGACCGTCGCCGCCGTCCGCTACGACTTCCTCCAGTTCCCGATCTCCTATTACTTCCACGATCTGGACGGCAGGAGCGCCCTCGCCCCCGTCCTGCCCTACCTGGCGGATCTCGCCAGGAGCGCCGACCGCCGGGACCTCCCACCGGAGGTACGCCTGCGCGCAGCCCTGCTCCGCGGCGCCATAGACGACCTCGCGGCCACTGTCGGGAGCCGCTTCCTGGACCTTCCGTCCGCCTCGACGGACGAGATCCTGACAGCTTATGCTCGCGACCACTTCCGGGAGCCGCCCGGTCGATAGCCAACAAGGGTCGCGGCGCTGGTCGCGATCGCGTCGGGCCTATTGCTCGCCCGCCGGATCACGGACCCGATCCGGGGTCGGGAAAAGCACGATGAAAGCCGATGCTACCCGACTCCCGAAGGTTTGCGGAAGGCCCTTCCGCAAGCCGCTATATGACCAGGCCTAGTCCACCCTGACCTTCCCCCGGAAGAGCCCGTAGGTGAGGAAGAAGTAGATCGCGCCCAGCCCCATGCCGATGAGCCACCAGATCAGCCCCACGGTCAATCCATGCGTCGTGGTGGAGGCGTTTTGTATGGTGAGTATGCCTCGGTCGCCCACGGCGCGCTCAAGGCGATGACTAGAGCCGCCAGCGTCAAAAGAAGGCGGCTTGCCGGGACTTTCGTCATGCGTTTTTCTCCCTTGTTTTTCGGCAAAGTCTTTCGTCTGCTGGAACTCCCCCCGAACTTCTGTCTCGACAGTATTAGTCAACTTTGGCCTCCGGCGAAAGCGCCCGAGCATCTCAAGGATGAGTCTGAGCGGCGGTTCACCGGATTGAGCGCAGCGACGCGGGAATTATCGGTGACGCCGTTTAGAATTACGATGTGCACGCGGGAGTTCTTGTCACCGCTTGCGCTTGGCGTCGAGGAGGCTGGAGGAAGTGTTGCCGAAAGAAACAGCGGAGGGGCAATGCCCCTCCGCTGTTTCGCGCGGTGCGTCTGCCTTTACCTGATGGCTACACGACGTCTTTGGCGCCGACGTAACCGTCATAGTAACCTATCGGGACCTCTACCACCCCTCCCGTATAGTGGTTGGCGGAGATGACAGTGCCCTCGCCGGTGGCGATGCCGACGTTGACTATGCTGGCGGTGCCATCGGTGAAGAAGACCAGATCCCCGGCCTCGGCGCCGGACGGCGTGCCGTAGCTGTACTGAGCTGCCGGGCTATACGGCAGCGAGACGCCGAACTGCTCCATCACGCGCATCGTGAACCCCGAGCAATCGACGCCCGCGCGCGTGGCTGCGGCCGGACCGCCGAACACGTAGGGCGTGCCGAGCCAACTGCGGGCCTCATTGACGACCTGCTGATCCGTGGCCGTCTGGGCCTCGGCCTCCGTGGACGAGCCCATGAGCAGAGCCACCGAAAAAAGCGTGGCGCCAGCAAAGAGCATCGCAGCACGTTGCACAACAAGACGATGCATAGACGTTCCCTCCAAACTTATGTTTACACAACAGTCGCGGAGGATAAAGCACATGACTCTGGATTTTGGGAAGGCCATATGGGATTTTGTTAAACACTTCACTTCAAGCCCGTGAGAAACGGACGCTCAAGGCGAGAACACAAGATCCCATCACCCTCGTTACATTATGAAACGGACACAGCATAAAATGGGGCCATGAGCGTCAATATCCTGATCGTAGAGGACGAGAGGAGCCTAGTAGACCTTATCCGGAGCTACCTGGAGTATGAGGGTTTCGTGGTGCATGAAGCCCTTGACGGGGCTTCGGCGCTTGAGACGGCGCGGGAGGTCGTGCCGGAGGTCGTCGTCTTGGACTGGATGCTCCCCGGTATGGACGGGATGGAGATCCTGCGGAGGCTCAGGGGCTTCTCGGATGCGTATGTGATCATGCTCACCGCCCGCGCCGAGGAGATGGACCGGATCGTGGGTCTCTCCTCGGGCGCCGACGACTACCTGACCAAGCCGTTCTCTCCCGGCGAGCTCGTGGCCCGCGTGCGGGCGATGCTCCGCAGGCCGCGCGGCGGAACCCCCGCCCGCGAGCAGGAGCCGCTCGCCTTCGGAGATCTCGCCATGGACCCCGACCGACGCGAGGTGCGACTCGGCGGCGAAGAGGTCGCGCTGACGACCATCGAGTTCGACCTGCTCGCCACGCTGGCGAGCCGTCCGGGCTTCGTCTTCTCGCGCTCGCGGCTGCTGGAGCGGGTGTGGGGGGAAGGCTATTTCGGCGACGACCACGTCGTGGACGTGCACATAGCCAATCTGCGCAAGAAGCTCGGTGACGACCCGTCGAGCCCGCGCTACGTGGAGACCGTGCGCGGCGTGGGCTACAGGTTCGAGGGATCGTGAAGCTCCCGCTCCGTTCGCCCCGGAGCCTCGGCGCCCGGCTCTTCGTCTCCCACTTCCTCGTTGCCCTGGTGGCCGCCTTCACGCTGCTTACGGCCCTGTATTTCATAGCGCCCGTGATCTTCGGGAGGTTGATGAGCGGCATGATGGGCGGCGACATGATGCAGCCGTCGGATATGGAAGGGATGATGGGCTCCGTGGGCCGGGCGTTCGGGCTGACTCTTCTCTATTCGCTTCTGGCTGCGGGAGCGGTGGCGATGGTGGTCGCGGCCGTCTCCAGCGTCTTCGTGTCGCGGAGGATCGTGGAGCCGCTGCTGAACATGATGGCAGCCACCCGCCGCATCGCCTCCGGCCGTTACGACGAACGAGTTCCGGTCGGGACCTCCGACGAGCTCGGAGAACTCTCGGAGAGCTTCAACGTCATGGCTAAGACGCTGGAGGACACGGAGCAACGGAGGCTGGACCTCATCTCCGACGTCTCGCACGAAATGAGGACCCCGCTCTCCACCATAGAGGGCTACATGGAGGGGCTCATAGACGGCGTGGTGCAGCCGTCCGAGGAGACGTGGGGCCTGGTCCACGGGGAGGCCGTCCGCCTGAGACGCCTCGTGGACGACCTCCAGGAACTCTCCCGCGCGGAGACCGGACATCTCGTCCTCCGGGAGGAGATCGTGAGTCCGCGGGACGCCGCACGGCGCGCCGCCGAACGTGTGGCACCGCTCTTCGAGGAGAAGGGCGTCAGCCTGAGCACGGAGGCCCCCGAGGAGTTGCCGCCGGTCCTCGCGGACCCCGATCGTCTCGCGCAGGTTCTCACCAACCTCCTCGGCAACGCCCTCAGGCACACCTCCGGAGGGAGTAACGTGGCAGTGAAGATCGAACGGCGGAGAGGTGAGGCGCTCTTCCGGGTCGAGGACGCCGGGGAAGGCATAGCTCCCGAACATCTGCCGCACGTCTTCGAGCGTTTCTACCGGGCCGAGCAGTCCCGCTCGCGCGAGGGCGGGGGAGCCGGGGTGGGGCTCGCCATCTCGAAGGCGCTCGTGGAGGCGATGGGCGGGCGCATATGGGCCGAGAGCGCCGGACTCGGAAAGGGAGCGGTTTTCACCTTCACCCTGCCCCTCGCAAGCGATGCCCGGTCTCCGAAATCTTGATCCGATCTTGACCTTCCCCTGACGTTCTCTTGAAGCCCGCCTCCTAAACTACGGGCGTAGTCGGGATCCAACGAAGGAGAGACCATAATGATGATGGACGATATGATGGGCGGCTTCGGCTGGCTGTGGATGCTGGCGCCGCTCCTGCTCTGGGTCGGCCTCCTCGTGCTGGTGGTGGGGCTCATGATCCGGCTGTTCCCCTCCCTGCGCGGCAAGGACTCCTCCCGGAGCAACGACGCCGAGGGGATGCTGCGCGAGCGCTTCGCCCGAGGCGAGATCGACGCCGACGAGTACGAGAGTTCCCTCCGGATACTGCGCGAGGAACCGAACCACAACGGCTTCCACAACGATGAACTCGCGAACACGGAAACAGAACGTCGGAGCTAGAAAGAGACAGGAGATTGAAGATGAATACACGCACGAGGTATCTGATAGCGAGCCTGGCCCTGGCGCTCCTGCTGGCGGCGGGGCTTGGAGCAACCTACGCCACCGCCAACATGGACTCCATGATGACGGGGAGCGACAATAATACGGACTCCATGATGGATGGCGGCACAGGCTCTATGATGGGCGGCGGCACAGGCTCGATGATGGGTGGAGGTGCGGACTCCATGATGGGCGGCCAGATGATGGGCGCGTTCGACGAGGATAAGCCCTTCGACTTGCAGTTCATAGACCAGATGACCATGCACCACGAGGGGGCCATCATGTCTTCGCGGATGATGATCGGCGACTCGGAGCGCCCCGAGCTGCGCGAGCTCGCCCGGAACATCCAGGAGAGCCAGTCCAGGCAAATAGAGCAGATGCAGCAGTGGCGAGAGCAGTGGTACCCCGACGCCGAACAGACTTCCGGGATGCCCGCCGGGGCTATGGGCGAGATGATGGGCGACGGGATGATGGAAGGCATGATGGGCGGCTCGATGCAAGGCATGATGGGCGGCGACGCCACCGACGAGATGTTCCTCAGGATGATGATCCCGCACTACCAGATGGCCGTGGACATGTCCGAAAAGGCGCTCGAAGAGGCCGACCACCCCAAACTCGAAGAGCTCGCGCGGACGATAAAGGAAGAGCAGTCGGCGGAGATAAAGCTCATGCAGGGCTACCTGGACGAGATCGAGGCGGCGGACAAGAGCTAGCCGTACCGGCGGGGGCAAGACCTCGCCCCCGCCTCGATCACCATCTGTACCGAGCAAACAAAAACGAAAAGGAGACAGACATGGCGCAGGCGGAACAGCAGATAGCGGAGAAAGGCTACGCACATCCGGAGGCCCTGGTGAGCACGGACTGGGTCGCGGAGAACCTGAACGACACAGAGAACGTGCGCATCGTGGAGTCCGACGAGGACGTGTTGCTCTACGACATCGGGCACGTTCCGAACGCGGTCAAGATCGACTGGGTAGAGGACCTGAACGATCCCCTGATGCGCGACTACCTCGATCCCGAGCACTTTGCGCGGCTCATGGGCGAGAAGGGAATAACCCCGGACACCACGGTCGTCTTCTACGGGGACAAGAACAACTGGTGGGCGACTTACGCGCTGTGGGTCTTCTGCCTGTTCGGCCACGATAACGTGCGCGTCATGGACGGCGGGCGCATCAAGTGGGAGGCCGAGGGCCGGGAGATGACCCAGGACGTTCCCTCCTTCGGGCGTGTCGAGTACCCGGTGCCTGAGCGGGACGACGAGAAGATCCGGGCCTTCAAGGAGGACGTGGAGAAGCACCTGGAGAAGCAGGGACCGATGGTGGACGTGCGGAGCCCCGGCGAGTACTCCGGCGAGCTGTTGCACATGCCGGACTACCCGCAGGAGGGTGCCATGAGGGGTGGGCACATCCCCGGAGCGGCCAACGTGCCGTGGGCGCGGGCCGTGCGGGAGGACGGAACCTTCAAAAGTGTCGACGAGCTAAAGGAGGTCTACGAAGGCGAGGCCGGACTCAACGAGGGTGAGGACATCATAGCTTACTGCCGCATTGGAGAGCGGTCGAGCCACACCTGGTTCGTGCTCCAGTACCTGCTTGGTTACGACAACGTCCGCAACTACGACGGTTCGTGGACCGAATGGGGCAACTCCGTGCGCGCCCCGATCGAGAAGTAGCTTTGGGCAGTTACGACTACGGGTGGTGGCCGCTGGTCGCGCTACACGTGGGGCTGGTGCTGGCCTTCGTGCTGGGCTACTTGAGGCCGGCCCGCCCGCGCGAGTGGCGTTCTTTCGGGGTGCTGGGCGCGTTCTTCGTTGCCCTCTACACCGAGATGTACGGGTTCCCCCTGACGATCTACCTCCTTACGGCCCTGCTAGGGCGCGCACCCTTCCCCGACCCGTTCGCCCACAACAGCGGGAACCTGATCGCCAGCCTGCTGGGACTCGGGGGGTGGTGGGCCGGGCTGTTCATGCTGCTTGGGGGCATAATAATGGTGTTGGCCGTCGTGATCGTGGCCTCCTCCTGGCGGAGGATCCACGACGCGGACGAGAAGCTCGTCACGGACGGACCGTACGCCGTGGTGCGCCACCCGCAGTACACCGGGCTCATGCTCGGAATCCTGGGGGCGCTTGTCCAGTGGCCCACCCTGATCACCCTGCTCATGGCCCCGATTCTGGTCTTTACCTACTACCGGCTGGCCCGAAGGGAGGAGCGCGAGTTGGAAAAGCGGTTCGGGGACGAGTACGCTGCCTACCGCACCCGCACGCCGATGCTGCTACCCCGCCTGACGGCCGTCGGGAGCGGAACGGCCTCCGGAAGCTCGGATGGCCCGGGAAGTGGCGGGCGTCGTGAGGCCTGAACCGGCCACCCTCGGAACCCCACTGCCCGAAGGGAGCGGCGGTGAACCTCTCGCCGTTCGAGCTGGCCGGCCTGCTGACCCACCTGGCCGTTTTCGTTGTCGGCCTGGGCGGGAGCGTGGGCATACTGCCGCTTGCGCGCGGACGCCGCTCCGGGCTCGGCCTGATCCTGATGGCGCTGTCGATGACCGTCCTGGTCCTCCAGCCGGTCTTTCAGCCACGCTGGCTGCCCGACGGGTGGACCGCGATAGGCTACGTGGTGGGTTTCGCGATTCCCCTCTGGCTGCTGATCGGTCCGGCAAGCCCGAAGAACGCGGGAGCAGACGGTGAGTAAACGGAACATGCAGCCCGGCCGGCTCATCCACGTAACGGAACGTCAACTCAAGATTGGAGACAGAGTTTGAACGGCATCACCATAAGCACCGACCCCATGATCGCCCAGGCGGGTCCTTTCATGCTCAGTTGGTACAACCTCTTCTTCATGCTGGCCGTCTTCGCGGGCGGCTGGCTCGGGCTGCGCGAGGCGCGGCGCAAGGGCATCGACACCGAGAAGATGCAGTCGCTCATCCTCTGGGGTCTGCTCGGTGGCATCGTCGGGGCGCGACTCTTCCACGTGGTAGATAGATGGGACCTCTACGCCGACGACCCCGTGCGCGTCCTGTACGTCTGGGAAGGCGGGCTCGCGGTCTACGGTGGGCTCGTCGGCGGCGTGCTGGCCGGCCTCCTCTACACCTGGCGCAACGGGCTCCCGTTCTGGAGAGCGGCGGACGCGGCGGCTCCGGGATTGATCCTGGGCCAGGGCCTCGGCAGGCTCGCCTGCATCCCCAACGGCGACGCCCTGGGTGCTCCCACCGATGCCCCGTGGGCCTTTATTTACACGAACCCGGCAACCATGGTTCCTCCCGAGCTGCTCGGCACCCCCCTTCACCCTTACGCCGTCTACGAGCTGCTCTTCGACTTCGTGGTGCTCGGGCTGCTCTGGAAGCTGCGGGGCGTCTACCGGACGGACGGGATGCTGTTCTTGACCTACGTTGGGGTCTACGCCGTGGGGCGCTTCCTGCTGACGTTCTTCCGGACCGAGCAGATCTGGTTCTTCGGGCTCCAGGAGGCGCAGGTGGTGGCCCTCGCTCTGCTGGTACTGACCGTGCCGCTGCTGGCGTGGCGGATGCAGGTCGATCGCCGGTCCCTCGGTAAGCAGCCGGCGTGATGGTGGCCCCGTACAGTACGAATCTCCATGGCACACTGCGGTGGCGAAGCGAGGCCGGGCGCGGCGGGGTCGCCTTGCCTGGCAGATCGCCGCCCGGACGGAAGCGGCCGGGATCGGAAGCGCGGATACGCCACACCGTAGGAGGATTAACGAGATGAAGACGTTGAAGATGTGCCTTAACTGGAAGGTGCTGGCCGGCCTGGTGGCCGTAGGAGCCGGGATGTACGCGATCGCCCCGAACCTGGCGGTGGCGGCCCTCCCGTTCCTGCTGCTCGCGATCTGCCCGCTCTCGATGATGTTCATGATGAAGGGCATGCAGGGAGAAGGAGGTAAGGACGGGGAGCGGACCCCGGAGACCTCCGAAGGTCTGACCCGTGAGGAGCGACTAGCCCGGTTGCGTACGGAGCAGGCTGGCCTGGCCGACCAGATCGGCGCGCTTGAGGACGAGCCGCAGGCGGCGAGGAACGGTAACAAAAGGTGAACATCGGCAAGAGTCGGTAGAGCGGGACATCCCGGCGCGGCACTACGTAAGACGGTCGGAAGCGGATTGGAGAGGAACGATCTTGAGCGACAAAACCAGGAACAAGAAGCGGCTGGAGCAGACGGACCGGAAGGCGCGAGGCGTCCAACAGCGGCAGCGGCTGGAAGCCGAGGCCGCACGGCAACGACGGAGGAAGTTCGCGTTATGGGGGTCTCTCGGGGCACTCGTGCTGGCGGCATTCGCGGTAGCGGTCTTCCTGTCCGCCGGCCTGGGAGGATCTGGCACGGCGAGCCGGCCGTACGTGGGCGGGGACTTCCACGCAATGGTGGTGGACCCGGAGGACCCCGGACGGGTGATGGTCGGAGGCCACGGCGGCGGGGCCGTCAGCGACGACGGTGGAAAGTCGTGGCAACAGCTTTCAGACTTGAGCGGCGCGGACCCGATGGGCTGGGTCGTCGATCCAAGCAACCCGGAGAAGGCGTACATCGCCGGCCACCCGGGATTTTTCCGCTCCGAGGACGGCGGCGAAAGCTGGAGCCTGGACAACTCGGGCCTGCCTGCCACCGACGTGCACGGCCTGGGGATGGATCCCGAGAACCCGGATACCCTCTACGCCTACATCGCCGGCGCGGGCCTCTATCGCAGCCCGGACGCCGGCGAAAGCTGGAAGCAGGTGAACGGTGAGGTGTCCGTCATGGGACCGATCCTGGTAGACCCTCGGGATTCCGATACCCTCTACCTGGCCGCGATGCAGGGCGGTTTCCAGGAGAGCACCGATGGCGGCAAGAGCTGGGAGCAGGTCGGGACCATACCCGGCGGCATGGCGACGTGGGTCTCTCAGGACAGGGAGAACCCTGACACATTCTACGCGGCCGGCGGCGGCCAAGTGTACAAGAGCACCGACAGAGGCAGGAACTGGCGGCCGGTCGGAGACGGACTTCCCGGCGGCGTCTCGACGGTGGCGGTGGCTCCAGGCAACCCGAAAGTCGTCTACGCAGGCGCGCTCGACGGTGAAGAGGCGCTAGTGTTCCGCAGCGAGGACGGCGGCCAGAGCTGGCAACCCCGCAACTGACGGCATAAAACGGTCATTCGATTCGGACGCGGCGGGGAGGTGCTTGTTGTCTCCCCGCTTCGTCTCCAGATCGTTTCCGGGGATCTTGATCCAGACTTGATCTCTACCTGATCTCCACTTGAAGTCGCACTCATGCACTATGGCCGTAGAGTCAAACAACCCGATGGAGGCAAAGCGATAATGACCGAACGCAAAAGGTACGCGATCTCGAGTGAGACCCCTCTCCCGCACGACGAGGCGGTGGACAAAGCAAAGTCCGCGCTCCAGGAGAAGGGCTACGGCGTGTTGGCCGAGATAGACATACAGGCCAAGTTGAAGGAGAAGCTCGGGGTGGAGCGCGAGGCGTACACCATCCTCGGAGCCTGCAATCCGCCGCTGGCCAACAAGGGACTCGAGGCGGAGCCCGAGCTGGGAACACTCCTGCCGTGCAACGTCGTCGTCTACGTGCGAGAGGGCGCGACCCACGTCGCCGCCGTCGAGCCGGAGACCATGCTCTCCATCGTCGGCAACAACGAGCTCGGGGACATAGCCTCGCAAGTCCGGGAAGACCTCGAGAGCGTGGTCGAGGAAGTAGCGCGAAGCTGAGGCGAGGAAGGAGAAGTCCCGGATGAACAACGCGAGGACGGTCCTGACGGTCGCGGTCGCGGGTCTTGTACTCCTGATCCTGCTCGCCGCCTTCACCGGCAGCAGGATGATGGGCGGCATGGGACAAATGATGAGCGGCGGCATGATGGGTGGCGGAGCGATAGGTCTTTTGTTCATGCTCCTCTTCTGGGGTCTGTTCATAGCTTTGATCGTCGGCGTGGTGCTCCTGATCTCGGGCCGCCGATGAAGCCGAAAGAGGCAGGGAGTCTATTCAGCAGCCTCTACGACCCGCTGACCGCGCCGCTCGAAGAGCTTGGCCTGAGGGAGCTTCGCCGAAAGACCCTGCGCGGCGTCCGGGGCAACGTCCTCGAACTCGGTGTTGGGACGGGCAAGAACTTCCCGCTGTACCCGCCGAGCGTAGAGAGACTTGTCGGCATGGACCCGGACGAGGCGATGCCGCGCCGCGCGGAGCAAAGAGCCGGCAAAGCCTCCTTCCCGGTCGAAGCCGTCGAGGCCGACGCCGAGGAGCTTCCCTTCGAGGACGAGAGCTTCGACGCCGTGACGGCGACGCTCGTCTTCTGCACCATCCCGGACCCGGCGCGGGCACTCCGCGAAGCGCGGCGGGTACTCACGCGAGGCGGACAGCTCAGGCTCCTGGAACACGTCAGGATGGAGCGGCGACCCGCGGCCTGGACGCAGAAAAAGGCCACGCCGGTGTGGAAGCGTCTCGCCGGAGGCTGCCACCTCGACCGGGACACCCTCTCGCTGGTGTGCCGGGCAGGCTTTGAGGTGGATCTGGTGGAGCGCCACCTCGATGGGCTCGTGCTCGTCATCTTCGCTCGTAAAGACCACGCCACCCCGTGAACCGGTTCGCTCCCGCAGCGCCACGCAATTACATATAGGGTTGGGGGGTATACGATAGGCGTGCGATAATGAAGCGTATCGAGTTGGTGCCATCACACGGATGACGAGTATCGAACGGATTCCGAGAAACCGAACGGAGGGTGAAGAATGAGGTCGGTCAATAAAGGCGGCGCTACGAGAGAGGGCGGGCGCGCATACCACGCGTTTAGTCGCCGGGAATTCCTGAAGGCGGCGGGGCTCGGAGCCGGGGCGCTGGTTCTGGGTGGCTGCGGCGCGCTGACGTCTCAGGACCGCCCGACAGGCGGCGCGCGGACAACGGGCGGGGGCCGGGTGACGGAGTATTCTCTGGAGACCGCCCCGATGGAGTTCGAGTTGGGGGGACGCAGGCTCCAGACGTGGGGCTACAACGGCGGCGTGCCGGGGCCGGAGATTCGGATCAAACAGGGCGAGGCCCTGCGCGTCCGGGTAGACAACCGTCTTCCCGAGGGGACCACCATCCACTGGCACGGACAGCCCATCGTCAACGACATGGACGGCGTCCCGGACGTGACGCAGCCTCCGATCGGCTCGGGAGAGCAGTTCACCTACGACTTCGTCGTACCGGCCGCAGGCACCTACTTCTACCATTCCCACGTGGGATTGCAGCTTGACCGGGGCGTCTACGGACCCCTGATCGTGGAGCCCGAAAACGAGACCCTCTCCTACGACAAGGAGTTCACCCTCATGCTCGACGACTGGCTCGACGGCGTGGACGGGAGGACCCCGGAGGACGAGCTGGATAATCTGAGGAGCGGCGGCAGCGAGATGGCCGGGATGGACATGGGAGGCGGCGGCATGGAGGGCATGGGCGGAACGGAGGGTGCGGACGGAGAGCCCGCGCGGACGCCGCCGGACACCATCTATCCGTACCACCTAATCAACGGCAAGCCGCCGGAGCGGCCTGAAGAGTTGGAGGTGCGGCGCGGGGACAGGGTGAGGCTGCGTCTGATCAACGCCTCCAGCGCCACCATTTACCGGGTCGCCCTCGCCGGACACAAGCTGACCGCCACTCACACCGACGGCCAGCCCGTCGAGCAGGTCGAGGTTGACGTCGTGCGCCTCGGCCCGGGCGAACGCTACGACGTGCTCGTCGACGCGACCAGTCCCGGCGTCTGGCAGCTCGCCGCCGAGGCCGAGGGTACGGAGAAGTTGGCCCGCGCCGTCTTCCGCTACCGGGGAAGCTCCGGCTCCGCCCCGGCGCCGGACCAGATGCCCTCCGAGCTGAAGGGCAACCTCCTAACCTACGACATGCTCCGGGCCGCGCCGGAGGCGGAGCCGGTCCCCGAAGGAGAGCCAGACGAGACCATCCCGCTCGCCCTCGACGGAGACGAGGAAAAGTACACGTGGAGCATAAACGGGCAGAGGTCCCCCGACGCCGACAGGATCTCCGTTAACAGGGACGACCTGATCCGCTTCGAGTACCGCAACATGAGCGAGATGCCCCACCCGATGCACCTCCACGGCCACTTCTTCCGGGTCGACAACGGCACCGGGAACGGGCCGGTCAAAGACACGGTCCTTGTCGAGCCGATGCAGACGCTCGCCACCGACTGGCTGGCGGACAACCCGGGAGCGTGGGCGCTGCACTGCCACCTGCTCTACCATCAGGAGGGGGGCATGATGCGCGTGGTGGATGTCGGGTAACTCCCTCAGTCTAGATGCCAGGACCGTCAGGCGCGCCAGGTTCGTCCTCGCCGCGGCGGCCCTGGCGGCCTTCGGACTCGCCTACCTGCTCTCGTCGGGTTTCCGCTCTGAGGTCGACCGGGCCGCCGGCATCCTGGCCCGCGGCGACATCGCCGGGCTGCGGGACTACATACTCTCCTTTGGAGCGTGGGCGCCGATCGTCTCGGTCGGGCTAATGGTGCTTCAGGCCATCGCCGCGCCGCTGCCTGCCTTCCTCATAACCTTTGCTAATGGGCTGGCCTTCGGGGTGTTCTGGGGCGGGCTGCTCAGCCTCTTCGGGGCGACGCTGGCGGCGCTCATAAGCTTCTTTCTCGCACGGGCCTTCGGGCGGGTTCCGGTCGAGGCGCTGGTCGGCAAGGCTGGCCTGGAGTCCGCGGACAGGTGGTTCGAGCGGTGGGGGGCCTGGGCTGTGTTCGTCGCCAGGCTCGTGCCCATCGTCTCTTTCGACGTGATCTCCTTCGCCGCCGGCCTCACCCGGATGCGCTCCGCGGGGTTCCTCGTGGCGACGGTCGTCGGCGCGGCGCCGGCCACCTTCGTCTATTCTTACCTCGGCGAGCAGGCGCCGCAGTACGTCAACGTCCTGTTGGTAGCTTTCGGGGTCGTGATCGCCGCCGGGATCGTGGCCGCCCTCGTCCGACGCCGAAGCGGGGCGAAGAAGGACCGGACCTCGTGATGCCTCAGGAGCGGGACATCCGGCGTATCGCCATGCCGGATACGGGCGAGAGCAGGAGGCCGACCACCACCGCGTAGACGAAGACTGCCTGCGCGACGATCAAGCTCTCCAGCCAGATCGTCGACTCCCGGAAGATGTTGAGGATGTTCAGCAGCTCGCCCAGGTTCTCCTCCGAGAAGCCGGACATGTTTATGGCCATCATCAGCCAGATCGAAATCGCCGCGAGCGGCGCGGCCGCGAGCGCCTGCAACACGCCCGTCGCCAAGATCCGTGACGCGCCTCGCGTCCACCCGCCACTGCCGTCCTCTACATCCTCCGCGGAGGCTGCGCTTGGCGACCGCTGCCCCACGACTTCCCGCCTTGGAAGACCGTCTACCATTACTTCCGAATCTGGCGCTTGGATGGAACCTGGGAGAGACTCAACGCCTCAATCCGAGAGTGCCTGCGGGTTCGCCTCGGGCGA
>Ga0183260_10002745_pt1 | contig 14421 bp, 15 predicted proteins | sample AntDrymUQ4972206_2_FD_129768 | JGI IMG/M metagenome (GOLD analysis project Ga0183260, IMG submission 129768) | Polar desert sand microbial communities from Dry Valleys, Antarctica - metaG UQ497 (22.06) (version 2) (version 2) | ecosystem: Environmental > Terrestrial > Soil > Desert | place... | reverse complement strand
GTCCCGACACGGCTGTGGAAAACCCGCCAAGGACCAGCATCTTCCCTAGCGCAGCGACTCGGAGAGGGTGTTGAGAAGTGTGTTGAAATCTCCGTCGCGCTGGCGGAGTGCTTCGATCTTGCGCACCGAGTGGATCACGGTCGAGTGGTGCTTCCCGCCAAAGCTCCTGCCGATCTCCGGCAGCGACGCGTTCGTCAGCGACTTGCACAGATACATCGCGATCTGACGCGGCATCGCCACCGACTTCGAGTTGTTGCGCGACTTGAGTTCGGTGAGTTTGAGCTGGTAGTAGTCAGCGACGAACTTCTGGATCACTTCGATCGTGACCGCGCGATCATCGTGCTGCAGGATGTTGCGCAGCACGTCCTGAGCGAGTGAGAGGGAGATCTCCCGGCCGGTCAATGACGCATACGCCACCAGGCGGATCAGCGATCCCTCGAGTTCTCGAATATTCGACTTGATCTTGCCGGCGATGAACAGCGCGACATTGTCGGGCAGACCGACGCCTTCCGCTTCCGCCTTTCGCTTCAGGATTGCGACCTTCGTCTCGAGATCCGGTGGCTGAATGTCGGCGATGAGTCCCCACTCGAATCGCGAGCGCAGGCGCTCTTCGAGCTGAGGAATCTCATGCGGCGGACAATCGCTGCTGATGATGATCTGCTTCTGCGAATCGTACAGCGCGTTGAAGGTATGGAAGAATTCGGTCTGCGTCCCTTCCTTGCCCGCCAGGAACTGGATGTCGTCGACGAGCAGGATATCGACGCTGCGATATCGCTCACGGAAGTCGAGGATCCGGTCGTAACGGACGGCGTTGATCATCTCGTTCATAAACCGCTCCGACGAGATGTAGGTCAACTTCAGCGTCTTGAGGTGATTGAGCACGTAGTGCCCGATCGCGTGCATGAGGTGCGTCTTCCCGAGTCCAACGCCGCCGTAGATGAACAGGGGGTTATAGGACCGGGACGGCGCCTCGGCGACCGCCCGGCAGGCGGCGTGCGCGAACTGGTTGGACGGACCGACGATGAAGGTATCGAATGAGTAGCGAGGCGCGAGCCCGCCAACCTGGCCGTCCTCGACGGCCAACCCGGGCTCAACGGGCGGATCGGCGGCTGCGCCGGGGGCAGGGACGACGATCGGAGCGACTGGAGAATCATCAGTGACAAAAGCCACCGTCGCACCGGAACGGTCGAGCTCGCTGAGAGCCTCGTTGATGACCGCAGAGTAGTGCTTTGTCAGCCAGTCCCTGAACAGGGCGTTCGGCACCCGGATACGCAGATTTCCTTCCGCTTCAGCGACAAACGACGTGGGCTTGAACCACGTGTAAAAGCTGTGCCTATTGACTTTAGTCTCGATCCTGGCGAGAACGTTGTCCCAGATATTGCCCGTCATTTACCGGTCAGCCGCGTATCCGCCGGACTTTCGCCCGATCGAGCCCCACACCAAGCCTGAGGGGCGTCGTTGAAAGCACAAAAAACATCAATGAAATCGGGCATGTTTTCAGCTTTCGCCCCGCGGAAGCCGGCCTGTTACGGGGCTTCTCGAGGGTCCGATTTTCGAAAACATTGGCTTTTCCACATTTTTTTCCACAACTGTGGAAAACTTCGGGGGGAGACCCTACTGACGTCGCAGGAAAATGGACTGTAACATACGCCTGCTTCATTGACACCACCGCGCCCTCGCCGTTAGTATCTAGGTTTCTCCGCGGCCTTTTCGCGCGTTACTAGGGGTTTTAGATCATGAAGCGTACTTTCCAGCCCAACCGGCGGCACCGGGCAAAGACTCACGGATTCCTGACCCGGATGGCGACCAAGAACGGTCGTCTGGTGCTCAAGCGCCGCCGCGCCAAGGGCCGCAAGCGCCTGACCGTTTCCTCGTCGTAGCGCCACGCGCGATGCCGTCGCACCCGTTTGGCCAGTCTCAACGCGTGCGCCGCCGGAGCGAGTTCCAGCAGGCCTTCAAGGCCGGCTACCGGGTCTCCTCGCGGTATTTCACTCTGATCCTTCTACCCGGCGCGACGCCTCCCCCCAGGCTGGGGATCGTGGCCTCGCGCAAACTGGGTGACGCAGTTCGGAGGAACCGAGCGAAACGACTCATCCGCGAACTGTTCCGGCATCAGAACCCCCTGACGTCCGGGCTCGATGTCGTCGTCATCCCGCGTCGCGAATTGTTTGATGCTCCTTTCAGCGATCTCGAGCGCGACTTCCGCACAGCGTGGCAGCGCGGCGTCTCACGACTCAGGCCGGTGCATGCCGATTGAGATCGCGGACGCTGCAGAGCCCACGCCGACTAACCTCGCCCAGCGGGTGGTGCTCCGCGCCATTCGCGGTTACCAGCTGCTCTTTGCGCCGATGTACTCGGGCGCCTGCCGGTTCACTCCCTCGTGCTCTGCATATGCCTCTGAGGCGGTCGAGCGACACGGCGTGCTCCGAGGTGGCGCCCTCGCGGTGCGCCGCCTGATGCGCTGTCAGCCGTTCGGCGGCCACGGGCACGATCCAGTTCCGGTCGCGGTCGAGCGGCCGAACACCGAGCTGCATCGGGGCACGCTCTCTGACTCGAAAACTCAATAAATGGAAAAGCGCGTCCTCCTCGCCATCGTTTTGTCGTTCGCCGTGCTGTACGGCTTCCAGGCCATGTTCCCGCCCCCCGAGCCGGTCAAGCCCGCGCCCTCGGCACCAACACCAGGGACCCCCCAGGGAGTCACCGCAGGAGCGGGCCAGGGTGTGCAGGCTCCCGGCACCGCAACACCAGCCGACCCAGCCGCGCTCGAACAGGTCTCTTCAGCGACCCCGGTCGTCGGCGACACCGCCGAGCGTGACGTGACGTTCGAGAACGGGTCGGTGCAGGCGATTTTCTCGACGCGCGGCGGCACGATCAAGAGTTGGCGCTTGAAGAAGTACTTGAACGCCGCGAGGGAGCCGCTGGAACTCGTGCCGCAGGACGCTCCGGCGTCGCTGCCCAGGCCGTTCACGCTCTCGGTGCCGGACGCCGCGGTGTCAAAGACGCTGGCGCAGGCGCTCTACCGTCCGAGCGCCACGGCGATTGACGCGTCCACTGATCAACAGACGCTGACCTTCGAGTACCAGGACGCATCCGGCCTGGCAGTGAAGAAGGAGTTTTCGTTTCATCCAGACTCGCCGTACGTGGTGCATTTCTCGGCGAGCGTCACGCGCGGCTCCGAGTCGCTCGTTCCGACGATTCACTGGGGGCCGGCGATCGGAACGAACCTCGAGGTGAACACGAGCGGCTACAACGCACCGCCGCAACCGATCTACTACACCAACGGGGACGTCGAGCGCATCGCCTCGACCGCGGTTCCCGAGATCGCGGATCAGAAGGGCACTTACGGATTCGCCGGCGCGGACGATCACTACTTCATGAGCGCCGTTGTGAACCCAACGTCACCGCTGCAGCTGCAGTATCAGGTTGTCCCGATTGCGCCGAAGGCTCCGACCGAGGATCCGCCAGCGCCCTACATCACGTGGTCGGCAACCTATCCAGGCGCGCCGAGCGGCGCCGCGTTCTTCTTCGGACCGAAGGACTTTGACGTCCTTGCGGCCATCGACCGCGACCTGGTCCGCGCCATCCACTTCGGCATGTTCTCGTGGCTGGTCGTGCCGCTGCTCCGCGCGCTGAAGTGGATCAACGTCTACATCGGGAACTACGGCTGGTCGATCATCGCGCTCACCGCCCTGATCAACGTGCTGATGTTCCCGCTGCGCCACAAGAGCGTCGTCTCGATGCGGCGCATGCAGGAGATTCAGCCCGAGGTCAAAGCGATCCAGGATCGCTACTCCAAGCTGAAGATGACCGATCCCGCGCGTCAGAACCAGAACAAGGAGATGATGCGGCTCTATAAGGAGCGCGGTGTGAACCCGGCGAGCGGGTGCGTGCCGATGCTGCTGACGCTGCCCGTCCTGTTCGCGTTTTACGCGATGCTCTCGGTCGCGATCGAACTGCGCGGCGCACCCTTCATTGGATGGATCAAGGATCTGTCGGTCTACGATCCGCTCTTCATCACGCCGGTGCTGATGGGCATCACGCAGTTCATCCAGACGAAGATGACGCCGTCGACGGCCGACCCGATGCAGCAGAAGGTCATGATGCTCATGCCGCTGATGTTCATGTTCATGTTCATCTGGGCGCCGAGCGGACTCGTGCTTTACTGGACGGTGAGCAACCTCTGGGCGATCGGTCAGCAGGCAGTCACCAACAAGATGATCGGTCCAGCCAAAGTGCACGTCGTTCGTCCGCCAGCGGAGCGGCGCGTCAAGAATGCCGGCGGCGGAAAGTCGATCGCGGCGAAGGAGCGGAAGTAGATGGAACTGAACGAACGGGTCCGTGCATTCACGTCCGACACGCTCGCGGCCATGGGCCTGAACCTGGACGTCGCCGTCAACGACACGCCCGACGGCATTCGCGTCGAGATCTCCGGCGACGGCGGCGAGACGTTGCTGCGGCGCCGCGCCGAGACGCTCGATGCGCTCCAGGTCATCGTCAATACCGCCTTCCGCCGCGAGTTGAATGACGATCGCTCCTTCACGGTCGACTGCCTCGACTACCGCAAGGGCAAGGACGAAGAGCTGCGACAGATGACGCGCTTCACGATGGAGCGCGTCAAAACCAATCGCACGCAGCAGGAGATGGGTCCGCTCAATCCGTACGCGCGCCGCATCGTCCACATCGCCGTGGCCGATGACCCGGCGCTTGCGTCGGAGAGCATCGGGGACGCGTTCCTGAAGACCGTCATCATCTCGCTACGCCGGTGAGAGCGTCCCCGTGTTCCAGACCGATGACACCATCGTCGCAATCGCGACGCCCGCCGGACGCGGCGGCATCGGTGTGGTGCGCGTCAGTGGACCGGACGCTCAGCGCATCGCGACCGCGCTGACCGGCAGAGAGCGCTTCGGACCACGGCACGCGACACTCGTGCGCGTCGGTGCGCGCGACGCCTCCGACCAGGCCATTCTCATCAGCTTTCCGGCTCCGTTTTCTTATACCGGTCAGGACGTCGTCGAAATCAGCGCGCACGGCAGCCCCGTGCTGCTCCACGCCATCGTCAGATCCGCGATGGAGTCTGGGGCGCGGCTCGCCGAGCCCGGCGAGTTCACACTGCGCGCTTACCTTCATGGACGCATCGACCTGGTTCAAGCCGAAGCCGTCGAGGATTTGATTGCCGCCGTGACGCCGCTGCAGGCGCGCGCCGCGTTCGATCAACTCGAAGGCACGCTGACCGAGCGCATCAAGTCGATCGACGCGGCGCTGTTCGATCTCGCCGCACGGCTCGAGGCATCCCTCGACTTCGCGGGTGAGGGCTACCACTTTATCGAACCGGACCGGGTCGCTACGGAGATCGGCACCATCATCGACAGCATCGACGTCCTGCTCCACGACGCGCGTGCCGGACGGGTGGTGCGCGAGGGCGCGCAGGTCGTGATCGTCGGCCGTCCAAATGCGGGTAAGTCGACGCTCTTCAACGCGCTTGCAGGCAGCGGTCGCGCGATCGTTACCGAGATCCCCGGCACCACGCGCGATCTGCTGACTGAGACTGTCGAAATCGGCGGGATCGCGGTCACGCTCGTGGACACCGCTGGCATCCGCGCCGAGCCATCCGACGCCGTGGAGACCGAAGGTATTGCGCGCGCCCGCTCGGCGGCGCAACGGGCGGACCTCGCCGTGCTCGTGCTCGATCGTTCGCGTCCATTGAGTGGTGATGACGATGTGTTGCTTCAGAGCGTGCGCAAGAGTGCTCACGTCGTGGTTGCGAGCAAGGCAGATCTTCCGTCCGCGTGGGACGATGGCATAGTGTTCGGATTGCCTGTGGCGGCGACTGCCGGCGAAGGCCTGCCGCAACTGCGCGACGCAATTGCCTCTGGCCTCGGCCTCGTCGATACCCACCGCGATACTCCCGCAGTCACCAACATTCGCCACGTGGAGCTTCTGGACCGAGCGCGCGCCGCGCTGCGACGATCCCACGACGCTGCGGCAGCGTCGATGCCTGAGGAGTTCGTCGCCGCCGACATCACGGACGCGCGGGCCATGCTCGAGGAAATCACCGGGCACCGCAGTGTAGACGACACGCTGCACGCAATCTTCGACCGCTTCTGCATCGGCAAATGACGACCGTGCGGATGTCGCTCTACGACGTGATTGTGATCGGGGCGGGGCACGCGGGGATCGAGGCGGCCTGGGCCGCCGCGAACCTGGGGTGCTCGGTTGCAATCTGCACACTGTCCGACGGCACTATTGGTCACATGCCCTGCAATCCGGCAATTGGCGGAACCGCGAAGGGACACCTCGTTCGGGAGATCGATGCGCTTGGCGGTTTGATGGGAAAGGCCATCGATGCCACCGGGATCCAGTTCAAGCTGCTCAATCGAAGTCGAGGGCCAGCGGTGTGGTCGCCCCGCGCCCAAGCTGACAAGCGGACCTACAGCGCGTGGATTCGCGATGCGCTGAGAGCTGTCCCGGAAATCGACTGGATCTTCACGCCAGCGACGGGCATCCTCTCAGGTGCCGGCGGTGTTGAAGGCGTGGAACTCGCCGATGGCAGTGTGGTGACGTGTCGCTCGCTGGTCATCACCACAGGCACCTTCCTGAATGGCCTGGTGCACATTGGGCCGGAGCAGCGGCCATCGGGACGTGCCGGTGAACCGCCGTCCCGTGATCTCGCCGAGTCGCTCAAGAGCTTTGGATTCAAGTGGGGTCGGCTCAAGACCGGAACCCCGCCGCGTCTCGATCGCCATTCGATCGACTTCACCCGCTTCCAGGTGGAGCACGGCGACGATCCCGCCGTGCCGTTCTCGTTCGAGACTGACGCCATCGAGCGTCCGCAGATCGACTGCCACTTGCTCTACACGAATGATCGCGTGCACCATCTCGTTCGCGCGCACATCGACCAATCGCCGCTCTTCAATGGACAGATCAGCGGGATCGGTCCGCGCTACTGCCCGTCCCTTGAAGACAAAGTGATGCGCTTCCCGCACCGGGAGCGCCACCAGATCTTTCTCGAGCCGGAAGGCCTCGCCGTGGACGAGATCTACGTGAACGGGTTCTCGATGAGCCTCCCACCGGAGATCCAGAATCAACTCGTCCACGCGCTGCCAGGGCTTGAGGACGCTGTAATGATGCGGCCCGGTTACGCGGTGGAGTATGACTTTATCCAGCCGACCGAGCTTCGGTCCACTCTCGAAGCCCACCGGGTTCGCGGCCTGTTTCTCGCCGGTCAGATCAACGGGACGTCCGGATATGAGGAAGCCGCAGCCCAGGGTCTGATAGCGGGTGTCAACGCCGCGCGGTCCGTCCGAGGCGAGGGTCCATTCACGCTCGGCCGCGACGAGGCCTACATCGGGGTCCTCGTCGACGACCTGACGACCAGGGGATGCCTGGAGCCTTATCGCATGTTCACGTCGCGGGCCGAGCATCGGTTGTTGCTCCGCACTGATAACGCGGATCTTCGGCTCACGTCGCGTGGCCGTCAGATTGGACTCGTCTCAGATGCTCGCTGGGATCGTTACCTCCAGCGGCGCGGCCGCTTCGACAGGAACGCTGAAGCCATCCGCAGAACCAGCGTGCGGGTGCCGAACGGTTCCAAGGTTCCGGCGGATCGCGCGCTCAAGCAGCCGGAGGTCACGCTCGAGTGGCTCGTTGCCAGCGGCGAGCTCTCGATCGAGACAACGCCTGCGTCCCGGATCCTCGATATGGTGAGCACCGAGACCGAATTCCGCTACGAGGGCTACCTGCGGCGACAGTACGCCTCGGTCGAGCGGTTGCGGCGCCAGGAGAGCCGTCCGATCCCTGACGCCTTCCCATTCGAGTCGATTCCGGGTTTGTCGCGCGAGATGATCCAGCGCCTGGGCGAAGTCCGTCCCGCCACGCTGGCTCAAGCCTCCCGGATCCCCGGCGTTACGCCGGCAGCCGTGGCAGTGGTCGCTGCGTATCTGGGCCGCTTCGCGATCGGGCCGCTTGGCCAACGCCCAACGCCCAACGCCCAACTACCAACTTCCAAGCCAGTCCCCTTTCCCCCAAATAGTTGAAGTTGACACTTGGGAGTTAACGCGGGAGCGCTCGATCACGCGGTTCGTTATAAGCTCCCCTCGTGGCTCGCGACTTCAGGACCCGACTTGCGCGAAGGGCGTCCAAGTCAGGTGTCTTTCTCGATGAATCACTCGCCTCCGGTCTCGTTGCTTACTACGAGCTTCTCGCCCGCTGGAACCGCAAAATTAACCTAACGTCTCTTGAAGACCCTGACGAAGCGATCGACCGGCTTCTCCTGGAGCCGGTCATCGCGGCACGCCATCTCTCCCCTTCCGTCGTAAATTTGATGGACGTCGGCTCTGGTGGCGGATCGCCGGCTCTCCCTCTTGCGCTCGCGCTCGGGCCGCAGGTTCGCCTGACGATGGTGGAGGTGAAGGCGCGGAAGTCGGCCTTCCTCCGTGAAGCGATCCGACATCTCGGGCTGACGAACGCCCGAGTCGAGACAAGCCGCTACGAGGAGCTGCTCTCGCGTCCGGAACTACACGAGCGATTTGATGTGCTCTCGATGCGTGCGGTCCGCGTCGAGGCGAAGGTACTGATGACCCTCCAAGCCTTCGTGACGCCGGGGGGCTTCGTTCTTTTGTTTAGAGGGCCATCAGGCGCAGAGGTCCCAGTAGGCGTCCTTCATCCGCTTGAGTTTCAGGCCACGATCCCACTAGTTGAGGCGCTGCAGAGTAGGCTGAGCTTACTACGCAAGCGCCAGTCTGGCCCCAGTGTTCCACGTGGAACACTCGACGCATGAATCCTCAAAGGGTAGAATCGGACAGGCTCATAGCGTGGCAACGCGCATATTGGGCAAATAACATAATGACTGCCCGCATCCTGTCCGTCGCCAACCAAAAAGGGGGCGTCGGCAAAACCACGACCGCCATCAACCTGGCAGCCTCCCTCGCCCTCGCTGACCAGAAGGTCCTGCTCGTCGACATGGATCCGCAGGGCAATCTGACCAGCGGGGTCGGATTGAAAGGCCAGGCGGCTGCCGCCGGGACAATCTACGAGGCGCTCACCGGGGCGGTCGAGGATCCCTCCGCGTTCGTCCTTCCGACCCAGATGGCGGGAATGTTTCTCATTCCCGCGGATCGCAATCTCACCGGCGCGGAGATCGATCTCGTCACCCTGCCGCACCGCGAGTCGCGTCTCCGCACGCTGCTGCACGCGCTGCGCGACCAGTTCGATTACATCTTCATCGACACACCGCCATCCCTGGGTCTGCTCACACTGAACTCGCTCGTCGCCGCTGACGCCGTTCTGATTCCCCTCAACTGCGAGTACTTCGCGCTCGAAGGTCTCGCCGATCTCGTCGCCACGCTGCGGCGCGTGCGCGGCGCGTTCAACCCCGGTCTCGACATCGCCGGCGTGCTGATGACGATGCACGACGAGCGCACGAACCTCGGCCAGCAGGTCGCACGCGACATCCGTGCCTTCTTCACCGATCGCGTCTACACCACCGTGATCCCGCGCAACGTCCGCCTCGGCGAAGCACCGAGTCACGGGCTTCCGGTGGTTCTCTACGACGTCAAATCACGCGGCGCCGAAGCGTATGTCACGCTCGCGCGCGAGTTCCTGGCGCGCGAAACCGCGCCACCAGCCGCACCAGCAACGGAGCACCACCATGGCTGAAACACGTTCCGCCCTCGGACGCGGACTATCGGCGCTCATCCCTGACGCTCCGGCGCCTGTCGCGCCCGCGCCTGCGACGGGTGAGCGCGCGCTCGACGTCGACATCGACCTGCTGCGCCCAAACCGATTTCAGCCGCGCACCGTCATGGACGATGCACGCCTCGAGGAGTTGTCGCGGTCGATCAAAGCGCAGGGTGTCATCCAGCCGATCGTCGTCCGCAAAGCCGACAAGGGCTACGAGATCATTGCCGGTGAACGCCGCTGGCGCGCATCGCAGATCGCCGGGCTGCTGAAGGTCCCTGTCGTCGTTCGCGACATCCCGGAAGAGCGGCTGCTCGCAGTGGCGTTGATCGAGAACATCCAACGCGAGGATCTGAACCCGATCGAAGAAGCGACGGCATATCGGCGGCTCACCGACGAATACAACATGACGCAGGATCAAATTTCCGACGCGGTCGGCAAGGACCGATCGACCGTATCGAACGTCATGCGCCTGCTCAAGCTCCCGCGTGAAGTGCGCGAGAACGTCGGCGCCGGATCACTCTCGATGGGCCACGCGCGCGCGCTGCTATCCCTTCCCGACGAAGCGACCCAGCTCCAGGTTTCGCGCGAGGTCGTCTCCCGCAATCTCTCGGTGCGCGAAACCGAGGGGATGGTGAAGAAAGCGGTGGAGCCGGCCAAGCCGCGCGAGGAACCGCAGAAGGACGTTCACACGCGCGCCGCCGAAGAGAAGCTCCGCTTCGCGCTCGGCACCCGCGTCCGCATCGTCCGCAAGGGCAAGGCAGGACGCATCGAAGTGGACTTCACCAGCGAAGACGAGTTGCATCGAATCTACGAACAGCTGACCAGAGGATAATGGAAGTTGGAAGTTGGAAGTTGGAAGTTAAGTGATGAAGCGTCTGACCGACTACTCCGCCTGCGCCGGTTGAGCGAGCAAGCTCGCCGCTGGTGAGCTCGCCCAGGTCCTGGGCGACATGCCCGTATCGAACGATCCCCGTGTCCTGATTGACTATCGGACGGCGGACGATGCAGGTGTGTACAAGCTGGATGAGACGCGCGCGCTCGTCCAGACTGTCGATTTCTTCACGCCGATCGTCGACGATCCGTTCGTCTACGGACAGATCGCGGCCGCGAATTCTTTGAGTGATGTCTACGCGATGGGCGGGCGTCCGCTCACGGCACTTGCGATCGCCGGTTTCCCGAAGGACGCCGACCGCGCCCTGCTCTCACAGATTTTCGCCGGGGGCCTGGACATCCTGCAGAAAGCCGGGGTCGCTCTTCTTGGCGGCCACACGGTCCAGGACCAGGAGATCAAGTTCGGTTACGCGGTCACTGGCGAGATCGACCCGCGCAAGATCCTCGCAAATGCCGGCGCCAGGCCTGGGGATCGCCTGATCTTGACGAAGGCCATCGGGACCGGGATCATTGCGACGGCCCTCAAGTTTGGGCGAGCGCCCGAACTCGCAGTTGCCGCCGCTATCCGATCGATGATCACGCTGAACCGGGCTGCCGGCGAACTGGTTGCTGCGCTCCCGGACGGCGTCGTTCACGCCTGCACCGACGTCACCGGGTTCGGTCTGATGGGCCACGCCTCGGAGATGGCGGCCGCAAGCGGCTGTTCCCTGGAGATCGTTGCTGACTCGGTGCCGTTGCTCGAAGGGGCGCGCGAGCTGGTCAGCGGCAACGTGCCGGGTGGCGGCCGGACGAACCGGCAGCACTTCGGTGCTCGCATTTCCATCGATTCCTCCGTGGATCCAGGCGTGGCCGATCTGCTGTTTGATCCGCAAACATCGGGAGGGCTGCTCGTCGCGATCGATCCAGGTGCCGCTGATGGCGCTCTCACGGCTTTGCGGGCCATCGGCGTCGCGGCGGTGGCGATTGGTGAGGTTCATGCCGGAGGCGCCTCGCTCATCCGGGTCCGTTAGTCACGTTAGGGCGATTTTGCTGGCAGATTCGGCCACCTTGTTCGCCAAACGTACAAGCTGCTCGTTGCGCCGACAGCGCCGTCGATGGTATAAATTGACGTTTTGTGTCGTCGCTGAATAAGCGACTGAAACCCATCTGCTCGGAGAGGTTACGTGCTCCCGGATCTGTCGGTCCTCTGGGTCATCTTTTTTGTCATGCTGCTGACGGTCATCATCGACCGGCTGCTGCTCCGTCCGCTGCTGCGTGTCATGAACGAGCGCGAACAGGCGACCCGCTCCGCGCGTGAGCTCGCCGAGCGTTCGGCCAACCAGGCCCGCGCCGCCGCCGCCGAGTTCGACCAGAAGACCACCGCCGCGCGAACCGAGATCTACAAGCAGATGGACGAAATGCGGCGCACGGCGACCGCCGAACGCAGCGACGCGATGGCGCAGACCCGGGCCGAAGCCGAGGCACAGGTCGCCGCGGCATCTACCCAGTTGAAGGCCGAAACCGAAGAAGCGAAGCGCCGCCTCGAAGCGGATGCCGACGCGCTCGGCGCCGCCGTCGCCGAGCGGATCCTCGGTCGCAAGGTGTCCTGACCGCTCATGAATCTCCCGCGCATCATCATCGTCACTGCCCTGCTCGTCTGCGTCGCCGGCATCGCCCCGCTCTCGGCCGCGTCCGAAGGCGGGAGCGCCGTGGTTGAAGTCGGCGCCAAGCTCCTGAACTTCGGGTTGCTGATCGGCGCGCTTGTTTACTTCCTGCGCGCTCCCATTACCGCCTATCTTTCCTCACGCTCTGCGCAGATCCGCCAGGATTTGGTGACGGCCGCCGAGATGCGAGCCGCGGCGACCGCGCAGCTGGCGGAGATCGAACAACGAATGCAGGCGCTCCCGGCGGAACTCGAAGCGCTCAAGCGCCAGGGCGCGGAAGACGTGAAGGCCGAGCAGGCCCGGATCATCCAGACAGCTGCTGCAGAACGGACGCGACTGCTCGAGCAGACGCGACGCGAGATCGATACGCGGATGCGGATTGCGAAGCGCGAACTGACGGAGCAGGCCGCAGCGCTCGCGGTCGGCGTTGCTGAGACACGGATCCGCCGCACCATCACGCCGGACGACCAGATGCGCCTGGTTGATCGTTACGCGACGCAGCTTGCGGCGCCGGGCGGGGCTGCCTCGAGGGCGACTCGATGACCAGCCGCGTTGCCGCTACTCGCTATGCCCGCGCCTTGTTCGACGTGGCGCGCAAAGAAGGCGACATCCAGCAGGCCGGTCGCGACATCGCCGGGTTTGCCCGGCTGGTGGCTGAGAACGAACCGCTGTCGCGCGCCTTTTCCAATCCGGCGATCCCGGCACAGCGCAAACGCGCCGTCGTCGAACAGCTGTTCGCGGCCGCCGGTCCGATCAGCCCGATCAGCCCGATCGTCCAGAAGCTCGTTCTCATGCTGGCGGAACGCGACCGGCTGGTGCTCCTGCCCGAGCTCGCAGTGGCGTACGAAGCACGCCTGATGGAGAACGCGCAAGTGGTTCGCGCGCAGCTCACCACTGCGGTCGTGATACCGCAGGATCGGATTGCCGCTCTGCAGCAGGGGCTCGCCCGCGCGACCGGACGCGAGGTGCAGCTCGAGACCAGCGTCGACCCGTCGATCATCGGCGGCGCCGTGGCGCGCATCGGCAGCACCGTCTACGACGGCAGCGTCACCACCCAGTTGCAGAAGGTAAAGGAACGTTTGACGGCTGCAGCCGCAGAATAAAAACATGGACATCAAAGCAGAAGAAATCTCCAAGATCATCCGCGACCAGATCGGCAGCTACGCGGTCGACGTCGACGTCGCCGAAGTCGGCACCATCGTTACGATCGGTGACGGCATTGCGCGCGTGCACGGTGTCGAGAAGACGATGGCCGGCGAGATGCTCGAGTTTCCGCACGGCGTGTTTGGCATCGCGCTGAACCTCGAAGAGGAGAGCGTCGGCGCCGTGTTGCTCGGTGAGTTCAAGGACATCCGCGAGGGCGACCCGGTCAAGCGGACCGGCCGCATCATCTCGGTGCCGGTCGGCGAGGAACTGATTGGCCGCGTCGTGAACGCGCTCGGTCAGCCGATCGACGGCAAGGGCCCGATCGCGACGAAGCGCTTCTCGGAGATCGAACGCATCGCCCCCGGCGTCGTCGATCGGCAGCCGGTGAAAGAGCCGATGCAGACCGGTCTGAAGGCGATCGACTCGATGGTGCCGATCGGCCGCGGTCAGCGCGAACTGATCATCGGCGACCGCCAGACGGGCAAAACCGCCGTGGCCATCGACGCGATCATCAATCAGAAGGGCAAAGACGTCATCTGTATCTACAACGCGATCGGACAGAAGCAGTCCACGATCGCGCAGGTGGTGCGCACGCTCGAAGAAGCCGGTGCGATGGAATACACCATCGTCGTCGCGGCCGGCGCCTCGGATCCGGCGCCGTTGCTTTACATCAGCCCCTACTCGGCCTGCACGATGGGCGAGTTCTTCCGCGACAGCGGCCGCCACGCGCTGGTGGTCTACGACGACCTCTCGAAGCACGCGCAGGCGTACCGCGAAATCTCGCTGCTGCTCCGCCGTCCGCCCGGCCGCGAAGCGTACCCCGGCGACGTCTTCTACCTGCACTCCCGCCTGCTCGAGCGCGCGGCGAAGTTGAACAAGGAGCAGGGCGGCGGTTCGTTGACGGCGCTGCCGATCATCGAAACGCAGGCCGGCGACCTTTCGGCCTACATTCCGACCAACGTTATTTCGATCACCGACGGCCAGATCTTCCTCGAGAGCGACCTGTTCCACCAGGGCGTGCGTCCCGCGATCAACGTCGGCAACTCGGTCTCGCGCGTCGGCG
>Ga0183260_10002744_pt1 | contig 14421 bp, 14 predicted proteins | sample AntDrymUQ4972206_2_FD_129768 | JGI IMG/M metagenome (GOLD analysis project Ga0183260, IMG submission 129768) | Polar desert sand microbial communities from Dry Valleys, Antarctica - metaG UQ497 (22.06) (version 2) (version 2) | ecosystem: Environmental > Terrestrial > Soil > Desert | place... | reverse complement strand
TCGTCGTCCGGATACAGCGCACGATCGTCGACCGTATCCGCGATCCACACAGGCAAGACCAGATGTACCTGCGCCAGCAACATGGGTGAATTGGCCTAGCGCACGTCGCCTGCGCCGTCCCCAATGGACGGTATGCCGACGCAGAGGTTTGCCTCGCAGCGGCATCCCGACAATTCCTGGAAACCGCAGATGCTCGACGTGCCCGTGCGTTCGCACTCGCGTTGAACTGCCGCGGCATCGTGGGGTTTCGCGGCTCGGTTCACGCAGGCCGGCATGCGGCCGCAGCAATTACCCACGTCCTTGACCGCGCAATCCGAGTCGACGGCACACGAGGCGTCGAGCGGGGAGAGCGGGTCGCCAGCGTCTTCTCCTGCCGGAGCGGCCACGGGCGACTCGGGGATTTCCGCGACGCTGGTCGGGGGCGCGGCTGGCGCAGAGGCACCGGGAATCGCGGGGATGGACTTTTCCGTGTCCGGCACGACCTCCACGGGGACTGGGCGTTCCTGAGCGCAGCCCAATGCCAACACGCTCAAAGCAAGCCCAAGGCAGCAGGCAAACAGCTTTCGGGACTGAGGGAATCGAATCATCATGCGCTCCTATTCTGCGGACCGGGTCGCCCAGACATCGCGCAAGGTTACCGTGCGATTGAACACGGGCGCGTCGGCGCGGTGATCGTAGCGATCAGTGACGAAAAACCCGAGCCGTTCGAACTGCACGCGAGTCTCCGGAGGTGCCTGCGCTGCAAGCGACTCGACAAATCCGCGGACGATGGAGCGAGACTCGGGATTGAGATCCCGTGGTGCGGTGTAGCCGCTTTCGTCCGACGCGGGATCGGGCACCGAAAACAGCCGCTCGAAGAGCCTGATTTCGGCCGGCGCAGCGTGCCGCACGCTCAGCCAGTGAATCGTCCCCTTGATCTTGCGATCCGCGCCGGCCATGCCCGGCCGGGACTCGGGATCCAGCGTCGCCTTCAATTCCGTGACATTGCCTTGCGCGTCCTTGATGACTTCATCGCAGCGCACGATACCTGCACCGCGCAATCGCACTTCTCCTCCGGGCACCAGCCGTTTCCAACCCTTGGGCGGTACTTCCGCGAAGTCCTCACGCTCGATCCAGAGCTCGCGGCCAAAAGGAACCTCGCGCGTGCCGAACGATTCGTCCTTGGGATGATTGGCAAAGACCAGGTGCTCCTCGTGGTCTTCGCCGACGTTGGTCAGGACCAGCTTGAGCGGATCCACGACGCCCATTCGCCGTGGTGCACGCGCGTCGAGATCCTCGCGGATGCAGCCCTCGAGCACGGAGAAATCGATCAGCGAGTTCTGCTTGCTGACGCCGAGGCGCTCCACGAGCAGGCGTAGCCCCCCCGGCGTATAACCGCGCCGGCGCACGCCCTGCAGCGTGTTGAGCCGCGGGTCGTCCCAGCCATCGACCGCACCCTGCTCGACCAGCCCGCGCAGCCGGCGCTTCGACGTGATCATGTAGTTGATGTTGAGGCGCGAGAACTCGATCTGGCGCGGCTTCGAGGCTTGCATCGGCAGCCCGCGCGCGCGCAACGAATCGAGCAGGCCTGGATCCCCCGCGACGTCGACGCGATCCACGCACCAGTCGTACAGGGGCCGATGGTCCTCGAACTCGAGCGTGCAGAGGGAATGCGTGATGCCCTCGATCGCGTCGCTCAAGGCATGCGCGAAGTCGTACATGGGATAGATCGGCCATGCGTCGCCGGTGTTTTGGTGGGGGACCTGCTTGATGCGATACAGCGCCGGGTCGCGAAGGTTGATGTTGCCGCTGCGCATCTCGATCCTGGCGCGCAGGGTGCGCGCGCCGTCAGGAAATTCCCCGGCGCGCATCCGGCGCAGCAGATCGAGGTTCTCCTCGACGCCGCGCGACCGGAATGGCGAATCGCGCCCCGGTTCGGTCAGCGTGCCGCGATAGGCGCGCACTTCGTCGGCGGAGAGGTCGCAAACGTAGGCATCGCCCTGCTGCACCAGCTTCTCCGCCGCAGCGTAAAACACATCGAAATAGTCGGAGGCGTGCCGGAGTTCCGCCCACTCGAAACCGAGCCAGCGCACGTCCTCTTCGATCGCGGCGACGTACTCGGGGTCCTCCTTCGCAGGATTGGTGTCGTCGAATCGTAGATTGCACGCGCCACCGAACTCTGCAGCGAGGCCGAAGTCCACGCAGATGGCCTTGGCATGCCCGATGTGGAGGTATCCGTTCGGTTCGGGGGGAAAGCGCGTTCGGATCCCGGCGTGTTTGCCGCTGGCGAGATCGTCGAGAATGATCTGGCGGATGAAGTGGTTGGTCGGGGCGCTCTCGGCAGACATGCGTTCGTAACATTGCAATCGGGGAGGGACGGAAGTCTAGCCCAGCGGGCAGTGGCATCGCTTGGCACGCGCAGGCGATGGACGGAATTCAACCGCTTTGCCACCGGATTGATATGCTCGACCCACGATGCATACCGTCTACGAAGCCGAGAACATTTTCGACGCCATGCTGATCAAGCACGCGCTCGAGGCCGCGGAGATTCCGGCTTTCGTGAGCGGCATGCATCTCTCGGGCGCCATCGGCGAATTGCCCATGGCGGGTCTCATCCGCGTGCAGGTGCCAGCGAGCGCGAGCGAAGAGGCCGACCAGATCGTCGCCGCACTCGACTTCGGCAGGCACGAGATCAGTGATGGGGATAAAGCAGATGCGAGTCGGTTTCCCTGTCCAGTCGAGTGGGGTTTCTAGTCGTATCCGACGCCCTTGATGCGCATTGCGGTGATTGCCGCACTGATTGAACCGGGATGAAGCGCCCGCATCTCAACGCCTTCCACTGGAGAACGACACGATGCTCGGGATCGGTGCATTCAAGCAACGCCTGCCGGACGCGGAGCACGCCTTGCCTGGGCGCGAAACGCCGATGCGGTTGACTACCAACCGCCACGCGGTGCTGGGTACGCCGTTGCGCGACGCGTTCGTCGGCCTCGGGCAAGTGCAATTCGGGATGGGGTGCTTCTGGGGCGCGGAGCGCAAGTTCTGGCAGGTACCCGGTGTGGTCAGCACTGCCGTGGGCTACGCCGGGGGAATCACCCCCAACCCCACGTATCGCGAGGTGTGCTCAGGTCAGACCGGACACGCCGAGGTCGTGCAGGTCTCCTTCGATCCCGCGGTGGTTTCGTTCGGAGGGCTGCTCGCGGTCTTCTGGGACAACCACAATCCGACCCAGGGCATGCGTCAGGGCAACGACACCGGCACGCAGTATCGCTCGGCCATCTACTGCGACGATGGCGACCAGCTTGACCTTGTGCAGCGCAGCCGCGATTCGTTCGATGAGCGATTGCGTGCCGCGGGATTCCCAGCGATCACCACCGAAATCGTGGCACCCCCGCCGACTTTCTATTTCGCCGAGGACGAACACCAGCAGTACCTGGAGAAGCATCCCGGCGGATACTGCGGCCTGGGTGGCACGGGGGTCTGCAGCGCCGGCTAGCCGGCGCTCAGGGAATGATGGTCAGCGCGCAGACGTAGATCAGTTCGCAGGCGCCATCGCCGGTGTCCTCGCGCGTGGTCGAACTGCGCCATGTTGCTTTACCCATTTTCGCCTCGACCAGCCACCCGTCGATCCGCACGCGCTGGTGGGTGCGCACTTCGGAGAGAGACCTCGCAACCTGACTGCTGGCGGGAATGAGGTGCATGTTCGCGCTCTGCCGCGCGATCACGGCGGGTGGCAGAGGCGGATCGTCGCTCCAGCGGTATTGGTACCAGCGTCCCGACTGAGTGATCGAGAGACGCCGCAGCACCTCGTCGCGCGCCATGTCCTGCCAGCCCAGCGCGAGATCCGTCGGAGCAAGTCGCGATTCCCGGCCGAAGTGGTAATTCCGGCGCGACAACACACGCGCTTCGAGGGAGATGCCTGCCAGCGGCACCAGCATCGCGTCCGCGAGCGGGAACGAAGTGAGCGTCGCGGGCACCGGCGTCTGCAGCGGCGCCTGTCCGTGTGGCACGCCCGGGGGTCGCGCGCAACCCGCTGCCGCGAGCCCTCCGGCCAACTGCGGTGGCTCCGGCACGTGTGGTGACAGGTCCGAGTTCCACCAGCCGAGGGCGATCGCGATGGCTGCCAGCAGCATCCAGCCGCGCAGGCTCATCGGTCACACCTTGGCGATCCGCGCAGGGAAGGGCGGCGCGCGGGCGGTACTTCGACGGACGGACGCAACATCGTTTGGGTCGACGCCATCGCAGTCTTCGCAGCCTGCGCGAATTCCGCTGCGACTCCCCGCAACAAATTGCCCATGGCGCTCGATCGCCTCCAGAGCATGCCGATTTGGCGGGTCGGCGCGCGCCCTGCAAACGGCAGCACTCTGATCGCGTCCGACGCGGGCACCGGCGCGGCGATCGCCAGTTGCGGCAGCAGCGTGCTGCCGACTCCGGCAGCGACCATCTGGCGCAGGGTCTCGAGGCTGGTCGCGCGGAATCCCGCGCGCTCGGCCGCGCCGGCGCTGGTGCATACGTCGAGCGCGTGATCGCGCAGGCAGTGCCCCTCCTCCAGTAACAGGAGCGACTCGTTGCGCAGGTCTCGGAGGCGCAGGGAGCGCCGACGCGCATTCGCGTGCGCGCTGGGGACGGCCAGCACGAAAGGTTCCCTGAACAGGCTCTCGACGTGCAATTGCGCGTCGGGCACCGGCAGAGCGAGCAACGCGGCATCGAGTCGGCCATCGCGCAGCCTCACCAGCAGCTCATCGCTTTTCTCTTCCACCAGGAGCAACTCCAGCGACGGGAAGCGCGCGCGCAGTCGAGCCACCGCATGTGGCAAGAGGTATGGCCCGAGGGTGGGAAACAGTCCCAATCGGATGCTTCCTGTTTCGGGATCGTGGGTCCTGCGTGCGGCGTCCTTGAGCTGGTCGACGTCGCGCAGGATCGTGCGCGCGCGCGCCACGATGTCTTCCCCGGCCGGCGTCAGCATGATCCTGCGTGGCGAGCGCTCGATGAGCGTCACGCCCAGTGCATCCTCGAGTTTCCGCAATTGGGTTGAGAGGGTCGGTTGCGACACAAAGCACTCGGTCGCTGCCCTGCCGAAATGCCGATGCTCGGCCAGTGACACCAGGTAGCGGAGGTCGCGCAGGTTCATCGCGATAGTCTATAGCTATCAAATCTATAAAAACGAATGTTTTGATTAATTGATATTACGTTGCCATCATCCCGGTCGAAATCCAGAATCCGTCTGCACCGGTCCTTCGAGCTGGATCGAGCGATAAGATGCGAACCACCCGAGGACTGAACCATGTCTACCGAATTGAAGTGTCCATACTCGGGCGCCGCCCCGAGCCCCGCGCTGCGGCACGTCCGGGCGAGCAGCGGCTGGTGGCCCGAGCAGCTGAGCCTGAAGATCCTCAACCAGCGCTCGTCGCTCGCGAGCCCCATGGACTCGGACTACAACTACGCCGAGGATTTCAAGACCCTCGACTTGGACGCAGTGATCAAGGACCTGCATGCGCTGATGACGGACTCTCAGCCATGGTGGCCCGCGGACTACGGACACTACGGGCCGTTCTTCATCCGCATGGCGTGGCACGCCGCAGGTACCTACCGCATCTCCGACGGTCGCGGCGGCAGCGGCAGCGGCGAACAGCGCTTCGCCCCGCTCAACAGCTGGCCAGACAACGGCAACCTCGACAAGGCGCGTCGCCTGCTTTGGCCGATCAAGGCCAAGTACGGCCGCAAACTTTCATGGGCCGATCTGTTCATCCTCACGGGCAACGTCGCAATGGAGTCGATGGGCTTCAAGTCCTTCGGTTTCGCCGGTGGGCGTCCAGACGTCTACGAACCGGCCGACGACATCTACTGGGGACCGGAAGGCGAATGGCTGGGTGACGAGCGCTACACCGGCGACCGTGAGCTCGCCGATCCCCTCGCCGCGGTGCAGATGGGCCTGATCTACGTGAATCCGCAAGGCCCCAACGGTCATCCGGATCCGCTCGGCTCGGCGCGCGACATCCGGGAGACTTTCGCCCGCATGGCCATGAACGACGAAGAGACCGTCGCGCTGACCGCCGGCGGACATACCTTCGGCAAGGCGCACGGCGCGGGCGACGCGGGCCTCTGCGGTAAGGAGCCGGAGGGTTCGGACATCGAGCACCAGGGCTTCGGCTGGGTGAGCAGTTTCGAATCCGGCATCGGCGAGCACACGATCACCAGTGGCATCGAGGGCGCATGGACGCCGACGCCGACCACATGGGACAACAGTTACTTCGAAACGCTGTTCGGCCATGAGTGGGAGCTGACGAAGAGCCCGGCCGGTGCGCACCAGTGGAAGCCCGTGGGCAGCACGGGCGACGGCAAGGTGCCCGACGCGCACGTTCCCGGAAAGCGCCACGCACCCATGATGACGACGGCCGACATGGCCATGCGAATGGATCCGGCCTACGAGAAGATCTCGCGCCGCTTCCTGGCGAACCCGCAGGAGTTCGCGGACTCGTTCGCGCGTGCGTGGTTCAAGCTGACGCATCGGGACATGGGGCCGATCCAGCGTTACCTGGGTCCCCTCGTGCCGCAGGAAGAGTTGCTCTGGCAGGATCGCGTCCCGGCGGTCGACCATGCGCTGGTCGACGCGAATGACATCGCGGATCTGAAGAAAAAGATCCTCGCGTCCGGACTGACGACCGCGCAGCTGGTCAGCACCGCCTGGGCGTCCGCGTCGACCTTCCGCATCAGCGACAAGCGCGGCGGCGCCAACGGCGCGCGAATTCGCCTCGCGCCGCAGAAGGACTGGGAAGCCAACGAGCCGGCCGAGCTCGCCAAAGTACTGTCGAAGCTCGAAGCGATTCAGCAGGAATTCAACAACGCGCAGCCGGGTGGCAAGAAGGTCTCGCTCGCCGACCTCATCGTGCTCGGCGGCAGCGCGGCGGTCGAGGCTGCTGCCAGGAAAGCGGGACACGACGTGAAGGTGCCGTTCGCTCCGGGGCGGACGGACGCCACGCAGGAGCAGACGGATGTCGCTTCGTTCGCCGTGCTCGAGCCCAGGGCCGACGGATTCCGCAACTACGTTCGCAAGGGGCACGAGGACCTCGTCGCCGAGTTGCTTCTGGACAAGGCGGCGTTACTCACGCTGACCGCCGCGGAGATGACTGTGCTGGTCGGTGGCCTTCGCGCCCTGGGCGCGAACCACGGTCAGGCGAAGCACGGGCTCTTCAGCCAGCGCACCGGGGAGCTGACCAACGATTTCCTGGTCAACCTGCTCGACATGAACACGAAGTGGCAGCGGTCGAGCGAGACGCGTGGCGTGCTGGAAGGGCGCGATCGCAAGACCGGCGAGCTCAAGGTCACGGGTACGGTTGTGGATCTCGTGTTCGGTTCGAACTCCCAGTTGCGCGCGCTCGCCGAGGTCTACGCATCCAGCGATTCCGAAGCGAAGTTCGTGCGTGATTTCGCGAAGGCCTGGACCAAGGTGATGAACCTTGATCGTTACGACCTTGCGTGAATCCGAAGGACTGGACTTGAATGTCCCCCGGTGTGCCTACTGCAACGCCGCCCGCTTCTCGCGTGGCGGCGGGTCGCGCAGAAAGGCGAGCAGCGACTGCGTGACCGGATCCTCTGCCCGTCGCGCGAGATTGATCGCCGATGCGTAGTGGCCGAGGTCGTCGAGCAGCAGGAACTCCACCGGCACTCGCGCGCCGCGCAAGGCGCGCGCGAGTGACTCACTGTTGCGCGGCCAGACGATGCTGTCGTTGCGTCCGTGCACCAGGAAAAAGGGCGGTTCATCTCCGTCGACGAAGTTGATGGGCTGCGACTCGTCCCACAGTCGCTGTTCGCCGCCAAAGGTCGCCTTGAGGATGTCGTCCGTCAGCGGCAGGAAATCGTAAACGCCCGAATACCCTATGGCGCCGGTGAGTTGTGCTAACGAGCCGCCCGCGCGCTCGAGGTAGCGGCCATCGGTGGCGACCAGCGCCGCGATATGCGCACCTGCCGAATGCCCCGCGACAAACAATGGCTGCCCCTCGTTCGCGTAGCGGGTGCGCGTCCACACAACCGCGCGCGCGGCGTCGTCCATGAAGGCAGGGAACTGGACTTGAGGATAATGCCGATAGTCCGGGATGACGACGCTGACACCGAGTTGCGCGAGCCGCTCGCCGACAAACCGATACCAGGCACGCGAGCCATTGCGCCAGGAACCGCCATAGAAAAACACCACCACCGGAGTCGCCGCCACCCGAGATCGTGGCAGGAATACGTCTGCCCTCAGATCGAGGGATGAGTCGAAGACGAGTCCGGTTCGCACCTCCACATTTGCGCCCGGCGTGATCGCGTTGAAGGTCGCGAACATTGCATTCTGGCAACCGGCCAGAAGGCAAGCCAGCAATCCGAACAGGGTAGGGCGTAGAAGTCTGGGCATGGTGTCCGTGCGCGATCGACGAGAAGTCGCGCAGCCTCGCCTATCGAGCGTGAATTTGAGGACACGGCATCACATGCCTGCGAACGTGTCCGCCCGGCGTCGAGCAACCGCTAAACTGGGACATCACGCAGGGGGAATGCGACCGATGCCAGATCCTCAACCGTCCGTGGCCAGCGTCTTCGCCGACGTGCCCGAGCGCAACACCGGCGACAACCTCATCCGCACGGCGCAGCAGCATCACGTGCAGCTCTCGGCGATGGCGGATCTCAAGGCCAACATCATCATCACCGTGTCTTCGGTGATTCTCACCGTCACGCTGGGACGGATCAACGATCCGGAACTCAAGCTCAGCGCGATCACGTTGCTGTGCTTCACGTCGGTGGCGCTCATCCTCGCGATCCTGGCGGTGCTGCCGAAATACAAACCGTTGCGCCTGGGCGACAAGGCGCCACCTGCTCACTTCAACCTGCTCTTTTTCGGGCATTTCGCCGAGCTGCCGCAGGAGCGCTTCCTGCGCGATCTCTCGCGCAACATGCAGAACGATGGCTCCGCCTACGAAACCATGGCGAAGGACCTTTACTCGCTGGGCGTGTATCTCGCGCACTACAAGTATCCGTATCTGCGCGCAGCCTATCTGTTCTTCCTGACCGGCTTCCTGCTCGCGGGTATCGAACAGCTCTGGAGGCTGGTCACGCACTAGGGCCTGTCAATGCTCGCGCGCCATCAGCGTTGACGGGCACTGGGATCGACGCGCCCCAACCCCGCGCGTCACGGACCGGCGTTGTATGCCACGAGCGACGCTATCCGGGTCGCGATTACGATGAGGTTTCGCATGTCGACCGATCTGCCGCGCCGCCGCCGTGTCATTGCGGCGTTCCTGATGGCCCTGCTGGCATTGGCCGCCTTTGCCGGCGTGCAGGCGCAAGATGCGACGCCGTCAGTGCTGGACGACTGGCGCGGCCGGGTACTGCGCAATGAAACTTGGTCCGCTTGCCCCTGGCTTGCGGGACAGGATCCGGGTCAAGCCGAGGCGCGCGTCTGCGCGTGGCCAGGCACACTCACGATCGATGCACGGCAAGACGGCGCCACGTTTTCGCAGCGCTGGCGGGTCGATGCGCCCAGCTGGATCGCGCTGCCCGGCGACCTTATGGCGGGGCCGCAGCGGGTAACGGCGAACGGCGTCGCGGTGCCGATAGCCGACAATGGCAATGGACGGCCCGGAGTCTGGATGGAGCCAGGCGATTTCGAGCTTGCCGGTGCGCTGCCCTGGCTACGTCGACCGCAACAGTTGACCGTGCCGTTTGCCACCGCGCTGCTACGAGTATCGGTCGACGGCGTGGAACTGGTCGCGGTCGCACGCGACTCGGAACAGATCAGGCTCGGGCGCACGGAAGAGGCGGCTCAGGCGCCGGAACGCTTGACCTTGCGCGTGTTCCGCAAACTGGTCGATGGCGTGCCGGCGCTGCCAGAAACGCGAGTGACGCTTGAGGTTTCCGGGGACGCGCGCGAAGTGAAATTGCCCCTGGCCTTGCCGAACCAGTTCGTGCCGGTGCGGCTCGGCGGTACGCTCAATGCGCGCCTCGACGCGCAAGGCGCCCTGATCGTGCAACTTCGTCCCGGCACGCATGAGCTCCAGTTGCTCGCCCGTTCACTCGTGCCGTTGACCACGATCGAGCGTGCAGCGTCGGTCGAACCCTGGCCCGCGCAGGAGATATGGAGGTCCTCTACTGGCCTGAGCTCGCGCTCATGGTCCTGATCGCGGTGGCGCTGGCGCGCCTTCGACGCACGCCGCTGCGGATCCACGAGTGGATACTGCTCGGACTGGGATTTTCAACCGTTTCGTGGCTAGCCCTGATGGTGGTGACCGTGTGGCTCCTCGCGCTCGACTGGCGGGCGCGCGACTCGACTCGCATCGCCTCGCACTGGTTCAACCTCGCGCAACTGGCGCTGGTGCTGTTGAGCCTCGTCGCCTTGTGGAACCTGTTCGCAGGGATCCATTCGGGACTGCTCGGAGATCCCTCGATGTATGTGAGCGGCAACGGTTCGACCGATCGCTCGCTGGTCTGGTTCCACGATCGGTCGGGCGGGGCGATGCCGCACGCGGCGGTGATCACGCTGCCGCTGCTCGCATACAAGATCGCCATGCTCGCGTGGGCACTGTGGCTCGCCACGGCACTGCTGCGCTGGCTGCGCTGGGGCGTAGACGCCTGGTTGCTGGGAGGTTACTGGCATCGCAATCCGAACCCGTCGGCATCGATTGCGACTGGGGCGGACGTGACTCCGAGCGGCACCGGCGCGATGGACAAGGGGTCGATGCCGAGTACCGACGAGACCGGTTCGAACCCATCGGATCCGACCTCTTCGCGGTGAGCGCGCCGGACAGCACCAGGCAAGTCGTCGCGGTATTGCGAACTGCGATCGGCCAACTGGATGGCCGGCCAGACGCGCGCACCGACGCCGAGATACTGCTCGCGTCGGTCCTCGATCGCGACCGGGCATGGCTGATCGCACATCGCGACGACGTGCTTGACGACGCGGCCGTTGCCCGCTTCGCCGAACTGATCGAACTGCGCGCAGCCGGACATCCGGTGGCCTACCTGACGGGCCGCCGCGGCTTCTGGACGCTCGAACTCGCAGTCACGCCCGACACGCTCATCCCGCGTGCCGAAACCGAACTCCTCGTGCAGCGAGCGATCGACCTGATCGCCGTCGGAGCGCGCTCGCGAATCGCGGACCTCGGTACCGGATCGGGCGCCATCGCACTTGCGATTGCATGCGAACGCCCTCACGCGACGCTCGTCGCGGTCGACGTCAGTGCTGCCGCGCTGCGCGTGGCCGTGTCCAATGCGCGCAACCTTGGAATCGGCAACGTCGAGTTCGTCGAGGGCAGCTGGTTCGACGCTTTGCGCCTGCACGATCCCTTCAACCTGGTCGTGAGCAATCCGCCGTACCTGGCCAATGATGACCCGCACTTTTTCCTGGGCGACGTGCGATTCGAGCCACGCTCCGCGCTCGCGAGCGGGGTGGACGGGCTCGACGCCATGCGCGCGATCGTCTCTGGCGCGCGCGCAAGACTTGTCGATGGCGGGTGGCTGCTGCTCGAACACGGGTTGACGCAGGGGTCCGGCGTGCGGGCGCTACTCGCTTCCGCGGGTTTCGAAAGCGTGCAGACGTGGCACGACATGGCCGGGCGCGATCGTGTCAGCGGCGGGATGTCACCCGACTGAAAGCTGCACGGGCATGACCGCCAGTCCCGCATCCGGGATCGATGGCCAACGTGCCTCGATCGCCGCCGCAATGCCCGCGGCGTCGAGCCCGCATTCGCTGAGGAGTTGCTCGCGCGAAGCGTGTTCGAGAAACGTGTCGGGCAAGCCAAGCATCAAGGTTGGCAATTCAATTCGATTTGCGAGCAGCAGCTCGCTGACCGCGGAACCCGCGCCGCCCATGAGGGCGCTGTCCTCGACCGTCACGAGACGCTTGTGGCAAGACGCAAGCTCGAGCAGCAACGCCTGATCCAGAGGCTTGACGAATCGCAAGTTGACCACCGTGGCGTCGAGGTCTGCGGCGACCTTGCATGCTTCCGCTACGACCGCCCCGACCGCGACAATCAGGAGATCGGTTGTCCCACGACGCCTGAGCTCCGCCCTGCCGAGCGGCAAAGTTGCCAGATCCTCGGGAACCGCCACGCCCGGACCACTGCCGCGCGGATACCGAACGGCCGCCGGACCCGGATAGGCATGCGCCGTCGAGAGCATGCGTCGACACTCGGCTTCGTCGGCCGGGGCCATCACCACCATGTTGGGAATGCAGCGAAGGTAAGCGAGATCGAAACTGCCGGCATGCGTCGCGCCATCCGGACCCACGAGTCCGGCGCGATCGATCGCGAAAGTGACGTCGAGATTCTGCAGGGCGACGTCGTGGATCAGCTGATCGTATGCCCTCTGCAGGAACGTCGAGTAGATCGCGACGACGGGTTTCCAACCTTCGCACGCCATCCCTGCGGCCACGGTGACCGCGTGCTGTTCGGCGATGCCGACGTCGAAGTAACGCTGCGGATATTCGCGCGAGAACCGCACCAGACCCGAGCCCTCACGCATTGCGGGCGTAATCCCGACGAGCTTGGGGTCACTGGCCGCCATGTCGCAAAGCCATTCCCCGAAGATCTGCGTATAGGTTGGTTTCGGTGCTGCCGCTCCGGGCGACTTGACGATGCCGGCCTGCGGATCGAATGGCGACACGGCGTGATACTCGATCTGGTCCGCCTCGGCTTGCGCGTAACCCTTGCCCTTGGTCGTGACCACGTGCAGCAGTTGCGGTCCACGCAATTCGCGCATGGTCTTGAGGCTGCGCAGCACCGCGTCGAGATCGTTGCCGTCGATCGGCCCCGAATACCGAAAACCCAGTTCCTCGAAGATCGTGGAGGGGACGAACATGCCCTTGGCGTGTTCCTCCCACCGCCGGAGGAATCGCCACAACACACCCCCGCGCCGCAGCTGTTCCTTGGCGGCTTCGCGCAGCGCGTTGACGCGACGGCTCAGAAACAAGCGCGCCAGCATTCGAGTCATCGAACCGACGTTCTCCGAAATCGACATGCCGTTGTCGTTGAGGATGACCAGCAGGTCGGGTTCGGGATCGAGATCGCCACCGTGGTTGAGCGCCTCGAACGCCATGCCGGCGGTCATCGCCCCGTCACCGATGATCGCGACGATCTTGCGCTCGTCGCCTTGGCGCTGCGCAGCGATGGCCATGCCGAGCGCGGCGGAAATCGAAGTGGAAGCATGCCCGACGCCGAACGTGTCGAACCGGCTCTCGTCACGGCGCGGGAATGGGGCCAGACCGTCCTTGCGCTTGATGGTCTCGATGCGGTCGCGCCGGCCGGTCAGGATCTTGTGCGGATAGCACTGGTGGCCCACGTCCCAGACCAGCCGGTCGTTTGGGGTGTCGAACAGATAATGCAGCGCAACGGTCAGCTCGATGACGCCGAGACCCGCGGCGAAATGCCCGCCAGCACGACCGACCGAGTGGATCAGGAAGCGGCGCAGCTCTTCGGCGACCTCGCCCAGTTCCGTCTCCGGTACGAGCCGCAGATCAGCAGGCGTCTCGATTCGAGCGAGTCGCGGGAAGAGTTGCGCGTCGATCATCGGCGTTCCGGACACGGCCGCCTATTGTCGCGACCCGCGCTGGCGCGAACAAGCCGAAAATGGGGCGGCTCGCGGTCGCTGGATTCCGCTCAAGCCGCGCGGCGGCTCTTCGGAAGATGATGCCGCAGGAATTCCATCTGGTCGGCAAGGATGTTGCGATTGGACAGGATCAGGTGTTCGACCCAGCTCGGGCGATATGGCACCGCGAGCAGCGGCATGGTGGCTTGTTGCGGCGTGCGCGAGCCCTTGCGCGCGTTGCACGAGATACACGCCGAAACGACGTTCTCCCAGCTGTCCCGGCCACCGCGCGACGTGGGAACGACGTGGTCCCGGGTCAACTCGGAGCGCGAAAAGACGTCGCCGCAGTACAGACACAGCATCCTGTCGCGGGCGAACAATGCAGCGTTGGTCAGGGCGGGGGAAGGATCGAATCTCCCCGGTCGCGCGTGGCCGCGTGAGGCGACAATGGGGTGCAAATCGAGCGTGCTCTGGATCCCGCTTGAACGATTGATGCCCCCGTGCACGGTCAGGCAGGGATCGCCGAGGGTCCAGGCCACCGCGTCGCGGGCATACAGCGAGACCGTTTCCTGCCAGCTCATCCAATCGAGAATGCGGCCATGCGCATCAAGCGAGAGCACCCGCGTGAAGTGCAAGCCCCGGCCTGCGCCGCACGCGGCAATCAGCGCCTCGTGCGTTTCGGCGATTTCCAGTACTGGAGAGCGGGCGGCCATTTCCGGAGCATATCGAAAGCCGGTGGCGGGCGTAATGCCGACAGGATGGCTCGAACACCGCTAGTGTAGTGTTCTGTAACTATCTATACATTATTTGACAGCGAGGGCCAGCGCGGTCCGCGCGCGCTGGATTTTGTCGAGGATCGCCTGGCCCTCGGCTTTCCAGACGTAGCGCTTG
>Ga0183260_10002743_pt1 | contig 14427 bp, 18 predicted proteins | sample AntDrymUQ4972206_2_FD_129768 | JGI IMG/M metagenome (GOLD analysis project Ga0183260, IMG submission 129768) | Polar desert sand microbial communities from Dry Valleys, Antarctica - metaG UQ497 (22.06) (version 2) (version 2) | ecosystem: Environmental > Terrestrial > Soil > Desert | place... | reverse complement strand
TCGTGGGTGGCGGGGTCGACCGCGACGGGAGTTGCGCCGAGGGCGGCGACGAAGCCGTGCACGACCCGGTAGCGGGCGGGCTCCGTGGCCGCCAGCGGCGTCAGGAACCACGTCGCCCCCACGAAGAGATCGGCGCGCGCGTGCTGCGGGCCGCGTGCCTCCGAGCCCGACACCGGGTGACCCCCGACGAAGCGCGGCGAGCCCGAAGCGGCCGCGCAGACGGCGGCCTTCGTGGAGCCGACGTCGGTGACCGTGCAGTTCGGGGCGCCGGCGGCGAGCACCGCCGCGACCTGCGCCGCCAGCCCGCTCACCGGCACCGCGACGACAGCGAGGTCGGACCCGTTCAGGGCCTCGGCGAGCGAGCCGGCTCCCTCGTCCACGGCGCCCCGCTCGCCGGCTGCGGCGAGCGCGTGCTCGTCGGGGTCGAAGCCGACCACCCGCGTGGCGCCGGCCCGCTTGGCGGCGAGCCCGATGGAAGCACCGATCAGGCCGGTGCCCACGAGCGCGAGTCGCTCGACCATTACGGGCCTGCCCAGAAACTGAACCAGGGCGCCTGACAGGCGCCACGCGGCGCGATGCGGCGTCCTCGGGCTCGTCGATCTCGCACCACGTGTCGCGTGTCATCCACCGTGGTCACTTTCCGGACAGGCCCTACTCGCCCGGCGGGACGCGCATGAGCTCGGCGACGCGGAAGGCGAGGTCGAGCGACTGCCGCCCGTTCAGTCTCGGGTCGCAGAGCGACATGTAGCCGGCGTCGAGCTGCTCCTCGTCCACCTGCTCCGAGCCGCCGAGGCACTCCGTGACGTCGTCCCCCGTGAACTCGAGGTGGATGCCGCCCGCCCAGGTGCCCTGCTCCCGGTGCGCCGCGAAGAAGGCCTCGAGCTCGGTCATGACGGCGTCGAAGTGCCGGGTCTTCCGGCCCGAGGCGGTCGTGAAGACGTTCGCGTGCATGGGATCGCACACCCAGACCACGGGGTGCTCCGCCTCGCGCACCCCCGAGAGGAGCGGGGGCAGCAGCTCGCTGGCGCGACCGGCTCCCATGCGCGTGATCAGCGTCAGTCGTCCGGGAACGCGGCCAGGGTTCAGACGCTCGCAGAGGCCGAGCACGTCGTTGACGGACGCCTCCGGGCCGAGCTTGCAGCCGATCGGGTTCCCGACGCCGGCGAAGAAGTCGACGTGCGCGCCGTCGAGCTGTCGCGTGCGCTCCCCGATCCAGAGCATGTGCGCCGAGCAGTCGTACCAGTCGCCCGTGAGGGAGTCGCGCCGGGTGAGCGCCTCCTCGTAGTCCAGCAGGAGGCCCTCGTGGCTCGTCCAGAGATCGACCTGGTGGAGCGTCCGCTCACCCACGACGTCGACTCCGCAGGCAGTCAGGAAGCGGAGCGCGCGCTCGATCTCGGAGGCGATGCGCTCGTAGCGGCGCCCTTCCCTCGAGCCGGCGACGAACTCCTGGTTCCACATGTGCACCCGCGTGAGGTCGGCGAAGCCGCCCTGGGTGAAGGCGCGCAGGAGGTTCAGGGTCGCGGCCGACTGGTGGTAGCCGGCGAGCATGCGCTCCGGGTCGGGCACGCGCGCCTCGGGCACGGGCGCCTCGCCGTTCACCATATGGCCCCGGAAGGAGGGCAGCTCGAGATCGCCGATCCTCTCGGTGAGGGAGGAGCGCGGCTTCGAGAACTGGCCGGCGATGCGCCCGACCTTGACGACCGGCAGTGTCGCGCCCCAGGTCAGCACGGCCGCCATCTGCAGCAGGAGTTTCAGCTTCTCGCGGATCGTGACGGCCGTGAAGTCGTGGAAGGACTCCGCACAGTCGCCCGCCTGGAGGAGGAATGCCTGGCCGGCAGCGACCTCGGCGAGCGCGCCGGTCAGCCGGCGAGCCTCGCCCGCGAAGACGAGCGGCGGCAGCCCGGCGAGGCGCTGTCGCACCTGCTCGGCGCGGTCGGCGTCCGGCCACTCCGGCTGCTGCCGGGCGGGGGACGAGCGCCAGAGGGCAGGCGACCAGGTGGCTGGGGGCGAGAGCGACACCATCTGCATCTAAGCAGCAGCCCCTCGGCCCCCCGCGATGCTGTACACCTGCGCCGTGCCCATCGTCCCCCCCACGCGCCGGTGCCGGTGAGCGAGCCCGGCGCCGATCCCGTCGTCCGGGAGGCGAGGCAGGAGATCGCGGCACTCGACCGCGCGATCGTCGAGGCGCTGAACAGGCGCATCGAGCTCGTCGTCGAGCTGCGGCGCCACAAGCAGGCCCACGGGCTGCCGTTCCTCGACCGGGCGCGCGAGGCCGAGCAGCTCGAGCTGCTGCGGCGAGCGAGCCGCGGCCCGCTGTCGGCGGAGGGGCTCCAGGAGATCTACGCCGAGATCCTCGCGCTCGTGAAGCGTGAGCTGGAGCGCCGATAGATTGCGCCGAGCCGTCCACTAGAGGGAGATGAGCGCATGCCGGAGGTGGAGACCGCACGCCAGGGCGCGGTGCTGACGATCACGCTGAACCGCCCGGAGGTGCTGAACGCCCTGAACATCGCGGTCCACGCCGGTCTCGCGGCGGCGCTGGCGGAGGCCGCCGAGCCGGAGGTGCGCGCGGTCGTCGTCACGGGCGCGGGTCGCGGCTTCTGCGTCGGGCAGGACCTGACCGAGTTCCGCGGCGCGTCGGGCGACATCGGCGGGCACCTCGAGCGCACCTACCACCCGAACATTCGCGCCATCCGCGCGCTCGAGAAGCCGGTCATCGCCGCCGTCAACGGCCCGGCCGCGGGCGCCGGCCTCTCGCTCGCCTGCGCTTGCGACCTGCGCATCGCCGCCGACTCGGCCACGTTCATTCCCGCCTTCGTCGGGATCGGGCTCGTTCCCGACTCGGGCGGCTCCTTCTTCATCGCACGCCTGCTCGGCCCCGCGCGCGCGTTCGAGTGGATGACCCGTAACCGCCGCCTCTCGGCCGAGGAGGCCCGGGCCTGGGGCCTCGTCTCCGAGGTCGTCGCTGCCGACAGTCTCGCGGCGACCGCAGCGGACCTCGCTGCGACCTACGCCGCCGCCCCCACCCGCGCGGTCGGGATGACGAAACAGCTCTTCGACCACGCCGACACGGCGACGCTCGAGGAGCAGCTCGCGCTCGAGGCCAGGCTGCAGGCGGCGGCGACGCAGACCGAGGACTTCGGCGAGGGCGTCGCGGCCTTCCTCGAGAAGCGCCCGCCGAGCTTCGGCGGACGTTAGGCCGGAGCGAGCACGGACAGCGGCAGCGACCCGTCGAGCAGCGCCCGGCCCACGACCGCGCCCTCGCAGCCGACCGCAGCGACGGTGTCGAGGTCGGCCTGCGAGCGGATCCCGCCCGCCGCGATCACGGGGAGCCCGGACGCCTCCAGCACGCGTCCGAGCAGCTCAACGTCGGGGCCGGTCAGGGTGCCGTCGCGCTCGATCGCCGTGCAGAGGAGGCGGTGCACGCCCGCCTCCGCGCAGCGCGCCGCCGCCTCCTCCGCCGTGAGCCCCGTCTCCTGCTCCCAACCCGAGACGGCGACCCGCCCGCGCCTCGTGTCGACCGCCACGACGAGCCGATCCCCGAGCGCGAGCGCGTAGCGGGTGAGCGCGCCCCGCTGCGCGAACGCTGCCGTGCCGACGACCACCCGCTCGGCGCCTGCCGCGAGCAGCGCCTCGGCGTCGTCGAGCGAGCGGATGCCGCCGGAGGCCTGCACCCGCGCCGGGGTAGCTGCGGTGACGATGCGCGCGACGAGCTCCGGTCGCGGCCGCCCGGAGCGTGCCCCGTCGAGATCGACCAGGTGGAGGTGCGCCGCACCCGCCGCGGCGAAGCGCCGCGCTAGCGCCTCGGGGTCGGCCGACTTCACCGCCACGCGATCGAAGTCGCCCTGCTCGAGGCGGACAGCCTCCTCACCGAGAACGTCGATCGCGGGCAGCACGTTTAACGACGATGTCATGGTAGTATGCTAATACGAACCCGGACGACGATGGCAGACGGACACCACCCATGGCGCACTCCCGAGCTCACCGACCTGATGACGACGATCGCCGGCCTGCGGACGCGGGCGGAGGCGGAGCGGTTCTTCCGCGACCTCTGCACGCTCTCGGAGCTCGAGGCGATGGCCCACCGCTGGCAGTCGGCGCAGCTCGTCGACCAGGGGCTGCCCTACCACGAGGTGGCTCGGCGAACGGGCGCCTCGACGACGACGGTGACGCGCGTGGCGCACTGGCTACGTCACGGGGAGGACGGCTACCGGCTGGCGCTCGATCGGCGCAGGCGCTCGGCGCGGACGCGGACGGCGCAGGCCGGCTGACGATCGCCGTCCCCGTCAAGGGGCGGCTGCGTGAGCCGGCGGTGGCGCTCCTCGACGATGCGGGCCTCGGGCCCGAGCAGCCGGGCGAGCGAGCGCTCGCCTTTTCCTGCCGCCACGCGCCGGTTGACGTGCTGCTCGTACGTGCAGCAGACGTGCCCGAGTACGTCCAGGACGGCGTCGTCGACTGTGGCATCACCGGCGCGGACCTCGTGCGCGAGCGCGGTGCGGAGGTGGAGGAGTTGCTCCAGCTCGGCTTCGGCGGTTGCACGCTCGAGGCCGCCGTGCCCGAGGAGTCGCCGGCGCAGAGCCTGGCCGACCTCGAGGGGCTCCGCGCGGCGACGGTCTACGGGCGGCTCGCTGCGGAGCTTCTGGCGGAGCGCGGGGTGCGGGTGGAGCTCGTCGCCGTGACGGGCTCGGTCGAGGTGGCGCCGCGCCTCGGCCTCGCCGACGCGATCGTCGACCTCGTCTCGAGCGGCAACACCATGCGCATGAACGGTCTGCGCTCGCTCGGCGTCCTCTTCCGCTCGCAGGCGGTGCTCGTCGGCAGGCCGGGGGGTGACGAGCGCGCCCACCGCCTGGCCTCGGTGCTCCGCAGCGTCGTCGAGGCCCGCGCGGCGCGCTACCTGATGCTGAACGTGCCGGAGAGCTCCCTCGCGGAGGTCTGCGAGCTCGTGCCCGGCTCGCGCGCGCCGAGTGTGCTCCCGCTCGCCGCGCCCGGGATGGTGGCCGTGCACGCCCTCGTCCCGGCCGACGACGTGTGGCGCCTGCTGCCGCTGCTCGAGGCGGCCGGCGGCTCTTCGATCCTGATCGTCCCCGTCGAGAGAATGCTCGCGTGACGGGGGTCGCGCGCATCCTGGCCGAGATCCGCGCCGAGGGCGACGCCGCGCTGCGGCACTGGGCGGTCGAGCTCGACGCCGTACCGCCCGCCCTGGCCGTGCCGGCAGGCGAGATTCCGACTGAGGCGCTCCTCGACCTCGCCGACGCGGTTCGCCGCTGGCACGCCGTCCAGCGACCTCCGGATGTGCGTCTCGAGGTACGGCCGGGCGTGGAGCTCGAGCGGCGCTGGGTGCCGCTCGCGTCGGTCGGCATCTACGTGCCGCGGAATCTCATCTCGACGCTTGTGATGTGCGCCGTCCCGGCGCAGGAAGCCGGAGTGGAGCGCATCGTCGTGGCAACGCCTCCGATCGGCGCGGGTCGCGTGGCCGCGGCGGCGGCTCTCCTTGGCATCGAGGAGGTGTGGGCGCTCGGCGGGCCACCCGCCATCGCGGCTTTCGCCTACGGCACCGAGTCGATCGGGCGCGTGGACAAGATCGTCGGGCCGGGGAATGCGTACGTGAACGAGGCGAAGCTCCTCGTCGCCCGGGACGTGGCCGTCGACCTCCCCGCCGGGCCATCCGAGGTCGTCGTGCTCGCGGGCCGCGGCGCGGAGGCGGGGATCGCCGAGCTCGAGCTCGCCGCCCAGGCCGAGCACGGCCCCGACTCGCCCTGCCGCCTTGTCGACGCGAACGGCGACCTCGAAGGGGCACTCGCCGAGGTGGAGGCACTTGCACCCGAGCACCTCGTGTTGCTCGGCGAGGACGTGGAGGCGCTCGCGCCGCGCATCCGCAACGCCGGCGCCGTCTTCGTCGGCCGCAGCTCCGCTGTCGCCGCGGGCGACTACGCGACGGGCGGAAACCACGTCCTGCCCACGGGAGGCTGGGCACGCACGAGCGGCGGGCTCGGGCTCGAGGCCTTCCTGAAGCCCGTGACCGTGCAGCGCCTGACCCCGGCCGGCCTCGAGCGGCTGCGCCCGACGGTGGAGGCGCTCGCGCAGGCCGAGGGCATGCCCGCGCACGCCGCCGCGGTGCGCCGGTGAGGACACTTCCCGCAGGCTTTCTGGCCTACGGCTGGGCGCCCTCGACCGCCAAGCTCGCGGCGCGGATGGGGCTCGACCCCGTGCAGATCGTCCGCTTCGACGGCAACGTGCCGGCACAGCCGCCGCCGAGCGCGCGGCCCGGCACCATCGCGGGCGCGCTGGCCGAGATCAACCTCTATGCCCACGGCGGCTATCCGGAGCTCCTCTCCGCTCTGGCCGCCTACGCGGGCGTCGAGCCGGAGAACGTCGTGCTCGGCGCGGGCGCGGACGACCTCATCCTCCTCTGCGCGCGCAGCTTCGCCGGGCCGGGCGACCGGGTCGCGATCGCCTCCGATCCCACCTACCCACTCTTCAGCGTCGGAGCCGGCCTCGCGGGTGCCGAGCTCGGCGAGGGGGACGGCGAGCCGGCGCTCACCTTCGTCTGCCGCCCGAACAACCCCACCGGCGCGCTCGACGAGCTGCCCGCCGAGCGCCCGCTCGTCGTGGACGAGGCCTACTGGGAGTACGCGGGCTCGTCGGCCGTCGATCTCCTCGACGAGGGCGTCGTCGTGCTGCGCACGTTCTCGAAGGCCTTCGGTCTCGCCGGCGCGCGGGTCGGCTACGCGCTGGCCGAACGGGACACGGCTGTGGAGCTCAACCGGCGCCAGGCTCCCCAGCCGGTGTCGGGGCTCTCCGCTGCGCTCGCGCTCGCGGCGCTCGCCTCGCCACCCGACGTGAGCGCTCAGGTCGAGGAGCGTGAGCGCCTCGCGCGCAGTCTCCGCGCGCTCGGGCTCGAGCCGCTGCCCTCCTGGGCGAACTTCCTCTTCGTGCCGGTCGAGGATCCCGCCGCGCTCGCGGAGGCGCTGCTGCGCGCGGGCCTCGTCGTGCGCCGGTTCCCGGACGGCATACGGCTGTCGGTGCGCGACCGCGAGGACGACGACCTGCTCCTGGAAGGGCTCGCGCGCGCGCTCGACGCGCCCTCGCCCGTGGCGGCTGCGGGCGGGCGCCGGGCACGCCACGTGCGGGCAACGGCCGAGACGCGCCTGCAAGTGCGGCTCGCCCTCGACGGATCCGGGCGCGTTCGCATCGCCACGGGCGCCGGGCTCTACGACCACCTGCTCGAGCAGCTCGCGTTCCACGGCGGCCTCGACCTCGTGCTGGAGGGTGACGGCGACCTCGAGACCGGCCCGCATCACACGGCCGAGGACGCGGCGCTCGCGCTCGGGGAGGCGCTCGACCGCGCTCTCGGCGACCGGCGCGGCATCGCCCGCTACGGCGACGCGGTGGTGCCGATGGACGACGCGCTGGCGCGCGCGGCCGTCGATCTCGGCGGACGGCCCTGGGCGGAGCTCGCGCTCGAGCGCGATCCCGGTCTCGCCGGCCACGTCCTCACGAGCCTCTCCCAGGCGGGCCGGCTCGCCCTGCACGTCGAGGCCACGGGGCGCGACGAGCACCACGTCGCCGAGGCTGCCTTCAAGGCGGTCGGCCGCGCGCTGCGCGGGGCGCTGCGGCGTGAGGGGACGGGCATCCCCTCCACCAAGGGCATCGTGTGAAGGTCGCCGTCTGCGACTACGGCGCCGGCAACGTCCGCTCGGTGGTGGCTGCCTTCGGGCGGCTCGGCGCGGAGGCGAGCGTGAGCGACGACGCCGAGACCGTCGCCTCGGCGGACCTTGCCGTCCTGCCGGGCGTCGGCTCGGCGCGGACCGCGATGGCGGCGTTGCGCCTGAACGGCCTCGACGAGGCGCTGCGAGCCCGTGCCACCGCGGGTCGTCCCACGCTCGGCATCTGCCTCGGGCTTCAGCTCGCGCTCGAGAGGAGCGAGGAGGACGGCGGCGTGCAGGGGCTCGGGCTCCTGCCCGGCCGGGCACTCCGGCTCCGCGAGGGCCGCGTGCCGCGCATGGGGTGGGCGCTCGTCCAGCCCGGCGGTGGGAGCTCGTACTACTTCGCTCACTCGTACGCGGCCGAGACGGACGCCGCCACGGCCTGGTCGGAGGGCCTCGTGGCCGAGGCGGCCGAGGGCGGCTTCGTCGGCGTGCAGTACCACCCCGAGAAGAGCGGCGCCGCGGGCGCACGCTTCCTGCGCGAGTGCCTCTCCCGCGTCTGATCCCCTGCCTCGACGTGGCGGGCGGCGCCGTCGTCAAGGGCGTGCGCTTCCAGGGGCTGCGCGAGGTGGGCGACCCCGTCGAGCTCGGCGAGCGCTACTCGGACGCGGGCGCCGACGAGCTCGTGTACCTCGACATCACGGCGACCGCGGAGGCGCGGCCGGCCCTGCTCCGGCTCGTGAGCCGCGTGGCCGACCGGCTCGCCATTCCCTTCACGGTCGGGGGTGGCGTCCGCAGCGCCGGCGACGCGGAGGCGCTGCTGCGCGCGGGCGCCGACAAGGTGTCGGTGAACACGGCCGCGCTCGAGCGGCCAGAGCTCGTCGGCGAGCTGGCGGCGCTCCTCGGCTCGCAGGCGGTGGTGGTCGCGATCGACGCTGCCGGTGGCGAGGTCTACGCGCGCGCGGGGTCGGCGGCGACCGGGCGCCGTGCCGTCGAGTGGGCGCGCGAGGCCGAGAGCCGCGGCGCCGGCGAGATCCTGCTCACCTCGATCGACGCCGACGGCACGCAGGCCGGGTACGACCTCGAGCTGACGGCTGCGGTCGCCGGCGCTGTCTCGATTCCCGTGATCGCCTCGGGCGGCGCCGGTGGGGCGCACCATGTGGCCGAGGCGCTCGAGGTGGCGCAGGCGGCTCTGCTCGCCTCCATCCTGCACGCCGACCCGGCGCGTCTCTCGAGCCTGCGCGCCGAGCTACGCGGTATGGGGGTGCCGCTGCGCGATGCAGCCTGAGCTGAGGGCGGCAGTCGTCCAGGACGCGGCCTCCGATCGCGTGCTGATGCTCGCCTGGATGGACGACGAGGCGCTGCGGCTGACGCGCGAGACGGGGGAGGCGCACTTCTGGAGCCGCTCCCGTGGCCGGCTCTGGCGCAAGGGCGAGACGTCGGGCAACACGCTCGCGGTCGAGGAGCTGCGCGACGACTGCGACGGCGACGCGCTGCTCCTGCGCGTGCGTCCCGCCGGGCCCGCCTGCCACACGGGCTCGGTGAGCTGCTTCGCGCCGTGGCTGTGGCGCCGGGTTGCCGAGCGCGCGCAGGAGCGGCCGGCGGGCTCCTATGTCACGGGCCTCCTCGAGGCCGGCCCGGCGGCCTGCGCGCGCAAGGTCGGCGAGGAGGGTGTCGAGGTGGCGCTCGCGGGCGCCGGCGAGAGCGACGAGCGGCTCGTCGAGGAGCTCGCCGATCTCTGGTTCCACTCCTACGTCCTGCTGGCCGCGCGGGGCCTCGATCCCGCGGCGGTCGAGGACGAGCTACGGCGGCGCGCGTAGGCGAAGCTTGCATCGATCAAGACGGAGGTAACGAGATGACGCACGACCCGTACGTTCTGCCGGAAGGATTGCCCGCGCCGGTCGACGACGGTGGCGCCGACCATCTCCCGGGGGTGCCGATACCCGACGTCGTGCTCCCTTCCACGACAGGAGACGTCGCCCTCGCCGATCTGGCGGCCGAGCGCCTCGTCCTCTACGTCTACCCGCAGACGGGCCCACCCGACCACCCGATTCCACCCGGCTGGGACGAGCTGCCGGGAGCCCGCGGCTGCACCCCGCAATCGTGTGGTTTTCGCGACCATGCCGCCGAGCTCGCGGCATTCGGTGCGCGGGTCGCCGGTGTCTCGTCGCAATCGCCGGCGGAGCAGCAGGAGTTCGCCACGCGCTCGGGGATGCCGCTTCCGATCATCAGCGACGAGCAGTTCGTCCTCGCCGCGACTCTGTCTCTGCCGACCTTCGAGTTCGACGGTACGAGGTTCTACAAACGGTTGGCGCTGATCGCCGAGAACCGTGCCGTTGCGAAGGTCTTCTACCCAGTCTTCCCGCCCGACCGCAACGCAGCCGACGTTCTCGAGTGGTTGTCGCGTCATCGCGCCGAGGCTTCCGCGCCGACCAGATCGAGGCGCTTCTATGCTCTTTAGGCCGCCCGGCCGCAGATGACGAGGCCGAGCAGATCGCCCTGCCGTGCCGCGGCCGCTCCGGCTGCCTCGCCCACCTGGATCGCGCGCTGGGCCTCGCGGTTGTCCTGCGCCTCGGCCGCCTGCTGGAGGCGCTCGAGCGCCATGATCGAGCGGTCGAGCGCGGCGAGGAACATGCGCACTCGCATCACCTGCCCCAGCGGCGGCGTGAGGGAGCGGAGGCTGCTCAGCTCGTCGCGGGCGAGGACGAGCGTGTTCCTGGCGAGCGTCGCGGCCTCGGACGGCTGCCTCGGCGCGGGCAGGCTGTCGATGCGCACCTGGAACGCCGAGCAGATGGCGTCGGCTTGCGCCGCCCAGGCCGTCTGCCCGGACGCCGTGGTCGTCGGCGCCGGTGTCGTCGCGACGGTCGTCCCGAGCGCCGCTTCGTCGTCCCCGCCCCCGCAGCCCGCCACCACGAGGAGCGCGAGGACGAGGGTTACCGCTTGACGGCCCACAACGAGGCGATCGCTCGGCGCTGCGTTCCCCTACCTGCCTCGATGAGCGGGCGCAGGTGCTCAGTCAGCCGCTCGCGCTCGTCCGCGGTCAGGGCCCGATCCATGGCTTCGGCCAGAGTCGGAACCTTCGGGTTTCCGGAGACGTTCACGAACGTGCTCCACGGGCGTGGCACGATGGGCGCGACGTTGGCGCGCAGCACGAGATGGAGCTCGCCGAAGCCTGCTTCCTCGGCGACAGCGAGCAGGTCGCGCTCGTCGAAGTCGAGCATGGGATCCGTCTCGGGCTGGATCTTGGCGTAGAGCGCGTTCAGCCGGTCGCGCAGGTCGTCGAGCCCGGGCGCGTCGTAGCCCCAGAAACTCTCGTTCACGCGAGCGTCCGCGCCGAAGCGGTTGATCGGCTCCCAGATGGATATTCGGCCACCGGGGCGGAGGACGCGGAAGAACTCGCGGAAGGCCTCCTGCTTGCGCTCGACGAAGATCAGCACCGAGCGCGTCGTGACGACGTCGACCGAGGCGTCCTCGATCGCGGCGAGGTCGTCGGCGGCCGAGGGGACGAAGCGGCAGCGCTCGAGCACCCCGAGCTCACCTGCGAGCTCGCGGCAGGCGTCGAGCAGATCGCTGGAGATGTCGCTGAAGACCACCTGCCCGGCACCGCGCTCGAGCGCGCCGAAGGCGATCAGACCCTCGCCGCAGCCCACGTCGAGCAGCGCTTCCCCCTCGGCGAGCCGGGCGTTGTCGAGCACCTCCTCGCGCGTGTGGCCGAGTTCAGCTAGCCCCTCCGCGCGCAGCTTCTCGTCGCCGCCGAAGCGGCGCTCGGCGAGCCACTCGGCCCAGCAGTCACGCTGCTTCACGACGTCAGGGCGCGAGGGCGTCGACGATCTCCTGCTCCTCCGGGAAGCGGCCCTCGCGCTGCTTCGAGAACGCGAGCTCGCCGTCCCGGAGCACGTCGAACTGATCCTTCTCGCCGGCTGTGATCACGGCCTCGTGGCCCCGGTCTGTCAACACGGCCGCGAGACTCGCGGCCCGTTCGTCGTACCCGCTTCAGACGGGGCAGTAGAAGATCTCGACGGCCACGGCGCGTAGAGTAGCTGCGACCGGAGAGGTGCCCTCATCCCCTGCACCTTGGTGACTCTCCCGCGACGCGCGGCGGCCGTGGCGGCAACGGGGCCGTCTGTGGCAGGCGGACGTTGAGACCTCGCAACTGGCGAGCGATTCGGAGTAAGGAACCGACGCCGTCCGCCGAGAAGTCGTTGATGACGACGGTGACGCGGGCTGGATACAGCTCGAGCCGCGGGATCTCGCCCGCAGGACGCCGGAAGAGGCGGCCCGGCACGCCTCGTACATCGACCCGTTGTCGCGCAGGGATCGAGTAGCGGGTCTCATACCGGTAGCACGTCGGCCAGACCAGGATGTGAAGCGGTGGCGAGCAGCCGCCCTCCTCGCCGGGCGAGATGCGGCAGGTCCCGTACACGAACGTGAACTCGGTGTGCGCCGGGCTGCGAGGGTTCCGCAGCACGGCCGCCAGTCGTAGGCGGCCAACCGAGGGACCCGGATAGTAGAGCGGGAAGAGGGAGAAGCTCCGAGCCTCCGCGAGTGTCGCGTTTCCCCGTGGGCGGACCTCGGTGGGAGCGTCCTTCGTCAGCGAGCACGCCGGGGCGGTGAGGACGCACAGCACCACAACGGCCCGCACGGCCTGTCGGGAAGTCCGAGCGCGCCTCAGATCGTCTTGAACTGCTCGAACGACTGCCGGCAGCCCTCGCACCAGCGCAGCGAGCGGCACGGCGTGGGCCCGAAGATGTTCTCCAGTCGGGTCTCGAGCGAGCCGCAGTAGGGGCAGCGAAAGGCCTTGCTCTGGAGCTGCACGAGCTTCGGGGTACCGGCCGAGCGCGGCGACGGCGGGGCGAAACCCGACTCCCGCAGCTTCCTGCGCCCTTCGGGCGTGATGCGGTCGGTCGACCACGAGTCGTCCATGATCACCTGGATCTCGGGCTCGCCGCCGAGCTCGAGGATCTTGCGGGCCATCGCGTCGCGCATCACCTCGAGCGCCGGGCAGCCGAGGAAAGTCGGCGTGAACTCGACCCGGACGTGCTCGCCCGCCACGTCGACGTCGCGCACGACCCCGAGGTCGACCAGCGAGATGACCGGGATCTCCGGATCCGGGATCTCGGCGAGCGCCTCCCACACGCGCTCGCTCGTCACCACGACGCCCCTGCCGGCGCACTCCGGCGCACGCTCGTCATCTCCTCCCACAGCTCGCGCAGCTCGGCGCTGTGCTGCCCGCGCGTGACCGGCTCACCCTCGGGTAGCGGAAAGGCAAGACGGGCGCGGACGTGCTCCAGCCACACCGGACGCAGCTCGTCGTCGAGCACGCCGAGCGCGTAGGGCCACAGCTCCTCGACCGCCTCCCGGAGGCGCGAGGTGCCGTCGTGCGTATCCTGCAGGCGGTCGAGCCACATCTCGGCGTGCATGCGGTGGTAGATCTCCTCGCGGTCGATCTTCGCCGCGAGGCCGGCGATCTCCACGTCAGCGGAGCGCTTGAGGGCGTCGATGCGCACGCCGTCCGCGGTCTCGTAGAGGAAGTGCCGCGCGATCGTGCGCGCCCACTCCAGCCGGCGCAGCTCGACGAGCGGAGCCGAGCGGTACTCGTCAGGGTCGCGGTCGAAGGCGAGCTCGTCCGCCGTCGTACCGAGCTCGGCGGCGGCAAGCTCATAGAGGGCGCGTGCGTGTCCGATCTCGTTCTGCGCGATCGACGAGAAGGCGACGTCCTCCTCGAGGAAGGGGGCGACGCCGGTCCACTCGGAGTTGCGCCAGCCGAGCACGAGCTCGTCGTCGGCGAGCTCGAGCAGGAGCTCAGACCGCGGTCGTTCCGGCCCGCTCACGTGCCTCCTTCAGCTTGCCCTTCAGCGAGTAGCCGTCCACGCGGTGGTAGGTGCGCCCGAGCTCGTCGGCGAAGTCGTCGATCTCGACCACGGCGTCGCGCGGCACGACCCAGAGAGCGACAGACTCGGCGCGCCGGCCGTAGAACTCGCGCGCGTACGTTTCCGCGAAATCTTGCGCAGGAGCGTGGAAGGAGCCGGCGTGCTGGAAGGGCTGGCCCTTGCGCTCCTGGCGAAAGACCTCGTAGATCACGCTACGCCGCCTCGGCGAGCACCGCCCGGCGCACCCACGAGGAGTTCTCGCGCGCGAGCCGGCGGAACTCGAGGCGCTCCTGCGAGCGCGGGCCGTGGCCCGTGACGACGGAGCGGAGCTCGTCCCAGTCGGGCTCGGTGTAGAGCCAGCTGCCGGTCTCCTCGTCCTTGCGCAGGGCGGGATCGGGAAGCTCGAGGCCGAGCTCGAGGACCTGCGGCACGTAGCCGTCGAGGAACTGCTGCCGAGCCTCCTCGTTGCCCTGGCTCTTGATCCGCCAGTGCACCATCGGGTCGTCCTCCGGGGCAATCGGGTTCCCGTGGAACTGCATCAGCGGCCCCCACCAGCGCGTGAGCGCCTCCTGCACGAGCTCACGCTGCTCATCGGTGCCGAGCATCATGGCGAGGATGACGTCGCGGCCGTGGAGGATGTGGAACGACTCCTCCCAGCAGATCTTCTTCATGATCCGGGCGTAGGGAGCGTACGAGCACTTGAGCAGCGCCTTCTGGCTGATGATGGCTGCCGCGTCGACGAGCCAGGCGATCACGCCCACGTCGCCCCAGGTCCGCGTGGGGTAGTGGAAGACGTTGTGGAACTTCGCGCGGCCGCTCTCGAGGTCGTCGAGGCACTGCTCGCGCGGCTTGCCGAGATCCTCGACGACGCGGTAGATGAGCTGGGCGTGGCCGACCTCGTCCTGCACCTTGGC
>Ga0183260_10002742_pt1 | contig 14427 bp, 13 predicted proteins | sample AntDrymUQ4972206_2_FD_129768 | JGI IMG/M metagenome (GOLD analysis project Ga0183260, IMG submission 129768) | Polar desert sand microbial communities from Dry Valleys, Antarctica - metaG UQ497 (22.06) (version 2) (version 2) | ecosystem: Environmental > Terrestrial > Soil > Desert | place... | reverse complement strand
GCGCGTGAGCGTCGCAAGCCGCTGCGCCCGTGTGTCCGAGTCCGCGGCCATCAGCACTCCGAGCTCGAGTTCGGCGAGGCTCACGACCGAGACGCTGACCTGCTCGGGGAGTGCGCGGCCGAGCGCGCGTGGGCACGAGAGTACGATTCCCGCAGTGCCGATGACGCCGACGGAGAGCTTCGCGATGCCGCGACTGCGCGGTCAGGAGCTGCTGCGCGCCGTCGCGGAGGGCACCGCCGGCGCGGTGGGCGAGGAGTTCCTGCGCTGCCTGGTCCGGTACGTGGCCGAGGCGCTCTCCGCGAAGATGGTGCTCCTCGCCGAGGCGACGGACCCCGAGGGCACGCATGTCCGGGTGCTCGCGGGTTGGTACGACGGCCGCCCGATCGGCGAGCCGATCGAGTACAAGACGCAGGGGCAGCCGTGCGCGCTCGCCCCCGGGCAGGCGGTCGTGTCGTTCCCGGACGCCCTCGTCACTCGCTTCCCCGAGGACCATGCGGCGATCGAGATGGGACTGGAGAGCTATCTCGCCGTCTGCCTGCGCGACTCCGGCGGCGTCCACCTCGGCCACCTGGCGGTGCTCGACACGCGGCGGATGGAGGCCGGCGAGGAGGACGTCGCGGCGCTGCGCATCTTCGCCGCGCGTGCGTCGGCCGAGCTCGAGCGGCGCAACCAGGCCGCGGCGCTGAGCGCCTCGCGGGCGCGGGTGATCGAGGCGGCGGACGCCGAGCGCCGCCGCGTCGGCCGCGACCTGCACGATGGGGCCCAGCAGCGGCTGCTCGCCGTCTCGAACCTCCTGCGCGTCGCGCGCAGGAAGGCGAGTCCCGCCGCTGCCGATGCCGACACGCTGCTCGCGCGCGCCGAGGAGGAGCTGACCGCGGCGCACGCCGAGCTGCGCGAGCTGGCGCGCGGGCTGCACCCCGTCGCGCTTGCCGAGCGCGGCCTGCCGGCGGCCATCGAGTCGCTCGGCGCCGCCTCGTCGGTGCCGATCGAGCTGGACATCTACCCGGACCCCCTCCCCGATGCCGTCGCGGCGGCCGCCTACTTCCTCGTCGCCGAGTGCCTCACCAACGCCGCGCGGTACGGGCAGGCGACCGGCATCCGCGTTCGCGTGACCCTGCCGCCGGGCAGTGGCGAACTGCAACTCGAGGTGGCCGACGACGGGGTCGGCGGCGCCGACCCGACCAAGGGCACCGGGCTGCGCGGGCTCGCCGACCGCGTCGAGGTGCTGGGCGGGCGGCTGGAGGTCCACAGCCCGCCGTCGGCCGGGACCACGGTCAGGGCCTTCGTGCCGTGCCCGGCGCTCGGCTGAGCCGGCGGCCCATCCACCCGTTCCTCGACAGTCCGACACCCATCGCCATCGCCCACCGGGGCGGCGCGGGGGAGGCTCCCGAGAACACGCTCGAGGCGTTCGGCGCGGCCGTGGCGCTCGGGTTCCGCTACCTCGAGACGGACGCCCACGTGACCAGCGACGGCGTCGTGGTCGCCTTCCACGATCCGTGCCTGGACGACGCCACGGACCGGGCCGGCGCGATCGCCGCTCTCTCCATCGAGGAGGTCGAGGCGGCGGACGCCGGCTTCGTCTTCTCGCCCGACGGCGGGCGCAGCTTCCCGTTCCGCGGCCGCGGCGTGCGCATCCCCCGCCTCGAGGCGCTGCTGCTGCGCTGGCCGCAGGCCCGCGTCAACATCGATCCCAAGGCCGATGCCTGCGTCGAGCCGCTCGTCGCGCTCGTCGACCGGCTCGGAGCGTGGGATCGCGTGGCCGTGGGGGCGTTCTCCGACCAGCGCCTGCGCCGCGTCCGCGCGCTCAGCCACGGCCGGGCCTGCACGTCGATGGGGCCACGAGCGGTCGCCGTGGCGCGCATCGCCTCGCTGATGCGCGGTGGCCGGATGCCGCGCCAGGGCGCCGAGTGCATCCAGGTCCCGATCCGGAGCGGGCGGATCCCGATCGTCACCGCCGGCTTCGTCCGGGCCGCGCATCGCGCGGGCCTCCACGTCCACGTCTGGACTGTGAACGACCCCACGGCGATGCACGAGCTGCTCGACCTGGGCGTCGACGGGATCATGACCGACCGCCCGCGGGTGCTTCGGGATGTGTTCGCGAACCGAGGCTGCTCTTTGTAGCTTGGTGCTAAAGCGAGAGCCAAGACTGTGCGCCATCCAAGCTGATCTGGCAAGGCGTTGCGTTCTAGCCTCCAAGGCATGCCCGAATCGCGCCCAGGAGCCTCTGCGCTTGAACGCCGCATCACCATCGTCGCCGTCGTCCTGCCCTTCGTCGGCTTCCTCGCCGCACTGTGGCTGCTGTGGGGTGGAGCGGTCACCGGCCGTGATCTCGCGATCCTCGCGGTGATGTACGTGCTCGTCGGCTTCGGCGTGACGATCGGCTTCCACCGCATGCTCACGCACCGCGCCTTCGAGGCGAAGCCGTGGCTGCGCGCGACGTTCGCGATCCTCGGCTCGATGTCCGTGCAGGGCGCGGTCATCCACTGGGTGGCCGATCACCGCCGCCACCACGCCTTCACCGACGAGGAGGGCGACCCGCACAGCCCGCACACCCACGCCGGCGAGGGCTGGCGCGGAGTGCTGACCGGGCTCTGGCACTCGCACATGGGGTGGCTGTTCGACGGCGAGCGCACCTCCGCGACGCGCTTCGCGCCCGACCTCAAGAAGGACCCGGTCATCCGCTTCGTCGACAAGCTCTTCCCGGTGTGGGCGCTGCTCGGGCTCGTGCTCCCGTTCGTGGCCGGCTTCGCGCTCTCGGGCGGCTCCCTGTTCGCGGGCTTCACGGCGTTCGTGTGGGGGGGCCTGGTGCGCGTGTTCCTGCTGCACCACGCCACCTGGAGCGTGAACTCGATCTGCCACATGTACGGCAACCGGCCGTTCGCCATCGAGGACGAGAGCCGCGACAACTGGCTCGTGGCGCTCGTTTCGCTCGGCGAGGGCTGGCACCACAGCCACCACGCCTTCCCGACCTCCGCGCGCCACGGCCTCAAGCGCTTCCAGTTCGACCCGTCCTACGCGGTCATCCGCAACCTCGAGCGCCTGAACCTGGTCTGGAACGTCAAGCGCCCGAAGACCGAGCAGATCGAGGCCAAGCGGGTCGGAGCGCGGGCGGCCGCCGCGCCCATGCGCCAGGCCGCCTGAGCGAGGCGCGTCGATGACCTCCAAGGCCGACTTCACAGAGCAGGAGTGGACGCGACTCAAGCGCTCGCCCTTCATCGCCGGGATGGCGATCTCACTCGCCGATCCCGGCGGCCCGATCGAGGCCGTCAAGGAGACCGCCGCGACCCTGAAGACCGTGACCGGCGCCGCCGAGGCCGGAGGCCGGGGCGAGCTGGTCGAGGCGATCGCGCGGGAGGTCGGCGCCGAGATGCGCGAGCGCAAGAACCCGCTCTCCGGGTTCAAGCCCAAGGGAGCGACGGCCGGCGTCGAGATCCTCGACGAGCTCCGGGAGGTCAACGGGATCGTGTCCGAGAAGGCCACCCCCGAGGACGCCGCGGCCTACCGCGACTGGCTCCTCGCCGCCGCCAAGGAGGCGGCCGAGGCGGCGAAGGAGGGCGGCTTCATGGGCTTCCGCGCCGAACGGGTCAGCGAAGGCGAGCAGCGCATGCTCGACAAGCTCGCGGAAGCGCTCCCGGCGCCCGCGGCCTAGCGCCGCTCACCCCGGGCGTGCCGTGAGCGCGCCGGGGTAGGAGGAACCGATGGCGGCGATCGGCGTCCACGCGTCCCACGAGCAGATCGCCCCCGGCGCGCTGCTGACGGCGATGGCCGAAGCCGAGGCCGCGGGCTTCCAGCGCGCCTGGTCGTCGGACCACTTCTCGCCGTGGAGCGAGCGCCAGGGCGAGTCGGGGTTCGCCTGGGCGTGGCTGGGCGCCGCGATGCAGGCGACGGCGATGCCCTACGGCGTCGTCAACGCGCCCGGGCAGCGCTACCACCCGGCGATCGTCGCGCAGGCGGCCGCCACGCTGGCCGAGATGTTCCCCGGGCGGCTGTCCGTCGCGCTCGGCACGGGCGAGTTCTCCAACGAGCACATCACCGGAGCGCCGTGGCCCGGCAAGGCGACCCGCAACGCGCGGCTGCGCGAGTGCGTCGACGTCATCCGCGCGCTGTTCGCGGGCGAGACCGTCGACCACGACGGGCTCGTCACGGTGGATCGAGCCAGGCTGTGGACGCTGCCGGCCGAGCCGCCCCCGCTGCTGGCGACCGCGGTGTCCGCCGAGACGGCCGCCTTCGCGGGCGAATGGGCCGACGGGCTGATCACCATCAACCAGCCCAACGAGCAACTCGCAGAGGTCCTCGACGCCTTCCGCGACAGCGGGGGCGCGGGGAAGCAGACGGCCGTGCAGGTGCACCTCTCGTGGGCCGGGACCGAGGACGAAGCCCTGCGCATCGCCCACGACCAGTGGCGCACCAACATCTTCCCGCCCCCGCTCCCCTGGGACCTCGCGACGGTCGAGCAGTTCGACCTCGCGGCGACCCACGTGCGCCCGGAGGACCTGCGCGGGCCCGTGCTCGTCTCCTCGGACCTCGCGCGGCACGTCGCGTGGATCCAGGAGCTCGCCGAGCTCGGCTTCGACGCCGTCTACCTCCACCACGTCGGGCAGGAGCAGCGGCGGTTCATCGACGCCTTCGGCGAGCACGTCCTTCCCGCGCTGTGAGGGCTACGCCCGGATCCACCGATTCCCGCGGTGCCTCGCCGCCGTGGCCGTTCGCCAGAGCCGATCGGCCGCGACCCGGGTGGCCGACCACATGAGACCGCGGCCGATCGACTCTGGCTCGGCCCACCGCGAGTCATCCACGGGTGATCGCCGGATCCGGGCGAAGGCCACCAGCGACCTGTGGTGGAAGAACGCCGTCGTCTACTGCCTCGACGTCGAGACGTTCCTGGACTCCGACGGCGACGGCTGCGGCGACCTCCCGGGCCTGACGGAGCGGATCGACTACCTCGCCGGCCTCGGCGTGAGCTGCCTGTGGCTGATGCCGTTCTACCCGAGCCGGCAGCGCGACGACGGCTACGACATCACCGACTTCTACGGCATCGACGGGCGCCTGGGCACGCCGGGCGACTTCGTGGAGCTGATCCGGACGGCGGCCGACCGGGGCATCCGCGTCATCGCCGACCTCGTCGTCAACCACACCTCCGACCAGCACCCGTGGTTCCAGGCGGGCCGCCACCGCGAGGACGAGTTCCACGACTTCTACGTATGGGCCGACGAGAAGCCCGCGGAGAAGCCCGGGGACGTGGTGTTCCCCGATCGGGAGGACTCCAACTGGGCCTACGACCCGAAGGCCCGGCAGTGGTACCTGCACCGCTTCTACTCCCACCAGCCCGACCTCAACGTCGCCCATCCCGCCGTCCGCGACGAGATCGCCCAGGTCGTCGGCTACTGGCTCGCGCAGGGCCTGGCCGGCTTCCGCGTGGACGCGGTGCCGTTCCTGCTCGAGCCGGTCGGGATGCCGGAGGGCGCGCTCGCGGACCCGCACGACTTCCTGCGCGACCTGCGCCGCTTCATCGGCCGCCGCCGCGGCGACGCGATCCTGATGGGCGAGGTCAACCTGCCGCCCGACCAGCTGCGTGCCTTCTTCGGCGACGAGGACGGCGACGAGCTGCACATGGTCCTCTCCTTCGTGATCAACCAGGCGATGTACCTCGCGCTCGCGCGCGGCGACGCGACGCCGCTGCGGGAGGCGCTGGAGTCGCTGCCGGAGATCCCCGAGGACTCCCAGTGGGCGAACTTCGTCCGCAACCACGACGAGCTGACGCTCGACAAGCTCCCCGACGAGGAGCGGGCCGAGGTCTTCGCCGCCTTCGGGCCGGAGCCGGATCTGCAGCTCTACGGGCGCGGCCTGCGCCGGCGGCTGCCGACCATGGTGGGCGGCGACGAGCGGCGGATGCACATGCTCTACAGCCTCGCGTTCTCGCTGCCCGGTACGCCGGTGCTGTTCTACGGCGAGGAGATCGGCATGGCGGAGAACCTCGAGATCGCGGGCCGCTACAGCGTGCGCGCGCCGATGCAGTGGTCGACCGAGCGCCACGGCGGGTTCTCGACCGCCGAGGACGGGGGCGCGCTCTGCCGCCCGGTGGTGGCCGCCGACGGTTGGAGCCCGGAGCGGGTCAACGTGGCGGCCCAGCGGCGGTCGCCCGACTCCCTGCTCAGCTGGATGGAGCGGCTGATCCGCCGCCGGCGCGAGTGCCCCGAGCTCGGCTGGGGACGGTCGACCGTGCTCGACGCCGGCCACGCCGCCGTGCTCGCCCACCGCGCCGACTGGGACGGCAGCACGATCGTCGCGGTGCACTCGTTCGCCGACGAGCGGCTGGAGGCGCGGCTGCAGCTGGAGCCCGAGGTCGAGGAGGCCGTCGACCTGCTCGGCGGCGGGCATCTCGTCCCGGACGCGGGAGCGCTCACGATCCCGCTCGACCCCTACGGGTACCGCTGGTTCCGCCTGCGCCGCGACGGCCAGCGCGTCGCGCCCTGACGCCCGCGTCCTGGCGCTGACGCACCGCTCGTAAACCCTCCCGCCGGGGAGTAGTGTGAAGCACAAGCTGGCCCTGCGGCCAACAATCTCGGCCGAAGCGCGAAGTAACCGCCGACGGAGCGACCAACGCGACGAGGCGATGCACTTACGGCGTACGAGATCGACTGCAGGGCCAGTGTCGTGCGTACCCGGCCGCGGGCTCAGGCCGAGGCCATCTCCCGCACCTGCGTCAGCCGGATCGCGTTCCCCGACGGGTCGCGGAACGCGGAGTCGATGCCGTACGGGCGCTCCTCGGGCTCCTCGGTGAACTCGACGCCGCGGCCCTTGAGCTCCTCGTAGGAGGCCCGGCAGTCGTCCGTGGTGAGGAAGATCGTGCCGGCGGCGCCCTTGCCCATGAGCTCGCGCACCTTGTCGGCCGTGTCGCCGTCGAAGACCGGGGCGCCGGGGATGGCCATCAGCACGACCGAGAAGTCGTCCTGGCCGACCGGGCCGACCGCGAGCCAGCGGAAGTCGCCCATCTCGGGGACGGTGACGTCGGAGCGGACCTCCATGCCCAGCTTCTGGGTGTAGAAGGCGAGCGCCTCGTCCTGGTCGTGCACCCACAGCTGCGCGTTGGCGATCTTGATCATGGTGGTCCTCCTGAGAGGTCGAGTTTGACTGTGGAGGGAACGCTATTCGCGGGTCGCGGCGCTGTCTTCTCGAAACGTGCTGTGTACCGGGCGGGAATACGCGTGGATCACGCAGGCCGGGACGCGGGCGTATGTGGACGCCGGTGGGAAGCTCGCTCGGTACGCCGTCGGGGTGACGCCGAACGTGCGCGAGAAGCTGGTGGTGAAGGAGCCCAGGCTCGAGAGCCCCACCGAGAAGCAGACGTCCGCGACGGAGCGGTCGGTGGTCCGCAGCAGCGCCGCGGCGCGCTCCAGGCGCCGTGTCAGCAGGTACGCGTGGGGTGACTCGCCGAAGGCGCGGCGGAACTCGCGGCTGAAGTGCGCGCGCGAGAGGCCGGCGGCGCGGGCGAGGTCGTCCACGTCCAGCGGCTCGAAGTAGCGCGCGTCGGCGAGGTCCTTGGCGCGGAGCAGGTGGCGGGCGGGTGGGACGAAGGCCATCCCGGGCAGTATCGCTCGATAGCGTGGCGCGACCCATGAAGGTCATCTACACCTACACCGACGAGGCGCCCGCGCTGGCGACGCACTCGTTCCTGCCGATCATCGAGGCGTTCGCCGGGGCCGCCGGCGTCGACGTCGAGCTCCGCGACATCTCGCTGGCCGGGCGGATCCTCGCCCAGTTCCCCGAGCTGCTGACCGACGAGCAGCGGGTGCCCGACGCGCTCGCCGAGCTCGGCGAGCTGGCCCAGACGCCCGCGGCGAACATCATCAAGCTGCCGAACGTCAGCGCCTCGAACCCGCAGCTGAAGGCGGCGATCAAGGAGCTCCAGGACGCGGGCTTCCCGGTCCCGGACTACCCGGAGGACCCGCAGACGCCGGAGGAGGCGAAGGCCCGCGAGGCCTACGACACGGTCAAGGGCAGCGCGGTCAACCCGGTCCTGCGCGAGGGCAACTCCGACCGCCGCGCGCCGGCCTCGGTCAAGGACTTCGTGCGCAAGCACCCGCACTCGATGGGCGACTGGTCGCCGGACTCCAGGACGCACGTGGCGACGATGGGCGACGGCGACTTCCGCTCGACGGAGCAGTCGGTGACGATGGGCGGAGACGGCGAGCTGCGGATCGAGCACGTCGCGCAGGACGGCTCCGTGACCGTGCTGCGCGAGTCGCTGCCGGTGCTCGAGGGCGAGATCGTCGACGGCGCGGTGATGCGCCGGGCGGCGCTCGACGCCTTCCTGGCGGAGCAGATCGCCGACGCGAAGGAGAAGGACGTCCTCTTCTCGCTGCACATGAAGGCGACGATGATGAAGGTCTCCGACCCGATCATCTTCGGCCACGCCGTGCGTACCTTCTTCGCCGGCGTCTTCGCCGAGCACGGCGAGGCGCTGGCTCGGGCCGGGGCCAGCCCGAACCACGGCCTGGCCAGCATCCTCACCGCTGTGGAGCGGCTGCCGGAGGACGAGCGCGAGGCGATCGAGGCCGCGATCACCGCGACCTACGAGGACGCGCCGAAGCTGGCGATGGTCGACTCCGACCGCGGGATCACGAACCTGCACGTCCCCAGCGACGTGATCGTCGACGCCTCGATGCCCGCGATGATCCGCACCTCCGGCCAGATGTGGAACGCCGCCGGCGATCAGCAGGACGCCAAGGCGGTGATCCCCGACTCCAGCTATGCGCCGCTCTACGCCGAGACGATCGACTTCTGCCGCGAGCACGGCGCCTTCGACCCGGCGACGATGGGCACCACGCCGAATGTCGGCCTGATGGCGCAGAAGGCCGAGGAGTACGGCAGCCACGACAAGACCTTCGAGATCGCCGGCGCGGGCACGGTGCGCGTGGTCGACTCGTCCGGCGCCGTGCTGCTCGAGCACGAGGTGGAGGCCGGCGACATCTGGCGCGGCTGCCAGACCAAGGACGCCCCGGTGGCCGACTGGGTGCGGCTCGCCGTCGAGCGGGCGCGGGCGACCGGCGCGCCTGCGGTCTTCTGGCTCGACGAGACGCGCGCGCACGACGCCGAGGTCCTGAAGAAGGTCGAGCGAGAGCTGTCCGAGGCCGGCCGTGACGGGCTGCAGGTCGAGATCCTGCCGGTCGCCGAGGCGACGCGGTTCACGCTCGAGCGAGCGCGCAACGGCGAGGACACGATCTCCGTCACCGGCAACGTCCTGCGCGACTACCTGACCGACCTGTTCCCGATCCTCGAGCTCGGCACCAGCGCGAAGATGCTCTCGATCGTGCCGCTGATGAACGGCGGCGGCCTGTTCGAGACCGGCGCGGGCGGCTCGGCGCCGAAGCACGTCCAGCAGCTCGTCAGGGAGAACCACCTGCGCTGGGACTCGCTCGGCGAGTTCCTCGCGCTGGCGGTCTCGCTCGAGCTGCTGGCGTCGGCGGACGACAACCCGCGCGCCGCGGTCCTCGCGAAGACGCTGGACGCGGCGACCGGCGAGCTGCTGGAGAACGGCAAGTCGCCCTCGCGCAAGGTCGGAGAGCTCGACAACCGCGGCAGCCACTACTGGCTGGCCCGCTACTGGGCGCAGGCGCTGGCCGGCCAGGGCGAAGACGCCGCGCTGGCGGAGGCGTTCGCGCCGCTGGCCGAGCGGCTGGCTTCGGACGAGGAGGCGATCGTCTCCGAGCTGGACGCCGTCCAGGGCGAGCCGGTCGATCTCGGCGGCCACTACTTCGTCGACCGCCAGAGAGCGACCGCGGTGATGCGGCCGAGCGGGACGTTCAACGCGGCGATCGCGTCGCTCTGAGGTCGGCTGCAAGCGCGGTCGCGCTACGTTTCCGGCCACAAGACCCAACTCGGGAGGGTGAGATGAGGCAGGGAACGCGCGCGCTGGCCGGGGCCGTCGCGCTGATCGGGCTGCTGGCCGCCGCCGCGCCGTCGATGGCGGCGGACCGGGAGTCGAAGGTCCGCGTCGTCGCGGTCGACGGCGTGGCGAAGAACGACTCGGACCGGCGGGTCGAGATCCTCGTCGAGGTGCCGGCGGGCTCGAGCGCCCGCGAGGCGGGTGACCGCGCGCTCGCGGGCCAGGGCGCCAAGCGCGCCCCGCAGCCGCCGCCGGAGTCGCAGGGCTTCAGCTTCACGGGGCTGTTCTGGGACGTGCTGCCCGTGGTACAGAACTACAACGGGGCCGGCGAGGCGACGGCGGGCGCCCACACGGCGCTGACGAACACCTACGGCGACTGGAGCAGCGTCTCCGGCTCCAGCTTCCGGATCACGTCGGGCGGCACCACGACGCGTTGCCCGTCGCTGGTGCGGGAGTGCCCGGGCGCCCAGCGCAACGACCGCTTCAACGACGTCGGCTGGGCGCGGCTGTCCAACGGCACGCTGGGCGTCACGTGGTCGACGAGCGGGGTCGACGAGGCCGACATGGCGATCAACACCCGCTACGCGTGGAACACCGGCTGCGTCGCGCAGCCTGGGGCGTTCGACCTCGAGTCCGTCTACCTGCACGAGAACGGCCACGTCGCAGGCCTCGGGCACTCGAACGACCTCAGCGCGGTCATGTACCCCTCCTACCAGACCGCCCGCTGCGCGCTCGCGCAGGACGACAGGAACGGGATCGCGGCGCTGTACTAGCGCTCCCGGCGTGGCGGGTCCCGGTGCCGGGACCCGCCGCGTCAGCCGATCTTGATCTGCGCCTCAGCATGGGGCGTCAGAGTGCTCGTCGTGACCCGAGTCGAGCTCATCCCGGAGCGCTACGCCGACGGCTCCGTCGTGCTGCGCGCCGTCGCGCTGAGGCCGGCCGAGCGGCTTCGCCGGCTGCTGCGCAGGCTGATCCAGAGCGCGACGTAAGCTCCAGGCGCGGGCCGGATCCGGCCCGTCGCGGCGCGTAGGGTTGCGCCATGGCCACCCCGCTGCCTCCCGGTCCCTCCGAGCCACCGGTCGTCCAGACCGCGCGCTGGCTGCTGCGGCCGATCTCGTTCATGGAGTCCTGCCGCCGGCGCTTCGGCGAGACGTTCAGCGTGCGCTTCCTCGGCTTCCGCTCGCCGATGGTGATGCTCTCGGAGCCGCAGGCGATCCGCGACCTCTACACGGGCCGCGGACACGGCTTGCCGCCCGGCCGCGGCGTCGCCCTGCTGCCCGTGGTCGGGCCGCGCTCGGTGCTGCTGCTCGAGGGCGCCGAGCACCTGGCGCGGCGGCGGCTGATGCTGCCGCCGTTCCACGGGGAGCGCATGCGCGCCTACGAGGCGACCGCGCGCGACGTCGTGGAGCGCGACGTCGCCGGCTGGCCGGTGGGCGAGGCGTTCGCGGTGCATCCGCGGATGCAGGCGATCACGCTCGAGGTGATCGTTCGCGCGGTGTTCGGCGTCACCGACCCGGCGCGCGGCGACCGGCTGCGGACGCTGCTGCGCTCGCTCCTGGACGCGACGGCCTCGATCGGCCTGCAGTTCGGCTTCATGCTCGCCCGCCGCCTGGGCGGCCCGGACCCGCTGGCGCGCCTGCGCGCGCTCCGGCGCGAGATCGACAGTGTGCTGCTCGCGGAGATCGCCGCGCGCCGCGCATCCGGCGGCGGCGAGGACATCCTGTCGCTGCTGCTGGACGCGCGCTTCGAGGACGGCGAGCCGATGAGCGACGCCGAGGTGTGCGATCAGCTCGTCACGCTGCTGGTCGCGGGCCACGAGACCACGGCGACGGCGCTCGCGTGGGCGCTGGAGCTGCTCGCGCACCACCCGGAGCCGCTGGCGCGGCTGCAGGCCGAGCTCGACGGCGACGGCGACGGCTACCTGCGGGCGGTCATCGCCGAGACGCTGCGGCTGCGGCCCGTGGTGCCGCTCGCCGGCCGGCGCCTGGCCTCCGAGCTGTCCGTCGGCGGCCACGTGCTGCCGGCGGGCACGGACGTGACGCCGGCGATCTGGCTCGCCCACACGCGCGCGGACACCTACCCCGATCCGTTCGCCTTCCGGCCGGAGCGCTTCCTGGACGGCGCGCCGCCCGGCTACGCGTGGGTCCCGTTCGGGGGCGGCGTCCGGCGCTGCCTCGGCGCCGCGTTCGCCGAGATGGAGATGCGGGTCGCGCTCGAGGTCGTGCTGCGACACGTCACGATCGAGCCGGCCTACGCGGCGCCCGAGCGGGTCGCCCGGCGCAACGTGACGTTCTCGCCACGGCACGGGACGCGGGTCCGCGGCGCCCGGCGCGAGCCCAGCCTCCGCTGACCGCGCCCCCGGCTCAGCGCGCGCGCCAGAGCGCCTCGACGCGCCGCCGCCCCGCCTCGTCGAACCCGGCGTGCGAGCCGGCGCGGGCGTTGGCCGCCGCGTGCGCGGGATCGCCCGTCGCCGGGATCAGCGCTGTTATGCCCGGCGCCGACAGCGCCCAGACGAGCACCGCCTCGGCCCAGGACTCGACGCCCAGCTCCTGCAGCTCGGCCGGCGAGGGACCCGGGCCGAGGCTGCCGCTGCCGAGCGGGCGCATGACCAGCACGCCGAGCCCGAGGTCCGCGGCGAGCGGGAGGATCTCGGCCTCGATCGCGCGCTCGGACGGGTTGTAGGGCACCTGGATCATCTCGATCTCGCCACTGCGCATGACCTCGGCCAGCTCGCCGAAGGCGCCCGGGCTGTAGTGCGTCGCGCCGAGGACGCCGATCCGGCCCGCGTCGCGCTCCTCGCGCAGCCAGCGCAGGTGGCCGCGCCAGTTGACGAGGTTGTGGACCTGCTCGACGTCGACGCGGCCGCCGTAGAGCTGCAGCTGGCGCTCGAGCTGGCGGCGGCCGTCCTCGTCCGACGGCGTCCAGATCTTGGTCGCGACGATCGCCTCCGCGCGGCGCTCGCCGAGCGCGGCGCCGAGCACGCCCTCGGCGCGGCCGTACATCGGCGAGGAGTCGAACAGGCGCCCGCCGGCGTCGAGCATCGTCGCGACGACCCGGTCGGCGCCCGGCTGGCACTCGGGCCCGACGTCGAGCACCTGCCACGTCCCGAGGCCCACGACCGGCACGGCGAGGCCGCCGGCGAGGATCCGTTCGTTCATCGTCGGGTTGTACCGCGCCTCGCGGCCCGAGGGCGAGAGAATGCTCCACATGAGACAGCGAGTCAGCGTGATCACCCTGGGCGTGCGCGACCTTGCCCGCGCGCGCCGCTTCTACGAGGCGCTGGGCTGGACGACCGGCGCCGAGCCCGGCGACGACGTCGTCTTCTTCCAGGCCGGCGACATGGTGCTGGCGCTGTGGGACCGGGCGAGGCTGGCCGAGGACAGCTGCGCGGAGGACACCGGCGGCTGGGGCGGCGTCACGCTCGCGCTCAACCTCGGCTCGCCCGAGGAGGTCGACGCGGCGACGGAGGAGGCGCGGGCCGCGGGCGCGACGATCGGGCGCGAGCCGGCGGAGACGTTCTGGGGCGGCTACAGCTCGGCCTTCCTCGACCCGGACGGCCACCCGTGGGAGATCGCCCACAACCCGCACTGGAGCCTCACCGCCGACGGCGGTGTCAGGCTCGGCTAGGTGCTCCACATCCACCGATCCGAACGGGCCGACGGGCTCGTCGAGGCGCTGCGCGCGCTGCTCGCCGATCCGCTCCCCGACCCGTTCGAGCCCGAGGTGATCGCCGTCCCGACGCGGGGGATGGAGCGCTGGCTGGGGCAGCGGATGTCGGCCGGCCTCGGCGCGTCGCCCGGGCGCGCGGACGGCGTGTGCGCGAACGTCGGCTTCCCCTCGCCGCGGCGGCTGGTCGACGACGCGGTGGCGACCGCCGCCGGAATCGATCCTGAAGCGGACGTGTGGCTGCCTGAGCGGATGGTGTGGCCGCTGCTGGAGGTCGTCGACGGCTCGCTCGGCGATCCGTGGCTGCAGAACCTCGCGGCGCACCTCGGGGCCACCATCGAGACGGCCGACCCCGCGCGCCAGGCGCGCCGGTTCGCGAGCGTCCGGCACATCGCCGAGCTGTTCGACCGCTACGCGCTGCACCGCCCGGCGATGGTCCGCGCCTGGGCAGAAGGGCACGACATCGACGCGAGCGGGCGCGCGCTTCCTCCCGACGCGACGTGGCAGGCGGAGCTGTGGCGGCGGCTCCGGCAGCGCGCCGGCCAGCCCGACCCGGCCGAGCGGATCGAGGCCGCGTGCGCCCGCCTGCGCGAGGAGCCCGCGCTGGCCGAGCTGCCGGACCGGCTCTCCCTGTTCGGCCTGACGCGCTTGCCGGCCGGGCGGCTGCAGGTGCTGGACGCGCTCGCTGCGGCGCGCGACGTCCACCTCTTCCTGCTGCATCCCTCGCCGGCGCTGTGGGAGCGCGTCGCGCGGGTCATCGCGGAGCGGCCGAGGATCGTCCGGCGCGCGGACGACGGGACCCGCGAGCTGCCGGCCAACCGGCTGCTGGCCTCCTGGGGGCAGGACGTGCGCGAGCTGCAGCTGGTGGTCGGCGC
>Ga0183260_10002741_pt1 | contig 14428 bp, 15 predicted proteins | sample AntDrymUQ4972206_2_FD_129768 | JGI IMG/M metagenome (GOLD analysis project Ga0183260, IMG submission 129768) | Polar desert sand microbial communities from Dry Valleys, Antarctica - metaG UQ497 (22.06) (version 2) (version 2) | ecosystem: Environmental > Terrestrial > Soil > Desert | place... | reverse complement strand
CGCAGCCCCCGTACCCGGAGCGAGTCCGGAAGGCGGGCGGCGAGCTCGGCCACCCGGTAGTCGAGGTAGGGGAAGCGTCCCTCGATCGAGTGACCCATCAGCATGCGGTCGCCCTGCGCGTGCAGCAGGTAGCCGTTCAGGAAGGTCGCGATCTCGAGGTACTGCGCCTTGCCGAGCGGAGAGAAGCGCCCGAAGCCCGCGGGCAGGCGCGCGCGCAGGCGCTCGGTGACGTCTCCCGCCGCGGCCGCAGCCGCGACAGTCTCCGGCGAGAGCAGGCGCACGCAGCGCGAGGTGTTGGCAAAGCGGATGCGGTGGCTGTAGAGCGGGTCGTCCGTGTCGGTGAGTCCGCGGGCGAAGAAGTCGCGGGCGAAGCTGCGCGGTCGGGCCAGATCGACGGCGAGGCCAGGGTAGGGCCGAGCGAGCAGAAGCGGGCGCAGGCGCGACCCTGGCTCGCGCGCCCAGAACCGCCGTACCTTGTTCTCGAGGAAGAGGTCGTAGCCGCCGAAGAGCTCGTCCGCCCCCTCACCGGTGAGCACCACCTTGAGGCCGGCATCCTGCACGGCGCGTGAGAGCCGGAGCATGGGCGCGAGCGCAGTCCGCAGCGTGGGCTGCTCGGCATGGACGACCGCCGCCGGCAGCGAGTCTGCTATCTCCCCCGCACCGACCCGCGCCCGCGTGAGCCGAGTGCCGAGCGCGGCGGCCATGCGGTCCTGGAAGACGCTTTCATCGAAGCGCGCGTCCGTGAAGCCGACTCCGAAGGACTCGAGCGATCGGCTCACGTGCCGGCGCGCGAGCGCCGCCACGGCCGAGGAGTCGAGACCGCCGGAGATGTAGGCGCCGACGGGGACGTCGGCCCGCAGCCGCAGGCGCACCGAGTCGTCGAGGAGCGCGAGCAGCTCCTCCGCGAGCTCCTCCTCGGGCCGCGGGTCGAACTCCTGCCCGAAGTCGAGATCCCACCACCGGCGCTCAGCTCGGATGCCCTCCGAGCCGAAGATGAGGACATGTGCGGGGGCGAGCTCACGGATGCCCGCGAACGTCGAGCGGTCGGGAGCCACCGACCAGGTGGTCAGGCTCTCGACGATCCCCAGCGGGTCGAGCTCGCGTCGCGCGCGCGGATGGCGCAGCAGCGCCTTGAGCTCGGATGCGAAGGAGATCCCACCGTCATGCTCGGCCAGGAAGAGCGGCCGGGCCCCGAAGCGGTCGCGCGCGAGCACCAGCTCCCGGGTCTCGCGATCCCAGACGGCAAAGGCGAAGTCGCCGTTCAGACGCGGCAGGCACCCAAGCCCCCACTCCTCGAAGGCGTTCACGAGCACCTCCGTGTCGCAGTGGCTCACGAAGCGGTGCCCGAGCCCCTCGAGCTCGCGCCGGAGCTCGACGTGGTTGTAGATTTCACCGTTCTGCATGACCCAGTATCGTCCGCTCGTGCTGGCAAGGGGTTGCTCGCCCCCAAATACGTCAACAATTGCGAGACGATTATTTACCATCCCAAAGCGACCATCGGTATAAAGACCCGTTCCGTCTGGACCGCGATGACTCAGCTCGCCTGCCATTGCAAGCAGGAATGGAATGTTTACATTCGTTCCACGCGGGGCGTACGCGCCGGCGAGTCCGCACATGGCAGCTACGATAGTGTCACCGGTGCGGTGCCGCAAGCACGAGCGACGGTCGATAAATGGATTGGCGGAGTGAATCCGGAATGAGAGATCGCATAGACCTCGAACGCGATGTCAGGCGCTTTCTCGCCGACAATTTTCCGCTTGGAAAGGATGCGACGGCGCTCTCCGGCACCGACAGTCTGCTCGAGGCGGGAGTGATCGACTCGACGGGTGTGCTCGAGCTCGTCGGGTTTCTCGAGGATCACTACTCGATCTCCATTTCCGACGAGGAGTTGCTGCCGGAGAATCTCGACTCCGTCGACACCATCGTCCAGTTCCTGCAGAGAAAGCTCTAGCACTAAGCCGTGGACATTCCGTTCCTGCTGAGGCTGGACCCGAAGCGTGCCGCAGAAGAGATCTCGGCGGGCCTCCGAGCGGCCGTCGAGGGTCTCGGCAGACGCGGCGGTGTTCTCGGCCTTTCCGGCGGCATCGACAGCGCGGTCGTCGCCGCGCTCTGCGGCCGGGGCCTCGGTGGAGCGAGGGTGCTCGCGCTCCTCATGCCGGAGGAGGACTCGGAGCCCGAGTCACTCGAGCTCGGGCGCGCCGCCGCGGAGGCCTGCGGCATCGAGTGGCTCGTGGAGGACATCGCGCCCATCCTGCGGGCCGCCGGCTGCTACGAGCGGCGCGACCGCGCGATTCGGGGCGTCGTCCCCGAATACGGGCCGGGCTGGCGCGCGAAGATCGTCCTCCCGCCCCTCCTCGGTAGTGACCGTCTCCGCCTGTGGGAGCTCGTCGTGCAACCCCCCGGCGGTGAGCCCGAGCGCGTGCGGCTGAAGGCGGCCTCCTACCTCGAGATCGTCGCCGCCACGAACCTCAAGCAGCGGACGCGCAAGCTGCTCGAGTACACCCACGCCGACCGGCTCGGGTACGCCGTGATCGGGACGCCGAACCGGCTCGAGTACGACCAGGGCTTCTTCGTCAAGGGCGGCGACGGCGCCGCGGACGTCAAGCCGATCGCACACCTCTACAAGAGCCAGGTCTACCAGCTCGCTGAGGAGCTCGGCGTGCCCGAGGCCATCCGTACGCGCCCGCCGACGACCGACACCTACTCGCTACCGCAGGGGCAGGACGAGTTCTACTTCTCGGTCGGCTACGAGACGCTCGACCTCTGCCTCTACGCACGCGACCACGGACTGCCGGCGGGCGACGTGGCCAGTCCGGCCGGACTGTCGGTCGAGGACGTGGAGCGCGTTTTCAGGGACATCGACCGCAAGCGGGTGGCAACCGCGTACCTGCATGCGCCGCCCGTGCTGCTCGACTCCACGGGCTCCGCTTCGAGCGCTTAGCGATCATCGGCCGCGCGCTCGTCCTGTCCGACGTCGAGACTGACCTCTTGTTGCAGGGTGTTCGATCTTGAGACCTGACCCCCGACTTGGTGCTCTACCTCGAGCAGTTGCTCATGGCCGGAGCCCGGCTTGCCCGGGCGGGAGGCCAAGCCGCTGACACGGAACAGCACGCTGCAGCGAAGGGAGCCCGTGGGGGGAAACGGCACGTTCCCCCACGTCAAATATCGTTGTCGCCCGCCACGAAGTACCAGCTGTCGCGCTGCCGCAGCCTCAAGAGATGCGGTGCCTTCGGCGACACGTTGACCATCAGCCGCGGCTGCTCGCGCCGCTCGATGAAACCGAAACGCCGCAGACCGCGCGTGAGCGTGTTCGGCGCGCCGACGTAGACGATGCTGACCGCCGCCGCCCGCTCGCGCCGCGCGTCGATGATGAACTCCGACAGCAGGGCGTCGAGCCCTTTGCGCGAACCGAGCACGAGGATGTCGACGACGTGGCGGACGTTGTTGCGGACGAAGTACACGACGTAGCCGACGACCACGTCATCGAGATCGAGCACCGCGAAGATGCCGTACTTGCGGTCGGCCGTCCGCGCCGGGTCGATCTCGTACCTCCAGTTCATGATCTCCGGCGTCCGCTCGCCCGTGACGAGGCTTCCGTTCGCAACCTCCTGCCAGAGCCGCACGAAGCGCTCGTCGAAGCGAACCGGCTTCTCGACGGTGAGCCTGAGCGAGCGACGGTAGAAACGCTCCCGCGAGACGATCGCGAGCACGGGGTCGATGACGGCGGAGGAGAGGGTCTTGAGCGGTGCCGTCCGGACGTAGCGCTCGAGCGCGACCTGCGCCTGGAAGACCTTCACAAAGCGCGTCAGCCTCCCAAGATCCGTGTAGCCGAGCCGGTGGAAGAGCGGCTCGGCGGCCCGGTTCGGGATTCCGAAGATGAAGTCCGTCTCGTCGCCCAACTGGGCGAGGAGCGCGCGCTGGAGCTGGAGCGCGGGCCCGAAGCCCCGGTGCTCGCGGTCGACCGCGAAATCGCTCGCGATGCCGCCTCGGATCGCATCCCCGGAGGATCGCAGGCGGGTCGGGATGAGCGCCGCCATGCCCACGAACTCCTCGGAGGACGAGCGGTCGGCGAGCACGAGATGGGGCGAGCCGAGCGGGTTCCTGAGGTAGTACTTGAAGTAGCGATCCTCGGGCTGGTCGAACAGGTTGCGCGACATGAGCGCGGAGAACGCGTCCGCATGGTCGCCGGGCTCGGCGACAACCAGGGAGTAGCGGGACAGCGGCGGCAAGCGCGTCAGCGAGGCATATCTGTGATCGGGGCGACGCGACCGGCTCGGGCTGCGGCCCCTCGGCGAAGCGCGCATGGTAGCCCACCCGGCCCGATCTCCGGGTATCCCTGCACACACCTGCGATCACTCGAAGGGGGGAATGCGCTCAACGTCAGCGAGCGTGGAGCCGATGCACCGAGTGTCGTGCCTGCGTCCGTCTGGATCCGTGCCGTGCTCGTAGGGATGGTGGCGGTCGCCGTCGTCCTGTTGCTCGTCGCCGCTGCCCTGCCGGCGGCCTGGACGGTTCGGTCGCACCTCGCCCGCGTGGTCGCGAACTCACGCTCCTCGCTCGCCTTCTCGGCGCTCGCGACGCTCGTCGCGACCGGGCTCGCGCTCGCTCTCACCTGGGGCGCGTAGCCTCCGCCGAGGCAGGGAGGTTCACGCGAGCGGCTGCCGGCGCAGCGCGCGGCGGTCTCGGAGGTAGAGCACCAGGCCGATTGGTGCCGCCAGCGACCACCAGCCCCTGGAGGGAACGCCGGCGAGCTGCCGGGCCGGGCCTATCCGCTCGTGGAGAGCGTGCCGAACGTAGTTCGCGTAGGTCTGGAGCGTCAGCCGCCGAGGCAACGACCAGCCGCCCGCAAGGTACTCGCCGTAGTAGACGAGAGACGCTCTCGACGCTCTGATGTTGCGAATCTGCGCGGAGGCCGTGAGTCCGTCTGGCTGATACTCCTTGACGGCGATCACCTCGTTCACATAACGGCTGCGGTACTTGCGCGCCATGCGATTCCACACGATGCCCTCCGAGACGAAGCGGCCAAGGTGCTCTGGAAAGGGAAACTCCCGCAGCACCTCCGTCCGCAGCATGCCCTGGGTGTCACCCTGGACGCCGTAGCGGGCGCGGATCTCGACGTTGTTCGTGTCGATCACATCCATCGGCAGCTCACCGAGGAGCTTGCCGTCGGGGGTGGCGCCGAGCCCCTGCACCTCCGCAAAGCCGTCTCGCTGCTCGGCTGGAATCGAGTCCCAGATCGCGACGAGGCGCCCGAGCGCCGAGGGCAGGTACCAGTCGTCGGAGTCGATCACTGCGACGAAGCGCCCGCGCGCTCGCTCGACTCCCCGGTTGAGCGCGACGTGCTTGCCGCCATTCGCCTGGTACTGGTAGCGGATCGGGAACGGCGCCTCGGCTTTCCAGCCCGCGACGAGCTCGCCCGTGCCGTCCGAGGAGCCGTCGTCCACCACGAGCCACTCGAAGTCGGTGTAGTCCTGCTCCAGCAGGCTCCTGTAGACACGGGGGAGCGTGTGGGCCCGATTGAAGGTCGGCGTGAGAACCGTCACCGTGGGCGGCTGCTCGCTCACCGCCCGCTCTCCCGCCGGTCGCGTGCGTACAGCGCGAGCCCGATCGGCGCCGTCAAAGTCCACCAGAGCTTCGAGGGCGCGTCGGCCCGCTGCCGCCCGGGCCCGATTCGCTCGTGCAGCGAGTGCCGCACGTAGTTCGCGTACAGGCGGAGCTTGACGCGCGGCGGCAGGGGCCAGTGCCCGGACAGGAGCTCCTTCTGGAACAGGAGCGCCGCAGCCGAGGACTCCACCTGGTGCCGCCGCCCCCCTGCGGTGAGGCCGTCGGGCCGGTACTCCTTGTGGGCGAGCACCTCGTTGACGTAGCGCGTGCGGTAGCGCCTCGCCATGCGGTTCCAGATCAACGACTCGGCCACGAAGCGGCCGAGATCCTCCGGAAACGGGAACTCCCTCATCACCTCGGTTCGCAACATGCCCTGCGCGTCGCCCCGCATCCCGTAGCGCATCCGGATCTCGACATTGTCGGAGTCGATCACGTCCGCGGGCAGGCGCCCGAGCGGCACGCCGTCCGGGGTGGCGCCGAGCCCCTGCACCTCCGCAAAGCCGTTCCGCTGCTCGGCGGGGATCGAGTCCCACACCGCCAGCATCCGCTTCAGCGCGCCGGGCACGTACCAGTCGTCGGAGTCGATCACGGTGACGTAGCGCCCGCGCGCGGACTCGACACCACGGTTGAGCGCGACGTGCTTGCCGGCGTTCTCCTGGTGGCGGTAGCGGATCGGGAAGCGCGCCTCGGCCGCCCAACCCGCGACGAGCTCGCCCGTGCCGTCCGAGGAGCCGTCGTCGATCACGAGCCACTCGAAGTCGTTGAGGTCCTGCTCCAGCAGGCTCCTGTAGAGCCTCGGCAGCGTTCCGGCCCTGTTGAAGGTGGGCGTCAACACGGTGACGACGGGCGACCACTCCTCGCTCACGGATGCCTCGCCGATTCATCAGTATGGCAAGAGCGCAGGACCCCCTTTCGCATGAAACCCCAGGTCGCCATCGCCGTCGTCTCGTGGAACACCCGCGTGCTCCTGGCCGCCTGCCTGCGATCCATGCAAGCGGACGTCGAGCAGGATCGCGCTGAGGTGTGGGTGGTCGACAACGGCTCGAGCGACGGCTCGCCCGACCTCGTCCGCGAGGAGTTTCCCTGGGTCAAACTCCTCGTGCCCGATCGGAACCTCGGCTTCGGTGCCGCGGTCAACCTCGTCGCCCGCCAGACCGACACCGCCTGGATCGCGCCCTCGAACGCCGACGTGGAGCTCACGCCGGGCGCTCTCGGGACGCTGCTGCGCTCGGGCGATGAGGATCCGGGTGCCGGCGCCATCGCGCCAAAGCTCCTCCTGCCGGGAGGGGCCCTGCAGTACTCAATCCATCCGTTCCCCACGCTGCGGACGGCGGCGCTCTCCAACCTGTTCCTCTACCGCCTCAGCCGCGCCGTCGGCGAGGAGTTGTGCCTGCCGGGCTACTGGGACGTCGACCGCCCGCGGCGTGCAGGCTGGGCGATGGGCGCGTTCCTCGTCGTGCGGAGGGAGGCCTGGGATGCGGCCGGCGGCTTCGACGACGACCAGTGGATGTACGCCGAGGACATCAACCTGGCCTGGAAGCTCAAGAAGCGAGGCTGGGGCGTGCGCTACGAGCCGCGCGCGGTCGTCCACCATGTGCACAGCGCGGCCCTGAGCCAGGCGTTCGGTGATGCGTGGGTGGGGCGGGCCGCCTCCGCGACCTACGCGTGGATCGCGGCAACCCGCGGCTTGCCTTCCGCCTGGTCGGTCGCGGCTGCGAACCTCGCAGGCCTGGGGTTCCGGTACGGGCTCTTCAAGGCGCTCGATCGGGTGCGGCCTGGGCGATTCGCCGACGAGCTCCAGGCCGCTCGCCGGGGCATCGCGATGCACCGCGTCGGACTCCGCTCGCGCGACGCCCTGCTGCGTACCCGATAGGGGCTCCCTCAGGGCGTTGAGGCCCGAGCCTCCGTTGCCGACATCAGTAGCAATGGAGACGTCCGCCCTGACCGCGATCCCAGAGCCGCTCACCCCCGAGCTTGTCCTCGTCTCGCCCGAGTTGCGCCGCGAAGCGGTCGCGCTCCTGCGGGAGTTCCCTCGCACCGCACAGAATGGGAGCTCCGGTGCGCCTCGGCTCGCGCAGGCACGGTTCCTGCCGGCGCCGCTTCTCCCTGCACCCGCTGTCACCGAGCCGGCACCGCGACGGAACGGGGACGGGGCCTACGTGTTGCCGCGCCTGCGGCTGGCGGAGGCGCCCCCCGTTCCCCTGCCTGCGGCGCGCGAGCCGCGCGCCTGGGAGCGGCCCGTTCCCGACCGCACCGTCGCCGGCGTACCGCGCCTTCGTCTGCCCGCCGCGCCACTTGCCTTCTGCCTCCTCTCCACCACGCTCCTGGCCGTCGCGGTCGCGGCGAGCGCCGTGCGCAGGGAGACAGCTCCGGCGACAGCCGCACGGACCACCGCGCCACGGGAGAATCCGGCTCCGGAGCCCCGGAGGCGCCGACCAGCGGCGCCGGCGGGAGCAGCCACCACGGGGCGGAGCTCGGCGAAGCCCCCCGCCCGCGTTCGCCCGCGTCCGGAGGCGAGGGCATCCCAGCCGGCCGCTCCGGCGCGGAGGCCCGCGGCTCCGAAGCGACCGGCGCCTCCCGTGCCGGCTGCGACGACCGCGCCCCCACCGGCCGTGACCGTCCCGCCGAAGCCCGTCACGACCACGGTGCCGGTGGAGTCACCTACGCCGGGGGCGACGACGACGGCGCCGGCACCGACGACGACGGCCGAGCCGCCTCCCTCGAAGCCGACCACGGCCGAGGCCGAGACGGTCGCGCCCGCGACTCCCCGGCCGACGCCGGCCACGACCGCTCCCGCGCAGCCGGTCGTCAGACCCCCCGCCCGGCCGAGGCCCAAGCCCGCCCCACCGGCAGTCAGACCCGCACCACCCCGCGAGGCGGCGCCCAGCGGGCCGGCCCCCCTCCGGTGGTCAGCCGTATCGGGTTCCTCCTACTACGACGTCCAGCTTTTCCGCGGCGAGGTTCGCGTGCTCGACCTGTTCCCGACGAGTGCCGTTACCGCTCTCCCTCGACGCTGGGTCTACGGCGGCCTGGAGTACGAGCTGACGCCCGGTCGCTACCGCTTCTTCGTCTATCCCGGATTCGGGAAGCAGTCGGAGTTGCGGCTCGGCAAGCTCCATCTGAAGGGCGCCTTTGTCGTGCCTCCCGAGCGCTGAGGCCCGAGCTACGGCTGCTGCTCGACGGCGCTGCGCGAGTCGCCCCGGCGCGCACCGTCGTGGTGGACGGTGTTCGTCCCGCCGTCCCACGCCGCCCGGTAGAACCCCTGCTTCCAGTAGGCGCCGTTCGCATTGAGCATGGTCGCTCCGGTGAGGGGCGGCACCCACGCCTCGCCGTCGACCCAGACCTCGACGGATCCCCGTCCCGGATCGCTCGACCACTTGATGCGGGCGACGAAGTCGTACCAGTGGTCGTAGCGCAGGGGCAGGAAGTACTTCCGGCGACTGGTGATCTGCGCGCACTTGCGCGAATCACGGCCTGCCAGCGTGAAGTAGATGCGCGGCGCAGGCGTGCTCAGGGCGTCGATCCCGAAAACGACATTCCCGCCGCACGGACCGTCGGCGTTGTGCCAGCTCGTAAAGACGTTGAAGTCGGAGTTCGCACGGGAAAAGCCCGCCGAGTTGCCGGCCGCCGGGAACATCGTCGACCAACCGTAGTACCACTCTTCACCCTCGCGGCCGCCCGATGCCGCGACACCGACGTAGAGCTCCGCCCGCTCGGTGTCCGACCTGGTGTCCGAGGCGCGCACCTCGAAGCGGCCCGAGTAGCGGCCGTAACGAGCCGGCTCCCCCACCACGGAGGCGCAGCCCTCGCCCACCTCGGAGGGCTCGTAGGATCGGCCCGTGCAGCTCGACTGCGGGATCCAGGCTCCGAAGTTTCCAGCTTCGTAGCCCCCCTGCCAGACGATCGTCCCCGACGGCACCGACGAGCGCGCCGTCCACTCCCAGCAGCCGGCGACGAGGAGGAGCGTCGCCGCCCCCGCGGCGAGCACGAACAGCGCGAGCCATCGCGGCACTCGCCGTCGACGCAGATGCGGATCCGTTCCGACTGTCTCTCGACTGGCCGCTTCCTCCACCCCCAGCACAGAGTGTAGGGAGCCGGCGCCACTACGGGTATAGGGTCGCCTGGTCATATCGACAAACCTCGTCGAGCCGGCAGTCATCCGCGCCGCAGCTCGAATCATGACCGACACCGAAGGCTCCATCCACGTCTCGCCGTTGCCAGACGACAGGCTGCACGTGCGTGTGCAGATGCACTCGGCGGGTGCGTACCTGTCACGCGCCTCGTGCTCGACCTCCTACGGGATCGAGTTGATCGAGCGGATCCTCGAGCTCAGGGGGTCGGCGTGGCTGTGCGACGAGATCGCGCGGGACGAGGATCCCCTGTACGTCGAGCTCGCGCTCAGGCATGCCCTCCTCTCCTACGTCGGTCCCGCCACCCTGCGCGGCAAGCGGCTGCTCGACTTCGGTTGCGGAAGCGGTGCCCGACGATGAGCCTCGCACGGCTCTTCCCGGAGAGCGAGATCGTGGCCGTCGACCTGGAGTCCCCGTTGCTCGAGGTCGCCCGGATGCGAGCTCGGCATTACGCCCTCGATCGGCTCACCTTCGTGCACTCGACGGTGCCGAACCGGCTGGCGGAGGGGCTCGGGACATTCGACGCGGTGACGCTGAACGCCGTCTACGAGCACCTGCTGCCGGCGGAGCGCCGGAGCTTGCTCCCGCAACTCTGGGCGTCGCTCAGACCCGGCGGAGTCCTGTTCGTCGATCTGACCCCGCACCGGTACTACCCGCTCGAGTACCACACGACGGGTCTACCCCTCCTGAACTACCTGTCGGATCGCCTGGCGCTGACGGCCGCACGCAGGTTCTCGCCCCGCGTGGAGCGGGGTGCGTCATGGGAGACGTTGCTGCGGCGGGGCGTGCGAGGCGCGACGACAGGCGAGATCGTGTCGATCCTGGAGGGGGGCGCCACGACTCCACCGATCGTCCTACGACCGTCGCGGCTCGGAGCGAAGGATACGGTCGACATCTGGTACTCCGCGTCGACGACTCGCCGGCCGCACCCGGCAAAAGCGGTCATGCGACTGGCCTTCAAGGCCATCAGCCGCCTGACCAGAACGGAGTTCTCGCCGGAGGTGAGCCTCGCTGTCCAAAAGAGCTTGTAGCGGGGGCCCGTGCTCCTGACGCGCTCGAAACGCCTGCGCGAGGTTCTCGGCGTCGTCGAGACGGCGAACCTGCTGCTTGTGAAACTCCTCGTCAAGAATTCGGCGGCTGCTCGCTCGTATCCAGGCATCGTCTTTCGCGACTACATGAGCCTTGTGGGCGACGACGGCTGGAAGTCCCGCCCGGTCGAGGACGTGCTGCCGCCCTTCGGCCGCGCGCGAATCGTGATCGAGCGGGTTCACGACAGCGGAGCCGGCACAGCCCCCACACCGCTCGACGAGCTCGCCGCCCTTGCCCTGCTCACGCGTGTCCTCGAGCCCAAGCGAATCTTCGAGATTGGAACCTTCCGAGGACGTACGGCGGTGACCTTCGCGCTGAACTGCCCGCCCGACTGTCGCGTCCACACGCTTGACCTTCCAGCGGGGGCGACTATCGCCCGGGACGTGTACGCCGTCGATCGTGAGTTCATCAATGCTGGACCTCCCGGCTCCGGCATAAGCGGCGGTATGCACAAGATCGAGCAGGTCTACGAGTATGCGGACACGGACGTCGCACACAAGATCGAACAGCTCTACGGCGACTCTGCGACGTTCGACTTTGCGCCTTTCGATGACTCGGTCGACATCGTCTTCGTCGACGGCGCGCACCACTACGCGGCGGTCCGCAGCGACACCGAGAACGCGCTCCGGATGGTGCGTCCGGGCGGTGTCGTGATCTGGCACGACTTCGCCAACTACGGCGACTACAACGACGTCATACGCGCGGTGTTCGACACGGTCCCTCGCCAGCATGTGATCCAGCTGGGGAGCACAGAGCTTGCGCTCTACAGGACGCCGGCGAAGTAGACAGTACGAGGGGACGAGGATGAGGATGTCCGCATCCTCGGCACGCTACTGGACTGCCGCGAGGGAGTCGCCGCGGCGGGCCCCGTCGTGGATGACGGTGTTCGTGCCGCCGTCCCAGGCTCCGCGGTAGAAGCCCTGCTTCCAGTAGGCGCCGTTGGTGTTGAACATCGTCGCTCCGGCGAGCCGCGGCACCCACACCTGTCCGTCGGCCCAGATCTCGACGAAACCTCGTCCTGGATCGCCCGACCACTTGATGCGAACGATGAAGTCGTACCAGTGGTCGTAGCGCAGCGGCAGGTAGTACTTCTGTCGGCTCGTGACGTTCTGGCAGTTCGACGGATCCCGCCCCGCGAGCATGAAGTAGATGCGCGGCTCGGGCGTGCTCTTGGCGTCGACCCCGAGGGCCACGTTGCCGCCGCAAGGACCGTCGGCGTTGTGCCAGCTCGTGAAGACGTTGAAATCGGTGTTCACCTGAGAGAAGCCATTCGGATTCCCGGCGGCCGGGAACATCGTCGACCAGGCGTAGTACCACTCCTGGCCGTCGTAGCCGCCCGTGGACGCCTTGTCCGTATAGGCATCGGCTCGCTCGGTGTCACTGCTCGCCCCCGAGGCATGCACCTCATATCGGCCTGCAAAGCTGCCCTGGCGCCGCGGGGAGCTCACGACCGACGCGCAGCCCTCGCCGACCTGCGACGCGGTGTAGTCCGGAGAGCAGCTCGACTGCGGGACCCAGCCACCGAAGCCGCCCGACTCGTAGTCGCCGCGCCAGAGGACGTTGCCGGACTGCTGGGGCGCGGGCTCGGTCGTCGTAGTCGGGGTGGTCGTCGTCGTCGGCGTGGAGGTCGTCGCACCTGTCGTCGTAGCAGGTTCATCCGCGGATTCGCCTTCCACGACGACGTCGGCCTGCCACGCCGCGGTGCGTCCGTCGCCCGCATCGGCGCGTAGGGCCACGGTGTGCCTGCCCGGCGTCAGCATGCCGGTGTCGAGTGTGCCCGAGTCGCCGCTGTACCGGTAGGGCGTCTGCGCCTCGACGTGCATGAGCGAGCCATCCAGCAGGAATTCCACTCGGTTCGAGCTCGACCCCTGAGGAAAGGCCTCCCAGGTGACGGAGCCGCGCACGCGCTGGCCCTCGGAGAGGCTGCTGCCGACGGCATAGGCTGCCTCGGGCGTGGTCGTGGTCGTCGGGGCGGTGGTCGTGCTCGGGGCGGTCGTGGTGGTCGGGGCGGTCGTGACGAGTGGAGCAGTCGGCGTCACGATGCCCCCACCCTCTTCGCCGGGGTCGCACTGCAGGCGAGTGGGCCGCTTCCGGCAGGTGGGCTTGCCGAGCGGCGCGGGGCGGAGCCGGTTGTGGGCTGGACGCCCGGGCCTGAACGGCACGACCGGCCGGTTGGGCTTGCCCTGTGCCCCCTCGACGTCTGCGGAGGTCAACGGACTCTGGGCCACGGCGAAGCCGGCGCCCATGATGGCCATGAGAAGTGCGGTCTTGGCAAATGTACGCAGCATGCTCGCCACTTCGATTCGGTGGCGAGCAGTGGAATCTCAAGAGCGCGTACTCGTTCGAGGGATTCCTGTCAAGTCCCTCGAACGAGGGAGCGTGGCCAGGCGAGCCGTGCCGATCGGGCGGCGCTCGTGGCCCGTCAGCGGCTGCGCGCGATGAGGCGCGAGACTGCGCGGGTGCCGGCCAGATGTGACGCGAGCACGTTCAGGGACGAGAGGTCGCCGCCCATGACGAGCAGCCTGAGCCGGAAGGGATCGCAGTCGGGCCCAACCCAGCCGATATCCCCGGTCCGGCCCGAGTGGTAGCCCGCCTCCCGCACGAGGCGCAGCTCGCGCTCGGAGTAGTCGTAGTTCGGGTAGCTGAAGTGCACGCACGGCCGGCCGACGAGTGACTCGACCTCCTCCTTCGAGGCGAAGATCTCCTCGCGGCACTGCTCATCCGAGGTGAGCGGGAGCACGGGGTGGGTGAGCGAGTGCGACTGGAAGTCGACCGAGCCCTTCATCTCCTCGATCTCGGCCAGCGTGAGCGACTGGCGCGCCTCCTCCGGGTACTCTGTCGTCTCCGTGAACCCGGCGTGCTCACGCAGGTGGGCGACGCGCTCGTCATTCGAAACCGTCTTCAGGCGCTCCACGTCCACACCGGACTCGAGGAACCAGTAGTGGCGAGAGGTGTTCACGATCCGCGTGCAGAGGTAGATCGTGGGAACGACGCCGTAGCGCCGGAAGAGGGGAAGCAGGGCGTGGTTGCCCCGCAAGCCGTCGTCAAAGGTGATCACGAGGCTGTTCGGTGGCAGCTCCGAGAACCGTCGGCGGTCGCCCAGTGCCTCGACGACCTGCGCCAGCGTGACGAACCGGTAGCGCCGGGAGAGGTACTCGAGGTGCCGCTCGAACAGGTCTGGCGCAGGGTCGTGGTAGAGCAGCACGGAAACCCGCCTGCGCGCAAGCGTCCGTCGCGCCAGGAACGCCGCGCCACTCCAGCGCACGGCACCGGCTGCCAGCTCTCGCGATGTCAGTGCCACAGTCGCTCCGGCCTCCTTCTGCCTATCGGAGAGCGCATACCGGAACTTAACCCCGCCGGCAGGCGCGCGGCCGGTGGCGAGAGCCTATGAAGCTCGCACAGCGCGTTGCGTTCAACGCCTCGATCCAGCTCGTCGGCCAGGCCGTCGTGGTCATCGGCGGGATCGCAGCGGTCGCGGTGGCAGCGCGCTACCTCGGGCTGCGCGACTACGGCGCGCTCATCACGGCGACCGTCTTCGTCTCGCTCTTCACGCTCGTCACCGATTTCGGCGTCTCGGCCATCGGCGGCCGCGAGATCGCGAAGCT